>ERZ778017.79-NODE-79-length-167791-cov-206.618901_pt1 | contig 167791 bp, 149 predicted proteins | sample MGYA00375747_ERZ778017 | MGnify/ENA primary metagenome ERZ778017 (study PRJEB29350, sample SAMN05509838) | bioreactor metagenome | biome: bioreactor; material: wastewater | place: South Africa: University of Cape Town | collected 2014-03-17 ... | reverse complement strand
CCGGCTTCAGCGCATCCCAGCGGTTGCCCTTGGGACCCTTCTTGATCTCCACGCCGTCCGGGTTGTTCGAACCCACTTCATGCAGTGCAGCGATGTGCAGCACCACCAGCAGCAGCAGCACGATCGGCAGCGCGATCACGTGCAGCGCGAAGAAGCGGTTCAAGGTGGCGTCGGCGGGCAGGAAGTCGCCCATGATCCATTCCACCAGCGCGTTGCCGATGTAGGGAATGGTGCCGAACAGCGAGATGATCACCTTGGCGCCCCAGAACGACATGTTGCCCCACGGCAGCACGTAGCCCATGAAGGCCTCGGCCATCAGCACCAGGAAGATCAGCATGCCGAGCAGCCACACCAGCTCGCGCGGCTTCTTGTACGAGCCGTACATGATGCCGCGGAACATGTGCAGGAACACCACCACGAAGAACAGCGAGGCGCCGGTGGAGTGCATGTAGCGGATCAGCCAGCCCCACTCCACGTCGCGCATGATGTACTCGACCGAGGCGAAGGCTCCCGCCGCGCTCGGGTTGTAGTTCATGGTGAGGAAGATGCCGGTGACGATCTGGTTGACCAGCACCAGCAGCGCCAGCGAACCGAAGTAGTACCAGAGGTTGAAGTTCTTCGGTGCGTAGTACTCGGTCATGTGCGCGCGATACATCGGCATCATGCCGGGGGCGCGCTCGTTGACCCAGTCGCCGATGTTCGTGAATACGTTGGCCATTAGCCAGCCTCCTTCGGATCCACGCCAATCTGGATGGTGTTGTCGTCGATGAAGTGGTACGGCGGCACCGGCAGGTTCTTCGGCGCCGGCACGCCGGCGTAGACGCGGCCGGCCAGGTCGTAGCGCGACTTGTGGCAGGGGCAGTAGAAGCCGCCCTTCCAGTCCGGGTCGAACGGCTCGGGCTTGATCTCCGGCACGAAGTCGGGCACGCAGCCCAAGTGCGTGCAGATGCCGATCACCACCAGCCACTCCGGCTTGATCGAGCGCGCCTCGTTCTGTGCGTACTTCGGCTGCTGGTCGGCGGAGACGCCGTCGGACTTGGGATCCACCAGGCGCGAGTCGACCATCGGCAGCGTGGCGAGCTGCGCCTTGGTGCGGTTGAGCACGAACACCGGCAGGCTGCGCCAGGAGACGGTGAGCATCTGCCCCGCCTCGATCTTGGCCAGCGACTGGGTGACCGGAGCGCCAGCGGCCTTGGCGCGCGCGCTGGGTTCCCACGACTTGATGAAGGGCACAGCCGCCGACACGATTCCGATGCCACCAACCACCGCGGTGGTTGCTGTCAGGAAACGGCGGCGGCCATGATCGACGACTTCGTTCGCCATCAGGCTCTCCGGTACTTGCGATGTCATGCCAGGAGGGGTTTGGGACCCCGCAAAAATCGCGTTAGTGTAGCGTCAGGCCCCGCCCCGTACAATAAACCGCATCGCGGCGAAGTCCAGCCGCCGCAACACTCGCCATGATCGCCGGGACCTTCTTTTCGACATGAAACATGCCGCCGGCACGCTCCTTTTCATCGCGCGCTTCGCCGTCCTCGGCCTGGCCATGGCTTTCGTGGTCGGCCTGTTCTGGCCCGGCAGCGGCGAGCGCCTGCGCGAACGCTTCGGGCTATCCACGCCGACACCCCCACCGGCCAGCCAGCACGGCGTCGGCAACGGCCCGGTCTCCTACGCCGACGCGGTGGCGGCCGCGGCGCCGTCGGTGGTCAACATCTACGCCAACCGGATCGTCACCGAGCAGGCCGTGCGGATGTACGACAACCCGCTGCTGCAGCAGCTGTTCGGCGGCCAGCCCACCACCTTCCAGCACCGCGAGCAGACCCTCGGCTCCGGCGTCATCGTCAGTGCGCGGGGCCAGGGCTACGTGCTGACCAACAACCACGTGATCGCGCACGCCGCCGACATCCAGGTGCTGCTGTACGACGGCCGCATCGCCAAGGCCAGCCTGGTCGGCGCCGACGAGGAATCCGACCTGGCGGTGCTGAAGATCGACGCCAGCAACCTGCCGGTGATCCACATCGCCGGACAGGCACTGCGTCCGGGCGACGTGGTGCTGGCGATCGGCAACCCGCTCGGCCTCAACCAGACCGTCACCATGGGTATCGTCAGCGCGATCGGCCGCCAGTTGAACAGCTCCAGCGCCGAGGACTTCATCCAGACCGACGCGGCCATCAACCTGGGCAACTCCGGCGGCGCGCTGGTCAACGCCGAGGGCGAACTGGTCGGCATCAACACCCTGCTGATCGGCAAGGCCGCCGGCGCCGAAGGCATCGGTTTCGCGATTCCGGTCACCACCGCCAAGAAGGTGCTGGACCAGATCATCGCCACCGGCCACGTGGTACGCGGCTGGCTCGGCGCCGACTACGCGTTCGTGCCGGTGGCCGCCAACGGCGGCCTGCCGGGAGCGGCGCGCGGCGCCCTGGTCACCATGGTCTATCCCGGCAGTCCGGCCGCGCTGGCCGGCATCCGCCCGCGCGACATCCTGCTGCGCCTCGGTACCGACGACATCCTCGACCCGGCCGACCTGCGCCGGCGCGAGGCGGCGCTCAAGCCAGGCAGCACGGTGACGATCTCCGGGCTGCGCAACGGCACCCCGTTCCACCTCGACGTCACTCCCGTCCAGCGCCCCGCCATGAGCGCCGGCAGCATGCCGGACGGCTGACAGCGAGGGATCAACCCGGCCCGCGCGAAGCCAGCGGCGGATGGATCGCTGCGCCATAGCGCTTGCGCAAGGTGTCCACCCGCTCCACGTAGACCCGGGTCTCGGCGTACGGCGGCACGCCCTTGTAGCGTTGCACCGCGCCGGGGCCGGCGTTGTAGGCAGCCGCGGCCAGTCGCTCGTTGCCGTCGAAGTCGCGCAGCAGCAGGCCCAGGTAGCGCGCACCGCCGCGGATGTTCTGGTCGGAGTCGAACGCGTCCAGCACGCCCATGTCGCTGGCCGTGCCCGGCATCAGCTGCATCAGCCCCTGCGCGCCCTTGAGCGACAGCGCCCGCGGATTGAACGCGCTCTCGGCGTGGATGATCGCGCGCAGGAACGCCTCGTCGACGCCGTACTCGACGCTGGCGGCGCGAATGGTGTCCGCATACGCGGTGAGGTTGAGCGACACGCTGCCCCAGCGGATCGTCGAATGCAGGTTGCACGCGGCGCAGGTGGCGATATAGGTGAACAGCATGGTCACCGCGTGATCCCTGCCGCCGGCTGGCGGCAAGTTGGTGTATTCCACGCTGCCGTCCGCGCGCACGACGCGGTACACCGCGCCGCGCAGAACCCTGTCTGCCGGGTTGTCCACCGCCGCGGCCGCCGGCGATTCGCGGTAGCTCCACTGGCCGGGCTTGCCGGCAGCCGCCTGCGGCCGTTTCGCGTCGCTCACGGCCGAGCCCTGCACCGCGGCCAGCGAAGTCTGTTCCGCCGGGGACTCGCCTATGCGCCGAGCGCTGGTCTCGACCGTCCCGCGCACGCCGGTCAACGAGGTCGTCTCGGTACCGCTCGGCGCAAGGCTGCGCGCCGTGGTCGCGGCCGAACCGGCCACCCGGTTCAGCGTCGCCCGCGGCGGTACGCGCCGCCGCGGCGCGGGCGCGGCGTAGCTGCTGATCGCCTTGCAGCCGCGATAGCCGGCCTTGCTGCTGCTGAACACCGTCTCGCCGCTGGCGCCGGAGCACCGGTAGAGCACGCCGGCGCGTGCCGCCGGCCACCACAGCAACGCGCAGCCGAACGCGACCCCGCAAAGGATCAGGCGTGTTGGGAAGCCCCCGGCAGGCCGATCGGCGCTTCCCCCTTGGCTTGCGACGCCGAACATGGGGCGCAGTGTGCCGCCACGCGCCGGCGGCGCCAAGTGCGCACTTCTCATTCCACGGCCTTTGCGGAGCGGGCCGCACCCGCCGACCCGGCGGCGGTTGCCGGAGCGGTGGCGCGCACCCACCCCGTCGGTCCCGCAAGTGCTTGATCTGGCAGGCACGCCTGCGCGGGGGTAGACTGCGCGGCTCATCGGATCGCCCATCCGACCTTCACGCACCACGGTATCCCACGCGCATGAGCGGCAAACTTTTCATCAAGACCCACGGCTGCCAGATGAACGAGTACGACTCGGCCAAGATGGCCGACGTGCTGAAGGCCTCGCACGGGCTGGAGCTGACCCAGGACGAGTCCGAGGCGGACGTGATCCTGATCAACACCTGCTCGATCCGCGAAAAGGCGCAGGAAAAGGTCTTCAGCCAGCTCGGCCGCTGGAAGCAGCACAAGAAGGACGGCAAGCCGGTGCTGATCGGCGTCGGCGGCTGCGTGGCCTCGCAGGAAGGCGAGGCGATCGTCAAGCGCGCGCCCTACGTCGACCTGGTGTTCGGCCCGCAGACGTTGCACCGGCTGCCCCAGCTGATCGAGGCGCAACGCGCCAGCGGCAAGCCGCAGGTGGACATCAGCTTCCCCGAGATCGAGAAATTCGACTGCCTGCCCGAGCCGCGTGCCGAAGGCCCGACCGCCTTCGTCTCGATCATGGAAGGCTGCTCGAAATACTGCAGCTACTGCGTGGTGCCGTACACCCGCGGCGAGGAAATCAGCCGCCCGTTCGACGACGTGCTGGTGGAAGTGGCCAAGCTCGCCGCACAGGGCGTGCGCGAGGTGAACCTGCTGGGCCAGAACGTCAACGCCTACCGCGGCCCCACCCACGACGGCGGCATCGCCGACCTCGCCGTGCTGATCCACGCGATCGCGCAGATCGACGGCATCGGCCGCATCCGCTTCACCACCTCGCATCCGCTGGAGTTCTCCGACTCGCTGATCGAGGCCTACGCCAACGTGCCGCAACTGGCGAATTTCCTGCATCTGCCGGTGCAGGCCGGCTCCGACCGCATCCTTTCGGCGATGAAGCGCGGCTACACCGCGCTGGAGTTCAAGCAGAAGATCCGCAAGCTGCGCGCGGTGCGGCCGGACATCTGCGTGTCCACCGACATCATCGTGGGCTTCCCCGGCGAAACCGACGAGGATTTCGAGAAGACCATGAAGCTGGTCGACGACGTCGGCTTCGACCAGAGCTTCTCCTTCATCTTCTCCGCCCGCCCCGGCACACCGGCGGCAAAACTCGCCGACGACACGCCGATGGCGGTCAAGCACCAGCGCCTCGAACGCCTGCAGGCCGCGCTCAACGCGAACGCGAAGCGGATCAACCAGGCGATGGTCGGCACGGTGCAGCGCGTGCTGGTGGAAAAGCCCAGCACGCGCAACCCGAACGAACTCAGCGGCCGCACCGAGAACATGCGCTACGTGAACTTCGCCGGCGACGCGCGCATGATCGGCCAGTTCGTCGACGTGGTGATCACCGACGCGATGAGCAATTCGCTGCGCGGGCGCGTCAAGCCTGCGGACGACGTGGCTGCGTAGGAGCACGCGCCATGCGCGATGCTCCGGCCGATCCCGCAAGGAGAACATCGCGCGCGAAGCGCGCTCCCGCGCACCACCCATGCCACATCGAGATCCCATGACCAACGGCCTCAACCAGCGCGATTTCACCCTCGATCCCGAAGACAACGCCCGCCTTGCCAACCTGTGCGGGGCGTTCGACGAGCACCTGCGCCAGGTCGAGCTGCGCCTCGGCGTGGAGATCAACCACCGCGGCAGCATCTTCCAGGTGATCGGCGAGGACGCCCCGGCCAAGGCCACCGAGAAGGTGCTGCGCGCGCTGTATGCCGTCACCGAAGACGAGGCACTGACCGGGGCGAAGATCAACCTGCAACTGGCCGAATCCGGCATCGACGCGATCACCGAGGCCGCCGCCGAGGGTGCCCAGGAAGTGGCGATCAAGGTCAAGCGCGGCGTGATCAAGGGCCGCGGCCCGAACCAGGCGCGCTACCTGCACGCGATCGCCAGCCACGACATCAACTTCGGCGTGGGCCCGGCCGGCACCGGCAAGACCTACCTGGCCGTGGCCAGCGCGGTCGAGGCGCTGGAGGCGAACCGGGTGCAGCGGCTGATCCTGGTGCGCCCGGCGGTCGAGGCCGGCGAGAAGCTTGGCTTCCTGCCCGGCGACCTCAGCCAGAAGGTCGATCCCTACCTGCGCCCGCTGTACGACGCGCTGTACGAGATGCTCGGCTTCGAGAAGGTGGCCAAGCTGATCGAGCGCAACGTGATCGAGATCGCCCCGCTGGCCTACATGCGCGGGCGCACCCTCAACGACTCCTACGTGATCCTCGACGAGGCGCAGAACACCACCGTCGAGCAGATGAAGATGTTCCTCACCCGGATCGGCTTCGGCACGGTGGCGGTGATCACCGGCGACGTCACCCAGGTCGACCTGCCGCGCACCACGCGCTCGGGCCTGCGCCAGTCGATCGAGGTGCTGCGCGGCGTGGGCGGCATCAGCTTCACCTTCTTCACTTCCCGCGACGTGGTGCGCCACCCGCTGGTGGCGAAGATCGTGCGCGCCTACGAAACCTTCGAGCAGAAGGACGAGGACGGCGCATGAGCGCGCCGCTGACGCTCGCCGTCGGCTACGCGGTGCCGCGCGCCGGGCTGCCCGCGCCGGCCAGCTTCCGCCGCTGGGTCGAGGCGGCGCTGCGCGGGGCGAAGCGGCGCACGGGCAGCGAACTGGCGATCCGCATCGTCGATGCCGACGAAGGCCGCGCGCTCAACCGCGACTACCGCGGCAAGGACTACGCCACCAACGTGCTGTCCTTCCCCGCCGAGCTGCCGCCCGGGGTGCACCTGCCGCTGCTCGGCGACCTGGCGATCTGCGCCCCGGTGGTGCTGCGCGAGGCCGCCGAACAGGGCAAGGCGCCGCGCGACCATTGGGCGCACCTGACCGTCCACGGCGTGCTGCACCTGCTCGGCCACGACCACATCGAGGAAGCCGAGGCCGAGGCGATGGAAGCGCTGGAGACGCGCATCCTCGCCGGCATGGGCATCGCCGACCCTTACGCCTGAGCCATTTGGCGCCCTCCCCTGCAACGCAGGGGGAGGGGCAAGACCACCACGCTTGTGCCTGAACCGTCACGTTTTTTCCGCTAGAATCGGCCTTCCGCCCGGTTTCGGGCTGAATCCCGACGAGTAATGAGCGACGACCCTGGCAGTACCAGCGGCCCGGCCCACCGAACCTGGTGGGATCGACTGGGCCACATGTTTTCCGGCGAGCCGCGCAACCGCGACGAACTGATCGAGGAACTGCGCTCCGCCCAGACCAACGGACTGCTGTCCGTGGACACCCTCACCATGGTCGAGGGGGCGATCAAGGTCACCGAACTGAGCGTGGACGACGTGATGGTGCCGCGCATGCAGATCGTGATGCTGGCCGCCGACTCGCCGCTGACCGACATCCTCGCCGCCGTGGTCGAGTCCGGCCACTCGCGCTTTCCCGTGCACGGCGAGGACAAGGACGAGATCCTCGGCATCCTGCTGGCCAAGGACCTGCTGAAATATTTCGGCGCTGCCGAACACTTCGACATCCGCGCGATCCTGCGCCCGGCCGTGCTGATCCCCGAGTCGATGCGCCTGAACGTGCTGCTGGAGGAATTCCGGCTCAGCCGCAACCACATGGCGCTGGTGGTCAACGAGTACGGCGGCGTCGCCGGCCTGGTCACCATCGAGGACGTGCTGGAGCAGATCGTCGGCGAGATCGACGACGAGCACGACGACGAGGTGGAGCCCGAGCTGATGCACGCGCAGCCCGGCGGGGACTGGCTGGTCAGCGCGCTGACCCCGATCGAGGACTTCAACGAGCAGACCGGCGCCGACTTCCCCGACGAGGAGTACGACACCGTCGGCGGCATGGTCACCGCCGAATTCGGCCACCTGCCCGAAGTCGGCGAGGAAGTCGGCATCGGCGACTACCTGTTCCACGTCACCGAAGCCGACGACCGCCGCGTGCAGGCGTTCCGCGTGGCGAAGCGGTAGGAGCACACCCCGTGCACGATGCGTTTCCCTCACGTGACTGAACAGCCCTCGCGCACGAGCGAAGGAAGTCTCCTGTGGACAGGGCGCGTTCCCGCCCGCACCTGCCGGTGCGCCGCATGAGCCTGGTCAGGCGCATGCTCCTGCTTCCCGCGCTGCTGGTTCTGGCCGCGCTTTCGCCGGCCCATGCCGGCGTCGCCAACGCACCGGGCGCCAACCTCGAGGTGTCGCTGGTCACCTACGGCCCGGGCGAAACCTACTGGGAGCGCTTCGGCCACGACGCGATCGAGCTGCGCGACACGGTGTCGGGCGAGGCGGTCAACTTCAACTACGGCGTGTTCGATTTCAACGAGAAGAACTTCCTGCTGAACTTCGCCCGCGGGCGCATGCACTACCTGATGGACGCCGCCCCCAGTGATGCCGACGAACGCTACTACGTCGAGGCTGGCCGTTCGATCACCCGCCAGCGGCTGGCGCTGACGGCCGCGCAGTCCGCTGCGCTGCGCGACTTCCTGCTATGGAACCTGCGCCCGGAAAACGCCGGCTACGCCTACGACTACTACGTCGACAACTGCACCACCCGCGTGCGCGACGCGCTGGACAAGGCACTCGGCGGCATGCTGGCGACGCAACTGAAGGCGCATGCCGGCGACATGACCTACCGCCAGCAGACCGTGCGGCTGATGAGCGCGCAGCCCTGGCTGATGCTGCTGCTCGATCTGGGCCTGGGGCCGTACGCCGACCAGCCGCTGGACGCCTGGCAGGAAAGCTTCCTGCCCGACGTGCTGCAGACGCAGCTGCGCGAAGTGCGCATCGACGACGGCCATGGCGCTACGCGCCCGCTGGTGCAGGACGAGCAGCTCGTCTCGCCGAACCGGCTGCAGGCGCCGCCGCCGACCGCGCCCGACCTGCGCCTGCCGCTGGCCCTGGCCGGCCTGCTGCTGGCCGCGCTGATCGTGCTCGCCCGCCGGATGTGGCCCACCGGCTGCGCCCTGCTCGGCACGCCGTTCCTGCTCGCCGCCGGCGTGGTCGGCCTGCTGCTGCTGGGGTTGTGGACGCTGACCACGCATCATTCGGCGTGGGCCAACGCGAACCTGCTGCTGTTCAACCCGCTCGCGTTCGCGCTGCTGCCGACGCTGTGGCGCTCGCGCCACGGCCTCGCCGCCTCGCGCCTGATCGACGGCGCGATCGCGCTGCAGCTGCTGGCCTGCATGGCCGCCGTGCTGCTGCACCTGCTGCCCGGCACCGTGCAGCAGAACCAGCCGTGGCTGCTGTTCGCCCTGCCGTGCTGGCTGGCGCTGGCCTGGAGCCTGCGCCGCCGCTGAGCCAATTGCCCCGCCCCATCGCGCGGGGCATGATGCGCGCATGAATGCGATCACGCCGCCGAGCGCACCGCCAGCCAGCAGCCCGCCGATGGTGGTCAACTGCATCGCCTACCGCAAGGACGGCAGCCGCATCGGCGAGGTCACCATCGACGCGATCAGCGACGTGCTGGCCGAACCGGACACCTTCGTCTGGGTCGGCCTGTACGAGCCGGACGAGGCCTTGCTGGAAAGGATCCAGGACGAGTTCGGCCTGCACGACCTGGCGATCGAGGACGCGCACGCCGCGCACCAGCGCACCAAGCTGGAAACCTACGGCGACTCGCTGTTCCTGGTGGTGCAGACCGCGCAGCTGATCGGCGGCGAACTGGCGTTCGGCGAGACGCACATCTTCTTCGGCCCGCGTTACCTGGTCACCGTGCGCCACGGCGCCTCGCAGTCCTACGCGCCGGCGCGGCGCACCTGCGAACACGCGCCGGAATTGCTGGCGAACGGCCCCAGCTACGGCTTGTACGGCGTGCTCGACTTCATCGTCGACAACCTGCTGCCGATCGTGCGCGACTTCCGCGAAGAGGTGCAGCAACTCGAACACGACATCTTCGGCGAGACATTCAAGAGCAGCACGGTACGCCGCCTGTACGACATGCAGCGCGACCTGATGACGCTGCGCCTGGCAGTGGCGCCGCTGCAGGACATCATCAACCAGCTGATCCGGCTGCACCCGAACCTGATCCCCGACGAGCTGCGCGTGTACTTCCGCGACGTCTACGACCACGCCTTCCGCGTCAACGAGGCGATCGGCGCGATGCGCGAGATGCTCACCGCCGCGATCAACGTCAACCTGTCGCTGGTCAGCCTGCGCCAGAACGAGGTGATGAAGAAGCTCGCCGGCTGGGCCGCGATGCTCGCCGCGCCGACCCTGCTGACCAGCTGGTACGGCATGAACTTCGCCCACATGCCCGAGCTCGGCCAGCCCTGGGCCTACCCCGCGATCATCGCGGTGATGGCCTGCGTGGTCGGCGGCATCTACCTCGGCCTGAAGCGCGCGAAGTGGCTGTAGCGCGAGGCGAGCGGTTGTCGCTGCCGCGCGAACCGTTCAAGATGCCGGCCGATATCCGCCGCACACTCGAGCGCCGATGAACGATTCCGCCAACCGCATCCCCGCCGACGCCGCCGCGCCGGTGGAAACCCTGTACGAAGGCCGCTGGCTCAGCCTGCGCAAGCGCGGTCGCTGGGAATACGCCGAGCGCAACAATCCCGGCGGCGCGGTGATCATCCTGGCGGTGACGCCTGAGGACAAGGTGCTGTTCGTCGAGCAGTACCGCGTGTCGATCCTGCAGAACACCATCGAGATGCCGGCCGGGCTGGTCGGCGACCTCGCCGGCCAGGCCGACGAGAGCGCCCTGCTGGCCGCCCGGCGCGAGCTGGAGGAGGAGACCGGCTGGCGCTGCCAGCGGGTGGAGTTCGTCCACTGCGGCCCGTCGTCCTCGGGCATGAGCACCGAGATGATCACCTTCGTGCGCGCCCGGGGCCTGGAAAAGGTCGGCCCCGGCGGCGGCGACGACACCGAGAACATCGTGGTCCACGAGGTACCGCGCCGCGAGGCCGGCGCCTGGCTGTTCGCCCGCGCCGCCGAGGGCTACTCGATCGACCCGAAACTGTTCGCCGGGCTGTGGTTCATCGAGCAAGGCGGCGAGTGAGGCGGAGCCCCGCCCGCGAAAGACCCCTTGCGGAAGCGCTTCGCGTCACGACTGCAGGCGCCTCACCAGGTGCGCACGTCGACCACGCTGACGGTGTAGCTGCTCATGCCGGACTGATAGCGGAACAGCCGGCCCAGGTCGAAATGCACGGCGTCGCCGGGGGCGATGTTGGAGGTCCCGGCGGGCCATGCCTGCTTGCTCTGGATGACGGAGCCGGAATCGTCCTTGATGTCGATGCGGATCTGCGCGGCCGAGGCCGCAGCGCAGTTGTTGACCAGGTCGCCGCGCAGGCTCATGCGGGTCGACGTTCCGGTACTGTTGACCGCCGGCTTGAAATCCTTGATGGCGAAATCCTTCGGATTGCAGTCGGCCTGGGCGACCAGCGGAGCGAGCAGGAGTGCGGCAGAAATGATGAGCGTCTTCATGAGTTTTGGGCCATCCCGATGCATGCCTTCGATGCGGGCATGGAAAATCATCGGCAGCCGGCCGGGATTCTTTAGCCGGCGGGCCCGGCGCTAAAGTTCTTTGCGATGGCGTCGATAGAGGGTGGTTCCGTCCCCCGCGTTGCGGTTCCCCCACTGTTCGATGGAGTTTCCCCATGAAGGCTCTCGTTGCTTCCGCCGTGTTGCTGCTCGCCCCGCTGGCCGCCCAGGCGGCCTGCGCACCCGGCGATTTCGCCATCAAGGATTTCAAGCCCGGCGTCGCCGCCTCGCGCCTCAGCCTGCGCGGCGAGCTGGTCAACAACTGCGCCGCAGCCTCGGCCGCGCAGGTCCGCATCGAGGTCAAGGACGCCGGCGGCAAGGTGCTGCAGAGCAAGCAGGGCTGGCCGGCCGGCACCGCCAACATCGCCCCCGGCGACGCCGTGCATTTCGACCTGGGCCGGATGTTCCGCTACCAGCCGGACATCGACAGCTACACCGTCAGCGTGGTCGACGTGCGCACCTGGTAAGGCAGCCGGCCGCATGACGCGAAAAGGCTCCGCAAGGAGCCTTTTTCGTGTCCGCCGCCGCGCGCGGGCGAGTCGTCAGTGCAGCACGAACAGCTTGTCGAAGCCGGCCACGCGCAAGGTGCCGCGCAGCTCGCCGGAGGCGTTGACGATGCGGATGTCGGCGCGGTCGGCGCCGGCGTGCTCGCGCAGCAGCAGCAGCATGCCCAGCGCCGAGCTGTCCATCCCGGTGACCTCGCCCAGGTCGATCACGTAGCTGCGCGCGGGCTTGCCGCTGCCCAGGCAGGCGTCGTGGAAATCGCGGTGGATGCTGAAGTCGAACCGCTCGCCCAGTTGCAGGGTCAGGCAATCCAGTTCGCTGTCGTGGTGGACGATCATGGGGCAATCCTCAGAAGAGTTCGATTTCGCCGGCGTCCATGGTGTTCTGCAGCGCCGGGCCGCGCGAGCGCAGGCGCGCCTTCTCGCGTTGGATCGCCAGCCGGCTGCGCACGCGCTGGGCGCGTTCCTCCAGCGCATCGGCCTCCAGCGGGGCGCAGGCCAGTTCCTCGATGTCGCGGGTGCACTCGGCAGTAACTTCCTGCAGCTCGGTCAGGCGAGTGCGGGTCTGGCTGATCAGCTGGCTCAGGATGTCCTCGAACTGCAGCGAACGGATGGTGGTGGAGACGTCGCTGCCGAGGCCGCGGTTGATCTCCACCGCCTGGTCGGCCACCGCGCTGGTGCGCGCGTCGCTCTCGGTGACGTGGGCGGTCATCGCGTCGATGCCGCCCTTGGCCGACAGCGCCACGTTGAGATCCTGCGAGGCCATCGCGCCGATCAGCCCGCGCAGCTGCTCCATCGCCGCGCGCGCGCGCTCGACGTGGCCGCCGATCTGCTCGTTGAGCTGGTTGGAGTTGCTGGCCAGGTTGCGGATCTCGCCGGCCACCACCGCGAAGCCGCGGCCGGATTCGCCGGCGCGCGCCGCCTCGATCGCCGCGTTCAGCGCCAGCAGGTTGGTTTCCTCGGCGATGGTGTTGACGTTGCGCAGCAATCCGAACACCGCATCCATCTCCTTCGCCATGCCGTCGATGCGGTAGACGATGCGCAGGCTCTCGCGCGACATCTGCACGATCATGCCGACGAAGTGCTCCAGCAGGTCGCCGGTGCGCGCGGCGAAATCCTGCACCGATACGCCGCCGTCCTGCACCTCGATGATCTGCTTGAGCAGCGACTGCTGCAGCGCGGTCTTGCTGGACAGGCCGTCGAAACCGCCGCCCAGCTCGGACACCGCGTCGCGCAGCAGGTCCAGGCCCTGGTGCAGCTCGCGGGTGGCGTGGCCGAGCTCGTCGACCAGCGCGCCGCGCACGTCCTCCAGCGCCTCGCGCACCGGCTCGGCACGGGCGCCGGCGACGGCCTGCGCCGCCGGTGGCGTCTCGGGCCGTGCCGGCATCGCCCACGCCGCGGTCAGCGCGACCACCAGCAGCGGCGCCAGCCAGGCCGGGTGCCAGGCCAGCGCCAGCAGCAGGGCGACGGCGCTGGCGATCCAGCCCATGGGCCGGCGTCGGAACAACAGAGCGGGAGTGAATGACATGATCCGGTATCCGCAGGTCAGGCGCCGCCGGCGCCGGTATGAGAGTGGCGGGCCAGCGCCAGCAGGCGCGCCGCCATGTGGTCGATCGGCTGCATCTCGGCGGCGGCGTCGAGCTTCCAGGCCGCGCCTGGCATGCCCCACACCACCGAACTGGGCTCGTCCTGCACCAGCGTGGCGGCGCCGGCCTGGCGCAGCTCCAGCAGGCCGCGCGCGCCGTCGTCGCCCATGCCGGTGAGCAGCGTGGCGATGGTGGCGGCGCCGGCGCTGGCCGCCAGCGAGCGGAACAGCACGTCGACGCTGGGGCGGTGCCGGTTCACCGGCGGGCCCTCGTGCAGCCGGCAGACGTACTTGGCGCCATCCCACATCACCAGCAGGTGGTGGCTGCCGGGCGCGATGTAGGCGTGGCCGGACTGGATCGGCTGGCCGTCCTGCGCCTCGCACACGCGCATCGCCGAGCAGCGGTCCATGCGCGCGGCAAACGGGCCGCTGAAGGCGGCAGGAATGTGCTGGGTCACCAGGATCGGCGGCGCGTCCGGCGGCATCGCCTCCAGTACGACGCGCACCGCCTCGGTGCCGCCGGTGGAGGCGCCGATCGCGATGATCGGGCTGCCGCCGCGCGTGCCCGCGGTCTGCGCGCGCGGCAGCACCGCGTCGGCCGACAGGCGCGGCGCCACGTCCAGCTTGCGCACCGTGGTGCGTGCACGCGGCTTCGCCTGCGCCGCCTGCTTGACCTTGGCGCAGATCTCCAGCGCGTGCTCGCCGAAACTGCTGGCCAGGTCGCTGCTCGGCTTGGCCAGGAAATCCACCGCGCCGAGTTCCAGCGCGCGCAGCGTCACCTCGGCGCCCTGGGTGGTCAGCGACGACACCATCACCACCGGCATCGGCCGCAGCCGCATCAGGTTTTCCAGGAAGGTCAGCCCGTCCATGCGCGGCATCTCGACATCCAGGGTCAGCACGTCGGGGTTGAGCTGCTTGATCTTGTCGCGGGCGATCAGCGGGTCCGCCGCCGTGCCGACGACATCGATACCCGGATCGCAGGCAAGCATGGTCGACATCAGCTTGCGCACCAATGCGGAATCGTCGACTACCAGAACACGCACTCTATCCATTGCTCACCTTGCCATGCAGCCACGGCCCCGTCGCCCGCGACGGTGGCCCGGTCGATCGCCGCGCCGGAACCACGGCGCTAGAACAGCTCGACCTCACCCTTTATCGGATCGTTTGCCAAACGCTTGAGGTAGCCGCTCTCGCCGGCCACCAGCGCCACGTCGTCGCTGCGACGCAGCTGGCGCACGCGGACGCGGCCGCTGTGCGGGAAGAACTGCACCTGGCGCGGGTAGACGTCACCGAGGTCCTCCGCCGCCAGCTGCAGCCGCTCGGCCTCGATGTAGCGGTGCACGAAGTCGATGTTGCGCCGGCCCACGTCGCTCAGCTGGGCCAGCACGCGGCCGCCGCCGAATACCTTCACCTGCAGGTTCGCGCGCTGGCCGCCCGCCTTCAGGATCGCGTTGATCAGCTGCTCCATCGCGTCGCTGCCGTAGCGCGCCGCGCGGCCGACGGCCGACGACCAGCTGTCGCGCTCGCCCATCGGCTCGGGCAGCATGAAATGGTTCATGCCGCCGACGCCGCGCTCCGCGTCGTGGATGCAGGCCGACACGCACGAGCCGAGCACGGTGCTGACCAGCTCGTCGCTGCCGCTCACGTAGAACTCGCCCGGCAGCACCTTCACCACCATGCGGCCCTGGGTCGGATCCCAGAACCGGCGCAGGTGTTCGAAACCGGGCATGGCCTCGGGCAGCGTGGGCGTGGCCCGGCGGTCGACCGTCACCACCGGCATCATCCGCGCTTCCGGTAGACGGTGCGGCCGATCAGCTCGAAATCGTCGCTGATGCCGTGCAGCGACTCGGAGTGGCCGAGGAACAGGTGGCCGCCGGCCGGCAGCAGCGCGGCGTAGCGGCGGAACAGGCGCTGCTTGGTCGGCTGGTCGAAGTAGATCACCACGTTGCGGCAGAAGATCGCGTCGAACGGGCCGCGCATGGGCCACTCGTGCAGCAGGTTCAACGGCTGCACGGTCACCAGCTCGCGCAGGCGCGGATGCACGCAGGCAAAGCCTTCGTACTCGCCGGCGCCGCGCAGCATCCAGCGGCGCCGGCGTTCGTCGCTGATGCCGGCCAGCCGTTCCAGCGGGTACACGCCGTTGCGCGCGGTCTCCAGCGCCTGCGGCGACAAGTCGGTGGCGAGGATCTTCGCGTCCAGGCCTGCCGCGCCGGGGCGCTCCAGCGCCTCGGCCAGCACCATCGCCAGCGCGTACGGCTCCTCACCGGTGGAACAGCCGGCCGACCAGATCCTGAGGCGGTCGCCGTCGCGGCGCTTGCGCTGCAGCCACTGCGGCAACAATTCGTCGACCAGCAGGTCGTAATGGTGCGGCTCGCGAAAAAAGGAAGTGACGTTGGTGCTGATCGCGCTGGCGAGATTGTCCAGCTCGCTCTGCGGGTCGCGCCGCAACAGTTCGCAGTACGCGCCGAAGTGGCGCAGGCCCAGCGCACGCAATCGCCGCGCCAGGCGTCCCTGCACCAGCTGGCGCTTGTGCTCGCCCAGCGCGATGCCGCAATGCTCGTAGACGAATTCGCGCAGGAAGCGGAACTCCGCATCGCCGAGCGACACCGCGCCGCCATCCGCCGGGACGACATCGCCTTCGCTGGTGCCGGCGACGGCGGCGCGCATGCTCAGAACTCCTTCCAGGCGCCGGCGTCCGCCGCCTCGGCGGCGACGGCGCGCGGGGGCGCCTTGCGCACGGCGGCGAACACCGCCTCGGTGGCCCTGGCCACGTCCTTCGCGCGCTCCGGCGGCGCCGCCTCCGCCGCTGCGCCATCGTCGGCCAGGTGGAAGAAGCCCACCTGGCTGGACAGGTCGCCGGCCTGCTCCTGCATGGCGCGCGCCGCGGCCGAGGCCTCCTCGACCAGCGCGGCGTTCTGCTGGGTCATCTCGTCCATCTGCATCACCGCGTTGTTGACCTGGTCGATGCCGGCCGACTGCTCCTGGCTGGCCGCGGCGATCTCGGCCACGATGTCGGTGACCTTCTTCACGCTCTCGACGATCTCGGCCAGCGCCTTGCCGGACTGGTTGACCAGCTCCGAGCCGCAGCGCACCTTCTCCTCGCTTTCGGCGATCAGGCCCTTGATCTCCTTTGCCGCGCCGGCGCTGCGCTGCGCCAGGCTGCGCACCTCGCTGGCCACCACCGCGAAGCCGCGGCCCTGCTCGCCGGCACGCGCCGCTTCCACCGCCGCGTTCAGCGCCAGCAGGTTGGTCTGGAACGCGATCTCCTGGATCAGCCCCACGATGTCGCCGATCTTGCGGCTGGAGGCGTCGATCTCGCCCATCGCGGCAATCGCCTTGCCGGCCACCTCCCCGCCGCGCTCGGCCTGCTCGCGGGCGCCGCGGGCCAGCTGGTTGGCATGGCTGGCGTTCTCCGCGTTCTGCTTCACGGTGGACGTCATCTCTTCCATCGACGAGGCGGTTTCCTCCAGGCTGGAGGCCTGCTCCTGCGTGCGCTGGCTGAGGTCGTCGTTGCCGCGCGCGATCTGCTGCGCCGCGCTGTTGACCGCGTCGGAACCCTGGCGCACCTCGTTCACGATCGCGCCGAGGCGCTCGTCCATGGCGCGGAAGGCATCCAGCAGCCGACCCAGCTCGTCCTGCCGCTTGACCTTGATGGCATGGCCCAGCCGACCTTCGGCGATGGCGTGCGCCACCTTGACCAGATGCGCCAGCGTGCCGCTGATCGAGCGCACCAGCAACGTCGACACCAGCAAGGCGAACAGCAGGCCGCCGATCAGCGCGATCAGCACCAGCACCCGCACCGTCTTGTAGCGGCCGAGCTGGGTCTGGTAGATCTGCTTCACCTCGTCGCCCTGCGCCTGCATCAGCTTGTTGAGGGTGTCCATGCCCAGCATCAGCTGCGGGCGCACCTGCATTTCCAGCAGGTCGCCGGTGCCTTCGTCGTTTTGCGCCAGCGCGTCGTAGATGTCCTTGAGACCGCTCACGTATTCCGCGTCGGTGGCGCGGTAGGCCTTGTACTTCGCGGCGATGTCCGCGCTCATCGGGATCGCCGACAGCCGCTTGTTGACCTCGCCGATCTCCTTCTGCAGTCGCTCGGACTCGGCGACCTTCTGCTTGATCTGCTCGGGCTTGCCGATCGCCCCTGCCGCTTCGCCGAGCACGATGAAGTTGGTCAGCGACTTGGCGCGCAGCTCACCCATCAGCTGGGCCGGCACCATGGCTTCCTCGTAGGTGCGGCGCATGCCTTCGTTCTGCCATTGCATCATGCCCAGGCCGACCGCCGCGCCTGCCACGAGCATCAGCCCGAGCAGCCCGAACACGCCGACCAGGCGTGCCTTGACGGACAGCGTCGGCAACTTGGTGAAACGTGCCATGAATTTCTTGATGTTCATCGTGATTCCCGGATCGGATCAGGCGGCAACTTCGACATCCCGGACGCCGGTCAGCGCGGCGTCCAGCGTTTCAACGTCTTCCGGACGCATGAGCTTCTCCACGTCCAGCAGCATCACCATGCGCTCGACATGGGTGGCCAGGCCCTTCAGGTAGCGCGTGTCGACGATCGCGCCCATGTCGGGCACCGGCTTGATCGCCGCCGGCTCGATGTCGACCACGTCGGACACCGCATCCACCACGATGCCGAACAACCGCTCGGCGACGGCCACGATGATCACCACCGTGCTGTCGCCGTAGTTCTCGCGGGCCAGGCCGAAGCGCAGGCGCAAGTCCATCACCGGCACGATCGCGCCGCGCAGGTTCAGCACGCCCAGCAGGTAGTCGGGGGTCTGCGGGATGCGGGTAACCCGCGACCAGCCGCGGATTTCGCGTACCGACAGGATGTCGACGCCGTATTCCTCGCCCGCCAGGCTGAACGTCAGCTGCTGCACGGTAGGCGCCGTGGCCGCGTTGTTTTCGTACATGGATCGTCTACCTCGTGATGAGTGTCCGCAGACACCCGGCCTCGATGTTGTATCGGCCCCGCCGGGGAGGACTTGAGCAAGTCGCCGCGCCGACGCGACGACGCGCAAGCCGCTGCTCAGAACTCGTTCCAGCCGTCGGCCGCCGCGACGGCGGCGACCGGCCCGGCATGTCGCGACGGCCGCGACGGCATCGGCAGCACGCGCGCGCTCGGCGCGGCGGGCGCGACTGCCGGCGTGCCCGCGTGGCCGTCCAGATGGAAGAACGCCACCTGCCGCCGCAGTTCGTCGGCCTGTTCCTGCATCGCCCGCGCCGCCGCCGCAGCCTCTTCCACCAGCGCCGCGTTCTGCTGGGTCACCTCATCCATCTGCATCACCGCGCGGTTCACCTGGTCGATGCCGGCCGACTGCTCCTGGCTGGCCGCGGCGATCTCCGCCACGATGTCGGTGACCTTCTTCACGCTGTCCACGATGCCCGCCAGCGCCGCGCCGGACTGGTCCACCAGTACGCTGCCGGCCTGCACCCGCTGCACGCTCTCGTTGATCAGGCCCTTGATCTCCTTCGCCGCCGCCGCGCTGCGCTGCGACAGGCTGCGCACCTCGCTGGCCACCACCGCGAAACCACGGCCCTGCTCGCCGGCGCGTGCCGCCTCCACCGCCGCGTTCAGCGACAGCAGGTTGGTCTGGAACGCGATCTCGTCGATCAGCCCCACGATGTCGGCGATCTTGCGGCTGGAGGCGTCGATCTCGCCCATCGCCGCCACCGCCTGCGCCGCCACCTCGCCGCCGCGCTCGGCCTGCTCGCGCGCACCGCTGGCCAGCTGGTTGGCGTAGCCGGCGTTCTCCGCGTTCTGCTTCACGGTGGAAGTCATCTGCTCCATCGACGCGGCGGTCTCCTCCAGGCTCGACGCCTGCTCCTGCGTGCGCTGGCTCAGGTCGTCATTGCCCTTGGCGATCTGCTGCGCCGCGCTGCTCACCGCCTGCGAACCGTGCTGCACCTCGCCCACGATGCCGGTCAGCCGGTCGCGCATGCGCACCAGCTCGGCCAGCAGGCTGCCCGCGGCGAAGGCCTTGCCACCGTCGTCGCTGCCGAGGTCGCCGTCGGCGATGCGCGTGGCCATGGCCACGGCGAAAGCCGGCTCGCCGCCGATGCTGCGGCGGATACTGCGCATCGATATCCAGACCAGCCCGATCACCAGCAGGCCCAGCAGGCCGGCCCTGGCCAGGTTTGCCGCCAGCGTGTGGCGGAACTGCGCATCGATGTCGTCGAAGTAGGCGCCGGCACCGAAGTGCATGCCCCACGGCTGGTAGCGCTCGGTATAGGTGAGCTTGCCCACGACCTTGCCGGTACTGGGCTTGAGCCAGTCGTAGTAGGTCACGCCGCGGCCGTCCTTCATGTCGACGTCGTGCATCGCCTGGAAGATCGGCTTGCCGTTCTGGTCGGTCATGTCGCGCACGCTGGTGCCCAGCTTGTCCCGCATCACCGGGTGCGCGGTCAAGGTGTAGTTGTCGTCGAACGCGAAGACGTAGCCGGCGCCCTTGTCCCACTGCATGTCGTGGATCTGCGCCAGGGCCCGCTGCTGCGCCTCGGCCTCGCTGAACTCGCCCTTGGCGGCGCGCTGGTGGAAGCTGTTGGCCACCGACACCGCCGACTCGATCTGGCTGCGCAGCAGGCCTTCGAGCCCGTCCATCTGGCTGGCGCGGCTCTGCAGCGCATTCATCACGGTCAGGCCGGACAGCCCCAGCACGACCACCGTCACCACCATGACCAGCCGTGCATTGAGGCTGAGCCGATCGAAGAACCCGCGTATTCCGGACAACATGTCGCAAACCTCGAAAAAGAAACCCGCCGGCCACAACGGCCATGCGGGGCGGCGCGCAGAGGCGCCGGAACCCATCGCCAGCGGAAGCACCCGCTCCGTTCGCGTCTTGCTTCGCGCCGTGGCCGCAGCCACGGCAATGGCGCGCTTCAGGCGGCCTTGCTGCGCTGTCCCAGCCGCACCACGCCGCCCACGTCGACGATCAGCGCCACCGAGCCGTCGCTGAGGATGGTCGCGCCGGACACGCCCTGTACCCGTTGGTAGTGCTTCTCCAGCGACTTGATCACCGCCTGTTGCTGGCCCAGCAGTTCGTCCACCAGCAGGCCCACGCGCCGGCTGTCGTCCTCGATCACCACCACGATGCCGCGCTCGATCTCGGTGATCGCGTCGGCGCAGTCGAAGGCGCGGTGCAGGCGCATCAGCGGAAGGTATTCGCCGCGGAACTGGAACACCTCGCCGCCGCCGGCGATCCGGCGCACCGCCGCGGCATCGAGCCGCAGCGACTCGACGATCGAGGTCAGCGGCACGATGTAGCGCTCGTGGCCCACCGCGGTCACCAGTCCGTCGATGATGGCCAGGGTCAGCGGCAGCGCGATGGTGAACACGCTGCCCTTGCCCGCCTCGCTCCTCACGCCGACGCTGCCGCCGAGGTCGCGCACGTTGCGCCGCACCACGTCCATGCCGACGCCGCGGCCGGACAGGTCGGTGGCCTGCGCGGCGGTGGAGAAGCCCGGCTGGAAGATCAGCTCGGCCACCTCCGCGTCGCTGGGTTCCTGGCCGGCGCCGAGCAGCCCGCGCTGCTGCGCCTTGGCCACGATGGCGGCACGGTTGAGCCCGGCGCCGTCGTCGCTGATCTGCACCACGATGTTGCCGCCTTCGTGGTAGGCGTTGAGCCTGAGCGTGCCGGTTTCCGGCTTGCCGGCGGCCTTGCGCTGCGCCGGCAGTTCCAGGCCGTGGTCGATCGCATTGCGTACCAGGTGCACCAGCGGGTCGCCGATCTTTTCCAGCACCGTCTTGTCCAGCTCGGTGTGCTCGCCGTGCAGCTCCAGTCGCACCTGCTTGCCGAGCTTGCGCTCCAGGTCGCGCACCAGCCGCGGGAAGCGGTTGAACACCGAGCCGATCGGCAGCATGCGGATGCGCATCACGCTCTCCTGCAGCTCGCGGGTGTTGCGTTCGAGCTGCAGCAGGCCCTCACGCAGGCGCTCCAGTTGCGCGGGCTGGAAGTTCTCGCCGATGTCGCTGAGCATCGACTGGGTGATCACCAGCTCGCCCATCATGTCGATCAGCGCATCGACCTTGTCGATGCCCACGCGGATCGAGCTGCCTTCGCCGGAGGCGGCGGTGGCGGTCGCCTCGCGTGCCGCTGGCACGGTGGCGACAGACGCAGGCGCAGGCGCGAGTGCCGCGGCGGGAGCGGCAACCGCTGCCGGCGCCGCCACGGCCGCCGGCGCTTCGCCGGCCAGCGCCTCGATGGCCAGCTCGCAGTCGCCGTCGAGCCATTCGAACACGGCATCGACGTCGCCGCGCGCCACCGCGCCGTGCAGGCGCAGCTCCCAGCCGAGATGGCACTGGCCGGGATCGAGCTCGGCCAGCCGCGCCGGCGCGCTGTCGAGCACGAAGGCGCGACGCACTTCCAGCCGGCCCAGCTGGCCAAGCTCGCGGAACAGCCGCAGCGGATCGTTGCCGGTCTGCAGCAGGTGCGGCAATGCGACGAAGCGGATGTCCCAGCCGCCCACCGCGGCAGCCTCCGGCGCGGCCACGACCGGCGCCGGCGCCGCCGCGCCGCTGACCAGGCGCACCAGCTCGCCGCGCAGCGCCTCGCTGTCGGCGTCGGCCGCCGGCTGGCCGCTGCTCGAGCGCGCCAGCATGGCGCGCAGGCAGTCCACCGAGCGCAGCAGCAGGTCGATCAGCGCGCCGTCCACCGCGCGGCGCTCGCTGCGCACTTCCTCCAGCAGCGATTCGGCCACGTGGGTGAACGCGGCCACGTCCGCAAAGCCGAAGGTCGCCGCGCCGCCCTTGATCGAATGCGCCGCGCGGAAGATCGTGTGCACCAGCTCGTGGTCGGTCGAACCCGAGTCCAGCGCCAGCAACGCCGCCTCCATCGCGTCGAGCCCTTCCAGGCTCTCCTCGAAGAAGGTCTTGTGGAATTGAGTCAGGTCGACCGCGGCCATCGGCGTTTCCTCAGCCCAGTACGCGCTTGACGGTCGCCAGCAGTTGCTCCGGATCGAACGGCTTGACCAGCCAGCCGGTGGCGCCGGCCGCCTTGCCTTCCATCTTCTTCTCGGTATGCGACTCGGTGGTCAGCATCAGGATCGGCACGCCCTTGTAGGCGTCCATCGCGCGCAGCTCGCGCACCATCGCGATGCCGTCCATCACCGGCATGTTGACGTCGGCCAGCACCAGGTCGAACGAACTGCCGCGCGCGACGTCCAGCGCCAGCTGCCCGTTCTCGGCCTCGGCCACCTCGTGGCCGGCGCCGCGCAGGGTGAACGCCACCATGCCGCGCATCGAAACCGAATCGTCCACCGCAAGAATCTTTGCCATGCTGCCACCTCGTTCAGGCCGGCCCTGCGGCCGGCAGTTCCAGAATCCGTGCCAGGCCGAGCAGGCCGGCCGCCTCGTTGAAAGCCTCGCTGGCGCCGCGCCAGTCCAGCGTGCCGTCGCGCGCTTGCAGCTCGCGCCGCAGCAGCACCAGCAGCTGCAGCGCCGCGGTGTCGACACGTTCCACTTCGCTGGCGTCCAGTACCACGCTGGCGCCCTGCTCCAGCACGCCCAGCAGCTGCGCCTTCAGCGCGACCTGGGCGGCGATGCGGCAGTCGGCCGGCAGCACCACCGCGGCCACGCCGTCCGGCGCCGCTGGCCGCTCGTCCTGTTTCTGCTTCGCCGCTCGTTTGCCGGCCATGCCGCCACTCCACGCGCACTCGTTGGCGCTGACGAGTGGCTTATCGGCCACCGGCGCGATCGCTTTAGGGTCCGGGCCGCCGCGCCCGTCAGGGGATGCGGCTCAAGTTCCCCCGCGCGCGGCCGATGTCCTGCTGGACGAAACCGATCGCCGAAACGGCCCGCGTGCAGGAACCGACTTGATCATCCAACCGACCAGCCTGGCCGCCCTCACCTGGGCCGGTGCCGCTTCCGGCGCCAGCGCGCAAAGCTGGCGCATCGGCAGCGTGCTGTCGGCACGGCCGCTGGGGGTGAACCCCCAAGGCCTGCTGGTGCTGCAGATCGGCGCGCTCGCGGTGGAGACGGAAGTGCCCGGCAGCCAGTTGCCGGCGCAGTTCCAGGTGCGCGTGCTGAGCCTGGGCGCGCAGCCGCAACTGGAGGTGCTGTCGCATCCGGCCGACGCCACCTTCCAGCGCGTGCTGCGCGAGCGCCTGCCGCAGCAGAACGGCTACGCGCCGCTGCTGGCCACGCTGGGCGCGCTGGCGCAGCGGCCGGTGTTGCGCCAGTTGCCGCCTGACTTGCGCACGGCACTGGCCCTGCTCGAACAATCGCTGCGCACGCCCGCGGAAATCACCCGCGGCGAAGGCCTGCGCGAGGCGATCAGCCGCAGCGGCCTGTTCTTCGAATCCCGCCTGGCCAGCCCGCACGGCAACCTGGCGGCGCTGGCCGAGGACGACTGGAAGGGCGCGCTGCTGCGCCTGGCCGGGCTGCTCGACCGGCGTGCACCGGCGCCGGCGCCGGCCAACCGCAGCGACGCCGCGCCGCCGATGCTGCAGCGTGGCATGCAGGCGCAGCCACGCGTGCCGCTGCCGCTGCCGCTGCCGCTGGCGGCGGACGACGACGGCGTCGGACCGCTGCTGGATCGCCTGCACGGCGACGTGAAGGCGGCGCTGGCGCGGGTGGAAGTGGCCCAACTGGAAGCCGGCGCCAGCCCGCTGCCGGCCTGGATGATCGAGATTCCGTTGCAGGGCGTGGGCGGCCGCGACGTGCTGCAACTGCAGCTGGAGTTCAGCGTCGACCCCGCCGACGGCAGCCACGGCTGGACGCTCGGTTTCGCGCTGGACCTGCCCGCGCTGGGCCCGCTGCAGGGCGAGCTGCAACTGCGCGAGCCGCGGCTGGCGGTGCGGCTGTGGGCCGAACAGGCGGAAACCGCGCAGCGGCTGGAGCGCCAGTTCGGCCCGCTGCGCCAGCGGCTGGCCGCCTGTGGCGTGCTGCTCGACCAGCTGAGCTGCCAGGTCGGCCTGCCGCAACCGCCGGGCCGGCACAGCGCCGTGCTGCTGCAGGCCACCGCATGAACACGCCGCCGTCTCCGCGGCGGGTCAGCCTGCGGCTGGCCGGCGGCAACCAGGCCGAGATCAAGCCGATGCCGCCCGAGGCACTGGAAGCCCTGCTGGCGCGCGCGCAGGTGCTGGGCCTGCCGCTGCATCACGATCCGCAGATCGCCGCCCTGCTGGCCTCGCTGCGCCTGCGCGAGGACGTGCCGGCGCTGCTCTACGCCGCGGCTGCCTCGGTGCTGGCGGCGGTGTACGACGCGGCCGAGGAGCAGGGCTGAACAGCGAGGAATGAGCGGAGACGCGACACGCCTTGCGCTTCTCCCACTTCTCGCTCCGCTTCACTCACTCCCGGTCCAGCGCCGTCGGCGCGTGCATCTGCAGCACCAGCTTCGCCTCGTCGCGCGACAGGCCGCAGCGGCTGACCAGTTGCTCCACGTCGGCGCCTTCGCGCGCCAGCCGCTGGGCCAGTTCGTAGGATTGCCGGGTCGGCGGCGGTTGCTGTTCGATCCGGCCGAGCTGGCGCTGCAGTTGCCCCAGCGCCGTCACCAGCATCGAGGTCGGCACATCGGTGCAGGCGTGGGCCGCCTCGTGCGACAGCTCGGCGACGCGCCGCTGCAGCTCGCGCAGCTGGCGCCAGCCGTGGAACAGCAGCACCGCTTGCGCCAGCGCCAGCGCCAGCAGCGCGCCCACGCCGAGCTCAAGCCACATGACCGCTCCCGTCGCCCGCCCGGCACAGCCGGCGCACGTCGAGCAGGGCCACGAAACCGCCCTGCCAGGCCAGCACGCCGCTGACCGGGTCGTCCTCGCGGCTGGCGCGCCCCGGCGGCGGCGGCGCGATCTCGATGCCGTCGCTGCACAGCAGTTCGCCGACCGCATCCACGCGCAGGCCGACCCGTTGCCCCGCCTGCGACAGCATCACCACGCGCACGCCGGCCGGGTCGGCCGCCGGCAGCGCCGGCAGGCCCAGCCGGCGGCGACCGTCCATGACCGGCACGATGCGCCCACGCAGATGCCGCACGCCGAGCAGGTCGGCCGCGGCGCCCGGCACCGGGGTCAGGTCGCCGTCGCGGATCACCTCGCTGACCTCGTCCAGCGGCGCCGCGTACAGCTGCGTACCGATGCGGAACGACAACCAGTGCCGGGCATGTGTCGCGGACGCGGGGGCGGCGGCATTCATGTTTCTGCTCCATGGCCGGGGAAGGCGGTCATCGGCGTCACTTGCCCGCGCCGACCCGGTGCGCGCCGCCGGCATCGCCTCCGGCGGCATGGGGCGGCGCGGAAGTTCCGGCGGCGTCCGCCGGTTTGCCCGGCGTGCCGTCGACGCCACCGACGACGCGCACGGTGGGCAGTATATCGGTCGCCGGCGCCGCCAGGCCGGCGATCTCGCCGACGCCTTCCGGGGCGGCGTGCTCGCGCGGTGCCGGCGGGTGGTCGCTCATCACCACCACCAGCACCCGCCGGTTCTGGTTGCGGCCTTCGGCGGTGGCGTTGTCGGCGATCGGGCGCGTCTCGCCCCAGCCGATGATGCCCAGCCGCGCCGGGGCGATCCCGCTGGTGGAAAACAGGCGCGCCACGCTGGCCGCGCGCGCCGCCGACAGTTCCCAGTTCGACGGGTACAGCGTGTTGCTGATCGGCATGTCGTCGGTGAAGCCCTCCACCCGCAGCGGATTGCCGAAGCCGGCCAGGATCGCCGCCAGGTCGTGCAGCACCGCGGTGGCCGGATCCGACAGCTGCGCCACGCCGCTGGGGAACAGGATGTCGGTGCGGATCTCGATTTCCAGCCAGTCGGGCTTGTGCCGCACCACCACCAGCTTGCGGTCGATCAGCGGCTGCAACGCCTTGCGCACCTGGTCCTCGATGCGCCCCAGGGTTTCCTGCGGCTTCGCCTGGTGGCCCGCCTCGCGCCCCTTGCCGCCGTTGGCCGGCACCGGGTGCGGCGGGATCGGCACCGCGATCGGCACGATCGACGAACCGGATTGCCCGGCCGGCGCGGCGATCGCCGGGGCGATGTTGTGCGGCCGGATCCGGGTCGGCGGCAGCGGCGCGATGGCGTGGCTGGAGCCGTTGAACGCCTCGATCAGCGACTCGGACATGACCCGGAACTTGCCCTCGTTGACCACCGAGACCGCGTACATCACCACGAAGAACGCCAGCAGCAGGGTCATCAGGTCGGCGTAGGGAATCGCCCAGGCCTCATGGTTCTGGTGCTCCTCGTGCTTGTGCCGTCTCATGCCAGGTAACCTTGCAGGCGCGCCTCGATCTGGCGCGGGTTGTCGCCCTGGGCGATCGATACCAGGCCCTCGATCAGGATCTCGCGCATCTGCGTCTGCTTGCTGATCAGCCCCTTCAGCCGCGCCGCCATCGGCAGCATGAACAGGTTGGCCAGCGCCACGCCGTAGATGGTGGCCACGAACGCCGCGGCGATGCCGTGGCCGAGCTTGCTCGGGTCGGCCAGGTTCTGCATCACCGCCATCAGTCCCATCACCGCGCCGATGATGCCCAGCGTGGGCGAGTAGATGCCGGCCATCTCGTACACCTTGGCGCCGGCCAGGTCGATCGCCTCGCGGGTTTCCAGGTCCACTTCCAGCGCGCTGCGGATCGCCTCCGGCTCGCCGCCGTCGACCAGCAGTTGCAGCCCCTTGCTGACGAACGGGTCGGGCTCCGCCTCGATCTGCGGCTCCAGCCCGAGCAGGCCCTGCCGGCGCGAGATCTCGCTCCAGCCGACGATGCGGCTGATCAGGTCGCCCGGCTGGTGCTGCGGCGGCCGGTAGATCATCGAGAGCATCCGGAATGCGTGCTTGAGCACCTTGCCCTGGGTCTGCACCAGCAAGGCGGCGGCGGTGCCGGCGAACACGATCACGAACGCCGCCGCATTCCACAGCGCGCCGACGGTGGAACCCTTCAGCACGGTGCCGAGGATGATCACCACGAAGGCGAGAATGGTGCCGATGATGCTTACCAGATCCATGCCGATCAGCCGGTCAGTTGCAGCGAAGCGGAAAGTTGCCCGTCGTCGCCGACCAGGCCGGCCAGGTCCATCACCAGCGCCAGCCGGCCGTCGCCGGTGACGGTGGCCCCGGCGATGCCCGGCACGCCGTCGAACAGCGGCCCCAGCGGCTTGACGATGACGTCCTCGCGTCCGAGCACTTCGTGCACCAGGCAGCCGAGGCGCTGGTGGCCGATGTGCAGCACCACCACGTGGCGGCCCGCCGCCACCGGCACGCCGGCCCAGCCGGCCAGGTCGAGCAGCGGCAGCGCGCGGCCGCGTTGGCGAGCGACCAGCCGGCCGTCCAGCAGGCAGTCCTGGCCCGTGTCGAGTTCGAACACTTCCTCCACATTGCCCATCGGCAACGCGAACAGGCGCGTGTCCACGCGCACCATCAGCACGCGCAGCACCGCCAGGGTCAGCGGCACGGTCAGCTCCAGTTCGCTGCCGTGACCCAGCTGCGAGCGCACCTGCAAGGTGCCGCCCAGTTCGGCCACGCGCGTCTTCACCACGTCCATGCCGACGCCGCGGCCGGAAATGTCGGACACCGCCGCGGCAGTGCTGAAACCGGGGCGGAAGATCAGCTCGTAGCACTCGGCCTCGCTCAGCCGCGCGGCCTGCGCGGCATCGATCACGCCCTTTTCCACCGCCTTGCGGCGCAGGATCTGCGGATCCATGCCGCGGCCGTCGTCGCGCACCGCGATCACGATGCGCTCGCCGCGCTGGCTGGCCGACAGGCAGACCCGCCCCTTGCGCGGCTTGCCCGCCTGCTCGCGTTCGCCCGGCAGCTCCACGCCGTGGTCGAGCGCGTTGCGCAGCAGGTGGATCAGCGGATCGGCCAGCGCCTCGACCAGGCTGCGGTCGAGGTCGGTGCCCTCGCCTTCCAGCACCAGTTCCACGTCCTTGCCGAGCTGGCGCGCCAGGTCGCGCACGATCCGCGGGAAGCGCTGGAACAGCCGGCCCACCGGCTGCATGCGCATGCCCATCACGGCGTTCTGCAATTCGTCGGTGACCCGGTCCAGCTCGCCGGCCGCGGCGGCCAGCACCTCGCTGCCGTGGCGCGCAGCCAGGCTGAGCAGGCGGTTGCGCACCAGCACCAGTTCGCCGGCATGGTTGACCAGCACGTCCAGTCGCGCGGTGTCGACCCGCACGCTGTTTTCCGCCGGCGCCGCGTGATGCGCCGGCGCGGCGGCGGGAGCGACGGCGGCGCCGGCCGGAGTGGCGGGTTGCGCCGGCGTCGCCACGGCGGCGGCCACCGGTGCCGCCGTTCCCGGCTGGCCGGCCTTGCCATGCAGCGCGTCCAGCAAGGCCTCGAACTCGTCGTCGTCGATGGTCGCGGCCGGCGCCGGCGCAGCCGGCAACGGCGCCGGCGCCGGCGCGACGGTGCCCGGCGCGGCGTTGCCGTACATGCTGTCCAGCAGCGCCTCGAATTCGCTGTCGTCGATCGTGCCGTTCGCCGACGGTGCCGGCGCGACGACCGGCATGGCGACCGGCGCGGCGACCGGCACCGACCGGGCTTCCGGCAGCAGCGCGGCCAACAGCGCCGGCGGCGGCATCTGCAGCGGTTCCGCGGCACCCACCGCGGCCATCATGCCGTTGAGCAGGTCCAGCGCCTGCAGCAGCGCGTCCATCTGCACGGTGCCCAGTACCAGCTTGCCGTTGCGCGCCTCGTTGAGCAGGTCCTCGGCGTGGTGGCACAGCACCACCATCGGTTCGAGCGCGAGAAAGCCGGCACCGCCCTTGACCGTGTGGAAGGCGCGGAACACCGCATTCAGCAGCTCGCCGTCGCCCGGCGCCGCTTCCAGCCCGACCAGCTGCTCATCCAGCCGCTGCAGCAGTTCGCCGGCCTCGACCAGGAAATCCTGGCGCAGCTCGCTGTCGAAATCCGCGTTCACCGCATCCCTTCCGTCAAAACCCGAATTCGCTGAGCAGGCGGTCGGCATCTTCCTGGCTGGACACCTTGACCGCGCTGGCCGGCGCCTCGCTGCCGGCCAGCGCGCCGGTCAGGCGCACCAGTTCCAGCAGCGACGACTCGACCGTGCCGATGAAGCTGGCGACCTTCTTGATGCGTTGCCCGGTGAGGTCCTGCCACGACTGCGCCAGCACCATGTCGGCGAGGCCGTCGCGGCAGCTGCCGGCGAACGCCACCGCCTCGCGCGCCAGCACGGCGGCGGCGTCGTTGCCGCTGGTCCATTCCAGCACCTGGCCGGCGTTGCGCGTCAGCGACTCGGCCTGCGGGCGCATGCGCTCGGCGAAGTCGAGGCTGCGATGGGCGGCCTGCGCGCTCATCTCCAGCGCGTCCTGCAGGTGCTGGCGCGCGTCGGCCACGATGCTGGGCACGCCTTCCTGGGCCAGTTCGCCGCCGAGCCGGCGCACCGCGTCGTGCAGTTCGCGGGCCAGCTGGCCCAGCGCGCGGAACAGGTGCTGCTCGCGCTGGCGCACCATCACGTCCAGCGCCTGCTCGAACGCCTGGCCGTCCGGGCTGTTCAGCAGGTCGCGCAGTTCGGGCGGCAGCGTGTCGTCGATGGCAAGGGGAGAAGAGACGTTCATGCGCTGACTCCGCTGGCGGCGATCCGTTCGAAGATCTTGGTGAGTTTTTCCTTGAGCGTGACCGCGGTGAACGGCTTGACGATGTAGCCGTTCACGCCGGCCTGCGCGGCAGCGATGATCTGGTCGCGGTTGTTCTCCGCGGTGACCATCAGTACCGGCAGGCCTTTCAGCGCCTCTTCCGCGCGGATCGCGCGCAGCAGGTCGATGCCGGTCATGTTCGGCATGTTCCAGTCGGTCACCACCAGGTCGAACGGCTGGCTGCGCAGCATTACCAGCGCGTTCTCGCCGTCGTCGGCTTCCTGGATCAGCGGGTTGCTGAAACCCAGCTCGACCAGCAGGTTGCGGACGATCCTCCGCATGGTGGAAAAGTCGTCCACCACCAGGATTTTCATGTTCTTGTCCAAACGCTTTCTCCACGTGCGGTACAGGCCGAAGTCCGGCCGCGGGGATGTAAGGGGGTTCTAAGAGCCTGTTTATGATCTCCAAGTGCTCCGCGCCGGGAACTGTTTGCGCGCAGGCCAAGGAAGAACGAGGAAGTGGACGTCCGTCCACGACTGAGTGATGACGCCGGCATGCGGGCAAACAGACCCGGCCCGAAGGGTTGCCATCGAGTGGCCGCCATGCGGCAGCGCGCGGCTTGGCCTGACGGCCAGTCAGGCGCTGCGCCACGCACTACCACCTGGCGACCACTCGATGACAACGCGGAGTACTTGGAGATCATAAACAGGCTCTCAGATCAACTGCGCCAGCCGGTGAGCCGGGCGCGCAGCCGGATCACCGCCTGTCCGTGGATCTGGCACACGCGCGACTCGCTCACGCCGAGCACGGCGCCGATTTCCTTGAGGTTCAATTCCTGCTCGTAGTACAGCGACATCACCATCTGCTCGCGCTCGGGCAGGCCGCCGATCGCCTCGGCCAGCGCCTCGCGCATGCCGTCGCGTTCGATGCTCTCCGACGGCCCCAGGCTGCTCTCGTCGGCCACGTCGAGCACCGTGCCCTCCTCGCCGTCGTCCGACGCGGTGAGGCTGAGCAGGCGCACGCAGGCGGCGTCGGCCAGCACCTGGTGGTACTCCTCCGCGCTGATGCCGAGCCGGCGGATCACTTCGGCGTCGTCGGCCTCGGCGCCGGTCTCGGTTTCGATCTGGCGGATCGTCTCGGCCACCTCGCGGGTCTTGCGGTGCACCGAACGCGGGGTCCAGTCGGTCTTGCGCAATTCGTCCAGCATGGCGCCGCGGATGCGGATGCCCGCATACGTCTCGAAGCTGGCCCCCTTGTCGTGGGCAAAATGGCGCGCCGCCTCCAGCAAACCGATCATTCCTGCCTGGATCAGGTCGCCCACGTCGACGCTGGCCGGCAACCGCCCCATCAGGTGATAGGCGATCCTCCGCACCAGCGGCGCGTGCCGACGCACCAGTTCGTCGGCACTCTCGCGGGAGAGTTGCAGATATTCCGAAGCCACGCTCATCTCGGCACCCCACCCTCCGGCGTTGTCCGGCCAGCAAAAAAAGCGATCCGGTCGAGACCCGCGCGGTCGGGCTCCACCCACTTATCGGCCGCACCCGCCAATTGCTTGAATGCCAGCGCGGCATGGCTGGACGGCCACAGGTCGACCACCGCGCACTGCCGGCGGATGGCCTGGCGCAGGCGCTCGTCGTGCGGCACCCAGCCGCCGAACTCGATCACCACGTCCAGGAATCGGTCGCTGACCCGCGCCAGCTTCTGGTGCAGCGCGCGCGCGTCGCCCTCGTTGCGCACCATGTTGGCGACCATGCGGACGCGCCGCACGCCGAAATCGCGGCTGAGCACCTTGGTCAGGCCGTAGGCGTCGGTCAGCGACGCCGGCTCGTCGCACACCACCACGATCACCTCGGCCGCCGCCGCGGCGAACATCGTCACGTTGTCCGACAGGCCGGCGGCGGTGTCCACCAGCAGGTACTCGGGCGGCTGCGCCAGTTCGTCGAACGCGCGGATGATCGCCGCGTGTTCGCCGTTGTCGAGTTGCGCCAGCCGGCGCGCGCCGGAACCGGCCGGCACCACGCGCAGGCCGCGCGGCGCGAACAGCATCAGCTCGTCCAGCGTGCACTCGCCGTCGAGCAGGTGGCCGATGTGGCGCGACGGCGTGAGTCCGAGCATCACGTCGACGTTGGCCAGACCCATGTCGGCGTCCAGCAGCACCACGTCGCGCCCGGCCACCGACAGCGCCATGCCCAGGTTCACCGCCACCGTGCTCTTGCCGACGCCGCCCTTGCCGCCGGCCACGGCGATGGTGCGGCAGTGCCGGCGCGCGGCGGGCGCGGCGGCCAGCAGGCTGCCGGCCTGGTGCGCGGGCGGCGCCTCCGCGGCAGGCCGGCCCGCCATCGCCGACAGCATCTGCGTCAGTCCGGAGGCCTGGTCCATCGCCAATACCCCGCTCATGCGCCGGCCACCGCGAAGCCGAAGCGCTCGGCCATCACGCCGTCGTCGGGCGCCGGGCTCTTCAGCGACTGCGCGGCGCGGCACACCAGTACGCGCGCATCCGCGGCGGCGATGTCCTCGGGCACGCGCTGGCCGTCGGTGACGTAATCCAGCATCAGCCGGTGGCGGATCAGCACCGACAGCGCGCCACCCAGCGCCGGGGCTTCGTCCAGCTTGGTCAGGATGCAGGCCTGCGGCTTCAGTGGCAGGTAGGCGCGGACCGCTTCGTCCAGCGACTGCGCTTGCGCGTTCGCCGCCAGCACCAGGCAGGCGCGCAGGCCGCCGGCGTCGGCGAGGATCTCCAGTTGCTGGCTGAGCCGCGGGTCGCTGCCGGCGACGCCGGCGGTGTCGATCAGCACGGTATGGCTGCCGCGCAGCATCTCCAGCACCTTGCGCAGGCTCGCCGCGTCATAGGCCGGGTAGACCCGCGCACCGAGCAGCCGGCCGTAGTGCTCCAGCTGCGCGGCGGCGCCGATGCGGTAGTGGTCGGTGCTGACCAGCGCCACCTGGTCGGCGCCGTGGCGCATCACCGCTCTCGCAGCGAGTTTCGCAATGGTCGTGGTCTTGCCCACGCCGGTCGGCCCGACCAGCGCGACCACGCCGCTGTCGTCGCCGGCCAGCTCGCGGCCGCTCACCAGCAGGCTGCGGCTGAGCATGCCCAGCGGCAGGTAGCGCGCCTGCTCGGCGTTGATCTGCTCGGGCAGTTCGGCCACCAGCGTGCGCGCCACGTCGGGCTCGATCCCCAGCCGGGTCATCTCGCGCAGGATCCGCGCGCGCAGCGGCTGGCGCCGCTCCAGGTCGTTCCACGCCAGGCTGGACAGCTGCATCTCCAGCAGCTCGCGCAGGCTGCCCAGCTCGCTGCGCATCTGCGCGGTGTCCTGCGCGGCCTGTTCCATCAGCGGACGCATCGCCGGCATCTCGTTGGCCGGCGCCGGCGGTACGGCGGCCACGCGCGGACGCGGACGCGGCGCGACCGCCACGGCCGGTTCCGGCCGCGGTTCGGCGGCCGCCACCGGAGCTGCCACCGCGGCCGGTGCACCGTGCCGGACCGCCTCGCGCACCAGCGACTCGTCGTAGTCGATCGCGGCCACCAGCTCGATGCCTTCGTCCAGCCGGCGGGTGGACAGGATCACCGCTTCCGGCCCCTGCTCCTCGCGCACTTCGCGCATCGCCTGGCGCATGTCCGGCGCCACGAAACGTTTGATCTTCATGTCCGATTGCTCCGCTGCATCACTCGGACGAGGCGGGCGCGGCGGGAAAGCCGTCGAGTGGAAGTTCCGATTGCGCGTTGCCTGACCATCGCCATCTCATCCATCCTGTTCACCGCCCCAGCGCCTGCACCAGTCGCACCCGACGGTTGTCGGGCACCTCGTTGTAAGCGAGCACGTGCAGGTTTTGTGCCACGTGGCGGGTGAAGCGCGCGAGCCACGGCCGCAGCAGCGGCGCGACCAGCAGCACCGCCGGCTCGCCGTTCAATTCCTGGCGCCGCGCGGCGTCGGCCACGCTCTGCTGCAGGCGGTCGGCCAGGCCCGGTTCCACCGCGGCGCCGGCCACGCCACCGCCGCCGGACAGCGAGCCGAGCAGGATCTGTTCGAGCTCCGGCGCCAGCGTGATCACCGGCACCTCGGTGCCCAGCCCGGTGATCTCCTGCACGATCTGCCGGCCCAGCGCGACGCGCACGGCGGCGGTCAGAACGCCGGGATCCTGACTCTGCCCGGCGTGCTCCGCCAAGGATTCGACGATGCTGCGCATGTTGCGGATCGGCACCCGCTCGGCCAGCAGGTTCTGCAGCACCTTCACCACCACGCCCAGCGCCAGCCGCTTGGGCACCAGGTCCTCGACCAGCTTCGGCGCGGTGGCGGCGAGCCGGTCCAGCAACTGCTGCACGTCCTGGTGGCTGAGCAGCTCGTGCGCGTGGCCCTGCAGGATGTGCGACAGGTGGGTGGCGATCACGGTGGCCGGGTCGACCACGGTGTAGCCGTAGCTCTGCGCCAGCTCGCGCTGGCCGCTTTCGATCCACACCGCCTCCAGCCCGAACGCCGGGTCCTGCGTGGCGATGCCCGGCACGGTGCCGTGCACCTGGCCGGGGTTGATCGCCATCAGCCGCTCGTTGTGCACCTCGGCCTCGCCCATCGGCACGCCCATCAGGGTGATCCGGTAGGTGTTGGGGCCCAGGTCGAGGTTGTCGCGGATGTGCACCGCCGGCACCAGGAAGCCCAGCTCCTGCGACAGCTTGCGGCGCACCGACTTGATCCGCCCCATCAGCTCGCCGCCCTGGTGCACGTCGACCAGCGGGATCAGCCGGTAGCCCACTTCCAGCCCCAGCGGATCGACGCCGGCCACGTCTTCCCAGCCCAATTCCACCCGCTCCGGCGCAGTGGCGGCGACCGGCTTCTCGGCGACCGCCTCGGCCAGCCTGGCGCGCGTTTCGCGCTCGCGCTTCAAGAGCAGCCAGGCCACGCCGCCGCAGCTGGCGCCGAGCAGCAGGAAGGCCACGTTCGGCATGCCGGGGATCAGCCCCATCACGGTCAGCACCGCCGCCGCCACGCCGAGCGCGCGCGGCTGGCCGAACACCTGGCCGATCACCTGCTTGCCCATGTCCTGCGACTTGGACACGCGGGTGACGATCACCGCCGCCGCCACCGACAGCATCAGCGCCGGCACCTGCGCGACCAGGCCGTCGCCGATGGTCAGCAGGGTGTAGGTCCTGGCCGCCTCGCCGGCGGACAGGCCGTGCTGCATCACGCCGACGAAGAAGCCGCCGACGATGTTGATGATGAGGATCAGGATGCCGGCAGTGGCATCGCCGCGCACGAATTTCGAGGCGCCGTCCATCGAGCCGTAGAAGTCCGCTTCCTCGCGCACTTCCTGGCGGCGCTCGCGCGCCTGCTCCTGGGTCAGCAGGCCGGCGTTGAGGTCGGCGTCGATCGCCATCTGCTTGCCGGGCATTGCGTCCAGGGTGAACCGCGCGGTCACTTCCGACACGCGGGTGGCGCCCTTGGTGACCACCACGAAGTTGATGATGGTGATGATCGCGAACACCACCAGGCCCACCGCGAAGTTGCCGCCGATGACGAACTCGCCGAACGCCTCGATCACCTTGCCGGCGGCGCCGGGGCCGTCGTGGCCGTGCAGCAGCACCACGCGGGTGGAGGCGATGTTCAGCGCCAGCCGCAGCAACGTCGCCATCAGCACCACGGTGGGGAACGCGGCGAACTCCAGCGGGCGCATCACGTAGACCACCGCCAGCAGGATCACCAGCGACAGCGCGATGTTGAAGCTGAACAGCATGTCGAGCAGGAACGGCGGCAGCGGCAACATCAGCATCGCCAGCATCACCAGCATCATCACCGGCGCGCCAATGCCCCGTCGCGCCAGCTGTTTGAAGTTGCCCAGTACCTCTGCACCCGTCATGGATTTGACTCGTCGTTAGTCGCGGTAAGGCCCCATCAGGTCCGGATCGACCTCGGGGGATGGCGCTGCCGGTGGCGTCCCGCCCTGCGCCGCCGCTTGCTTCAGCTGGTAGACGTAGGCCAGGACCTGGGCCACCGCCACATACAGCGCGGCGGGGATTTCCCGGCCCAGTTCGGTCGTGGCATACAAGGCGCGTGCCAACGGCGGCGCCTCGACCAGCGGGATGCGGTGGCTGCCCGCGACCAGGCGGATCTGCTGGGCCAGCACGTCGACGCCCTTGGCGATCACCCGCGGCGCGCCGGTGCGACCTTCGTCGTAGCGCAAGGCCACCGCGAAGTGGGTGGGGTTGACCACCACCACGTCGGCCCGCGGCAAGTCCTCCATCATGCGGCGGCGCGCCTGCGCCTGCTGCACCTGGCGGATGCGCCCCTTCATCTCGGGGTTGCCCTCGCTTTCCTTCATCTCGTCGCGGATCTCCTGCCGGGTCATGCGCAGGTTCTTCGCGTGGTCGAATTTCTGGTAGATGGCATCGATGCCGCCGATCAGCGCCAGCATCGCGCCGAACCACAGCGCGGCGCGGCCGAGCAGGCCGATCGACTGCGCGATCCCGGCCAGCACCGAGCCGCGGCCGGTGGCCTGCAATTCGCCCTGCCAGTGCCGCAGCAGCAGCGCCAGCACCGCGCCGATGAACAGCAGCTTCAGCAGCGCCTTGCCCAGCTCGACCAGGCCGCGCATGGCGAAAATGCGCCCGAGCCCCTTGACCGGGTCGAGCCGCTCGAACTTCGGCTGCAGCGCCTGCGCGCTGAAGTTCATCCCGCCCAGCAGCAGCGGCGCGGCCAGCGTGGCCAGCATCGTGGCCAGCGCCACCGGCCAGAACAGCCCCAGCGCCTCGTACACCACCGCATGCAGGGCGCGCCCCGGCAGGTCGTCGCTGAACAAGGCGTCGCGCGAGTAGTGCATGCCGAGCGAGAAGATCCGCCGGGCATGCACCAGCGCCTGCTCGCCGCCGCTCATCAGCGCCGCCACGCCGGCCAGCACCACCAGCGCGCCGGACAGGTCGCGCGAGCGCGGGACCTCGCCCTTCTCGCGCGATTCGCGAAGTTTCTTTTCTGTCGGTTGTTCGGTTCGTTCCTGGTCGCTGTCGTCGGACATCGCGTCAGCTTCCCAGCAGGTTGCGCATCAGCGACCAGGCACTGTCCTGCAACGCATCGAACGCACCCGGCAGGCTGCGCAGCGACAGCCACAAGGCGATGAAGCCCAGCGACACGGTGATCGGGAAGCCCACCGCGAACAGGTTCATCGACGGCGCCGCGCGGCTGATTGCGGCGAAGCCGATGTTCACCACCAGCAGCGAGGTCACCGCCGGCAGCGCCACCCGCACCGCGCCGGCGAACAGCTCCGCGGCGAAACCGGCCACCGCGTGCAGGCCGTTGGCGTCGATCGCCGGCACGCCCGGCGGCAGGCTGCGGAAACTGTCGGCGAGCAGCGCGACCAGGCGCAGATGGCCGTCCATCGCCAGGAACAGCAAGGTCACCAGCAGCAGGTAGAACTGGCTGAGCACGTTCGAACTGCCGCCGGCCTGCGGGCTGATCACCTCGGCAAAACCCAGGCTCATGCTCTGCCCCACCAGCTCGCCGCCGAACGACACCGCCTCGAACACCAGCTTCAGCACGAAGCCCACCGCCGCGCCGACCAGCACCTGCCCGGCCATCGTCGCCACGCCGTCGCCGCTGAGCGGGTCGATCGCCGCCGGCGCCAGCGGCGCCAGCACCAGCGACAGCACCACCACCACGCCGACGCGGATCCGCGCCGACACCACCGTGGCGCTGAACACCGGCGCCACCAGGCACAGCCCGCTGACCCGGCCGATCGCCCAGAACAGGCTGCCCAGCCACGCCGGCAACTGCGCCAGGTCCAGCGCCGTCATCTGACCGCGCCCGGCAGGCTCTCGATCAGCTGCGCGGTGTACTGCACCAGCAGGCGCAGCATCCACGGCCCGGCAATCAGCGCGACCAGTGCCATCGCGATCAGCTTGGGGATGAAGCTGAGCGTCATCTCGTTGATCTGCGTGGCCGCCTGGATCACGCCCACCAGCAGGCCCACCGCCAGCGCGGTGAGCAGCAGCGGCGCGGCCACCAGCATCGCCACGTACAGCGCGTGCTGGCCGATTTCCATGATGGATTCGGGGGTCATGCGAAGGCTCCGTTGGCGTGCTTCGCCGCGGCAGCGGCGGAGCGCTGTCGCGCCCGCAACTGCAGGAGCGCACTTGTGCGCGATGCTCTTGCCCTTGCCGCATTCAAAGCGAAGTGCTTTGGAGCGAAGAGCTTTCGTCTGCCTGCGGCAGCCGAGTTACTTTCTCTTTGCGTGGCCAAAGAGAAAGTAACCCAAGAGAAAGGCCACCCCGATGGCGCGCCCTGCGGGCATCCTGCCCTCCGGGTGCGCGGGTGGGCTACGGGGTTTGTCGACAGGGCATCCTGCCCTGACGACAAACTGGCCGGCATCCGTGCCGGCCACCCTGCGGGCTTTCCTCCGCCCACCCGCCGCGCCATAGGGGCCCCGGGTAGAGCAGCGCGCTCCCAGCGCGCACTCCTCAGAAGAGCAAGGTCAAGAACAGGAGCAAAGCCACGGGAAAGCGACGCTTTGCCGTGGTTTCTGCTTGTCAGCTTTATCACCGAGTGCGGGCCAGGATGGCCCGCTGCTTTACCCGGGGTCCCTTGCGCGGCGGTGAGTCGGGGACGACAGGCCGCGCAGCGGGCGAGTCCATGGATGGACTCGCCTTTTCGCGCGGGCAGGATGCCCGCTCGAAAAGCCCGGCCCCGGCTCACGGACTTGCCGGGCAGGAGCCCGGCAAGCGCCAAGCGGGGTGTCGTTTTCTCTTGGGTACTTCTCTTTTGGACAAGCAAAAGAGAAGTACCTCGGCTGCCGCAGGCAGACGAAAGCTCTTGCTTTGGAAGCTCTCCGCCCCAAATGCGGAGACAAGCGAAAGCATCGCCCGCGAGCGGGCTCCTACAGAGGCGCCGGCATTCATGTGTAGAAGCTCCCCGCCAGGGTCCCCAACAACAGCGTCCACCCATCCACCAGCACGAACAGCATGATCTTGAACGGCAGCGAGATGATCATCGGCGAGACCATCATCATGCCCATCGACATCAGCACGCTGGCCACCACCAGGTCGATGATCAGGAACGGGATGAACAGCAGGAAGCCCATCTGGAACGCGGTCTTCAGCTCGCTGGTGAGGAACGCCGGCATCGCCACCTTGAACGGCACATCCATCTTGCTCGCGTAAGGCTTCTCGCCGGCCAGCCGGGTGAACAGCGCCAGGTCGGCCTCGCGGGTCTGGTCGAGCATGAAGTGCTTGAACGGCGCGGAGGCCGCCGGCAGCGCCTGCTCGGCGGCCAACTGGCCGTCCATGTACGGCTTCACGCCGTCGGCGTAGGACTTGTTCAGCACCGGCGACATCACGAACAGGGTAAGGAACAGCGCCAGCCCCAGCAGCACCTGGTTCGGCGGGGTCGATTGCGTGCCCAGCGCCTGGCGCAGGAAACCGAGCACGATGATGATGCGGGTGAACGAGGTCATCATCAGCGCGATCGCCGGCAGCAGCGTCAGCGCCGTCATCAGCGCCAGCACCTGCAACGACAGCGTCCAGCTCTGCCCGCCGCCGGGCGCGCTCTGCACGTTGACCAGCGGAATCCCCGGCGGCGGTGCCGCCAGCGCCGCCAGCGGCAACAGCAGCAGCGACGCGGTCACGATCCAGCGCCAGGCCCTCATGCGCCGCGCTTCCAGCGTGCCAGCAGCTCGCCGAACGCGGGCAGCGGCGCCGCGGCGGCGGATTCGACCGCGACCGGCTCGGCCGGCGTGCCGTCGTAGACGTGCAGCGTGCGCATGCCGCCCGGTCCCACGCCGACCAGCAGCCGCTTGCCGTCGGCATCGAGCAGCAGCACGCGGTCGCGCGCGCCCACCGCCATCGCCTCCACGCAGCGGATGCGCCGCCCGCCCGGCCGGCTGCGCGATTGCAGGCGCCGGCTCAGCCAGCCCGCCACGAAGATCATCGCCACCACCGCGGCCAGGCTGAGCAGCACGCGCAACAGCTCGCCGCCCACGTTGACGTCGGCAGCGGGCAACGTCGCCGGCGCCAGCGCCGCGACGACCCTATTCCCCATGCCCCATTCCCTGTTCACGGCTTCACCGCAACTTGCGCACGCGTTCGGCCGGGCTGATCACGTCGGTCAGGCGGATGCCGAACTTCTCGTTGATCACCACCACCTCGCCATGCGCGACCAGGGTGCCGTTGACGAACACGTCCAGCGGCTCGCCGGCGGCGCGGTCCAGCTCCACCACCGAGCCCTGGTTCAACTGCAGCAGGTTGCGGATGCTGATGCGGGTGCGCCCGACTTCCATCGCCAGGGTCACCGGCACGTCGAGGATCATGTCGAGGTTGACCTCGCTGCCGCCCGTGGCGACGCCGTGCAGCGAATCGAATTCGATGCGCTCGCCGGCAGTGGCCGACGCAACTTCAGTGGACTGGTTCATGCTGGGGTCTTCTCTTTGAAATGGTCGCCGGTCGCGCGCTTTTCGCGCCGCCCGGCCTGGGCATGGAAACGCACGGCGTTGCGGCCGCCGGACTGGCCGTAATGCCCGCGGAACACCGGCACGTCCTCGGCGTACACGGTGACCAGTTCCGGCAGCTGCACCGGAATCACGTCGCCGGGGCGCAGGTGCAGGAATTCGCCGAGACTGAGCTGCACGTCGAGCAGCAGCGAACTCAGGTCCACCTCCGCGTCGAACACTTCCTCCTGCAGCATCTCGGCCCAGCGGTCGTCGCGGTCGGCGCGATCGCTCTGCACGCCGGCGTCGAGCAGGGTGCGGATCGGCTCGACCATCGCGTAAGGCAGGGTCAGGTGGATCTCGCCGCCGCCGCCGTCGAGCTCGACGTGGAAGCGCGACACCACCACCGTCTCGGTCGGGCTGACGATGTTGGCGAACTGCGGGTTGATCTCGGAGTTCTGGTATTCGAACTGGAGTTCCAGCACCGGCGCCCACGCCTCGACCATCGCGCCGAACAACTCCTCCAGCATGATCTGGATCACGCGGTTCTCGGTGGCGGTGAAGTCGCGGCCCTCGATGCGGGCGTGGAAGCGTCCGTCGCCGCCGAAGAAGTTGTCGATCACGGTGAACACCAGGCGCGGCTCGAACACCGCCAGCGCGGTGCCGCGCAGCGGCTTGATGCGCACCAGGTTCAGGTTGCTCGGCACCGCCAGGCTATGCACGTACTCGGCGAACTTGACCATCTTCACGCCCAGCACCGAGACCTCGCAGGTCTTGCGCAGCACGTTGAACACGCCCAGCCGGAAGAACCGCGCGAAACGGTCGTTGACCATTTCCAGCGTGGGCAGCCGCCCGCGCACGATGCGGTCCTGCTGGGTGAAATCGTAGGTGACCACCGCGTCGCCCGGTGGCGGTTCGTCGCCGCCGGTGGCCACCGCCCCGCCGCTGACGCCATCCAGCAGCGCGTCGATCTCGTCCTGGGAAAGCAAGTCGCTCATGCCCGCGGCCTCGTCGTCACTGCATCACGAAACTGGTGAAGTACAGCGCGTCGATGCCGGGGCGGCCGAGCCGCGCCTTGACGATCTTGCGCACCGCGGCCAATGCATCGGCCTGCAGCTTCTGGCGTCCGGCGGTGTCGCCGATGATGGCGAAGTCCTGGTCGCTGAACAGCGCCACCAGCGCGTCGCGAATCACCGGATCGGCGGACTTGGCCACCTCGAGCGCCGCAGGGTCGTGCGACATCAGGGTGACCCCGACCTGCAGGTAGCGCAGCGAGCCGGCGTCGCGGAAATTCACCACGAAAGCCGGGTCCAGCGGCAGGTAGAGCTCGGCCTTGGCTTCCTTGCGCGCGGACTTGCCGGCGCCGCCGGACGCAGGCTGACGCGACTGCCAGAGGTAACCGCCGATGCCCAGCGCCAGCAGCAGCACCACCGCCACCGCGATCACCGGCAGCTTGCGGCTCTTGCGCTCGGGCGGGGTTTCCACCACCTCGCCAGCTTGTTCCTCGTCGACCATGGAAACCTCGATCCGCAGATGATTGAAAGGCACGCGCAGCGTGCGTGCCCTGCAGCAAAAGCAATCCGCGTGCCATCGACGGGAAACGTTGTGCCAGCTGGATTTGCGACAAACGGGGCGGCGTGCGCGGCGCTTTCTTGACGGGCGCCGGCGGCTCGTCGCGACGCGATCCCGGCACGGTGTTCCGGCGTCGAGTTGCACGCGCGTGCGACGCCGGCAGCCGCCGGGCAGGCGGCGGCCATGCGGGCAGGGCGGAAGGCGGAAGGACTCAGGCGAACGCGTCGAGCAGGCCGATCCGGGCCAGGGTCACCGGCGCGGCGCCATGGACGTCGGCAATCTCTTCCAGTGCGCGGCCGCCATCCGCCGCGTGCCCGCGGCGGTCGCCGCGATCGCGCTGTCCGACCTCGGCGTGGCCGAGCGAGAGGCCATGCCGGGCCAGCATCTGGTCCAGCTGCGGCAGGCTCTGCTGCACCGCCGGTACCGCCGCCGCGTGCTGCGCGCTGAACACCACGTCGACGCGGCCGTTGTTCACGCTGACGCTGACGTCGAGCGAGCCCAGCTCTTCCGGATGCAGGCGGATCCGCGCCTGCTTGACGTTCTGCCCGCTCAGCCAGGCCACCTGCTGGCCCAGGTCCTGGGCGAACGACGGGCTGCCCGGCGGCGTGGGCAATTGCAGCTGATGCGCCGCGGGCGGCGCTGCGGACGTGGCCGGCGCCGACAGCACGGCGACCGGTGCGTGCGCTTCCGCGGACTGCTTGTCGAGCGCGTCCGCGGCCGAGCGCGTGGCCTGCGCCGGCAGCAGCATGCTGGCCGCCAGCGGCACCGCGTCGACGGGCGTGGCGGCCGGGCTGGCCGCCGCGAGCTGCAGCATGGCGGCCGCCCGCGCGTCGCCGGCCACGCCCTTGCCGCCCGGCGCCGGTGCGCCGGCGGCCACGCCGACGCCGGCGGCCGCAGGCGGCCACACGCCGGCCAGCGACGAGCCGAGCAAGGCAAGCATGGCACCCGCGACGGCGGCCGCAGGCTCGTCCGACTCGCGCGGTTCCGCCGGTGCGTTCGGCGCCGCCACCTCGGCCGGATCCACCGGCACGGCCGTGGCCACCGGCGTGGCCGGTGCGGCGTCCGGTTTCGCCGCGGGCGCGGCATCGGCCACCGGATCGCGCGGCGAGCGCGCCGCCGACGCCGGCTGGCGCTCGTCCTGCGGCGCGGCCGGCGCGTCGTTCGTGGTGCTGGCCTCATGCTGCTGCCGCGCGGCATGCAGCTGGCTGTCGAAACCGGCCGCTGCCGTGGCGCCGTCGCGCGGCTCGGCGGGGGCGCCGGGTCGCGAACCGGTCGTCGCGGTGGCGCTGGATGCAACGGGAACGGAAGCGGTCATGGCGAAAACCATCCTTCAGCAGGGAGTTGCGCGCGACGGACGGCGGCACGACCAGCCGATCCGGACGGGCGAAGGCAGGGCGGGCGCGCGCTCATCGCAGCCGCCGGTGTTGCATGCGTTCGTCGAGCTCGGCCTGCTCGTGGCGGTCGGCGGCGCGGCGCTCTTCCTCGCGGTGCTGCGCGACCACGCTGTCCAGCGCGCTCTCGCGCGCGTGCGCGCGCCGCCAGTGCTCGCGCACCTGCGCCAGCTGGCGGTGCTGCCGGGCCACCTCGGCTTCCTGCTGTGCGATCGCGCGGTCGATCCGCTCCACGAATTGCTGCCGGTTGAGCAGCGCCGTCACGCTCTGCGCGCCCTCGCCGGCCGCCGCGTATTCCAGCCGATAGCGCTGCAGCTCGGCGAGCTGGTGCTCGGCCCTGGCCAGCAATTGCTGCTGCGCGGCCAGCTGGCCCAGCGCATCCTCGCTGCGCTGCCGGGCCTGCTCCACCGCCGGCTCCAGTTGTTCCGCGCGCGAACTCATGCGGCCACCTGCCCGGCGAGGCCGTCGAGTTTCTCGACCGCCGCTTCGAGCGTCATCGGTTCGTCCACTTCCTGCTGCAGGAAGGCGCGCAGTTGCGGCCACATCTCGATCGCCTGGTCGACCTGCGGGTCGGAACCCTTCTGGTACGCGCCCACCGCGATCAGGTCGCGCTGCTGGCGATAGGCGGAATAGACCTGGCGGAAACGCTGCGCCGCGCGCAGGTGCTCGCGGCTGACCACCGCCGGCATCACGCGGCTGATCGAGGCCTCGATGTCGATGGCCGGATAGTGGCCGGCTTCGGCGAGGTCGCGCGACAGCACGATATGGCCGTCCAGGATCGCGCGCGCCGCATCGGCGATCGGATCGTGGCGGTAGTCGTCGCCCTCGGTCAGCACGGTGTAGAACGCGGTGATCGAACCGCGCCCGTCGGCGTCGTTGCCGGCGCGCTCGACCAGCGCCGGCATCATCGCGAACACCGACGGCGGGTAGCCCTTGGTCGCCGGCGGCTCGCCGATCGCCAGCGCGATCTCGCGCTGTGCCTGGGCGTAGCGGGTCAGCGAATCCATCAGCAGCAGCACGCGCTGGCCGCGATCGCGGAACCACTCGGCGATCGCGGTGGCGTATTGCGCGCCGCGCAGGCGCTTGAGCGGCGGCGCGTCGGCCGGCGCGGCGACGATCACCGCGCGGCGCCGGCCTTCCTCGCCCAGCGTGTGCTCGACGAATTCCTTCACTTCGCGGCCGCGTTCGCCGATCAGCCCGACCACCACCACGTCGGCGTTGGTGTAGCGGGTCATCATGCCGAGCAGGGTCGACTTGCCGACGCCGGAACCGGCGAACAGGCCCAGCCGCTGGCCGCGGCCCACGGTCAGCAGCGCGTTGATCGCGCGCACGCCGACGTCCAGCGGCGCGTCGATCGGCTTGCGCGCCATCGGGTTGATCGGTTCGCGCTTGAGCGCGGCGTGTTCGTCCGACGCCAGCGCGCCGAGTCCGTCCAGCGGCACGCCGTCGGCGCCGATCACCCGGCCGAGCAGGCCCATGCCCACCGGCAGCCCGCCGCTGCGCGCGTACGGGCGCACCCGCGCGTTCGGCAGCACGCCGTGCATGTCGCCCACCGGCATCAGCAGCAGGCGCTCGTCGGCGAAGCCGACCACCTCGGTCTCCAGCGTGGCGCCGTCGGCGGTGTCGACCAGGCAGCGCGCGCCGAGCGCGGCCTCGCAGCCCTCGGCCTCCAGGGTCAACCCGACCACCCGGCGCAGGCTGCCTTCCACCACCAACGTGCGCTCTGCTTCGGCGCGCGCGCTGCAACGTGCCAGCTGCCGTTGCCAGCGCGTCTGTCGGGCAGCGAGGACCGCGTCGATGCTCACGTTCCAGCCACTCCGCCGCCAGCCTCGTCGCCCAGCACGGCGTCGATCATCGCGGCCAGGCGGGTTTCCAGCCGCGCATCCAGCCGCGAACGTTCGCTCTCCAGGCGGCAGTCGCCGCGCGCGAGCGCGGCATCGGCCAGCAATTGCCAGTGGGCTTCGGCGGCACCCGACTCACGCAGCAGGGCGAGGTCGGCCGGATGCAGGTGCACGCGCAATTCGCGGGTGGCGGCCGGCAAGGCGGTGGCCGCCTGGCGCACCGCCTGGATGACCAGCGCGGGCGACAGTTCAAGTTCGTGCGCGATCACCCGCCGCGCCACGATCATGGCCAGCTGCGCCAGTTCCTGCCCGGTCTGCTCGTCCAGCGCCTGCAGCGGGCGCGCCGCCGCGTCGTACAGTGCGTCGAGCTCGGCCATGCGCTGGCGCAGCTGCTGCTGCGCCGCGGCGGCGCCTTCGGCGTGGCCCGCCGCGTAACCTTCCTCGCGTGCCTGCTGCTCGAGCGCGGCCAGCTCGCGCACGGTCGGCTGCGGCGGCGCGTTGGCCGCTGCCGACGCGGTCGGCCCGACACCCACGTTCGGCAGCTCCCAGCGCTGGAAATCCGCCGCCATGTCGTGGATGGTGGCAGCCATCAGACGAACTCATCCCCGCCAGAGGCCAGGCTGAGCTGGCCGGCGTCGGAAAGCTTGCGGGCGATGGCCAGCACTTCCTTCTGCGCCGCGTCGACTTCGCTCAGGCGCACCGGCCCCTTCACCTCGAGGTCGTCGCGCATCATGTCGGCGGCGCGCTTGGACATGTTGGCGAAGATCTTCTCGCGCACCGCCGGCTCGGCGCCCTTGAGCGCGGTGATCAGGGTGCCCGACGGCACCTCGCGCAGCAGCAGCTGCATGCCGCGGTCGTCCAGTTCGGCAAGGTCCTCGAACACGAACATCAGGTCCTCGATGCGCCCGCCCAGCGCATCGTCCTGGCTGCGGATGGCCGCCATCAGTTCGGTTTCGCGGCTGGTCTCCATCGCGTTGAGGATGTCGGCGGCGGCCTTCAGCCCGCCGACGCTGGCGGACTTGAGCTTCTTGTTGTTGCCGGAGAACTGGCGCTCCATGATCTCGTCCAGCTCGTTCAGCGCATGCGGCTGCACGCCGTCAAGCGTGGCGATGCGCATCACCGCATCCGACCGCACGCGCGGCGGCAGGTAGCCGATCACCTCGGCGGCCTGGTCGGGCTCCAGGTGCGCCAGCACCAGCGCGATGATCTGCGGGTGTTCCTGGTTGATCATCTCGGCGATGGCGCGGCTTTCCATCCACTTGAGCGATTCCAGCCCCTTGCTGCTGCGCCCGAGCAGGATGCGGTCGATCAACCCGCCGGCCTTGGTCTCGCCCAGCGCGTTGGTGAGGATCTTGCGGATGTAGTCCTCGGTGCCGACGCCCAGCGAGGTCTGCTGGCCCATGTCCTGGTTGAGCCGGGCCAGCGCATGCTCGACGTGTTCGCGCGAGACGCTGGTGAGCGCCGCCATCGCGGTGCCGACCGCCTGCACGTCGCGCGCGCTCAGGTGCTTGAGCACCTCGGCGGCGTCCTGCTCACCCAGCGTCAGCAGCAGGATCGCCGCGCGTTGCGCGCCGGTGATGGACGCATCGGAACGATTAGTTGCCATCTTCGCTCACCCAGTTCCTTACGACTTGCGCCACCTGTTTGGAGTTCTCGCCGACCATCCGCCTGGCCTGGCCGACACGCTGCTCGTACGAGAGCGTGGGCATGGCACCGCCGAGCCGGGCCGGTTCGTTGGCCGCCGGCTCGTCGTCGACGCGCACCGAGATCTGCGGCATCGGCGAGGGCAGCGCACGTGCCGCCGGCTCGCCGCGCAGCAGCCCTTTCAGCAACGGGCGCAGCAGGCCGAACGCGACCAGCAGCGCGATCAGCACGCCGGCGCCCTGCTTGAGCAGGTCGAGCACGCCGGGGCGGCTCCACAGCGGAGCTTCCGGCAACGCCTCGGGCGCCGCGCCGCGCTGGAACGCCTGGTTGACCACGCTGACGCTGTCGCCGCGGGCGGCGTCGAAGCCGACCGCGTTCTTGGTCAGCTCAGTCAGGTGTTGCAATTCCTGCGCGCTGAACGGCACGCTTTTGGGCGCTGCCGCCGCGTCGTCGGCGTTGGCGTCCGGGTTGGCCGGCACCGCCAGCTTGTCGTCCACCACCACCGCCACGGTCAGCCGGGCCAGCCGTCCCGCCGGGTCGCTGACGTGGCTGATGGTGCGGTCCAGCTCGTAGTTGCGGGTGGCACTGCTGGAACTCTCGCCCGGGCTGGCGCTGGCCGCGGTGGCGGTCGCGACGGCCGCCTTGCCGGCGTCCGGCTTGGCCGCGGTGGGCTGCGCCACGGTGACCGGCGGCTGGTTGCTGAGCGCGCCGGGCACGCCGCCGCCGGCGCTGTCCGCGCCGCGCTGCTCGCTGCTGGTCTGCTCGCTGCGCAGCGCCGGGTGGTCGTGGCCGAAGGTCTCGGTGGCTTTCTCGGTGCGGCTGAAATCCAGGTCGGCATGCACCTGCGCATGCACCCGGCCGGGGCCGACCAGCGGCATCAGCAGTTCCTCGATGCGCTGGGCGTAGGTGTTCTCGATCCGCGTGGCGATGCGCAGGCGGTTGTCGCCCACCGCGCCCGGGCTTTCCGGATCGGTGGTCAGCAACTGGCCCTGCTGGTCGATCACGGAAACCTGGCGCGCTTCCAGGTTCGGCACGCTGGCCGCCACCAGGTGCACGATCGCCGCCACCTGGCCGGCGTCGAGCTGGCGGCCCGGGTACAACGTGACCAGCACCGAGGCGCTGGCTTCGCGGCTGTCGCGGATGAATGCCGAAGGTTTCGGCAGTGCCAGGTGCACGCGCGCGGCGCGCACCGACTGCAGCCCGCCGATGGTGGCGCCCAGGTCCGCTTCGAGCAGTTGCTGGTAGCGGGTGCGTTCGGCCAGGTCGCTCATGCCGAACGGCGAATCGGCCGCCGGCAGCGCGCTGCTGCTGGCGCTACCCTGCGGCAGGCCCTTCGCCGCCAGCTTCAGGCGCAGCGCGGCCAGGTCGGCGGCCGGCGCCATGATCGACGAGCCGTCGCTGCTCAACTGGTAGGGCGTGTTGCCCGCCTGCAGTTCCTGCGTGATCGCCGAGGCGTCCTTCTGCTCCAGGCCGGCGTACAGCAAGCCGTAGTTGGGGCCGCGCGACCACAGCACCACGGCCACGCCCAGCGCCACCGCCGCGGCCACCGCCACCAGCAGCACCAGCTGCCGCGTCGCCGGGTTGCGGGCGAGCTGCTTGAAGGGGTCCAGGCGCGTACCGCTGTCGGCGGTCGTCGCGATGGCGTTGTCGGCCATGCTGTTGCTCTTCGGCTAGGGGGCGGAACCGGCTCGACGCGTGCGCGTCAGACCGGCATGTTCATGATTTCCTTGTAGGCATCGACCAGCTTGTTGCGCACCTCGACCACCGTGCGCAGCGACAGGTCGGCCTTCTGCATCGCGATCATCGTGCGGCCGAGGTCGGCGCCCGGGTCGCCGCGCTCGAAACCCGCCGCCATGCGGCCGGCCTCCAGCTGGTTGCGGCCCACGGCGGAAATCGACTGCCTGAGCACGTCGGAGAAATCCGCCTGCCCGGCCACCGCCGCCGGCTTCACCGCCGCTTCCGGCGCGCGCACCTGCGCCGTCATCTGGCGCATCTGGGACAGCAGGTTGTTGACGTCGATGGTGCTCATCGCGATGCGTCCTCATGACGGATTCCCGACGCGTGACGGGGTTTCGAGTGAGTGGTTGCACGAGGCGTGCCAGCGGGGAATGGGGGCCTTTGCACCCTCCCCTGCTCGCAGGGGAGGGCCGGGTGGGGGCGCTCTTCGTGCCGCAAAAGTCAAAAGCCACCCCTCCCGACCTCCCCCTGCTTTGCAGCGGGAGGGGTCCCGCCCCTCAAGCCGCCAAGCTGTTCTGCAGGCCGTACTTGCGCAGCTTTTCCACCAGCGTGGTGCGCTGCATGTGCAGCAATCGCGCGGCATGCGCCACCACGCCGCCGGTGACGTCGAGCGCCTGGCGGATCAGCCCCACTTCGATGTCGGCCAGGTGATCCTTCAGGTCCAGGCCCTGCTCCGGCAGCGTGCGCAGCGCCTCGGCCACCGGATGCACGCCGGCCTCGCACGGCGGCAGCGACTCTTCCATCAGCGCCAGCAGCGCGGCGCCGTGCACCTCGTCGACGGCCTGCTGGCCGCGGTACTTCTTCGGCAGGTCGCTGCCGCGCACTTCGCCGTGCGGAAACAGGATCGCCATGCGCTCGACCAGGTTGGAAAGCTCGCGCACGTTGCCCGGCCAGGCATACGCGCTCAGCGCCTGCATCGCGCCGGCACTGAAGCGCACCACGCCGAGCCCGCGGCGGGCGAGGCGCTGGTTGAATTCGCCGATCAGCACCGGCAGGTCGTCCAGCCGCTCGCGCAGCGACGGCAGTTCGAGCGGGAACACGCTGAGCCGGTAGAACAGATCCTCGCGGAAGCGGTCGCTGGCGATCGACTGCTCCAGGTTGCGGTGCGTGGCGGCGATGATGCGCACGTCGCAGCGCAGGGTCTTGCTGCCGCCCACCCGCTCGTAGGCGCGCTCCTGCAGCACGCGCAGCAGCTTCACCTGCATCGGCAGGCTCATGTCGCCGACTTCGTCGAGGAACAGCGTGCCGCCTTCGGCCATTTCGAAGCGGCCCTTGCGCGCGCTGATCGCGCCGGTGAAGGAGCCCTTCTCGTGGCCGAACAATTCGCTCTCCAGCAGTTCCGCCGGAATCGCCCCGCAGTTGATCGCCACGAACGGCTTGTCGCGGCGCGGCGAATGCTCGTGGATCGCCCGCGCCACCATCTCCTTGCCGGTGCCCGACTCGCCCAGCACCAGCACGGTGGAATCGAACGGCGCGACCTGGCGGATCAGCGCGTTGACGCGCAGCATCGGCGCCGCGTTGCCGACGAAGCGCAGTGCGCCGGACTGGCCGCCGAGCAGGCGCGCATAGATGTTGCGCAGGGCCTCGGCCATCTTCTCGTAGCGCAACGGGAACTCCAGCGTGGCCATCCGCGCGGCAAACGGCGACGACGCCGCGCTGAAGCGCCCGAGCCAGGGTGAGTCGCCGGCCAGCAACACCGGCACGTGCGACGCGGCAGCGCCCAGCAGGGCGAACTGGCGTTCCGCCTCGGCGGGGTCGGCGACGTTGCCGATGTACACCGCACGCCACGCATGAGTGGATTCGTCCGTCCCGCTGCAGGCGGCGCCGTGTTGCGGCCGATAGCCCAGGAAGTGAAGCGCCGACAGCACGGAGTCCACACGTGCCTCATCGGACTCGATGACCAGGAAGTCGAATTTCTGCATCGCTCTCTCTCCTTACCACACTGCTCGTTTTGGCGGCCCCATGCTTCCAGCGGGAACGCGTTTTCATCGGTGCCGGGTTTCCGTTGCCGGCCTGATGAACCATGAGCAATTAGGAGGCCAATTTTTCGGGCCATCGCGACGACAAATTGCCACCTGTCGGAAAAACGGACACTGCGGCGTCGGCAAACATGCGCAGGCGTGCCCTGTAACTGCATGAAACATGAACCATTTGCGCGGCGCTCTGAGCGTGAGTCGGCGCGCGTGCCAGGCGTGACCGGCGTCGCGGGAATCGCGCGCCGGCTTGCGTATTTGCCAACTGCATCACATCCGCTTTGTCGACCGGATCGCGCCTCACGCGGCCGGCTGACGCGAGCCTGCCACTTTGCGTCGGTGATGGCGGAAAACGAGGCGCTCAATTGCGTCACCCAGCGCGTCGCCGGGCGGCGCAAAAACCACGAATACTCGACCATCGTCGAATTGACGCTGCACCTGTGCAGCCAGCTCGAGCGGCAGGCTGCGGCACAGGTCGAAGCGGATGCGCAGCAGCAGTCCGCCGGTGGCCGGCGCCAGTCCCGCCGGCAGCACCGCACCGATCGCATTGAAGCGCAGCAGCTGCCGCGGCGGCAGCACGCTGTCGGGCACCAGCAGGCTGTTGACGATTTCCACCAGCACGTTGAGCTTGGCGTCCATGCGCAGTATTTCCTGCATCAGCGGGCTGTCGTCCTCGCCGCTGTCGGCGCGGCGCTCCTCCAGCGCGGCGATCGCCGCCAGCACGTTCGCGTTGCGCTCGGCCAGCTGCTGCAGCCGTGCCGGCGACGGCGGCCAGGCCAGCGGTTCGCAGTCGGCGTGCAGGCTCTCCTCGCAGCTGACCCGTTGCTCGAAGTCCTCCCAGCCGCCCGTGGCGGCGCCGGCCGATGGGGCATGGCCTGAGGAATTGCTGTCTGAGGGCGTGCTGTCTGGGGTCATGGCGTGGCTCCGCGGCGCAAGGGTGCCGAAATCGCCACGCCGGCGGCTTTCGGTGGATGGCTCAGCGGCCGTCCGTCACGGCCGCGCGTAGGCGGCGATCGCGCGGGCGCGGTCGGTTTCCTGCTGCCATTGTTCGGCCGCCGAGTCCCGCGCGCGGCCGACGATGGCCTGCAGCTGGCGATCGTACGCCAGAATCTCGTCCAGCCGGGCCAGGCTGTCCGGGTCGGACGCGTGCCGGCGCAGCAGCAACGGTTCGCGCTCGGCCTCCAGCTCGATCAGCCGCGACCAATCCTGCGCCTGTGCGGCGGCCAGCATGCTGCGGGTCAACTGCAGCGCAAGTTCCAGGACGTCCATGCTCACGCGCCGGCCACCCGCTGGCCGGCGGCCGGAGCAATCTGCACCCAGCTGTCGCGGATCGGCTGCAGCAGGTTGCTGACCTCGTCGATCAGGCTGGCGTCGTCGCGCAGGTTGGCCTGCAGCAGACGGCGACTCATGTAGTCGTACAGCGAGTCCAGCCTCCCGACCAGCACCGGGTCGGCCTTGGCGTCGAGGCTGCCGCGCAGGCCACCGATGATCTCGATGCAACGCGAGATCGCCTCGCCTTTCGCCGCGACCTCGCCGCGCAGCATGTGCGCGCGGGCCTTCACCAGCCGCTCCAGCGCGCCGTCCATCAGCAGCGTGATCAGCCCGTGCGGATCCGCCGACTCCACCCCGCCGTGCGAACGGATCTGTTGATAGGCGCCTGCGCCATAACCGAAACCCATGGTCGTCTCCCGGTAACCTATTTCTTGTTGCTGTTGGTCAGCGCGTCGAACTGCTGCTGCAGGTAGGTGCTGGTGCTGTTGAGCTTGCTCATCAACGTGTCGAGGGCGGTGAACTGCGCCTGGTAGCGTGCGGTGAGCGCGTCCATGCGGCTGTCCAGCGTGGCCTGCTGCGCGGTCAGGTCCTTCAGCTGCTGGCTGATGCTGCTGGTGCGGTTGGGGATCACGCCGCTGCTGCCGACCCATTGGGTCAGCTGGCTGTTGAGCTTGGCGGCGAGCCCGGCGTCGCCGCCGAACAGCGCGCCCGCCTGCTTGCCGCCGTCGGCCAGCGCGGTGGCCAGCTTGGCGCTGTCCAGCTTGAGCGTGCCGTCCACCTGCAGCGCGATGCCGAGCGAGGACAGCGAGGCTCCGTTGGCGGTGCCGCCGACCAGGCCCGACAGCGTGCCGTTGATGCCGTTGAGCGTGGCATCGCCGATCATCGCGCCGGCCACGCCGCTGGTGGCGTCGTACTTGGTCAGGTTCTGGTAGATGCCGACGAAGCTGTTGTAGGTGTTGACGAAGTTGCTCAGCGCCGAGGTGGCCCTGGAGGAATCGCTGCTGACGGTCAGCGTGCTGCTGCCTTCCTTGACCAGGTTCAGGGTCAGCCCGTCGATGGCGCCGCTGACCGTGTTGCCGGCGCTGTGCCCGGCCACGCCGTCGATCGTGTACTGCGCGTCGGCCGCCGCCGTGATCACGCTCAGCGCGTTGCCGCTGGGTGCGGCCGCATCGTAGGCAAGCGCGGCCAGGCCGCCGTCGCCGCCGCTGCTGGACACCACGAAGCCGTTGGCCGCGCCGGTGCGCGTGCCGCTCAGCACCAGATGCGCGCCGTCGGTGCCGGTGACGATGGTGGCGGAGACACCGGGGTTGTCGCTGGCCTGGTTGATCGCGTCGCGGATCGCCGCCAGCGAGTTGTTGCTGCTGTCCAGCGCAAGCGACATCGACTGGCCGCCGACCGCCAGCGTCAGCGTGCCGGTGCCCACCGCCGTGGTGGAACTGGCGAAGGCGCCGGAGGAAGCCTTCAGTGCACTGGCCAGCGGGCCCACCACCACGTTGTAGCTGCCGTCGACCGGCGTGCCGGCGGTGGTGGCGCCGAGCACGGTGCTGTCGCCGGTGCTCACCGTGCGGGCGGCGAACACGCTGCCGTCGCTCAGTGGCGCCATGGCCGACTGCAACGCGGAAAGCGCGGCGCTGACCTGGCCGAGTGCGGAAAGCTGGGTGTTGGCCGCCGCCGCCTGGTTGCTGATGCGGTTCTGCTGCGGCGCCTTTCTGGCGGCCACCAGCTTTTCCACCAGCGAGGCCACGTCGAGTCCGGAACCCACGCCCATGGAAGTCAGCAAGCCCGTGGTCGGTGTGGTGGAGCCTACGGTGATTGCCATGGGTCATGGTTCCTTGAATGAGGGGAGCGGCCGCGTTGCCGCGGCCGCTCCGGGTCAAGCCGTTACTGCAGGAGCTTCAACACGCTCTGCGTGGTGGCGTTGGCCTGCGCCAGTACCGACACGCCGGCCTGCTGCAGGATGTTCGCGCTGGACATGTTCGCCGTCTCCGCCGCGAAGTCGGCATCCTGGATCTGGCTGCGCGACGAGCTGAGGTTCTGCGAGATGGTCTGCAGGTTGGCGATGGTGGAGTCGAAGCGGTTCTGCACCGCGCCCAGGTCGCTGCGCATCGAGCTGATCGTGCTCAGCGCGGCGTCGATGCGGCTGATGGTGTCGTTCGCGCCGGCCACCGTCTTCACGTCGCTGGATGCCAGGTCGCCGCCGATGGCAATCGCGGTGGCGCCGGCGTTGGCGAAGCCGAGGTTGCCCGCGCCCGCACCGGCCTTGGTGCCGTCCACGGTCAGCGCCGACTGCGCATTCAGGTGCACCGACTTGCTGCTGCTGTCGTAGTACGCGGCCACGCCGGAGATGCCCTTGGCGTTGATCGCGTCGACCAGGCTCTGCGCGTCCTTGTAGCTGCCGGCCATGTCGGTGCCGTCGATGGTCAGCTCGCCGGCGGCCAGGGCCAGATTGGCCGGAGTGCCGGCGACGGCGTCCGTACCGGCGACGTTGCCGGTGATGAACGCCGCGTCGGCGCCACCGATGGTCATCGCGCTGCTGACGCCCGTCGCCGTGGTGGTGATGGTGAAGCCGTCGGCACCGCTGGCAGCGACCGTGTACTTGCCCGCTGCCGCCGTGTCCAACTGTGACTGGATATCGGTGACCATGGCGGCCTGGTTGGCGTAGGCCGTGGTCAGCGCGACAGCGTGGGTGTCGACGGTGAAGTTCTTGTTCGTAACGCTGAAGTCGACGCCGCCGCCGTTGGCAGCCGTGGCGACCGACGCGGTCGCCGCACTGGCACCAGACAGGAACAAGCCGCTGATGTCGCCGGTGGACGAGGTGGCCATCTGGCCGACCTGCTTGGCGCCGGCGCCCTGGCTCAGGTTCACCGAGATCGTCTCGCCGACGTTGGCGCCGATCTGGAACGCGGCGCTGCCGAAGGTGCCGTCCAGCACGTGGCGGCCGTTGAAGGTGGTCTGCTGCGAGATGCGGGTGATTTCCGACAGGCGCTGCTGCACTTCGGCGTCCAGCGCGGCGCGGTCGGAGTCGGAGTTGGTGGCGTTGGCCGACTGCACCGCCAGCGTGCGGATGCGCTGCATGTTGTTGGTCACCTCGTTCAGCGCCGACTCGGTGGTCTGCGCCAGCGAGATGCCGTCGTTGGCGTTGCTGACCGCCTGGTTCAGGCCGTTGATCTGGGTGGTGAAACGGGTCGAGATGGCGAGGCCGGCGGCATCGTCCTTCGCGCTGTTGATGCGCATGCCCGAGGACAGGCGCTCGATCGCGGTGGCGAGTTTGCTCTGCGACTTGGCCAGGTTGTTCTGGGCATTCAGCGAGCTGATGTTGGTGTTGACGCTCATGACCATGGGAGTATCTCCAGAAGGGGTCGTAGGTGCCGGTGGCCGGCGGTGGCAGCCAGCGGGGATTCCGATGGGAACACCGCCGCCTCAGACACTGTTTCGACTCCAACCATGGAAACTTGAGCCTTGTCAACGCAGATAGTCGAACAATTTCGAGCCCTGGATCCGGGTGAACGTCTGCTGTGACGCCTGCAGCGCCGTGGTCTGCGCACCGAGCTGGCTGATCGCGTCGTAGTAGTTCAGGTCCTGCACGTCCGACAGCGCGCCCTTGTACTGCAGCGTGAGGTCGTCGTTGAGCGAGCTTTGCTGGCCGAGCGCGTTCATGCGCGCGCCGACCATGCCGCGTGTGCGGCTGATGGTGTCGATCGCCTGGTCGAGATTGGCGAACTGCGTGTTGATGTCGTTCTGCATCGGCGCACCGCCGCCGTCGGGCGTGCGCAGCGTCTTGATGATGTTGTCCAGCGTGGTGAACACGTCCTGCTTCGCCGACGCGCCCAGCGCGAACGTGTCGCCGGCGTCGGGCGTGCCGCTGAAGGCCACCTGCGCGCCGCGGAAGCTGATGCTGCCGCCGTTGCTCGCGTCGTAGTTGCCGCTGTCCAGCACGGTGCCGGCGCCGTCGCGCACCTCGTACGCGTCGGCGGCGGTGAACACGATGCTGTAGCTGCCGCCGTCCCAAGCCGACGGGTTAGCGTTGGGGTCGCTGACGCTGCTGGCGCCGGCCACCGCGCTGCCGGTGTTGGCCGCGTTGGCGCTGACCGCGAACCTGCCGTTGCCGGTGGGAATGTCGGCGAACACCGCACTGCCGGGGTCGCCGGTGGCCACCTGCAGGCCGGGGCCGGCGGCGACCATGCGCTGGCCGTCGTCGCCCGCGTAGCTCACGCCGTTCTGCGCAACGAACGGCATCGTGCCGGTGCGGTTGCCGGCGAACAGGTAGTCGCCCTGGCCGTCCCTGCTGTTGGCCTGGCCGAGCAGCTGCTGGCGCAGCTGCACCATCTCGGCGGCGATGTCGCCGCGGGTGTCGTCGGTCTGCGAACCGTTGGCGGCCTGCAGCAGCAGCGTGCGCACGCGGCCCAGCACGTTGGTGACGTTGGACAGGGTCTGGTCTTCCAGCCCCAGCCGCGCGTTGGCGCTGGTGATGTTGCGCTGGTACTGCGCGGCGTCGGCGGTGAGGTGGGTCAGGTCCAGCGCGCGCGCTGCGCCCACCGGATCGTCGGACGGCTGGTTGATGCGCTTGCCGGTGCTCAACTGGATGTTGAGGTCGGACAGGTCGCTCTGCCGCTCCATCATGCTGCCGACGGACTGCTGCTGCATCCAGCTGGTGGAGACTCGCATGGCTTACCCCTTCACGGCGCTGAGCAGCGCGCCGAAGATGTTGTTGGCGGTGCTGATGACCTGCGCGGAAGCCTGGTACGCCTGCTGGTAGCGCAGCAGGTTGGCAGCCTCCTCGTCCAGGTTCACGCCGGACACGCTCTGCTGCGAGCTCATCGCCTGGTGGTACACCGCGGTCTGCGTGGTCAGGTCGTCCTTGGCCAGCGCGCCGGCGCTGCCGACCTGGCCGACCAGCTGGCTGTAGGCGCGGCCGGCGCTGGTGACGCCGCCGTCGAGCACGCCGAGGTTGGCCACCTGGCCCAGCAGCAACGCGTTGCTGTTGTCGCCCTGCGCGTTGCTGTTGGCCTGCACGGCGAAGCTGTCGCCGGCCTGCGGCGCGCCGCCGAGCTGCAGGCTCCAGCCGTTGTGCACGATCGGCTGGCCGGGGGTGAACACCTGCGCCGGGCCGCCGTCGATGCTGTAGCTGGTGGCCGTGGCGAACACCACCGAGCTGGCGTTGAACAGGTTGGGGTCGCTGCCGTTGCTGATGCTGATCGCGGGCACTGCCGTGCCGCTGTTGCCGGCCGCCGCGCTGGCCTTGAGCGGCGCGGCGGCGGCAACCTTGTCGGGGTCGTCGATCGCCACCGAGAAACTCGCCGCGGCGTTGCGGCTGGGCTGCACGCGGAAGCTGTCGCCGGCGTTCGCGCCGGCGCCCACCACCAGGCTCAGCCCGGCGGCGACGAACGGATCGGCGCCGGTGCCGCTGCCGGACAGCGCGACGCTGTTGCCGCCGGTGTCGCGCATGCTCCAGTTGCTGCCGTCGTAGCTCAGCACGTAATCCTTGCCGCTCAGCGCGCCGATGTCGCCGATGCTGGCGTCCAGCGTGCCGCTGCCGCTGTTGCTGGCGGCTGCCTGCACGGTGGGGCCAGCCACGTCGAAGAAGGTGCCGCCGAGCTGGCCGCGCAGGTCGGCGCCCTGCGCGTGCTGCGCGTTGAACGCGCTGGCCAGCGCCTGTGCGCTGCGGCCCAGCTGGTTCTGCGCGGGGTCGAGCACGTTGCCGCGGAAATCCAGCAGCGCGCCCAGCGTGCCGCCGCCGATGCGCCCGCTCAGCACGGCGCCGGATGCCGCGCCGACCACTTCCAGGCGGGTGGCGTCGTACATGTTGGGCGCGGTACCCAGCGCATGCGCCTCGGTACCGGTGACCAGCGCCTGGCCGTTGCCCACGAACACGCTGATGGTGTTGTCGTTCTGCGGCACCACGCTGATGCCGACCTCGCCGGCCAGCTTCTTCACCAGCGCATCGCGCTGGTCGAGCAGGTCGGCCGGCGGGGTGCCGTCGGTGGCCTGCGAGGAGCGGATCAGCCCGTTCAACTTGGCGATCGACTGGCTGTCGCTGTTGATCGCATCGACGGCCTCGCCGATCTGCTGCTGCACCTGGCCGGAAAGCTGGCTGAACTGGCCGGACAGCGCGCGGAAGGTGCTGGCCAGCCCGCCGGCGCGGGCCAGCAGCACCTGGCGCGAGGCCGCGTCCGACGGCGCGTTGGCCATGTCCTGCACCGCGCCGAAGAAACTGTCCAGCGAGGTCTGCAGGTTGCTGCTGCCGGACAGCTGGTCGTTGAGCTGGCCGGTGAGGCTGGCCATGCTGCCGGCGCGCCCCTGCGCGGAGGTCGCCGACCACAGCGAGCTGTTGAGGAACTGGCTGTAGGCGCGCTGCACCGCCACGGTGTTGACGCCGGTGCCGATGTAGTAATTGGCCTGCCCTTCGGGCAGCCGTGCGGCGTACGACACCAGCTGGCGGCTGTAGCCGTCGGTGTTCGCGTTGGCCACGTTGTGGCTGACCGTGCTGAGCCCGATCTGTGCGGCAAGCAGCCCGGACACGCCGGTCGAAAGCATGTCAGCCATGTTTCATCCTCGGCAACTGGAACGCCGCCGGAACGGCGCGGCATGTGGTCACGGTAACGGCCGGGCGCGCGTTCACTTGAATTCGCCGGTCAGCCGGAGCGTCGCCAGCGCCTCGCGCATCTGCGGGCTGTTGGCGATCGCGGTGAGCTTGGCCGCGTAGGCCGGGTCGGTCGCGTAGCCGCCGCGCACCAGCGCCCGCGCGAAGCCGGCCACGTTCTCGCCCTGGCCCAGCGCCTGCGCGTAGCGCGGGCTGTCGGCCAGCAGGCGGGCGTAATCGGCGAACGAATCGGCCGGCGAGTCGTAGGCGCGGAAATGGTCGCGCCGGCGCACCGCCACGCCGTTCTCGTATTCCAGCGTGGGCACGCTGACCTTGTCGCCGTCCCAGCTGCTGCCGGCCTTGATGCCGAACAGGTTGTTGCTGCTGCTGCCGTCGCCATGGCTGGGCAGGTGCCTGCCCCAGCCGGTTTCCAGCGCTGCCTGCGCCAGCAGCGCGCGTACCGACACGCCAAGTTTTTTCGCGGCCAGCTCGGCATGCGGCGCGAGCGCGCGCACGAAGCCCGTCGGGTCGCCGCCCGGCAACAGCTTCGCCGTGGCGCCGGCCACGTCCAGCGCGCCTTGCGCGATGCGGTCGAGCGCCTGGCGCCAGGCCGAGCCGGCGTCGGCGGTCGAAGGCATGGCCAGCACACCGGTGCTGTCGGCCGCGCCGTCGGCGCCATCGCCACCGGCGCCCAGCTGCAGCAGCGCACGCACGTTGGCGTTGGCCACATCGGCGGTGGGCACCGGCCATGGCCCATGGGCATCGGCGGCGGCCGTCGACGGTTTGCCGCCCAGCTGGCGCACCAGCATCTTGGCGATGCCCAGGCCGTTGTTGCCGTTGGCCAGGCTCAGCGCCAGCTGCTGGTCGAACAGCTGGCGATAGGAGTCGACCTGCTCGCTGCCGGCGAGGTCGCTGCCCATGCTGGCGTTCGCGTCGCGCATCGACTTCAGCATCATCTGGGTGAAGATCGCCTCGAACTGCTTGGCCACCGCCGGCAGCGCGCCCTTGCCGCCGTCGCTGCGCGCCTGCGCGCGCAACTGCTGGAAGCCGGACAGTTCGGTCCAGGTATCGAGCGCGGGTGCGGGGCTGGTGGTCGGCGTCATGGTTTCGTCGCTAGGCTCAGATCACCACGAGGTCGGCATGCAGCGCGCCAGCCTGCTTCAGCGCCTGCAGGATCGAGATCAGGTCGCTCGGCGTGGCGCCGACCTGATTCACCGCGCGCACGATGGTGTCCAGGCTCACGCCGGGGCCGAACTTGAACATGTGCGCGCCCTCCTCGCTGACCTGCACGCTGCTGCTGGGCACGATCGCGGTCTGGCCCTGGCTGAACGGCGCCGGCTGGCTGACCTGCGCCTGCTCGCCGATGGTGACCTGGATCGCGCCGTGCGCTACCGCGGCGGCACTGACCCGCACGTCCGAACCGATCACCACGGTGCCGGTGCGCGAATTCACCACGATCCGCGCCGGGGCGTCGCCCGGCTGCACGTCGAGGTTCTGGATCGCGCCCAGCCATGCCACCTTCTGCGCCGGGTCCTGCGGCCCGCGAACCGAGACCGAGCCGCCGTCGAGCGGCTGCGCGGTGCCGGCGCCGTAGGCCTGGTTGATCGCGGTGGCGATGCGCGCGGCGGTGGTGAAGTCCGCGGTGTTGAGGTTCAGCATCAGGTCGCCGCCATTGGCGAACGACGAAGCCACCACGCGTTCCACCGAGGCGCCATTGGGAATGCGCCCGCTGGCGGAAATGTTCACCTGCACGCTGGAGCCGCTCTTGCCCTGCGCGCTGACGCCGCCGACCACCACGCTGCCCTGCGCCACCGCATAGACGTTGCCGTCGGCGCCGCGCAGCGGTGCCATCAGCAACTGGCCGCCGCGGATGCTCTTGGCGTTGCCGATCGAGGCGACGGTGACGTCGATGGTCTGGCCGGGCTTGGCGAACGGCGGCAGGTCCGCCGTTACCATCACTGCCGCCGCGTTCTTCAGCTGCGGCCGCGCGCTGGCCGGCACGGTGATGCCGAACTGCTGCAGCATGTTCTCCAGGCTCTGCGTGGTGAACGGCGCCTGCGTGGTCTGGTCGCCCGAGCCGTCCAGGCCCACCACCAGGCCGTAGCCGATCAGCTGGTTGCTGCGCACGCCGGCCACCTGCACCAGGTCGCGGATCTTGTCGGCGTGGGCCGGGGCGATGGCCAGAACCCCCAGGACAAGCGCAAATACCTGCAGGAGCCCGCTCGCGGGCGATGCCTTTGCTTTTGCCGAATCCCCAATACCGCATCCCGAATCCCGGGAAAAGAGCATCGCCCGCCAGCGGGCTCCTACGACGGGACGTGCCAGCGTGCTCATCAGAACGGCATCCACTTCGAATTGAAGAAGCGCGACAGCCAGCCGCGCGTGTTCGCGTCGGCCAGCGTGCCGCGGCCGGTGTAGCTGATCCGCGCGTCGGCGACGCGGGTGGACGGCACCACGTTGTCCTGGCCGATGTCCTGCGGGCGCACGATGCCGGAGATGCGCACCAGCTCCTGGCCCTGGTTGATGGTCAGCCACTTCTCGCCGCGCACCAGCAGGTTGCCGTTGCTCAGGCGCTGCGCCACGGTGACGGTGATCTGCCCGACCAGCTGGTTGCTCTGCGTGCTGGAGCCGGCGCCGTCGAAGCTGCGTTCGCCGTCCAGCCCGATGTTCGCCAGCTTGCCGCCGATCGACAGGTTCTGGCCGAGCACGGTGGGCGAGGCGATGTTGGCCTTGTCGGTCTTGCTGGTGCTGGTGGTGGCCTTCTTGCTGGCCTGGGTGCTTTCCACCAGCGCCACGGTGAGGATGTCGCCGACGCGGTGCGCGCGTGGATCGGCGAACAGCTCCATGTTCTGCTGGTCGTGGTAGATCGAGCCGTCGGCCTGTGCCGGCGCGACCTGCGCCGCGGGCGGCGGCGTCGGCGCCCACTCGGCATCGTCGCGCGCATGCGGACCGCTGGCGCAGCCGGCCAGCAGGGCCAGCGCGCACAGCACGAGGGGATAACGGCAAACGGACATCACATCGCGCCTCAGGTCTTGTTGGTGAGGAACTGCAGCATCGAGTCGGCGGCGGACACCGCCTTGGAGTTCATCTCGTAGGTGCGCTGGGTCTCGATCATGTTGACCATCTGCTCCACCACGTTGACGTTGGAGGACTCCAGCGCGCCCTGCGCCAGCGTACCCAGGCCGTTCAGGCCGGGCTGGCCGATCTGCGGCGAGCCGCTGGAGGCGGTTTCGAGATAAAGGTTGTCGCCGTTCGGCTGCAGGCCGGCCGGGTTGATGAAGTCGGCCAGCTGCACGGTGCCGATCTGCTGCGTCGCGGCCTGCCCCGGCACGCTCACGCTGATGGTGCCGTCGCTGCCGATGGTGATGCTCTGTGCGTTGGCCGGCACGCTGATGGCCGGGTCGATCGCGTAGCCGTTGGCGGTGACGATCTGCCCGTTCTGGTCCATGTGCAGCGAGCCGTCGCGGGTGTAGGCGATGCTGCCGTCGGGCATCGTCACCTGCAGGAAACCGCGGCCCTGCACGGCCACGTCCAGCGAGTTGCCGGTCTGCTCGATGTTGCCCTGGGTGAACAGCTTCTCGCTGCCGGCCACGCGCACGCCGGTGCCCAGCATCAGGCCGGACGGCGCCTGGGTCTGCTCGGTGGTCTGCCCGCCGGGCTGGCGCAGGTTCTGGTAGACCAGGTCCTGGAACGAGGCGCGCGCGCTCTTGTAGCCGGTGGTGTTGGCGTTGGCGAGGTTGTTCGAGATCACGTCCATGCGCGTCTGCTGCGCATCGAGGCCGGTCTTGGCTACCCACAGGGATGAGAACATGTCGATGGACTCCGTCTGGACGTCTGGATGTCTGGATGAATGGCGGCGATCAGGTCATCTGCAGCAGGCGCGAGGCCGACTGCGCGTTTTCGTCGGCGCTGTGGATGGCGCGGATCTGCAGCTCGTACTGGCGCGACAGCTGGATCATCTGCACCAGCGTCTGCGCCGGGTTGACGTTGCTGGACTCGAGCACGCCGGACTTCAGCGTCACCGTCGGGTCGGCATCCGCCGTGGCGCCGCCGGCCAGGTGCATCAGCCCGTCGCTGCCCAGCGCGAGCTGGTCGGATGCCGGGTTGACCAGCTTGATGCGGCCGACCGCGGCGATCGTTTCCGGGCCCTGCCCCATCGGCACCACCGACACGGTGCCGTCGGCACCGATGTTCATCTGCGCGCTCTGCGGCACGCTGATCGGGCCGCCATCGCCCAGCACCAGGTTGCCGCGGGCATCGGTGAGCAGGCCGTCCGGGGTCAACCGCAGCTCGCCGGCGCGGGTATAGCCTTCGCTGCCGTCGGCGCCCTGCACCGCGATCCAGCCGGCGCCCTGCACCGCCACGTCCAGCTCGCGGCCGGTCTCGATCTGGCCGCCCTCGCGCAGGTCCACGCCCAGCCCCTGCGCCACGCCGTTGATCCGCGTGGGCAGGCCGGGGCCCTGCACCGCCAGCGGCTGGAACGCCGACAGCTGCGCCTTGAAGCCGACCGTGTCGGCATTGGCCAGGTTGTGCGCCACTTCGGACTGCCCGCGCATCATCTGCGTGGCGCCGGTCATGGCGACGTAAAGCGATCGGTCCATGGGAAACCTCAATGCGCTCTCCCGACGCGGCGGGAGAACGCGTCACGTCAATTGCGGATATTGATGATGGTCTGAGTCAGCTGGTTGTCGGTGGAGATCACCTGCGCGTTGGCCTGGTAGTTGCGCTGCGCCTTGATCATGTTGACCAGCTGCGCGGTGAGGTCGGCGGTGTTGGAGGCCTCCAGTGCGCCGGCCTGCACGCTGCCGAAGGTGCCGTTGCCGGCGGCGCCCATGACCGGCGCGCCGGAATCGAAGGAAGCGGCCCAGTTGGTGTTGTCCAGCTGGCGCAGGCCCTGCTCGTTGGAAAACTTCGCCAGCGCCAGCTGGCCCAGCGCGGTGGTCTGGCCGTTGGAATACTTGGCCTGCACCACGCCCTCGCGGGACACGTCGATGCTGGACAGGATGCCGGTGGGGTAGCCGTCCTGGTTGATCGCGCTGGCCGCGTAGGCGTTGCCGAACTGGGTGGCCTTGCTCATGTCCAGGGTCAGCTGCATCGGATCGGCGCCGGGGCTGACCGACACCGCCGGAAAGCTGAGCAGGCCGTTCGCCGGCGTCACCAGCGCGCCGCTGCTGTTGAAGGTGAGCTGCTGCGAGGCGCCGGTGGAACCGCCGTCGATGTACAGGCTGGCGTTCCACACGTTGGCCGCCGGATCCTTGACGAAATACACCACGCCGCTGTGGATGGCGCCGAGCGAGTCGTAGGCGGTGAACGGCGTGGCCTGGTTGTAGCTCGACGGGTCGTTGAGCGGGTCGAACGCGGTGGCCGGTGGCGTGGCGTCCGACGGCAGGTTCAGCGACATCTGCACGGTGCCGGTGGCTTTGGCCGCGTTCTGGGCGGTAAACAGCTGCAGGTCGGTCAGCGTGCTGGTGTCGAAGCTGCCGCCGGCCACCGGCGGGAACACCTGCAGGCGCTGGCCGCTGGCGTTCATCACATAGCCGTTCTGGTCCTTCTGGAACGCGCCGGCGCGGGTGTAGGAAAAGCCCTTGCCGTCGCGCACGGTGAAGAAGCCGTCGCCGCTGATGGCGAAGTCCAGGCTGTTGTTGGTGGTCTCCACGCTGCCGGCGGTGAATTGCTGCGCCACGTTGGTCAACCGCACGCCGCTGCCGGTCTGGCTGGAGCTGAGGTTGGGGCCGGCGGCGTTGAACAGCTCGGCGAACTGCGTGCGCGAGCCCTTGAAGCCGGTGGTGGCGGTGTTGGCGATGTTGTTGGCGGTGACCTCCAGATCCTTCGAGGCCGCGTTGAGACCGCTCAAGGCAATGTTGAAAGGCATCGGATAATTCCTCTGTGTTGAAGCCCCGCGGGGCCGTCAGTTGATCTGCGCGACCTGGCTCAGCAGGGCACCGCCAAAACCGTCTACATCCAGATAGACACCGTCGCTGCCGGTCATGCCCACGCCGGTGACCTTGCCACTCGCGTAGGTGGCCACGGCGGTGTTGCCGGCCTGCGCCGCGAGGCCATAGGCACCTACCGGCAACATGGCGCCGCTGTCGTCGCGGCCGTCCCAGTGGAAGCGCGCCAGTCCCGCCGGCGGCGTGCCCAGACTGATCGTGCGCAGCACGTTGCCGTGCGTGTCGCTGATCTTCACCAGCACCTGGCCGCCGCCGTCGGGCACGTTCACCGCGCCGTCCAGACCGCCGTCGCGCAGCGTGCCGGCCGCGGAGGGCACCACCACGGTGCGCCCCACCATGCCGCTGGCCTGCAGGATCTGGTTACCCTGCAGCGCGGCACTGAGGCCGTCGAACGAACTCTGCAGCGCCTGCGTCGCCGAGACCTGGCTGATCTGCGCCAGCTGGCTGACCATCTGCGAGGAATCCATCGGCTTGGTCGGATCCTGGTTGCGCATCTGCTGGGTCAGCAGGCTCAGGAAATCGGCCTGGCTCAGGGTCTTGTCCTTGCCCGCACTGGCCGCCTGGCCGGCGCTGGCACCCACGTTGGAAACATTCATGCCGCTCATGCCGCGCACCTCATGGCTTGCCGCCTCACTTGCCGAGATCCAGCGTCTTCTGCATCAGCTGGCGGGTGGAATTCATCACCTCGACGTTGTTCTGGTACGAGCGCGAGGCGGAGATCATGTTGACCAGCTCGTCCACCGGGTTGACGTTGCTGCTGTAGACGTAACCGTCGGCATCGGCCAGCGGATTGCCGGGTTCGTAGCGGCTGGGGATCGCCGCCTGGCTCTCGGTGACGCCAAGCACCTGCACGCCTTCGCCCGGCGCATCGGCGCCGTCCAGCCGGCTCTTCACCGCGGCGAACAGCGGTTCGCGCGCGCGATAGGCCGCTTCCGGCGTGGTCGCCACGCTGTCGGCGTTGGCGAGGTTGCTGGCCACCGTATTCAGGCGCAGCGACTGTGCCGCCATGCCGGAACCGGCCACGTTGAAGATCGAGAAGAGCGACATCAGCCCTGGCCTCCGTTGATGGCCATGCGCAGCATGCGGATCTGCGCGGTGATGAAGGACAGGCTGGCCTGGTAATGCACGCCGTTGGCGGCAAAGGCGGCCTGCTCGGCCTGCGCGTCGACGGTATTGCCGTCCATGCTCGGCTGGGTCGGCACGCGGTACGCCAGCGCGCCGTTCGCTGCCGGCCCGGCGCTGCCGATCTGGCCGGCGGTGGTGGTCTGCAGCGGCAGTTCACCCTGGTTGCCGCCGGCCTGCGCCAGCACCTTGCGGAAATCGACGTCGCGGGCCAGGTAGCCGGGCGTGTCGGCGTTGGCCAGGTTGTTGGCCAGCACCTCGGTACGGCGCTGCCACAGATCCAGCGCCCGGGTGTGGATGCCGAACAGGTTGTCAGGGGTCAGGCTCATCGCTTCGCTCCGCGTGCAGTTGCCGCACGGAGCGGGAGGCAAATTGCATGCCACCACGGGAAAAGCCTTGCTGCAGCTGGGCTGGCGCGGCCGTGCCCACGACGCCACGAAAGCGGCGCCGACGAAAAGACGGATTGTTGACGCCCGTTCGCGCGAACCGCGCCGCAGTCAGTCCGCCGGCGCTTGCGCCGGTTCCGGCAACAGCTCCAGCACTGCCTGCGCCAGCAGGTCCGGCTGGAACTTGGCGACGAAGGCGTCGGCCTTGACCTCCTTCACCATCGCCTCATTGAAGATGCCGCTGAGCGAGCTGTGCAGCACCACCTTGAGCTTGCGCAGGTTCGGCGCCTCGCGGATCGCGCGGGTCAGCGCATAGCCGTCCAGGCGCGGCATCTCGATGTCCGACACCACCAGCTTGACCCCGGCGGCGGGATCGCCCGCGGCGAATTCCTGCAGGCGGTCGAGCGCCTCGCGGCCGTCCGTCGCCACCACGCATTCGATGTTCATCTGCTTGAACAGGTTGACCAGCCGGCGACGGACAATCAGCGAATCGTCGACCAGCATCACCCGTCGCGGCGCCAGCGAACGGGTGCCGGCAACACGCTGCATCTGCTCGGACAGCTCGGCCGGTGCCGCGTCGATGCTGGCCAGCACGTGCTCGACGTCGACCACCGCCATCAGCGCGCCGTCGATCCGCGTCACCGCATTGACCCGCGCGCCGAAGCCCAGGTTGCTCGGCGGCGCCACCAGCGTCTCGCCCGCGCACTGCACCATGCGCTGCAGGTCCGCCACCAGGAAGCCCTGCAGCGAGCGGCTGAACTCGGTCACCATCAGGTGCGCCGATGCCACTTCGCGCAGCGGCGCGTAACCCAGCGCCGCGGCCAGGTCGATCACCGGAATGGTCTGCCCGCGGTAGTCGCAGCTGCCGGCCAGCAAGGCGTGCACGCCCGGCATGCGCTCCAGCGGCGGGCGGCGCAGCACCTCGCGCACCTTGAACACGTTGATGCCGAACAGCTGCTCGTCGCCCAGCCGGAACAGCAGCATGGCCACGCGGTTGTGCCCGGCCAGCCGGGTGTGCTGCTCCACTTTTTCCAGCAACGTGCCGCCCATGCGGTCTCCTCGGATGCGCTGCCGCCGCGGCGGCCGTACCCGGTGGCTATCGGCCGCGGCACGGCGAGCTTGAGCGTCGCCGGCGGCGGCAGCCGTGCCGTCCGCCCATGGCATGCGACTTGCTTCCTCAAGTTTCGAAAGTTTTTGTCGATGCAGCGGCTGCACTCCCGCGCCACATACAAGGTGATGTCCGCCCCATGAGCCTGATCTGGAACCAGCACATCACCGCCCTGGTGGAGGCCGCCGCCGCCGGCGACGACGCGAAGGTCGCCGCGCTGCGGCGCCGGTACCCGCGCGCGGCGCTGGCGCTGGCGCCGCTGCTGGCCCGCGCCACCAGCCGCCCGCCCGCCTCGGTGGCACTGCAGACCGTGGAGCAGCAGAGCCTGGTGCTCGGCGCGGTGCAGCAGCTGTCGCGCGAACAGGCGGCGCTGGAGAAGGCCGCCGGCGAAGGCCGCGGCAGCGTCGACCGTTTGACGGACGGCAGCGCCGGTATCTCGACGGCGCTGCAGCAGATCGGCGCCGACCTCGACCAGGCCAGCCAGGCCGGACAAGCCGGCGAACGCAGCGTCAGCGAACTCGACGGCCAGCTGCGGCTGCTGCGCAGCGCGCTGTCGGCGATGAACCGCAACCAGAGCAAGCTGGCCGAGCAGGTCGCGCAGATCCGCAAGCTGATCGGCGTGGTGCAGGAGATCGCGCACCAGACCAACCTGGTGGCGCTGAACGCGGCGATCGAGGCCGCGCGCGCCGGCGAGGCAGGGCGCGGCTTCGCCGTGGTCGCCGACGAGGTCAAGCAACTGGCGGAGAAGACCACGCTGGCCACCACCGAGATCGAAGCCGTCACCGGTTCGATCGGCGATTTCTCGCTGCAGCTGGACGGCGACGTGCAGCATGGCCTGCAACAGCTCGAACGTGCGCAGGCCGGCGTCGGCCAGTCCGGCGCCACCCTGCGCGAGGGCAGCGAAGTGCTGCAAGCCACCAGCGGGCGCATCCGCAAGCTGCAGCAGAACCACGACGCGCAACACGCGCGCGCCACCGCGGCGCAGGCCGCGCTCGGCGCGCTGCAGCGCCGCGGCAACGAGGCGCGGCGCCAGTCCGACTCGCTGCACCGAGCCGCCCTGCTGGCGCATCGGCTGGGGCTGGACTGGCTGGAAAGCGAAAGCGGCCGCGACCCGGCCAGCCTGAGCCTGACCCTGCGCGAAGCATCCCTGAACCTGCGCCAGGCAGCGGAGCTGGCGCTGCTGGAACCGGGCGCGCTGGACCGGCGCTGGTTCGACACCCATGCGATCGGCCGCAGCGTCGACCGGCTGGGCGCGCTGTACCAGGGCAACCCCGCCAGCGCCGGGCTGAGCGACAGCGGCAGCCGCCTGTGCGAACAGGGCAACCGCTTCGTCACGCTGCTGTGCGACGGCCAGCTCGAACAGGCCGCCGCGCTGTCGCAACAGATGGAGTCCGGGCGCGAGGCGCTGCTCGGGCAACTCGGCGCCCTGCTGGCGGACGCATGAAGAAAGCGCCCCCCGTCGTCGCCGCCCTGCTGGCCGCCGCACTGGGGTTTGCCGCGCCGTGGCCCGGAGCCGTCCATGCCGGCACCGCCGCGGCCGCCACCCCATCGTCCGACAGCGTGCGCGCCGTGGCCGAGCAGGCCCTGCGCGAGCACTACGCACTGCCGGGCAGCCGCGTGGTGGTCCACTCCGCGCCGCTCGACCTGCGCCTGCAGCTGGACGCCTGCCGCGAACCGCTGCGCGCGGTGATCCCCGCGTATGTGGCGACCTCCTCGCGCATGTCGGTGCGGGTGCAGTGCCCGCAACCCGGCGGCTGGACCGTGCGGGTGCCGCTGCAGTTGCAGCTGTTCCGCCAGGTGCTGGTGGCCAGCCGGCCACTGCTGCGCGGCGACGGCCTGGGCGCGGCCGACGTGCACGCGGAGGAGCGCGACGTCACCCGGCTCGGCTACGGCCACCTCGAGAATCTCGCCCAGGTGGCCGGGCGCACGCTGACCCGCGCGCTGGCGAAGGGCAGCGTGCTTTCGCCCGGCGCGCTGGGCGGCCGCCGCATGGTGCGCGCCGGCGACCGCGTGGAAATGGTGGCCCGGCTCGACGGCATCGAGGTGCGCGCGACCGGCGTGGCGATGGGCAGCGGCGACAACGGCGCCCGCCTGCGGGTGCGCAACGAGAGCTCGGGCAAGGTGGTCGACGCGATGGTCAGCGCGCCCGGCGTGGTGGTCGCGCTGCCATGAACCCGGCAAACCGGCGCCGGCGCGGCTACGCTCGCCATTCGCCCCTAAAGTTTCCGCGACAACGGCCGATCTGACGGTTACAGGGCCACACCCCAGCGAGCACGGACCCATGAATACGACCATTCCCAACAACGGCTTGCCGAAATTCACGCAGACCTCCGGCAGCTCCGGCAACGGCCCGGCCACCACGGCCAGCGGTTCGGCGGATGCCGCCACCGCCGCGCCCAAGGCCGACGACCAGCTCAAGCTGACCGACTCGGCCCTCGCGCTGCAGCAAGCCGCCCGCACCGACGACAGCTCCATGATCGACGCCCCGCGGGTGGAGCGCCTGCGCCAGGCGCTGGCCGACGGCAGCTACACGATCGACGCCAATCGCATCGCCGACCGCATGCTCGCGCTGGAGCAGCAACTCGGCGGCACGGGCAAGGCATGAACCGGCGCCTGCAGCACGAGCTGGACGACGCGCTGGCTGCAGTGCTGGGCGACATGCAGCAGGCGGTCGACCGGCTCGCGCAGGTGCTCGAGGCCGAGCGCGCGGCGCTGGACGCACGCGACAACGAGGCGCTGGACCAGGCCGGCACACACAAGCAGGCGCTGATGCTGCAACTGGAGCAACTCGACGCCGAGCGCCAGCAGCTGGCGTCGGAGCAGCCGGCCGTGGCGGCCGCGGCGGCGGCCGGCTGGAGCCGGATCGTGCAGCGGCTGCAGTACTGCCACCTGCTCAACCAGCGCAACGGCAGCGTGGTCAGCCAGCGGCTGAGCCAGACACGCCGGGCGCTGGCCGTATTGACCGGCCACGCCGGCGAAAACGAACTGTACGGCCGCTCCGGCGAACTGCATGCCAGCCTGCGCTCCCAGGTGCTGGCGGCGGTATGACCTCGCGATGAGAGACGACGACGCCAGCTGCCCGCGCAAACGATCCTCCCACTGACCGCGAAGCAGCCTTCCCCGGCGTGCCCAGCGTTAACCACGACGACCGATCATGAGCCATTCGAACGCCTCCACCGCCGCCTCCCCCTCCGTCGGCACGCCGGGTCGCGAGGGCTTGCCGACCTCGGTGCCGCTGCCGGTGTTGCGCGTGCCCATGCTCGACCGCGAGCGCCAGCTGTTCGCCTACGAGATCGTGTTCCACCGCGAGCCGGGCGACGAACAGACCCTGCTGCAATGCGTGCTGTCGACCATCACCGACGGCGCGCTGACCCGGCTGGTACGCGGCAACCGCGCCTTCCTCAACATGCCGGCCGAACTGCTGCCGGAAGACTCCGACGTGCTGCTGCACCAGCCGCGCCTCGGCGTGGTGCTGCAGCCGCACGTGGCCACCGACGCGGCGCTGATGAAGCGCCTGCAGCAGATGGCGCAGCGCGGCTGCCAGTTCATGCTCGACGTGACCGGCGCCGACCTGGAAAGCAGCCTGCCGCTGGAAGCCCTGCTGCAGATGGTGCAGATGGTGCGGCTGGACGCCAGCCATCTGAGCCCGGAGCGGCTGAAGGAGCACGCCGAGCACCTGCACCTGCGCGGCATCCAGGTGGTGGCCGGCCACGTCAACGACCACCCCACCTACGAACGCTGCCTGGAGTTGCCGCTGGAGGCGATCCAGGGCCGTTACCTGCTGATCCCGCAGCCAGTGGCGGTGCCCGTGCTCACCGCCAACCGGCTGAGCATGCTGCGCCTGATGCGCGTGCTGCAGGAAAGCAACCCCGGCCCGGTGGAACTGGGCAACATCATCCGCGACGACGCGGTGCTCAGCTACAAGCTGCTGAGCTGCGTCAACTCGGCCTACTTCGCGCTGCCGCGGCAGTTGAAGTCGGTGCAGCAGGCGGCGATCTTCTTCGGCGTCACGCGCATGCGCAACTGGATCGACACCATGTCCATGTGCAGCATGGACGATCGTCCGCCGGAGCTGCTGCGCGCCGCGCTGATCCGCGCCCACATGTGCGAGAAGCTGGCCACCGGCATGCCCAACGGCTACCCGGAGATGGCCTTTACCGTCGGTCTGTTCTCGCTGCTCGACACCCTGATGTGCGCACCGATGGAATTCCTGCTGACCCACCTGCGGCTGGTGCCGGAGATCAGCGACGCGCTGACCGGCCGCGGCGGGCCGTTCGCGCCCCTGCTGAAACAGATCCTGGCCTGGGAAGCCGGTGAACTGACCAGCGAACACGCCGTGCCGCAGCGCATCCAGCGCATGGCCACGATCTACCTGGGCGCCACGCAGTGGGCCGACCAGGTGTTCGCTTCTGCAGGCGGCAAGTCGGCCACGGCGTAGGGAGTCCGCACGCAAGGAGCGTGCGTGTTCAGCGCGCGCGGCGCAGCCGCCATCCGGTGAGCAGCAGGCCGCACAGCGCCAGCGCCAGCCAGGCGCCCATGGTGTGCGCGTCCTCGCCGAGCCAGAGCACGCTGGCCACGATGCCGACGACCAGGTTGCCCAGGCCCAGCGCCAGCAGCGGGTCGCGCCGGTCGCGCTGGGTCGCGAGCAGCACGAACGCACCCAGCGAGGCCAGCAGCACGGCCAGGATCCGCCAGCTCAGCACGAACTCCGGCGGCACCGGCAGGTCCGGGAAGATGTCCAGCACCGGCACGTCGCCGACCTGCACGACGTAGCCCTTGCCGTCGGCGGCGTCGGCGGCCGGCACCAACCGGTCGCCGTCGACGCGCCCGACCACGGTCAGCTGCTGCAGCGGCACCTCGTTCCAGCTCACCCGCACGTCGCCCAGCCGCGGGTCGCCCGGCCGCGCGCTGGTCACCAGGTAATCCTGGTAGCGGCTGAAACTGGCCGCCAGGTTTGCCGGCATGGCGCCGGGGTCCGGCGTGACCCGCTGCGTGCCCGGTATCGCGTGCAGCAGCGCAGGCCCCAGCTCGAACCCGCCCAGGCGCACCAGGCCGGCGTCGAACTGCTTGCCGCTGATCGGGAAGCTGACCGGATTCGCGTGGCCTTGCGGCTCCTCGAAGTGGCCGGCATCGAGCAGGTGGTCGACCCAGTCCAGCTCGTAGTGCACGTTGCTGCCCAGGCGCACCTCGCGCCACTGGAACATCTCCACCTGGCGCACCAGCACCGGGGTATTCGCCCGCAGGTTGAAATCCGGGTCGCGCGGCGCCTCCACCACGGTCGGCGTGCCGACCACGCGCGCCATCGCGCCGTGCTGGCCGCCGCTCGGCGGCGAATTCGTGCCCAGGTCGACCACCTCGCCGCCATGCAGGCTGGCCACCGCGCGGTAGTTCAACAGGCTGCGCGCGGTGGTCGCCACCAGACCGATGCCGGCCAGCACCAGCAGCGCGCCGACGACGTTCAGGGCCAGCGCGCGCACGGACACGCCTCGGCTGCGCAAACGCATCAGGCCGCTCCGGCCAGATGCGGCGGCGGCATGCCGCGCAGGACACGCTGCTCGTCGGCGGTGCCGAAGCGACCGCGCTCGTCGCGGGTCACCCGCGCCAGCGCGCAATCGTGGTCGTGGGTGAAGAACAGCCGCACGCCGCGCGCCAGCTTGTCTTCCAGGAACGCGCGCTTCTCGTCGATCAGCTTCTCCGGGTAACGGTCGTAACCCATGGTGATCGGCAGGTGCACCCAGAAGCGGCCGGGGATCAGGTCGGCGCAGAACACCACGTCACCGACTTCGGCCAGCATCAGGCCGGGCGTATGGCCGTCCGAAAAGGACAGGCGCACCGAAGCGCCCAGCGTCGTCGAGTATTCGCCCTCGACCAGCTCCAGCCGGCCGCTGGCCTCCAGCAGCGGCTGCAGCTCCGGCACGAACGAGGCGCGGTCGCGCGGATGCGGCTGCAGCGCCCGGCGCCAGTGCTGCGCACCCACCACGAAACGCGCGTTCGGGAACAGCAGCCGCGGCGGCTGGCCCTCCTGCCATGCCGCCAGCAGGCCGCCGGCATGGTCGAAGTGCAGGTGCGACAGCAGCACCACGTCGATGTCCTCATGGGCAAGCCCGGCCTCGGCCAGCGAATCCAGCAGCACGTGGCGGTCCTCCACCACGCCGTAGCGCTCGCGCAGCGCGGGCTCGAAGAACGCGCCGATGCCGGTCTCGAACAGCACGTTGCGCCCGTCCAGATCCTTCACCAGCAGGCAGCGGCAGGCCAGCGGAATGCGGTTCTCGGCATCCGGCGCGATCCAGCGCGACCACAGCGCCTTGGGCGCATTGCCGAACATGGCGCCGCCATCCAGCTGCTGTGAATTACCGAGCAGGGACCAGAGTTCCATATCAAATATCTCGCGTTGCCGACGGATTCGCCGGGAGCGAATCCGGACGCTGCAGGCGGTCCCGCGCAGTGCACGGGGTGAGGCCCATGGATGGGCCGAACCACATGGCGCCGCCATCCAGTTGCTGCGAGTTGCCCTGAAGCGAGAACAGTTCCATGGCGTGACCTTTACTGCACCTTGCCCAGCCCCGACGGCCGGCGCGGGTCGCTGGCGGCATCGAGCTGGTTGGCCTTGCGGTCCCAGGTCACCACGTTCATGAAGCCCCACGACTCGCGCGGCTTCAGCGTGTAGCCCATCTTCGTCAGCGCCTCGCTGGTGGCGGCGTCGAAGGTACCATCCTCCACCATCACCACGTCCGGCAGGTACTGGTGATGGAAGCGCTTGTGCGCGGCGATCTGCTGCGCGCTCTCGCCGTCGATGAAATGCAGGATGCCTTCCAGCACCTGGGTGATGATGGTCGAGCCGCCGGGCGAGCCGATCACCGCGGTGCGGTCGGCGCCGATCACGATGCTGGGCGACATCGACGACAGCATGCGCTTGCCGCCCTTCGGCGCATTCGCCGTGCTGCCGAGCAGGCCGTACACGTTGGGCTTGTTCGGCACCAGCGCGAAGTCGTCCATCTCGTCGTTGAGCAGCACGCCGGTGCCCGCGGCAACGAAGCCCGAACCCATGGTGTAATTCACCGTGGAGGTCACCGCGGCCATGTTGCCGTCGGCGTCGATGATCGAGAAATGGGTGGTGTGCATGCCCGGCTCGGGCGCCTCGGCGCGCGGCAGCATCGACGACGGCGTGGCCTTGTCGGGCAGGATGCCCTGGCGCAGGCCGGCGGCGTAGTACGGCGACAGCAGCATGTCCAGCGGCATCTGCACGAAGTCCGGGTCGCCCAGGTAATCGTTGTGGTCGCGGAACGCGCGGCGCATCGCCTCGACGATGTAGTGCACGCGCTGCGCCTGCCCCATCTTCGCCAGGTCGTAGCCGGACAGGATGTTGAGGATCTCGGCGATCGCCACGCCGCCGGACGACGGCGGCGGCGCGGTGACGATCGTGTAGCCGCGATACTCCACGCTGATCGGCGTGCGCTCCTTCGCCTGGTAGTTCGCCAGGTCGGCCAGCGTCCAGTTGCCGCCGGCCGCGCGCACCGCCTTGACCAGCTTCTGCGCGGTCTCGCCGCGGTAGAAACCGTCGCGGCCGTGCGCGGCAAGCAGTTCCAGCGTGCGTGCCTGGTCCGGGTCGCGCCAGGTCGCACCTTCCGCCGGCGGCTTGCCGTCCGGCAGGTACTTGGCGGCCGAGGCCGGCCAGCGCTCGAGATCCTTCTGCGTCTCGGCGATCGCGTGGCGCAGGCGCTCGTCCGGCTCGAAGCCGTCGCGCGCGATGCGGATCGCCGGCGCCAGCGACTGCGCCAGCGGCAGCCGCCCGTAGCGGCTGGACAGCAGCACCAGCCCGGCCGGCTGGCCGGGAATGCCGGCCGACAGCGGCCCGCGCAGCGCGGCGTCGCGGTTCGGGCTGCCGTCCGGGTTGAGGTAATCCTTCGGGTTCACCGCCGCCGGCGCGGTCTCGCGCGCGTCGATGAACACGTTGCGGTTGTCCCTGGCGACATGCAGCACGGCCATGAAGCCGCCGCCGGTGCCGGAACTCTCCGGTTCCACGATCGACAGCGTGGAGGCCACCGCCACCGCCGCATCGAACGCATTGCCGCCCTTGGCCAGTACTTCGAGGCCGGCCTCGGTGGCATGGAAGTTCGCGCTGGCGACGGCCGCATGGCCGGGACGCAGCGGCGCGGCGTGTACCGGCGTGGCCGGGGCCGCCTTCGGCGCGCCGTCGGCGGCGAACGCGCTGCCGACAGCCAGCAGCAGGCTCAGCGACAGCACTCCCCAGTTCATGGAAAACCTCATGCCGTGGACTCCTTCGCCATCAGCTGGCGGTACTTGAGTTCAAGCTGCTCGCGCGATTCGACGCGATCGGGGTCGCTGACGATGCATTCGACCGGGCACACCACCACGCACTGCGGTTCGTCATGATGACCGACGCACTCGGTGCACAACGCGGGGTCGATCACGTAAAACTCCTCGCCCAGCGAAATCGCCTTGTTCGGGCAGGCCGGTTCGCAGACGTCGCAGTTGACGCAGGTGTCGAGGATTTTCAGGGACATGGCGGTCGATACTACATGCCGGGGGCGACGCCCGGGGGGAGCGCACGGCGCGCTGGCAACCACGCAGCGACCAGCCGTTCACCCTCCCATTCCGCGAGGGTGCCGCTGCGGAGCCGCGCCGGCGCTGCCGGCGCGGCGATCATGCTTACATGGCGACGAAACGCACCGTGGCACCGGTCGGCTTCAGCACGTCGTCGACACGCTGCTGGTCGGCCTGGTCGCCGATGAACAGGATGATCACGTCCTTGAACGAGCCGGGCTTGGCATCCTTGAATGCCGCGACCACCAGGTCGGCGGTCTTGGCCGAATCCGGGCCGGCGAACACCAGCATGTTGCCCGGCAGCACGCCGCGGGCCACGGTGTCCTGCACGTTCGACAGCTGGCGGCCACGACCGGCCACCGCCTCGTCGGAGTCGCCGGCCGGCACCAGGTACGGGTACGGGCGGTCGGCCTTCATGCCCTGCATGTTGTTCTGCACGATCTGGCCGAGGTAGGCGTTCCACGCCTTGGTGTCGTTCGGATCGGTCGGCTTGGTCGCCTGCTGGCTGGCTTGCGTGCCGGCCTGTTCGGCGGCTTCGTGCTTGCCGCAGGCGCTCAGGGCCAGGCTGGCGGTCAGCGCGAGGGCAGCGATGAGAGCGAACTTACGCATGGTGGTCACCTTCTGTTTCGGGTTGTTTGTTGAAGCCGGAACGGCTCTTCTGCCAGCGCTGCCGCATGGCCTGCTGTACCGCCGGATGCACGAAACCGGAGATATCGCCGCCGAGACGGCCGATCTCGCGCACCAGCGAAGAGGAGATGAAACTGTATTGTTCCGCCGGGGTCAGGAACAGCGTCTCGGCCTGCGGAATCAGATGCCGGTTCATGCTGGCCAGCTGGAACTCGTACTCGAAATCGGACACCGCGCGCAGCCCGCGGATGATCACGCCGGCGCCGATCTCCTGCACGAAGGTGGCCAGCAGGCAATCGAAGCCGCGTACCTCCACGTTCGGCAGGTCGGCCAGCGCCAGCCGCGCCAGGGTGATCCGCTCGCCGATGCTGAAGCCCGGCCCCTTGCTGGAACTGTCGGCCACTGCCACCACCACCTTGTCGAACAGCGGCGCGGCCCGCGTCACCAGGTCGGTGTGACCGTTGGTGATCGGATCGAAGGTGCCCGGATAGACGGCCAGGCGCGGATTGCCAGAGAGCTTGGTCACGAGGGAAGGCAGCAGCGGAATTGACCCTAGCTTAACGGAAGCGCGCGCCGATAGAGCGCAAAGCGCACCTCGCCGGCCTGACCCTCGCGGTGCAGTCGCCAGTTCGCCGGCAGCGCCGGCACGTGGCCGCGCGGCGACTCCACGTAGATCCAGCCCGGCGCGGCCAGCCAGCCGCCCTGCTCGATCTGCCGCGCCAGCGTCGGCCACAGCTCCAGCGCGAACGGCGGGTCGAGGAAGACCAGGTCGTACGGTTGCGCCGCGCCCTGCAGGAACGCCACCGCATCCAGCGCGGCCACCTGGCCGCCGTCGGCCTTGAGCCGCGCCAGGTTCGCGCGCAAGGCCTGTGCGGCGCGCGCGTCGCGCTCGACGAGCTGCACGCCGGCTGCCCCGCGCGACAGCGCCTCGATGCCGAGCGCGCCGGTGCCCGCGCACAGGTCCAGGCAGCGCGCGCCCTCGAGCACCGGCGCCAGCCAGTTGAACAGGGTTTCGCGCACCCGCTCGGGGGTGGGCCGCAGGCCGGGCAGCTCCGGCACCTCCAGCCGCGAATTGCGCAGGCTGCCGCCGATGATGCGGATGCGCCCCGACGCGGCCCGGCGCCCGCCGTTCATGCTGCCGCGCCCTCAGCGGCCAGTACAGGTTGGAGTGTTAGCATGCCGGCCATTGTCTTTGAATCACGGCCGCAATGCTCAAGTTCTGGAAGAAGAAGCCCACCGAAGCGGGGCCTGCCGACAAGGAAGCGGAGCACGCCACCGCCAGCACGTCCACCGGTGCCGTCGCGCCGGAAAGCGGCGACGGGATGCTGCACGAGGCGCTGGCGGAAATCCCCGCGCCCACGGAAACCCGCCCCGAAACCGAGCGCTTCGTGGCACCCGCTGCCGACAGCGCGCCCCCCGCCAAACGCAGCTGGCGCGAGCGGCTGTCCGGCAGCGCCTTCGCGCGCAGCCTCGGCTCGCTGTTCGTGCGCCATCCGAAGCTCGACGACGACCTGCTCGACGAGCTGGAGACCGCCCTGATCACCGCCGATGTCGGCATCGAGGCCAGCACCGGGCTGGTCGAGAACCTGCGCAGGCGCATGCACAAGCGCGAGTTCGCCGACGCCACGGCGCTGCTGGCCGCGCTGCGCGAGGCACTGCTGGCCTTGCTCAAGCCGGTCGAGCAGCCGCTGGACGTGGCCGGCAGGAACCCGTTCGTGGTGCTGGTGGTCGGCATCAACGGCGCCGGCAAGACCACCACCATCGGCAAGCTGGCGCGCCGCTGGCGCGACGAGCAGCGTGCGGTGATGCTGGCCGCCGGCGACACCTTCCGCGCCGCCGCGGTCGAGCAGCTGAAGACCTGGGGCGAACGCAATGCGGTGCCGGTGATCTCGCAGGGCCAGGACGCCGACGCCGCCAGCGTGATCTTCGACGCGCTGCAGGCGGCACGCTCGCGCGGCACCGACGTGCTGATCGCCGACACCGCCGGCCGCTTGCATACCCAGGGCGGCCTGATGGACGAGCTGGGCAAGATCGCCCGCGTGCTGAAGAAGCTCGATCCCGACGCGCCGCACGAGGTGCTGATGGTGATCGACGGCACCACCGGCCAGAACGCGGTCAACCAGGTACGCCAGTTCCGCCAGATCGTGGGCGTCACCGGGCTGGTGGTGACCAAGCTCGACGGCACCGCCAAGGGCGGCGTGGTGTTCGCGCTGGCGCGCGAGTTCGGCCTGCCGATCCGCTTCGTGGGGCTGGGCGAAAGCGCCACCGACCTGCGCCCGTTCGAGGCCGCGGCCTTTGTCGACGGCCTGCTGCCGGCCAGCCTCGGTGGCGAGGCGCAGGGCCATGACTGAACCGCGCCGGCGGGACTGAGCGCATGTCGCGCCGACTGCGGCTGACCCTGCTGGCCCTCGGCGGCGTCGCGCTGGCGCTGCTGCTCGCCGCGGTGATCGCCGTCTACCTGCTGCTGCAGCCGGAACGCTTCACCCGCATGCTGCAGGCCCAGGCGCGCAGCGCCGGGCTCGAACTGAACCTGGCCAGCCCAGCCAGCCCGACCCTGTTCCCGCGGCCGGCGCTGGACCTGGACGGCATCACGCTCAGCGCGGAAGGCGCCGGCGCGCCGATCCTGCTGGCCGCGCACGGCCAACTGGTGCTGCCGTGGCATACCGTGCTCGGCGGCCCCACGGTGATCTCGCAACTGCAGATCGAGTCGCCGCGGGTCGACCTCGACGCGCTGCAGGACTGGCTCGCCGCGCTGCCCGCGCAGCCCGCGGGCGCGCCGCCGAACATCCCGCGCATCGACACCGGCGTCGACATCAGCCGCGGCAGCGTGGTGCGCGGCAACCAGGTGCTGCTCGGCAATGTTTCGCTCGAAGCCGGCAGCCTGATTTCCGGCCAGCCGTTCCCGCTTGCCCTGTCCGCCGTCACCGCCGCCGGCACGCCGCTGCAGCTGCGGCTGTCCGCCACGCCGCGCATCGAAGGCAATGCGCTGCAGCTCAACAACATCACCCTGCACCTGTCGCAGGGCAGCAGCACGAAGCTCGCGCTGACCGGCCAGGCGCACTGGCACGGCGCCGCCGACGCCGCCGCCAGCCTCGCCGGCAAGCTCGACCAGGCCAACGCGGGCCAGTACGACGTCTCGCTGCAGCTGACTCCCGCCGACCAGAGCAACCCGCTGCTGCTCGCGCTGAAACTCGACGGCCCCGCCAACCACGCCGACCTGCGCCTGCCGCCGCTGGCGCTGGCGCGCTGGTGGAGCCGGCTGGGCGACCCGCAAGGGCCGCAGCTGAGCGTGCCACCGGGCAGTGGCCATGCCGAGATCGCGCAGTTCGAAGCCGCCGGCATCCGCATCGAAGGCCTCAGCATCCGCGCCGGCGACGACGTGCCCGCCAGCGCCGGCACGGTCGCCGCGCCAGCGGCGCAACCCGCAGCCGGCAAGCAGCCATGAGCGCATCGCTGGCCGCCCGCCTGCTGCGCTGGTTCGACCGGCACGGCCGCAAGGACCTGCCCTGGCAGCGCCCCCGCGACGCCTACCGCGTATGGCTGTCCGAAGTGATGCTGCAGCAGACTCAGGTTGCCACCGTGATCGGCTATTTCGAGCGCTTCGTCGACGCGCTGCCCACCCTGCGCGCACTCGCCGGCGCCGACGAGGACACCGTGCTGGCGTTGTGGTCGGGGCTCGGCTACTACCGCCGCGCGCGCTTCCTGCATCGCGCCGCGCAGCTCTGCGTCGAGCACCACGGCGGCGAGCTTCCGCGCGATTTCGACGCGCTGGCCGCACTGCCCGGCATCGGCCGCTCCACCGCCGGCGCGATCCTGGCGCAGGCGCACGGCCTGCGCTTCGCCATCCTCGACGGCAACGTCAAGCGCGTGCTGGCGCGCTACCACGGCATCCACGGCCATCCCGGCGACGGCGCGGTGCAAAAGCTGCTGTGGCGACACGCCGAGGCGCACACCCCGGCCGCGCGCGTGGCCGACTACACCCAGGCGATCATGGATCTGGGTGCCACCGTCTGCACGCGCTCGCGCCCGCGCTGCGAGGCCTGTCCGCTGGCCGCCGACTGCATCGCCCGTCGCGACGGCCTCACCGCGCAGCTGCCCAGCCGCAAGCCGGCAAAATCCATTCCCACCCGCGCCACCGTGATGCTGATCCTGCGCGACCGCCGCGGCCGCGTGCTGCTGGAGCGGCGCGGCCCGCAAGGCGTGTGGTCCGGCCTGTGGAGCCTGCCCGAAACGGGCGACCCGGACGGCGCCTGGCGCCTTGCGCAGCAGCACGCACGGATCGACGACGCGCAGGCACTCGCCCCGTTCATCCACGTCTTCAGCCACTACAAGCTCGCCATCGAGCCGCTGCTGTTCGACCGCGCGACAGCGCAGCGCGGCATCGCCGATAATCCGCAGCTGCGCTGGTGCAGCGCCGGCGAACTGGGCGCACTCGGCCTGCCCGCGCCGGTGCGCACATTGTTGCTGAGTCTGCCCCCGTAGGAGCCCGCTGGCGGGCGATGCCTTGCTCTTGCGAACCGCATCCCTGCCCCAAAAGCATCGCCCGCCAGCGGGCTCCTGCGCACACAAGATCTGTTTGTTCGAGGAACCATCCATGAGCCGTACCATCCACTGCGCCAAGCTCGGCACCGATGCCGAAGGCCTCGATTTCGCCCCCTGGCCCGGCCCGCTCGGCCAGCGCATCTACGCCGAGATATCCAAGCCCGCCTGGCAGCAGTGGCTGGCCCACCAGACCACGCTGATCAACGAATACCGGCTCAACCCGCTCGACCCGAAGGCGCGCAGATACCTCGGCGAACAGATGGAGAAATTCCTGTTCGGCGGCGACTTCGACCATGCCGCCGGCTTCACCCCGCCCAACCTGGAGTCTTGACGAAAAGCCGTGCATTCGGTCTAATGCGCGGCTCCACGCATCATCGGCAGGCTTCCTCGCTGCCCTGATCGCCATCTTCCCGGCCGGGTAGCTCAGTTGGTAGAGCAGGGGATTGAAAATCCCCGTGTCGGCGGTTCGATTCCGTCCCCGGCCACCATGCAATCAAGAACTTGGCCCGCCTTCACCGGCGGGCTTTGTTTTTGTGGGTCCTCTGTGGGCCCCTGCCGGCCTGTTCGGTCGTCGGTGCAACCCTTCTCGACCGCTCGCCACCGCCGCAGGTGCGCACGATCGAGCCGAAGTTGCCTGCGTGGCTGGTGGTCGTGCGTGTCACCGCCGCTGCTTGCTTACCCCGGTGGCGGCGGCGTGGTCACGATCTGCCTGCGAGCAACTCATCCAGCTGCACGAACTGTTCGGGCAGGGCTTGCGCCGAGCCGGTGAGGGCTTCGTCGAGGGCCGCTTTGGTGGGGTAGAGTTCGTGAAAGATGACCCGCGTCTTGCCGGCATTTTCCTCGAACGCCACCGTGGTCACGGCGCACTGATCGCTTTCTTCATTCGTCCATGCAAGGCGCTTGTGCGGCGTTACTTCGCTGTAGGTGCCGAAGAACTCCATCGGTTGATCGGAGGCCGGATGGCGGAACACGAGGCGGTAGACACCCCCGGTGCGAACGTCCATGTCGCAGGAGAGCAGCGACAAGCCCGCCGACTCAGGAACCCACCAGCGCTTGAACAATTCGGGTTTGCTCCACGCCTCGAATACGATGTGCACCGGGGCATCGAACGTCCGCGTCACGACGAGCTCGCGGTCGGAGTTGCGTTCCACGGCGGTGCGGTTCATGGCAGCGTGGCTACCTTCGTTTTCTTTGGACATCTGTTTCCCCTCGCGCTTCAAGTGCTCGACAAGTCTGCCCAGTGCGTCGAAGCGTGCACTCCCGAGTTCACGGTGCCGCTCGATCCAGGCGGCCTCTTCTTCAAGAAGCTGGCGCGGTCCGAGCCGGCAGGTTCGTACGCATCCGACTTCTCCGTGATCACGAGCCCCGCCTGCTCCAGGACGCTGACGTGCTTCTTCATGTCCGCGAGGGTCATGTGAAACCGTTGGGCAAGGTCGGTGATCGCGGCGTCCGAACCCCAAGCTGCTCCAGCACGCCGCGTCGTACTGTTCCGCACCTCAGCAAGTTCTCCTGCAACGGACGGGACCGGTTCACGTGCGTACGCCAGATTCGGGTATTTCTCCGGCAGCAGGTGAAGGCAACCATCGTCCGTGCTGCGCCCGGAAGATTGTCGGAGAACCTTACATTTTTCGCCGCGCGGATCACTCACTGACGATCAACTCCTTGATTTGCAAGCCATCCCATCTTTGGCATGGGTCGTGCTGTCGAAGCATGCCAGGGGGCTTTCATTTCGACGGAGACACTACGCATGAACGTGCTGACAAGACGTTGGAGTACGGCAATCCTCGCGGGGCTGTTCGCTGCCGGAATGATCGGTGCCGCGCACGCTTCGACCACCACCTTCGCCGGGCAGGACGATGGTGCGCCCACGACCGGCCCATTCACCAACTCGGACGCCGCCCAGACGAGCTTCCTCGCCGCGGCATCCGTGTTCGGCCCCACCCACACGATCACCTATGAGAGCCTGGCCACCGGCTACTATTCACCCATCGCCGCCGCGCCAGGGGTGTCGATCACGCTGACCGGCCCGAATTACGGGTCCGGATTTTCGGGGATCAACAACACCACGCTGGGCAACCTCTACGGCTTCAATACGACCTCCGCTGGCAGCCAGTGGCTCGGCTTTGCCGGAGGCTCGGCCACCTTCACCTTCGCCACGCCGACGTATTCCTTCGGGACGTTCCTGACCGGTCTGCAGACAGTTTTTAGTGGCACCAACGCTCTCCAGGTCACCTTCAACGACGGCACCAGCCAGCTCTTCACGCCGGCGATCAACGTGGACGGGGGAGCCGCGTATTTCGGCTTCACCGACACGTCGCCGTTCAGCTCCCTCACGCTGACCAACTTGAGCAACGACGCCTGGGGCATCGACGACACGACATACAACGGGCGTTCGACCTCCGTGCCGGAGCCCGGCTCCCTTGGCCTGTTGGGTATGGGGGCGCTGCTGGTCGGGGCGTTCGTGGCCTTGCGCCGCCGCTTCGCCTGAAGCGTTGCTCGGTTCGACGTGGGATGAACACAACCCCCGGCAACGGGGGTTGTGTTTTTGTGCGACTCGCGGCGCCGCACACAGGCGGCACGTGGGTAGCGTCTCGCACGGCGTCGCAACAGGGTCATATCCCCGCTTGGCCGTCCTCATTTCCCGCCTGACTGGAGACCAGGAAGAGTAGTCGGAAAACCTTACGAAATTACGGGATTTATGCCAGACAGACGAGATAAAATGTAATTGAAAGAATATCTTACAAGTTTGGCCCGAAATGTGCTTGCAGAAAACTGCCAGTGAAGTGCACTTCCTGGTAGCGACGAATACCAGGAGTTCGAGAAATCCCGGGCTGCCTGGCTACGGATGTTGACAAGTCTCGATGGGAGTCAAGCAACATGAAAAGAATCCCGACTCTGACAGGCATTGCCTTGGCCGCACTGACGCTGCTGCCCCTGCAGCTTGCCGCGACCCCCATCTCGACCAGCCTCGCCCTGGACACCGTTTTCTCCGGCAACACGCCGGATGGCCCAGCGCCCTGGCTCATTGCCGAGTTCACGTCTTCAATAGGTTCGAACACGGGAACGCTGCTACTGTCCTCCCACACGAGCGGCCCGGACTTCATACAGGGCCTGAGCAGTCAACAGTCCACCGTCGGCTGGGCCTTTTATCTCAATCAGGCGCTCTCTCCTTCTGGAGTCACCTGCACCGCCGGTACTTGCGCGGACCAGGGCGCTTCATACAAGGCCAGCGGCTTCAATACGGGCCCGGTGCCGGGCATATTCAACCTTGCCTTCGGCTGGTCGCAGGACAACCGGTTCATGATCGGGGATTCCGCGACCTATACCTTGACCTTCGCGAACCCACTGACCGGGAATCCGTTTGTGGAGAACGACAGCAACTGGTCATCGGTGGCGCATATCCAAGGCATCGTCAGCGACTGCAGCGGCTGGATCGTGTCAGGTGACGGAACCGGCGCCGAGGGTAGCGGGCCGTGCAGCAACCAGCCGCCAGTGACGGTCCCGGAACCCGGCGAGCTGGGCATGCTCAGCCTCGGTCTGTTGTTTGCCGGACTGTTGTTGGGCCTGCGGCGTCGTTACAACTGATAGGCCCGCCTGCGTGACGTCGCGCGCAGGCGACAGGCGAGAGCCTGCCAAGTGCCGCAGCGCCGGTCATGAGGTTGCCGCGACGGCGCCAGTCAGTGGCGGACGAACCGTTCCCCGCCGAGCTGCCGACTCCTGCATGCAGGGCCTCCTCGGCGAGGGAACCCTGCTCCCCATTGGCTCGCATCAGCGAGGACGCCTCAACCTAGGCTGCCGACCAGGCGAGGCCGCGGCCAGCCACCAAACCGGTGCCTGCCGCCCGGCACGGATCCACACCGTAGCTGGCTTTCAAAAGGCCCGCGATCAGGGAACCGCGCAGCTGCTCGGACTCAAACGCGAAGCGATGCGAGAACTTGCTGGCGGATAGTGGATTGTCGCGCGCATCAGCGAGACCTCGCGGCAACTTGTCTTTCGCCAGCCCTTCGAGCAGACGAAGGCGCAAGGGCACCACGGGATGGTTGCGCACCATGGGATAGACGGTCTCCGGCGCGAACTGCTCGAAGCCGTAGCAACGCACGTAGAACTGGGCATGCCGCGGATGCACGCCGATAACGATATCGGTCACGCCGATGTGCAAGCCGTAGTGCACGGCCCAGCGCATCATGCTGAACAAGGCTCCGACGCCACGTGACGCGCACCGGCGACGATCCGCCAGCATCCCCACTTCCAGCAGGCGCCGCCCTTTGCGTCGAAGTTCATCCAGAGGTCCTGCATATACGCTGTCCAGCGCGAGCCCCTTGGGGTTGTCACGAAATAGCGTCATCGTATAGCCGACTTCCGCGCCTTCCGCCCCCCATATCACGCACGCGTGCTGCCCCACGGCAGAGGGGACGGCATGCAGGCCATACGGATTTTCATCAATCAACCCCATTTCCGTATAGCGCTCATATACCAATCGCCAGGCCGATTCCACCTGTTCAAGACTGGTCGCGCAGGCGCAGGGCTGATCATTGCTGCGCACTGCCGAACGATTGAGACGCGTCGTAATATCGACGACTGTCTCAGGCATTTCTGCCGATCTGATTATATTCATGTTTAAATCGCCGATCAGGGACACGTTGTTTCAAGGCATACTGCTTTCTTGCAACACGGAGCTGGCTCCGTATTTATCGACGTCGTCCCAGACGGGTATCGGTGCCGTGGGTGTGTCATCACCACGCAACCTGCAGCGCAGCGGCCGTTCAGACGCAACGTACCGCAGGCTAGGTCTGATTGTACAACCCCTCGTACGACGGGAGTGTGAACGGCGTCGCCATATGCTGAAGGCCCGGCAGTCGCCGGATTGGCCCCCATCCGCACGGCCATCGGCAGCCGGCAACGATACGCCGGGCAGCCGCCACCGGCCCTCATGGCCTGGCCCTGAGCATGAAGCGCCGGTGGAAGGCGGCAGCGGATTTCGGCGGCGAATCGACTTTCCGAGTCGAATTCGACTGGTTATGTGCCCCGAAAAAGCCTATTTTGGTGCATGCTTTATCCGCGAATAACATGCTCGTGCCGGCGAGCTGGTTGCCGGCCCCAAAAAACCGCAATCGGCCAAAATCATTTGCCCTATCGGGACAGAGGCGAACCGTGGACCGGCAGACGAAAACAGGCATTCTGCGCGCAGGCATCGCCGCACCCTCGGCAGATAATTCGCAGCCGTGGCGTTTCGAGTGGTGCGGCGACGACCTGGACCTTCGAATCGACGCGAGCCGTAGCGGCCGCGTATCGGATACCCGATATGTCCTCAGCGACCTGGCCACCGGCGCATGCCTGGAAAACATGATCATCCACGCCCGGTCGCTCGGTTATGTGGCGGATCTGCAGCCCTTCCCGCAGCCCGACGACGAGCTGTGGGCCGCGCGCATCCGCTGGCGCCGCGACCCGGAGCGCGCCCTCCCCGAACCGCTGGCTGGCGCCATCGGGCAGCGTCACACCGACCGCCGTTTCCCATGGCGCGGCTCGATCACCAGCGACATGCGGGCGCGCCTGGATGCCCAGGCCCGGCTGATTCCCGGACAGCGACTCTGGTGGCCACAGACAGCGCGTGAGCGACATGCCGCACTGAGCGTCATCAGGCAGGCCGAGACGCTGCGTTTCAGGAGTCCGACGCTGCACGCGGAACTGTTCTCGAGTATCCGCTTCGCGGCCGGCTGGCACAGCGCCTGCGAGGAAGGCCTGGCCCCGGCGACGCTGGCGGTGGAGCCGCCGTTGCGCCCGGCCTTTCAGGCGATGCGTCGACCCGCGGTGATGAGCGTGCTCAACCGGCTGGGCGCGGCGTCGGTTCTGGGGTGGCGCTCGGCCTGGCTGCCTCTCCGGCTGTCGCCTGGTCTCTGTCTGCTTGTCGTGCCGTCCACGGCGCGATCCGATGTGCTTGGGGGTGGCCGCGCCCTGCAACGCGTGTGGCTTGAGGCCACCCTCGACGGGCTGTCGGTCCAGCCGTATGCGGCGGCGGGAGTTCTCGGCCTGGGATTCGTACCCGTCGAGCCGGCCTTTCGGCAGTCGCTCGCGCGGCTGGGCTCGACCCTGAACAAGCTGTGCGCTCCGGGGTGCGGCCTCGTGTTCCTGCGGCTTGGCCATGCGCGATCCGCACCGCGCGATCGCAGTGGGCGACGAGCACCCGGAAGCTTCGGCGCCGTCCCGTAGCAAGGCGAAACCCGCGCTGGTCTGCAACAACCCTAGGCCACCACGCAAGCTCATGTTCCGCCCAGCCTTGGCGGCCTGCCGCAGGCGCCCTCTCCAGGCGTCGCAACACCAGACACGCGATCACGTCTTCCCTTCCCCCGCGGCTTCCGACGAGAGCAAGGGCGCTTTCCGCCTGTGTCGAAATCCTTTACAAATCCGGCCCCGCAGTCGTTTTTTCCAGATAAATATCATTTAAAACAAACGAATACGCCGAAATCCCGGGGCGCGGGGCCGCCCCGGAGAATAGCCCGCAGGCAGCTTCGAGCACCGCGAGTGAAAGCCGGCCAACTAATGAAATATGTATTTATTCAACAAGTTACCTCCACGCTGATGGAGCGCACGTCGGGGACACGATGGCGGAGATGTCTGGAAAAGCACGCGCAACCTGGCGCACGGTCGGCACGGCATGGCGCCGGAATGCCTTACAGATCACCGATGAACCCGACAGCCGGACATGGAAAAAACAATACAAAACAGCGCTTTATGTTCATGGCACAGCCATTGCTTGAAAAGCTCGCAGGGCGGCGTCCATCGGGTACCACGGTCGTTGCGGTTATCCAGGTTGTTTCTCAGTGGAGGAATAGATCATGTTGAAGAAGAAAGGCATTGGAATCGCCCTCGCATGCGCGCTGGCGATGGGTGCGTGGAGCGGATCGACATTTGCAACACCCATCAACGTGGGCGGTGTCGTGTGGGATCCCAGCTCTCCATTGGACCTGACCGTCCAGGCACTCAACTTCCGCGAATCGAGCATCTCGACCGTTGGCGACGTGCTGACGGGCTACGGGGTAATTGGCTCGTTCAACGGGACGAACGAGGCAACGTTCTGCCCGGGCTGCAATCTCAACTTCACCTTCCAGTACACGGTGTCGAGCATCATCGGCAACCAGGTCGAATTCAGTCCCGGGTCCATCAGCTTTTTCGTCGACAACACCAGCAGCTTCGATGTGCTGGACCCGACGACGGCCGGGGTAGGCACCCCATGGCTCACCTTGTCCGGGCATACCGGCTCGGTGCTGGGCTTTGCGGGCACGGCGCAGCTTTTCTCCTCGATCGTCGGCACGGTGGCCAATCCCCAGACCGGATCCAACGGCCTCGGTTTTCTGGATGCGACCGGAGGTCCTGCGGCGTACTACTTCCATACCAATACGCAAGCCGACGGGCTGGGCGGATTCGCGGATTTCACGCTCAATTCGGAGTTCCTGTTCAGCGCACTCAGGACGTGCACGGGTATTTCGCCGGATCCGGCCAATGTCTGCCATTACCCGATTACGGGCACGGCCACGTTGATCGGCAGGTCCGTGGTACCCGAACCGAATGAGATGGGCCTGCTGGGCCTTGGCCTGGCCTTCCTGGGCTTGCTCGTACGGCGTCGCGGCAAAGAGGCTGACGGACGCGTCTAGAGCCGACAGCTCCTGACCCGCCGTTTGACGATGGATGGCGCCGCTTGCGGAAGCGGCGCCATCCATCGTACGTCTGCGCCGAACCGGTTGGCTGACCACGTTGCGGCTTGTCCTTCACGCGGCAACCCACCCGACCCGCATAAGCTCCCGGCTCAGTCATTCCTTGCCGAGCCAACGCCGCCGCAGCAGCGTTCGGCAATGCCTCCAGGCAAACCTGTGTTGTCATACAGGTTCGGCAACCGCCTTAAGCAGCAAGGCCGAGAGTAGATGCCTCATGATGTCTGACACACCGGACACGACTGAGCCGTTCGATTACGCCACGGCATTCAGCCGGACGATCGGCTGGATCACCAGGGCCGAGCAGGCGAAGCTTCGCTCCAGGCGCGTGGCGATCGCTGGACTCGGCGGTGTCGGCGGCAGCCATCTGCTGACCCTGACCCGACTTGGCATCCAGTCCTTCAACCTCGCGGATCTCGACCGATTTGGCACGGAAAATTTCAACCGTCAGGCCGGGGCGTTCCTGTCCACCGTGGGCCAGCCCAAGGTGGACGTGGCATCCCGGATGGCGCGGGACATCAACCCGGATCTGGACATCAACAAGTTTCCCGACGGCGTCACCGTCGACAACATGGAGCAGTTCCTGTCGGGGGTGGATCTGTACGTCGACGGACTGGATTTCTTCGTGCTCGATATCCGCGCCAGGCTGTTTGCCCTGTGCGCCGAGCGCGGCATCCCGGCGATCACCGCAGCGCCATTGGGCATGGGCGCCGCGGTGCTGGCGTTCCTGCCGGGGCAGATGACATTCGAAGAGTATTTCCGGCTGGAAGGGAAAACGCTCGACGAGCAGTTGCTGCGCTTCATGGTCGGTCTGGCGCCCGCCGTGCTGCATCAAGGCTATCTGGTCGACCCGTCGGCGGTGGACCTGGTCAACCACCGGGGACCATCGACGCCCATGGCCTGTGAAATCTGCGCCGGGATAGCCGGCACCCAGGCGCTGAAGATCCTGCTGGGCAGGGGCAAGGTGCTCGCGGCACCCCACGGCCTGCACTTCGATGCCTACCGCAACAAACTCGCCCGCACTTGGCGGCCAGGGGGCAACAGCAATCCGCTGCAACGCCTGCTCCTTTCCGTGGCGCGCCGCCGTTTCATGCGTCGGTAAGGAGCTCCTTGGCGAGTCACTTCTTGGTTTTTCCGCATGATCCGATACAGGGGAATCTGTTCGATGGACTCGACCCGCCAGCGGCGAAGTTACGACGGCGTGAACGTCGAAAACGTGCAAATTGCAGATACCCGCAAGCGAGCCGGTCTACTCACGCAAAACCACGCCGGCATGCGGCAACGTCTTGCTACACTCAAGCCACCACGGAACCGAGGGGTGTCCCGTCATGCAGCGGCTCAGGATTGACTTGATCGCCGCCGCGCGACCCAACTTCATGAAGGTCGCGCCGCTGTTCCACGTGTTGCACGAACAGCCGTGGTGCCGCCTGCGACTGGTACACACCGGCCAGCATTACGACCAGAACATGTCGGAGGCTTTTTTCCGTGACCTGAAGTTGCCGCCGCCGGACCTGCACCTGGGCGTGGGCAGCGGCAGCCACGCGAAACAGACCGCCGACGTGATGCTCGCCTACGAAGAGGCCTGCGCTGCGGATCGGCCGGACCTGGTCGTGGTGGTCGGAGACGTCAATTCAACCATGGCCTGCACCCTGGTCGGCGCGAAGCTGCACATTCCGATCGCGCACCTGGAGGCCGGGTTGCGCAGCGGCGACCGCCGGATGCCCGAGGAAATCAACCGGCTGGTAACCGATACGCTGGCGGACATCCTGTGGACGCCGTCGCCGGACGCAGACGCGCATCTCGCCGCCGAAGGCGTGCCGCCGGAAAAAATCACCCGCGTCGGCAACATCATGATCGATTCCTACGAACTCATGCGCGAGCGCATCGATGCCAGTGGGGAACAGCGCCGACTCGGACTGGAGAATCATGCATACGCGGTGGTGACCCTGCACCGCCCCTCCAACGTGGACACGCCCACGCCGCTCGCGGCGCTGGTCGACCAACTGATCCGCATGGCGGCCAGACTACCGCTGGCGTTTCCGGTGCACCCGCGCACCCGCAAGAATCTGGAAGCCTTCGGCCTGTGGTCGAAACTGGCCGACGCGCCCGGTCTGCAGGTGGTTGAGCCGCTCGGCTACGTGGATTTCATGAACCTGGTATGCGGCGCGCGTCTGACCATCACGGATTCGGGCGGCATCCAGGAGGAAACCACCTATCTCGGCATACCCTGCCTGACACTGCGCACCACGACCGAGCGGCCAATCACGATCACGGAGGGCACCAACCGGCTGGTGACTGCCGCCGAGTTGGTACCGGCGGTGGACGAGATTCTCGCCGGTCACTGGCCGCATGGACGCAAGCCCCAACTTTGGGACGGACACACCGCGGCACGCGTTGCAGCCGACATTCGCCATCGCCTGCTGCGCGCACCGCCCCACGTTGCCGAAGCAACGGCAGTTCCCGCAACCGCCCACCAGCGTACGCTGGGCAATGCCTGAATCCGGGAGCGGACATATGCCCGGTTGAGCGCAGACAACCGCGTTGCACGTCGGGGATCGTCCAGATATGCACGTCATCATCATCGCCAGTTACCTGACTGTCGCCGCCGCGTTTCTCGTCGGTACGGCGCTGCTGGTCGTCGGTTGGCGCGGTCAGCGCACCGGGGCCTTGCTGGTCCTGGCCACGATGATCTCGGTGCTGTGGGGCGTGTTTCTGGCTTACGCCGAGTGGCAGCGCACGGTGGCGGTCAACTGGATACTGCTGGCCGAGGTTCTGCACTACGGCGCCTGGATCGTCTTCGTGAGCGCCCTGTTCAGCGCGTGGCCGATGTCCGGCTTGCTCCGTGGCCTGCACGTCGTCGCGCATGCACTCTGGGTCGTGCTCGCGCTCTACTGCCTGGGGCCGTTGACGGGTTTGGCGCAGGCAGCCGGGTTGCCGTTCAGTATCAACGTACCGCTGGTCGGCGTATTGGTGCTCGCCCTCACCGGATTGGTGTTCCTCGAACAGATCTACCGCAATGTGCAACGGGAACAACGCTGGGCGCTCAAGTTCCTGGTGATCGCGCTCGGCCTGCTGTTTGCGTACGGCATCTTCCTGTATTCCTATGCAGTGCTTTACCGGCAGTTCAACGCCAGCGCATGGGCGGCGCGCGGCTTCATTGATGCCCTGCTGGTGCCGCTGTTGCTGGTGGCGGCGGCACGCAACCCGCAGTGGTCGCTGGATGTGGGCGTGTCGCGACGCGCGGTGTTCTATTCCACAAGCTTGCTGGTGGTCGCGCTGTACATCATCGCCACGGCGATCGGTGGTTATTACGTGCGCCTGTACGGGGGCGACTGGGGTCGCGTGGCGGAAATCACGCTGGTCTGCTTCGCGCTGTTGCTGGTGCTGTTGATCGTATTCTCCGGCCAGGCGCGCTCGCGTCTGCGGGTATTCCTGCACAAGAACTTCTTCAGCTTCCGCCACGACTATCGCGAGGAATGGCTGCGCCTGACCGCGACACTGTCCGCCGGCGACACGGAGTTGCCGCAGCGCGCGGTGCACGCGATCGCGCAGATCATGGACAGCCCGGCCGGTGCCCTGTTCACGCGCGACGACGCCGACGACTTCGTGGCGGAAACGCGCTGGAACATGCCAACGCCAGCCGGCCTGAAGCTTCCGGCCAGCATGCCGGCATTCGGGCTCATGCAGACGCGCCGGTGGATCTACGACTTGGGCGAACCGCCGCCGCTGGGCGACGAACAACTGCGGGCGCCGGCCGAATTGAGCGGCCTGCCGCACGCCTGGCTGCTGGTGCCCCTGGTGCTGGAGGACCGGCTCGTCGGTTTCGTGGTGCTGGCGCACGCACGCGCGCGTCGCGCGTTCGATTGGGAGGACATCGATCTGCTGCGGGCAGCCGGCAGCCAGGTGGCCGGTATCCTGGCGCAGGCGGCCGATGCCCGGCGCCTTGCCGAGGCGCGCCAGTTCGAAGGCTTCAACCGGCTCACCGCGTTTCTGATGCATGACCTCAAGAACCTCGCGGCCCAGCAATCGTTGCTGCTGCAGAACGCCGAGCGCCACCGGCACAACCCGGCGTTCGTGGATGACATGCTCGCGACCGTGGCAAATTCGGTGCAACGCGTCTCGCGCCTGCTTGAGCAGTTGCGCGGCGATGCGGCACCGGCCAGACACGGCCGCGTGCCACTGGCGACGGTGCTCGACAAGGCGCTCGACTTGTGCCGCGCGCAGTCGCCTCGGCCGCAGTACCTGCCGGCCACGGATGAGCTGTGGGTGCAGACGGATATCGACCAGCTGGCTACCGTGCTCGGGCACGTGATCCGCAACGCCCAGGACGCAGCGCAGGCCCACGGCCATGTCGTGCTGAGAGTCAAGCGCGACCCCGGACACGCCACCATTGAAATCGAGGATGACGGAGCAGGCATGGACGAGGATTTCATCCGCAACCGGTTATTCAAGCCGTTCTTCACCACCAAGGCGAGCAGGGGCATGGGTATCGGCGCCTACCAGGCTCGCGCTTACGTGCACTCGTTGGGTGGAACGATGCGTGTGGACAGCACTCCGGGCCAAGGCAGCGTATTCACGATCCAGCTGCCGCTGGCCGAACCCGCCGGAGCCGCCGTGGTGGCCGGCAAGCCGCAGGCTGCGCCATGAGCCAGAAGCAGCGTTGCCTGTTGATCGTCGAGGACGATGTCGGCCTGCAGCGCCAGCTGCGCTGGAGCTTCGAGGATTACGACGTGGTCATGGCCGGCGACCGGCCGACCGCGCTCGCCCTGCTGCGCCGCCATGAACCGGCGGTGGTGCTGCAGGACCTGGGCTTGCCCCCTGACGCCACCGGCACCGCCGAGGGCTTCGCCACGATCGCGGAAATCCTGCAGGACGCACCGCATACCAAGATCGTCGTGGTCACCGGCAACGGCGACCGTGACAACGCGGTCAAGTCCATCGGCTGCGGCGCCTACGATTTCTGCTCCAAGCCGCTGGAGCTGGAAGTCCTGCGCCTGATCGTGGATCGCGCCTTCCGGGTGCATGAGCTGGAGGCCGAGAACCGCAAGCTCAGAAGCCAGTCGTCCACGGTACTCGAAGGCATCATTGGCAGCAGTGAAGCCATGCTCGACGCCTATCGGCTGATCGAGAAGGTCAGTCCTTCCAGCGCCACCGTCCTGCTGCTCGGCGAGACCGGCACCGGCAAGGAGGTGTTCGCGCGTGCGGTGCACCGGCTGAGTACGCGGCGCGACGGGCCGTTCGTGGCAATCAACTGCGCTGCCATTCCCGAAACCCTGCTGGAAGCCGAGCTGTTCGGCCACGAAAAAGGTGCCTACACCGGTGCGCACAAGCAGACCAGGGGCAAGATCGAACTGGCCGTCAACGGCACCCTGCTGCTCGACGAGATCGGCGACATGCCGTTTGCGCTGCAGGCCAAGCTGCTGCGGTTTCTGGAGGAGCGGGTGGTCGAGCGCATCGGCGGACGCGAACTGATTCCGGTGGATGTGCGCATCATCTGCGCGACGCACCAGGACCTGCCCGCGCTGATCAGCGCAGGGCGCTTCCGCGAGGATCTGTTCTACCGCGTCAGCGAAGTGACCATTCGGCTCCCGCCGCTGCGTGAACGCGCCGGCGACATAGCGCCCCTGGCACGGCATTTTCTCGAGCAGGCGGCCAGCCGCCACGGCCGCGCAGTCCATGGCTTTACTGCCAAGGCGCTCAAGGCCATCGAGGCGTGTCCGTGGCGCGGCAACGTGCGCGAGCTGGAGAACGCCGTCAACAGCGCCGTCATCATGGCGGACGGGAAGCAGATCGATCTGGACGAGCTGCGTCTTGGCGCGGCCGGCAGTGACATTCTGGACCTGCGCCAGGTACGAAACGATGCCGAAAAGCGGGCGCTCCAGCGGGCCCTGACCCAGGCCGGCGGCAATCTCTCGCATGTCGCGGGCCTGCTCGGGATCAGCCGCCCGACGCTCTACGATCTTCTGGACAAGCATGGCTTGAAAAAGCCTGCCGATGCAGATTGACCCCGCGCGCTGCGCGTGGCGAACTGAGGGTGACGATATGTGCTTGATCAGGTTGAACACGCGGATCGTTCGTTGCGCCCTGGCGCTGTTGTGCGCCGCCTTGTCACTGGGCGGCTGCGGCCTTGGCAGTCGACACGGCAGCATCGAGGCCGGCGCCAGATACCAGGCCAACGGGGAGTATCGCGCGGCCTACATCGAGGCCAAGAAGGTCCTGCAACGCGACGCCAAGAACGGCGAGGCCTGGCTGCTGCTCGGGCAAGCTTCGCTGATGCTCGGCAATCCAAAGGACGCCCTGAGCGAACTGCAGAACGCCGAGGCGAACGGGGTGCCGGCAGAACGTTGGGCGGTACCCATGGGCCGGGCGCTGCTGATGACACGCCAATACGACCAGTTGCTCGCAACCCTGACTCCCGACAAGCCCTACGAGGCCGCCACCAAAGCGCGTCTAGCCGTGCTGCGGGGCGACGCCTATCGCGGACTCAGGCAGTTTGACCAGGCCCGGCAGGCGTACACGGCCGTGCTGTCGGGGGACCCGAAGAACCCGGGGGCACTGGTGGGACTGGCCCAGTTGGCAGTCATCGCCGGCGATCCGGATGCCGCCGGCAAGTACGTGCAACAGGCATTGGCCGCAGCGCCGGACAACCCGCAGGCCTGGGTCGCGAAGGGCGATCTGGCGTTCGACAACGCCGATTTCGCCGGCGCCGAAGCGGATTACCAGAAGGTGATGGGCTTCAAGAACCCCGACTGGCTGCCGCAAGAGCGCTTCTACGCCTTGGCCCGGCTGGCCAACGCACAGGCGCAGCAAAACCAGTTCGACAAGGCGCTGGCCAACATCCAGGCGCTGGAAAAAATGTTGCCGCAGCACCCGTACCTGCACTACCTGCGTGCGGTGGTGCTGTACAAGCAGGGTCATCTGGAGGACGCCGTTTCCGAGCTTCAGCAGGTGCTCAAGGTGTCCCCGGACAACGCCCAGGCGCAACTGCTCATGGGCGCGGTCAACTATGCGCAAGGCAACTACAGCCAGGCGGAAATGTACCTCAGCAACGCCATGGGCATGGACCAGAAAAACGTCAATGTGCGCAAGTTGCTGGCGCTCACGCTCTACCGCGAAGGCCGCTCGCGCCAGGCGCTGGACACGCTTCGACCGGCCGCGTCGGGCACACCGTCCGACGCCGAGTTGCTGGCGTTGTTGCAGAAAGCTGCCGCCACGGAGGCTGGTTCACCGGGGAAGGTCGCCGCCGCAACCAGTGCAGGCGCTCCGTCCGACACCCTGTTTGCACGCGCCGGCAACGCCATCGCCGGCGGAAATGAAGCGGAAGCGATCAACCTGCTGCAGGATATTCCAGCAGGCAGTACCTCCACCGAGGCGCGGCGCAACAGCCTGCTGGTCATGGCCTACGTGCGCGAGCAACGCCCGGCCGAGGCGGTCAAGGTGGCGGCCGCCTATGCGTCCGGCAATCCGGGAGACAGCGCCGCGCACCTGCTGTACGGAACCGCACTGGTCGCGGCCAATCGGCGTGCCGAAGCACGCGCCCAGTACGCCGAGGCCTTGAAGCTGAACCCGGAAAACCTTGCTGCGCTGTTGAGCCTCGGCAGCCTGGATTCGCTCGAAGGCCATCACGAAGCCGCCGCCAGTCGCTACGCCACGGTGTTGAAGAAGGACCCGCGCAACGCGGCGGCGATGACCGCGCTCGGCCAGCTCGCCGCGCTGCAAGGTGACAGGGCGGAAGCCGCCAAGCGATTCAAGCAGGCCATCGACACGGCGCCGAAGTCCCCCGCCGCGTATATCGCACTGGTGGTGCTGTACGGCGAAGACGGCAAATTCGACGAAGCCGTGAGCACGGCCAAACAGCTGGTGGCTGCCCTCCCCGACAACCCGGCGGCGCTCAATGCGCTCGGGGCGGCGGAACTCAATGCCGGTCATCACGGCGAAGCGCTGAAAGTGCTGCAGCAAGCCGTGAACTTCGCACCGCGGGTGCCCTTGTACCGCACCAACCTGGCGCGTGCGCAGATCCTCGGCAAGGATACGAAGGCTGCCGCAGGCAATCTTGACGCAGTGATCAAGGCCGATCCGGGCCAAGTGACGGCAGTGGTGCTGCGGGCGCTGATGAAGTCGCAGGACCACGATCTGGCTGGCGCCACTGCGCTCGCGCAAATGCTGCAGAAGCAACCTGCCACCAAGGCAGCGGGCTTCACGCTGGAGGGCGACTTGTACATGGCGAACAAGTCCTATCGCGAAGCCGCCCAGGCCTACCAGCAGGGATTGAAGCTGCAGTACGACCGGCCGCTGGTGGTCAAGAGCTTCCTCGCGCTGAACGAAAGCGGCGCCAACGCCCCGGAAGGCGTGCTGCGCGACTGGCTGGCCAAACATCCGGATGACAATGCCACCCACCTGCTGCTGGCCGACTACTACCTGAAACACACGCGCAATGCGCTGGCGGCCGCGCAGTACGAGCAGGTGTTGAAGACGGATCCGTCCAGTATCGACGCACTCAACAACCTCGCCTGGATTTACACGGAGCAAAACAATCCCAAGGCGCTGGCGCTGGCTGAACGGGCCTACAAACTGGCGTCTGGCTCGCCGGGCATTGCGGACACCTATGCATGGGCGCTGGTCGCGCACAACCAGCCAAGGACCGCGCTGCCGATCCTGCTGCAGGCGGCCAAGGCAGCGCCCAAGGCACCGGCGATCCAGTATCACCTGGCCGTGGCCCAGGCGCGCACCGGCGACCATGCCGGCGCGCGAAGCACGCTGGCGGCGCTGCAAAAGTCCGGTGCCGATTTCCAGGGCAAGCCGGCCGCGGAAAAACTCTATCGCGAGTTGACCGGCGCCAGCGCCAAGTAAGTGCAAGCCATCGGCGGCCTCGCACTCCTACTCGATACGAAAGCCCAGGAGAATCAGCCCGACCCCGATAGCCCAGCCAATGGCCAGCGTAACCAGAAGACGGCTGATCCGGATGTTTTGCAGGCGCCAGTACAGATCGCCCAGCAACCACCATAGGCCAGTGAAAACGGCAAGCGCAAAAACGCCCCAACCCAGATGACCGGACGACCAGAGGAAGTCGTTCATGGGCAGGTCGCGCCTTCTGCAACCGCCGTTTCGCCGGCCCAGACGCGATCGCCCGTATGCACCAGCAGGTTCACCGCGGCCGGCAGCTCGAGCACCACCGTGCTTCCCAGCAGGATCCGGCCGATCCGCTGGCCGCGCTTGATCTCCTCGCCCTCCCGGACCCAGGTCTCGATACGACGCGCCGCCAGGCTGGTAATCAAGCGCACCGCAACGTGCCCGGCGTCCGTCCCAATCACCAGACGCTTTTGTACCGGGCAGGATTTCTCGCGCAGAAAGGCAAACTCCCTTCCCTCCCCGTCCATGAAGCCGTCGCCGTGCGACTCCACGGCGAGCACCCGACCGGACACCGGGCTGCGCTGCACATGCATGTCCCAGAAACTGAGCGCGATCACCAGATAGCGAACTCCGCCTTGTACCTGCGCACTGGTCACCAGCCCGTCTGCCGGAGCCAGCATGCTGTTGCCGGGGGGCGCGATGCGCTCCGGATCGCTGTAGAAGTGGCGCAGAAACGCACGCTGAAATTCCCCCCGCTTCAGCCATGCGCGGATCTGCGTTTCCGGCCAGCGCTTGCGCGGCGGAAGCCAGCGCCGTATCAGCGGTGACGGGTACGGGAAATAAAGCGCCCAGAGCACGATGGCCGCGGCCACCAGGCACAGGATCACGATCTGCAGGACAAGTATCGTCATTTCATTGCGCACTGGACATCAGGTCTAACGTCCTACCGGTGGCAAACCGCCAAATGCAACGAATACCCGAGATCGTCCCGTTCAGAAGTGAATCGAAACCGTAGCCTATAACAAATATGGTGGGATGAAACTACTGCCACACCTCGGCAAAGTGACATCACGACCCGTTCACGGCACGAGAGAGATAAAACAAAAATTGGGTGTGAGGTTAGCGTAGATGCGGGGCCGCCGCCAAGCTTGCCGGACAGTAAGAAAGGATTGGCGAAGCTGGAGAAACGGCGCTGAGTCATATTCAGCAGCGCAAGTGTTGGTTCAAAGGCTGTAGTTGTTGTCAGTGAAAGGGTTGGATTATGTCACTCCATTGCGCCAGGCAGCTGGTTTGATGAGCGCGCCTTTGGTCTTGTGTAAAAACAGGCCACGGCAGGGCGCTGCTATCTTACCCAAGACACAATGAGTCCAAAACAAGCACGAGACAACATGATTCATCGCAAGTCTGTTCAGGCATTCAGTTCGATGCCGAGTGAATGGTACGGTTGCTCCGCCCCATCGCGAGCCGTGTCCAAGCGCTAGGTTCGTCGTCAGATAGAAACACGCGAGACCAGGCACTGAGGGAGTTGTAACCATACAGGCCCCTGTATATGCATAAGATCAAGAAAATAGTGGTTTTCACCGGAAATATTAACTATTCCGTGCGCAAAGGCTTGATATCGATTGACAGAGACATGGATGGGCCGAGTTGGCTGATATTACTGCATGCTCCGTCACATTCTTTTTCCCGTGTGTTACGCAATCAATGGCACAATTTAAAGTACCATGGCTGGCGTCGAATTCCTGATATTGCCGTTTCGGCCTACTTCCGTATCCGGCCATTTGCGAATCCCCGTATTCCACCAAGTGCACCAGGAATGGAATACACACTGGACAGAATCAGAGAATTGCCCAATTTCAGGTTTGTTAAATTCAAAAACATCAGCTCCAAGAATGCGATGAAGGAAATTATTAGGTTTGAGCCGGACTTGGGGCTCTCACTTTCTTCGCCGGTACTCAGAAATGGTATTTTTAAGATACCCCGCTTTGGAACTCTTAACCTGCACAAGGGCAAAGTCCCCGAATACAGAGGCATGCCACCGGCCTTTTGGGAAATGTGGAACGGAGAAAAAGATGTTGGATGTACCGTGCATTGGGTAGATGAGAGGCTCGATACGGGAGCAGTTGTGCAATTGTCACAGGTTGAGCGTCAGAAATATTCGACGGTGAAAGGCCTGCAACTAACCCTGGATGAGCTGGGCGCGGATCTCATGCGAGACGCGGTGCTGAAGGTCGATCAAGGCACGGAATTGTGTATACCGCAGCGTCCAGGGGGCAGGACATATCGCCAACCGACGCTCAAGCAGATATTCCAGCTCAAGCAAAAAATCAATGCAAGTATGCCGGCGTCCGCTCCGACACTCAAAAAGGCCCCAAAGGACGCAGTAAAGATTATGGCATTCTTCTTCCATAAGTTGCTCGTGCAGCGTCTAGCCTCTCCGCGCATCACCATTCTGCTTTACCACCGTGTAACTGACGACGCCAGAGATAACTTGACGACCGGTATCGAACAATTTGACCGACAAATGGCGCTATTGCGACACCATTTTTTACCTATTCCGATAACTGAATTGCTGAAAATTGATTCGGTGCCGGCGTCAAACAAGCCATTAGTTTGCGTAACGTTTGACGATGGCTACCTAGACAATTTTGTCAACGCCGTGCCGATACTGCTCAGACACAATATGCCTGCATCGTTCTTCGTCGCCACAGGGTTGATCGGGACAAAAAAACAGTTCCCACACGACATTCGCAGAGGCAATCAACCCATCCCGATGATGGAGTGGAGCCATTTACGTGAAATGCATAGGGCGGGATTTGCGATTGGTTCACATACGGTCAACCACATAGATTGCGCTGCCGAGAGCGCTCAGGTGGTTTATGACGAACTATGTCAATCAATGGATGAAATCAGGTCGAGAATAGGCATAAATGATGTAATATTTGCCTATCCATACGGTGGCAAGAAAAATATGACAGATGAGAGATTGGAAATGGTCAGGCAGGTGGGCTACGTGGGGTGCCTATCAGCCTATGGTGGGTCCAATATCGGCAAGATAGACAGATTCGACATACTCCGACGTGGAATTCATTGGGAATTCTCCGATGCATCGTTTCTGCATGCTGCCCTTGGTCTTTAGCAGGATGACTGAGAGCCACATCTGACATAGATATCTGGTTCCGAGTAGAAGGCAGTCTTGAGCCACGTTGCGATCCAGTTCGAGGAACGGCGGATTCAACTCCGAAGTGCAGCTCGTTTGAATGACCGTTCGAATACCTCGCGCGGTGTGCGGAATCCTAGCCGTTTCCGTGGGCGGTCGTTGAGCTTGTCTTCGACCTCCTGAATGAACGCGTCATCGAAGGTACTCAGGTCGCTGCCCTTGGGGCAGTACTGCCGGATGAGTCCGTTGCCGTTCTCGTTGGTGCCGCGTTGCCACGATGCGTACGGTTGGGCGAAGTAGCTCTTCGCTTCCAGTGCCAGGTCGATCAGCTGGTGCTTGGCGAACTCGCTGCCGTTGTCCCACGTGAGGGTGTGGACACGCGCGGCAATCGGCGCCAGCACGGCCACCACCGCGCGCATGACCGTGTCGGCCTCGCCATTGGCCACACGCCGGATGCGCGTGAAGCCCGACTTGCGATCAACCAGCGTCACCAGTCGCGTCGTGCCCCGCCCAACCATGGTGTCGCCCTCCCAGTCGCCCACCCGCCAACGCTTCTCCACGCCGGCAGGGCGCTCCTCGATGCGCCGGCCGCGGAAGCGCTGGCGTTCTCGTGGCGTACCGCAGCGATGGTGACGATAGGTCTTGCGGCGGCGAAGCTCGCGCCACAGCGAGCCGCCTTGCCGACGGTCATGGGCGATGTGCCGGTAGATGCGTTCGTGACTGATCGCAACCTCCCTGGCGCCGGCGATCTGGGCCGGGCTCCACTGCTCGCGCAGCCTAGCCTCCACTCGGCCCCAGGCGGCAGTGTCGATGCGAGGGCATGAGCTGGCAGCGTGTCGTCGCTGCACGCTCTGCCGGTGCGCCTCGCGCGCCGTGTACTCGCCCGCCTTGTTCGCATTGCGACGCAGCTCGCGATCGACGGTCGTCGAGCTGCGCCCCAGCGCCTCGGCAATCTGCGCGTTGGTCAGACCCGCTTTGCGCAGCTGTTGAATCCTGTATCGTTCGTCCTGGCTCAGGTGCGTGTAGCCCATGTGCAACTCCACTTGGCGGTGAAGTCGCGCAGGCTACCGCATCTGCGCCACCTCATCGGTTGGAATCTGCACTTCAAAGTTGAATCCGCCAACGACTTCCATAGCAGTCACTCACATCCCGGCTACACGAAATCATGTACATCCCCGGTTTGATTGGCGACGTCACAGGGGCAACTCCATCGTCAGCGACAGGCCGCATTTGTCGAGACTGCCTGGCTCGACGTGATCAGCCCCGAGACATCTGGTGCGGTATCACACGACGGCAGGATCACAAACTCATGCGTACAGGTGAAGGGGTCGCAGTCCGTTCGCCCGGGTGAGAAGAAGCCAACGCCCGGTTCGGCAAAGCGATATTGCGACACGATCACGTCCAGTAGCGTCGCAGCATCGGTCGACATGAGGTTAACCCAGGTGCGGAACTGCGGCCAGGGTGGCCGGGCAAGCCTGGTTGAAAGTGGAAGACGGGAAAAACGCTACGGCCGTGCGTTGCGATCGCTGGTCACCGTATTTCTCCATCCAGGAGATAGAACGCCTTGCCCTTGCCGTCCGCAAGGAACCTGTCTATGCGCAAATCCCGAAAGCAGCCCGCATACCTGGACCGTACTTCGTCCCGGTTGTTGAAATGACGCACGTGCGAAGTAAAACCGAAATTGGGCACGGTACCGTAGAATCTGGCTCCCTTGCGGATCTTGTTCAGTACTGCCCTGTCTTCCTCGACGTGTTCGAGAAACTCCGTACACACGACGGTATCGTAGTCACACGTCGTAAAGAGGTCCGTCTGAAAGGCGTCCTGCTGTACAAACGAAAGATCAGGGTATGCCTTCCGCGCAAATTCGACCCGTGTCTGGCTGAAGTCGAAGCCGATATATCTGCAGGCAACGTTGTCCTGTATCAGGCGTGCAAGCTGCCCCGTGCCGCACCCTATTTCGAGTATGGACCTGGCTGCAGCGGTTTGGATGCGATCGACGATCACGGACCACAGGAAATAGTATTCCGACTCCGTGTAATGACGGGCTCCGGTGCCACTGGCATCGAACGAGGCATCGTACCAGTCGGCCCCTTTTTCGCCTGGCTGCTCCACCTGGTTACCTGGTCGGCGCCCTCGCGCGAACAGTGCGATGACCCCGCGCAAGGCGACTGGCGGGACGATCTCCGTGATCAAGCTCTTGAGCCTTGCGTTCATACTCAACGAAACCCCACGTGAGCGATGGCATTAATGCGATGAGCTCAAGGCGACATGCCAGCCTTGCGCCCACGTGCACGCGCGATCGAAGAACAAAGATATCAGAGTCACGGGCCGGGAGCGCACCCCACTCGAAACGACGTGGACCGTTTGCCAGACGGCAAGACATGGGTAAGCCGCGCCACCACCCGGCGACTGACGCGCACCGATTAAGTTCACGGAGCCGTCACAACCCAATTCATGTAATGAAAGATAGCAATTCAGCCGGGGACGCGGCTGGTGCTTTCCATTCCTTAACTCATCGACTTTCTGTGCGAAGCGACACCCATGAAGCCGTGACCGCACCGCAAACGCCTGCACCCTCTACGGGTCCGGCGCAAGGAGCCGGTGCCCGCAACAATCTGCTGCGCCCCGCGACAGCATGAAGGCAGAGTTTGTCCGGATGAGAATCCCCCGGTTCGCCAGAAAACTGAAAAACCGGTTACTGCGCACCCGGGCAAAGCCCCATGTGCCGAGTTTTGCCGAGGGCGACCTCGTGCTCGCACTGAGAAAATACGCCGGCTCGGAATCGTTTTCCCATGCTTCGCTCCCTGGCGCGAAGCCCGGTCGATCCCCGACTTGCGGTGAGGACGTCGCGGCGTATTTCCGGCAGCGTCATTCGCCAGCTTTTTTTGCGGACACCGGGACATTGACTGCACTGGCGGACCGGATGTCGTCTGACTATCCAGGGTGGCGGGAGCGGCTGGTCGCAATCGCGGATGCCGACCGGACTGACGGTCTGGAAATCTACTCAGTGACAGGCCCGCCGTTGCGGCCAGGCTTCCCGTGGGGCGGGTTGCATCCCGAGCCAAACGGGGACGATCTGTACTCCGTTCGCCCACATCGTTTTGGTTTTGCACCACGGCACGCGCTCGCAGTTCTCTACGGCGAGGCGCCGGCAACGGCACTTGCGGACATCCTTGAGGACTGGATGGCGTTTGCCACGCGCGGCAACAGCGAACTCCCGTATTGCAGCGCGCTGGTGGTGATTCAGCGACTGCTGGCTCTGAGCTGGGCGCATGCGTTTGTCATGGCGCTGCCCGAACCGGAAGACGCAGCCACCACACGGCTGCATGTGGCCATCCTGCGTATCGTGCACGCCGATATCCGCTTTCTCCTGCCCAGGCTGGGGAAAAGCGCCACGAACAACCATTTGCTTGCCGACAGGTTTGCGTCCTGGTACGTCCACCTGCTTTTTCCCGAATTTGTCGACGACGCCATGGACCTGGACGCCTGCGAGGCGGCTTGGCTTGCCGAGCTGGAACGACAGGTTTATCCGGACGGAACAGGCTTCGAGCACTCGTTGCATTACCACGAGCTCGGATGCGAGATGGCTGCGGCTTACGTGTTGCTGTGCCGCCGCAACTCGCGGCCGATTGCGTCTGCAACGCTCGAACGCATCGAGCGCATGCTCGGTTTCCAGGCGGGGCTGGCCGGTCCCGGGAGCGTTACGGTGCCCTTCGGCGATGCGACCGAGGATCCGCTTTTTGCCTTGGATAGCGGCAATGGCTGGGCTACTGCCGGTATCCGCGAGCTCTACCGTGCGCTGTTCCAACCGGAGCTCAGCCCGGCGGCGCCTGCAAGTCCCTCGGTCGAACGCGCTTTCTGGCTACTCGGCGGCGCGCTCGCTCCGCGCGAATCGCTTTACGACGATCGGGAGGATCGGCCGCAGCTGTGGCCTGACGGCGGATTCGGCGTACTGCCCGGCGGGCAGGGGTCGGCCAGGGTCCTTTTTCGTACGGGTCCCGGGATACGGCAAGACCTTGTTGCGGGCCACATGCATGCCGACCTCCTGAGCGTGTGTGTCACCCACGGTGATCAGCCAGTACTGACAGACCCCGGCACTTGGTGCTATCGGTGGCGCTCCGGCGAAACCGGACCCGGGCGCGCCTATTTTTCGGGGCCGGCAGCACACAATGGGTTGGCTCTGGCTGCAGTCGATCCGCTAGGCCCGGTTCAGGGCGATTTCCGAAAAGAGACTATCCCGATTCGGGTCGACATCACGCGGTGCCTGATCGGCCGCGGAATTGCATGGTTGGAGGCAGAGGTCCGCGGGAGCTCACTCTACGCCGGCTACCGGCGCGGCGTGGTGCACGTTTCGGGAGCGTACTGGATCATCTACGACCAGTTGCCGCCGTGCGTCGAGAAATTATCCGCGACGCTCAGCTTCCAGACCGCCGCCGGCGTTCAGGCGAGACACGCGGGACCGGGAACGGTGTTGTTGGAGACCTCGGCTGGAACGCTATGGCTGGCAAGTGGACGCGGGCTCCACGAGCCACAATTCGTCCAGGGGCTATCCGATCCCCCCGGTGGCTGGGTGGCACCAAGCTATGGAGCACTGATGCCGGCGGCCCAGCTTCGCTACGGCATAGCAGAGGAAGCCACCCTCACGGCATTTACCTTGGGAACGGGTGTCGCCGCTGCGAGAGCCGTTGCAGTCAGCATCCTGAAAACGGGGTTGGCCATAAAAGTCGAGGGTCCCGACACGTCTGATCTGCTGTTGCTCGCTGCGCATGATGAACCTGTCGCCGTGGGCATGGCAGGCGCACACGGAAAAGCCGAAGCAGTATGGATGCGCAGCAGGCGGCAACGACCGGAATTGCTGCGGTGCCTTGGCTTCGCGGATGGCGCGAACCGGGAGAACCGCTTGCCAAATGGGGGCAAACATGCCGACGGCGAAGCCATACATCCCCTCGTCGGCGAGCGACATGAAATCGAATGCGTCGATCTGGAACACTTGTCTATCGCCCTGTCGGGCGAAACGTGGCATTGAATGCGGCGTCGATCGCTGTGGTGTGAGTTTGCATCGAGCCTGGGCACACCTTCGTCATTGGATCCGGTTTCCATCGAGCAAGGCTTGGCCAAAACGTGGAGCGAGCCGCGTCGAGCACCTGCGGCATGGCTGTTGCGCAATGGCGCATGACTTCTTGTTTCGCGACATCGGCCGAGATCAGCCGCAAAGCCGCCGAGCATGAAGGACGAACTTCAAGCGTGGACAACTTCAGGACTGCATATGAATACGTCGGAGATACCAGCCAGCATCCAGGTGCGCCACGCATTGCGGGACGAGCTCGCATGTCCGCGCTGCGCGGGCCCTGTCAGGGATGCCGGGAATGGGCTCGTGTGCACCGACTGTGGCGCCAGCTACCCTGTCCATGACGGCATTGCGGATTTTCGCTGCCACCGCCATGACTATTACTTCAATCCCGTCCCCCGAGCCGAGATGGAAGCACTCACCAGGGATGCCCAATCCCAACCCTGGGAAAAAACCATCCATCGCTTTCTGGAACGCGTAGGGCAAAACCCGGAATGGTTTGATGACCTGGTAGTGGATGGTCGCTACGCATGGAAGTTATTCTTGCGGCTACCGAAGAACGCAAGGGTTCTTGATCTCGGTTGCGGCCTGGGCAATCTCGTGAAAAACATTGCCCCGAATGCGGGACATGTCGACGCGCTGGATCTTACTCTCGAGCGGCTCAAATTCGCCCGCATACGCTTCCAGCAGGCCAACTTGAGCGAGCGCATTACCGTGCTCGCCGGTGGCGATGGTACCTACCTGCCCTTTCCCGACAGCAGTTTTGATTGCGTGACGTTATCGGGCGTACTGGAATGGGTGGCCGCAGACGACAAACTGTGGAATCGCGGCAGCACGCGAGCGGAGACCGCGAAGCACGCATTCATGAGTTTTTTCGACAAGCGCAATCCGCGGTTGGCACAAATACGCTTCCTGACCGAGATCCGGAGGATACTCAAACCGCAAGGGCAACTATTTGTAGCCATAGAAAACCGGCTCAGCCATTGCTACTTCGGCGGCAGAAGGGACCATCATTCCGGCTTGTGGTTCGCCTCGTTGTTGCCGCGGTTTTTCGCCAACCTTTACTCCATCCTGGTCAGGCACCAGCCATATCGTACCTACACCTACTCCATGAACGGCTACCGCCGACTCCTGCGGGCAGCAGGTTTCCCGCAGGAGGAATTCTACGGACTCACGCCAGGCTACACCCAGCTGGCGGAATTGATACCGCTGCAACGGCATGACCGGCTCTGGCGTCCTTGGAAGGCTCATGGCGTGGACCGATTGAAGCGCAGTCGGAACTTCGTTCCGGCATACGGAATCGTTGCCTATCCGGAGGCCCCCGGCAGGCCGTCCCTGGCAGAACAACTGGCTGCATCGCTGGAGCAACAACTTGGTTCAGAGCCAGGTGCCGCGTGCTTCACCCGCTTCCAGGTAACGGACAAGAACAAGGGCATCATCAGTGCGAGCGTCGACGGTCGTCCGGTGGTGGTGAAACTGCCTTTCAACGAAGCCATCGGTGCACGCGCTGCTCGCAACCACCAGTTCCTCGCGGAAGCGCGGGAACACGAATCGTTGCAAACGTACCTGCCGCGTGCACTGGGTACGGGTGAGATCCTGGGAATCCGGTATTACGCGGAAGAGCGGGTGGCAGGGCACCCCTTGCTGGATGAACTCGACGCAGGCAACGGCATGCGCTGGTTTGACGCCGCGACCAGCTTTCTTGAAGCAGTAAATCCTGGACCCCGACAAGGGAAGCCGGAGGTTTTAACGGCGGAGATGCTTCAGCGCCAGGTGTCGGCGCCGCTGGAACGGCTGGCCTGCGTCGCCGATGCAACCCTTGTCGAAAGGGTAGATGGTTACCTGAGGCGCAGCCTGGCAGGCTTGTCGGTGCGCCTCGGCGTGGTGCACGGTGATTTCGGTGCCAGCAATGTTTTTGTCCAGAGCGGAGCGATAGTCGGGGTCATCGATTGGGACGATATCGACTTGATGGGGATACCCGCACTGGACGCGCTCAATTTCGTGGATAGCCTGTATCGCGGTTCGAATCGCCATTCGAGTGCCGCCCAAGTGATCTCGCGATTGGCCAGGTGGGACGAACTTGCCAATGAAGAAAAGGATTTTCTGGAAAAAAGCTATCGTCGCTGCGGCATTGAATCGAGCCACCATCTTGCGCTCGTATGTCTTTATTGGCTGCGTCATGTAGCCGACCAGCTGGATGGCGACATGATTTACGATAAACCGGCAATCGACGAACGTATTACGATGACGTTTGATGAATTGTTGCGGATTGGCCATGACGGATGGCGGATTCCGCAGTGAAATGCGACACCGACGAATCGCTGGAGCAGGTCATGTACCGCAACCCGAGAGGATCTCCCCCACCAAGCGGGGTCTCCGCTCGCCCATCGAAAAATCCACTGCTTACGACCTCGATCTGGGCACGAGATGGTACTTCTGATTCATATTAAAATTCGGTTTTGTAGGAAGATTTTCAATGTAACGCAGCGCCTCTTCGCTACCCGCTGCTCCCACGTTGTACGCAGCAACGACTGCTGCCGTGAAGTCCACCGTATGTCCATCAACGGACCGCGGGTTTCCATGCAGGTCACACACGCCGTTCTCATACTTCCCCGTCCATGCTTTACCGGTGCGGGCATACATCGCACGGGCGATGTTGTATGCGTCCCGCGCCGAGGTCACGTTCATCATCGCCTGTGCTTCGGCGTCGGTGTACCCATAATAGTAGACGATACCTGTACTGAGTATTTCATCCCAGGTATCCGGCATTCTTCCAGTCGGATCCTTTACGAATAGGGTGGACACCGGGCCTAGCGTTGCGTGCGGCTTATTGAAAAACAGCATCGGAAGGGTAGCAATGTATTTGGCAAACGGCCGCCACTCCAGACGCTTGTATGCAATCGCATCCATCACCATCGACACGTAATACTGCATCCACGTTTGAATGCCGAACCAGCCGGTCACGGTACTGCCGCGGCGAATACGTACCTCGGGGTATTTGTCCATGATCCCGTACTTGTTGCCGTTTAAAAACTTCCGGTTCACGATTTCCAGTTCGTGCTTCAGTTCATTCTCGAAATACTGCGTATGCGAGCTGACGTATGCGCCAAGGAAGATGTTCCGGATGCCCCATGCAAACTGGCGCGTCAGCCACGACGTAAGCCCATCGCTGAGGGTAATCAGCGGGCTCATTTCGAACAGTGGGAAGTTGCACCAGAAGCTCGCATGGTCGCGATCCCGTGCGGTGGCGGTAATCATCGCGGACAGCAATGCGTAGGCCGTGAGGTGCGCGCCGTTCGGAATATTGGGACATGCGCTCACCGCCTTGGGGTGTCCGCCAGCCGAGAGTTTCGGTGGAATCAGCGTGTCTCCGTCATAGCTGCCACCGTAAGGCACCAAGGCGTTATCCTTCCATCCATATACCTGAGCCTGAGGTACGAAGCAGGTTTGTCTTGGGACTTTGGTGCGGTCGAGGATGCTGCCGGTATCCGGATCGGAAAAATACACTGCGCACCACTTTCCGCAATGGTCGTCGGCACGCCGCACCACGGCCCAGGTTTCGTCCGACGGGTTGAGCAGGAACGGCATGTTCCACTGCGGCATATAGCCGATATCGGCACGCTCGCCGCCGCTGCCCATGTGCGGTGACGTCGCCGTGCCGAGTCCATTGAACGTGTAGTCCGCAACGGAGCTATCGACAAACGGTCTCTGTGCTTCGCCCCACGCATAACTCGGGAACAGGGAACGATCGATTTTCGACGCGTCCCATCCAACCTGCCTGCCGTACCGGACCGGTGGCATCCTGCAACCCAGCCAGAAATCCACGGTGCCGTCCGGCTTGCTGCTTGGAGCGTGCGGCATGTCCACGCCGTCATAGGTCACGCTGAGGCGGCAGTTGAGGTAGTCGTACGGGCAGTCGATGCGGGTCACGCCCACTTCCACGCAATCCGCATAGAACCACGCAGTCAGCCCAGGATGTTCCACGCCGCTCGCATTGGCGAGCTTGACGTATTTGGCGGCAACCGTCGGGTCGTCGCCCACACGCGCTTGCGCGACCCACGCCCTGTTGGCCCCGTCCATGACCGTCACGACGACGAGGTGCGCGCCATCCTTTGGCGGTGGTGCTTGTGGGGATGTTGCTGCGCGGGCGAATACGCGCCGCAGCGGTACCGCGGTGGCGAAGCCCAGCAGACCCATGACGGTTTGCAGGAAACGTCGGCGCGGAGGTGGCCTCTGTTTGTCCATCACACGGTCTCCCGAGGATGCTGTCGCGGATGACATCATCCGACGGAGCAATGCCAAATACAACGCTGTCGCGCGGATCGAGCGTCGCTCACAGTATCCGCCGCCGTACCACTTCGACGGCTAGGGTGCGGCCCAAGGCACGTTCATCCGCCAATTGTCCGAGGTCGAGCAGCGAGTCCATGTACCACTCGCCGGGCAGAAGCGTGCGGTAACGCTGCAACACAGCGGGTGCGATGCGCGCGCCCCGCAGCCTCCTGTTCGTGGCATTGATCAGCGGGCGCAGCCGCACGGGACGCGCGCAGGTTGCCCACTCGGCCAGTCGTGCCTTCCAACCCGGCCCAGCGTCAAAACGGAAGCCATAGGTCGAAGGCTGCGCAGCAATGGCCGGATGCAGTGCGGCGACCAGACGACTTTCCAGAGTACCCGCGTTCTTCCAGCGCAACGGCACCCGGAGCGCCAGGCGTACGGATTTCATATCCACCAGCGGCGTCGTGTAGTTCCCATGGCGTACCGCCACACTGTTGTTGACACCCATCCAGTAGTGGCAGCGAAACAGGGAATAGAGCAGCTCCACTTGCGTGCGTGACAGAAGCTCGCTCCCGACTTCCGACATGCCCACGATGCTGCGCATCGATGCGGCGAGCCGCGCTTCGTAACTTGCCAGACCATCGGGGTCGCGGAAAACGCTGCGGCTGAAACCGCGGTAGAAGGTTCTCACGATGTCACGGGCGGCAAAGGCACGGTTGGGCAGATGGAAGAAGTTGCGGAAGATCTCGCCGCCGCCACCATTCAGCGCAATGCACCCGTCGGCGGTCTGCTCCAATCGGGTGTGGCGGTCGGCGCCCGGATCATCGATGCCGTCGCTGGGCAGGCCGTCGAAGAACAGCGCGCTCTGCTCCAGGGACTCGATGTCTGGCATCGGCAAACCGCGGTTCATCGCACGTTTGTCGATGGCTTCGAGCGGGAGGTCGGCCGCGGTGGCCACGGTCCTGGCTACCGCCACATCAGCGGAGTCGGCATCGCCATACACAAACAACCGAGGCCGCACACCGGCCGCAAGCAAGCCCGCGACAATCAGGCGTGAATCGAAGCCGCCCGACAACGCCGCATTGACCCGGCCCGGAAAGGCCGACGCCACCTCGGACGAAGTCGTGCGCAGATGCTCGGTGATGGCCTCCACCGCCTCGTCCAGCAAACGGAACTCAGGCGCCTGTACCTGGAAACCGCAGGGGAAGCGCTGCCACATACTGCGGCGCTGAAGATCCTGGACATGACCGAGGGGAAGCAGGTCGACTCCGCGCGCGACCGACTGGCATGAATGCGCCGCGCCCGCCAGCACGTATTCAATCGCCGAGGCCGCATCCAGTTCGACGTGCCGCAAATAGGCGCAGACGGCCAGCCAGCTCGTGCTGAAAAAGCAACGATCCGCACTGGCGTAGACGCGCACGAACCCCAGCGCGTCATTCAGCAGCCATGTGTGCTTACCCGTATCGAGGAACAATGCGAAGTTGCCGCGCAACGCGCCTTCTTCCAGATGCCCGGTCGCACCAACTTCGTCGAGAAGCATCGTCAATGCGCTCCGGCCAAAATGCCCCCGAAACCACAGTGGACCGACGCAACAGCCCGTCCCCAGCGGCGTTTGAACAACGCAATCCTCGACCTGCCGCTGTCCCGGATGCCCCCAGGCGACAACACGGCCTCCGTCCCACTCCACTCGCCTGGCGCGGAAGAACCCCTGACGCTCCAACGAGCACGCCGCACGGTTTTCCCCGGCGGGATCGCCGTCGACGAGGAAGACCGATAGCGCGTTCAGCATGGGTATGCACCGCAGGCCGACGCCCCACCGGAAGGGGGTGCGCCCAGGCTCATGACGTCACCGTCGATGAGTCGCGACTAACGCTCGTGTTCGACGCTGCCAACATGACATTGCCCTCCGGCTTCCGTTGTGTTCCGTTGCAGCACCAGTGCGCCATTGGTGGTTTCGCCAACATGACCGTCGAGTTCAATCCTGAAGCGCACCAGGCGTCAAGCGCGTCGCGCCTCATGCGAGGTCATTTCGCCGGGATCTCCACCCGCAACACGACATCCTCGATCTCCGACCCGGATCCGAACCTGTGAACCACTTCGAAATGCTCGCCCTCTCCCCTGCGAAACAGCGTCCCATGGTTGGCGCGGTTTTCGTGTGTGCGCACGACAAACAGGCTGCCGTGGGGTTTGCGCAGGTAGCGTCCGATATTCGCAATCATTGTCGAAAGGACCGCGGGTGAAAAATAACCCTGGTTGAGCACGTTGGCCGCGCGAACGAAATCAAACCTCGCCTCGAATGCGTCGTTGTAGCGACTTATGTCGTCGGCACACACGGTGATACCTGCCTTGGCCAGCGCACGTGGGGCAACCAGCTTTACCTCACTGATTCTGGCGTCGCCCGGGCCGCGCAATATCCGACGCGCCCGATGGGTGAATAGAGTGTTGACGAACTTGCGCAGGATGAAAAGCCCGCTGTAATAATCACGGCGCGTTACCCAGGGTTTCATGCTGACCAGGGGCAAATCGAATCTGAGCGGAAACCCGCTCGGCTCGACCAACGCATGGCATTTGGGGAATACCCTCACCAGGAAGGCGTCAACCAGAATGTCGGTGCCGAGAATCTCGACGTCCAGCCCACCTTGGCGCAGATCATCGTACAGCTCGACGGTGCTTATGCCGGAAGAAATGCCGACATCCAGAACCCTGGGCGCTGTTGGCGCATGATGCCGAAGATGGTCCAGCAGATACGGGTTGATGTCCGAGAAACGGCCACGAAATGTCGTCTTGTACGTCTTGTTCCCCGTCATCAGCGAGGTGAAAAAGTCCTCCTCCATGCGCGGGGTGAGCTGATCCCATGGGGTTTCGAAAAAAGTCTTGGCTGCCAGCATGGAGTTTTGTATGCCACGATAATGTTTCATGGTGGTGGGTTACCCCGATGGCGTTCCGATTTCGGGCATATAGGCGACCAGAACATCCTTCAGCGCAGATTGGCGATACCGTTTTACCGCATCGGGTGCATTCCCGATATCGACCCGCGGTCCATCAAAGGCAACACGGAAATCCGGTCTTCCAGCGGCGCCTTGGCACCGCTCAGCCTTCCTCCTGAATTCGCCGCGCCAGATCCAGCACCAGCGGGCGCACCTTGGAGTGCGCATGGATGGCAGCCAGCCACCCGCGTGCGCGATAACCGCCCAGATAGCACAGCGCGAAATACAGTTGCGCCCAGCGCAATGCGTACACCGGAACCGCCTCCCCATATCCCTCCATGAATTCCGCCTCGGCCGATTCGCGCAGGCTATTGGCGCGCGCACGCCCGGCCAGGCGAAGGTGGTTCAGGAAAGGCGCGATGTCGTAAACCGCCGCACCGACATTCCCCCAATGTATGTCCAGGCCGACATACTTCGTACCGTCACAGAGCATGTTCTGCGGCTTGAAGTCGCCATGCAGCCGCACCGGGCGCACAGCCACCCCTTCCGCGCCTGCCGCTTCCTGCGCCAGCAGTTGACGTGCCTTGCGCGTTTCGGCATCCGCGTCGAGGACATCTCCGTAGGTATTCGCCAGATAGTCGAGCTTGTCCGCGACGTCCAGACCCATTGCCTGCGTGCCGGAGTCGCCGCTCTCGTGCAGCTTGCGCAACCAGACTCCCGCCGAACGGCATGCCTCCCGCGTTCCCGACGCATCCAGCGATCGCAGGCGGCGGGCCAGGTCGCCACCGCGAAAATAACGCGTGATCACGATTCCGTTGCCCGCGGATTCCAGGTAATCCAACGGCACCAGCGTTCCGTAGTGCTCGTCCTGCGGGAACCTGCGGTGGAGGGTGCACAGCACTTGGTACTCGCGGCGTGACTGTGCCAGGGCGTCGTCGCGCAAGCCCGCGCCTCGACTCGCCTTGGCCACAATCCGCTCGGAGCAGGACACGCATCGCATCCAGTAGATGACCGAGTTTTGCCTGCGCAGAGATCTCGCAGCCCGGACCCAGCTTCCCGAGGCGCGACAGCGAATGCAGTCGAGCCGCGCATTGAGTAGCCGCACGACGTCAAGCTCGATCATGGCTTGGCCACGCACCGACGGTATTGCGCTGAAACGCCAGCGGTGACGCGCCTGAGCTCATCCAGTAACGGGTGCCGCGCGAGCACGACCGCCAACAACCAACCTGCGCCACCGCCCAGGACTGCCACCACAAACGCAAAAACCATATGCCGCACCACAAGATCCGGCCAGAGGGCGATCGCGGCCGGCACTGCGCAAGCGGCCAGCGTGACCACGGCGCTTGGCACGAGGGCCCTCGCGCATTTGCGCAGTGTCAACGCTTCGTAGCATCGCAGCTGTCGGTAATACAGCACGGTCGCGATGACATAGACCATGACCTGCGATGCCGCAACGGCCTCAACCCCATAAAACGCCGCCGCGATGGTGATGCCGATACGCGCGAGTTGGTATTGGACCTCAATGCGCGTCGCGGTCCTGACCCGGCCCAACGCGACCAAAAACCGATTGCACTGATAGATCAAGGTGCCGACCAGTGCAGCAACACACAACCAGCGCATCAAGGGCACCGCGGCGTTCCACTGATCGCCGAATAAAATGTTGATGACCGGATAGGCGAGGATCACGCCGCTGGAAAAAAACGGCCAACTGATCCCTGTCGTATAGACCAGTGCCTTCCGGAACAACTCCGGCGCAGTAGCAGTCTCGCGATGCTCGCGGGCGAAGGCCGGGAACGCAACGGACTCGATCGCACCGAGGATATTGGTTCGATACATATTGACGACGCCGTAGCCCCGCGAAAACAGCCCGGTATCCGTCATCCCCAGCATCTTTCCGATCACGAGGTTGGCGGACTGGTCTCCCAGTTCACTTGCGATATCGGAGATGGTGCGGCTGGAGCCAAAGTGCAGCACGCGTTTCCAATGGGCAAGACCCAGTCCCTTCACGCGGTACTGCCAGCCCCAGATCGTGCATCCGACGATCATCACCGCAATACCCGCCAAGGTCGACCACGCCATGCTCATGTAGGAGAGCCCCGCATACGCCAGCGCAACGGCAATGCAGCTCCGCAGCACCGACTCCGCGATGCGTATTCTTGTGAGCTTTCCGTACTCCAGCTCGCGGGTCATCAAGGCCATCGTCGTGGTACCGAAAGGGAGCAGAAAGAAGACGAAGCCAAGCACCCTCAGCACCTGCGTCACGCCCGGGTCCGCGTAGAACGCTCCGACCGCACCGCTGGCGGCGACGATGATCCCGCCGAAGCACCATGCGATGACCAGGTTCAACGTAAACACGGTACGCACGAGCGGTTCGTCGAGGACCGGCTCCTGCACCAGGAACGCACCGACTCCGAAGTCACGCAACATGTGGATCAGAGCCACGAACCCCGCCGCAACGGAATACACGCCAATCTCCGCCGGCGTCAGCAGGCGGCTTATGATCACGACCGAACCAAAGGTGAAGACGAGCCCAACGAGTCTTTGCATGAAAGACAACGACAGGGCTCGTCGCACACTGGTCCTCTGCTGTTGCTTGCTATCCGGCACGGCGCATCGACCTTGTTGAGCGCCAGGCCCGAGCTCCGACCCGGCGTCACGTCATCTTCTTCCACTCGGAAAAAGGGGAAATTGCACAGATTTCAATACTGTCCCGCAGTCAGAAGCATGGGCCAGACTCGACACCGCCACCCCCGCGCAAGCGGGAATCCAGCATCGTTCGTCCGAGGCCGGAAGAGTCACCGACTCCGAACCATCGTGGGGACACCAACTTGATTCTCGAGCGCCCCAGGTCAAGTGCCAATTCGGTCTTCCCATATCGCGCTGCCGATGATGTCCAAGGTCGAAGACCTCAGATTTTCTCTGCAACGATGTACACCGCTTCGCTGATCACCGGCAACAGACGATAGCGTTTCACTTCCCGCAGACTGGATTTTTCCAACAAGACCCGAATGTCCCCCTCGCTGATCGGAAACCTCGCAGGCGGTTGATTCCCCAGCCATCGCTTCAAGCGCCGCCGGAACCGCTGGTAGCCAGAATCGAGACTCTGGTTGATCACCACGACTGAACGGCTCAGCCTGGCTACTCCGGTCAGAAGTTCGATCTGCTGGTCGAGTGAAAAGTGCATCAACACCCGTGCGCACAACGCACCGCTGCAGACGGGCCCGCTTGGCGGATGTTTCTTCAGATCCGCCACCTCGCAGGTAAAACTTTCCCCGTACGAATCCAGGCGTCGGCGCGCCACATCCAGCATGGCCTCGGAGATGTCGAAGCCGTGGACCCGGTAGCCAGCTTCCAGCAGCACCCCGGCAAGGCGCCCGGTCCCGCATGGAGCGTCGGCAATCGTGCTGCCTTTGGGCAGCCGGGAGAAACACTTGGCCACAGTCCGCTTTTCGAGGAAGTTGAATACCCGTCCGGAAATACTCGAGAACCGGCTTGCGTCGTAATCCGCGGCCACCGCGCGGCTCTTGTAATGCTCGTCAGGATTCCAGTTCATGGCTTGGTCCTCGATGCGACTACCGAATGATGCGGACCCCGACTTTCGTCGGAGGTCTGCGATGCGTTGGCGACCGGACCGGGCAACGCCACCGCCCGGGGGAGGTTCAAGTGCACACCTGTTCGAGCAGGGAGGCGAGCAGCCTCGCCCCTGCGCGACGCGAATACTGGGCGATCGCGGCGGGTCGCGGTGACGGAGCGGTGCCTTCGGTGAGTACCCGTAGGAATCCGGACAAGCCCGTCGCGATCGCATCGACGTCATCGGCCGCCACCAGCGCCGCCCCTCCGGACTCGCGCAACAGGGCAGCGGTGTCGCCGTCGGGTCCGACCAGCGCGAAGATCGGCTGCCCGATCCGCAGGTACTCGTACACCTTGGCCGGTATCTGCCGGTCGAACCTGCTGCCCTGGAACAGCAGCAATCCGTCGGCCGAGGCCTGCTCCAGCAGCGCTTCGCGGTTGCCGATGGGCGGCGCCAAGGTCACCATTTCGCCGAGCCCAAAACGTTGTACCTCACGGGCATAGGCGGCCTCCGTGCCGCTCGCGCGCAAGACGACCCTGAGCATAGCCGGGGTTACGCGCCCCGCGTCCCTGAGGCGCGCGAGTGCAGCGAAGAACGGGACGGGGCTGCGGCCTTCCGGATACAACAGACCACTGTGCAGCAGTACCAATGGTCGTCCGGTTCGCGGAGGCGGGCGACCGAGGTCGGCGAATGCCTCGTCGTCGTAGCCATTGGCGATGACCGCCAAACGGCCGGCACGGCAAGCCTCGGGGTAGTGCTCGGCGCACCACTGCATCGCTCCGCGGGTCGTGAACACCGAACGCGCCGCGCACGACAGGACGCGACGTTCCCAGCGGGCCTGCGACCTGACCGCCATAGGGCTCTTGCCCACGGTCGAACTCGCCACCGGGTCGCGAAAATCCGCGATCCACGGGATCCCGGTCAAGCGATGCAGGGTGTAGGCGACACAGTGGGAGGTCATGATGGGAAACGTCGACCAGATCGCTTGTGCACGATGGCGCCTGATCAGACGCAGTCCATTCCAGACAGCGGCAGCCCACCAACTGGCCCACCTGTCGGGTAACGCAAGAATGGGCGGGTACTTGCCCATGATGGCCAGGTGGCGCTTGGCGTCCAGCGCGAAGGCGCGGTACACATGGCAGCCTTCGGGTATGGATCGGATACTGGCAGGGTCGATCAGTTCGTATGCGCCTGTGGTCGCGGACAGGACCACCGGATCCCAGCCGCATTCGGGCAGGTACTTCGCAAAAGCCAGAAAGCGCAGATGCCCGCTGCTCAGCGCCGATGGAGGGAAGTGGAATCCCGTCATGATCACGGCCTTGTTCATCACTCCATCCCGCCATTCATTCCATGCCCGGCGAGTTCACAAGCGTCGCCCGCCGGCAACCTGGCCAGTGACGGATCGGCTGTTCGGTGCGTCGCGGAAGCGGTGCTCCTTGCGATCACCAATCCGTGCAAAATGGCACACATCGCCATGATCTGGTAACTCATGTCGAAGTAGCTCGAAGTGGTCGCGAGGCCCGCTGTCATGTACGCAAGCAGGCTCGCCTGAAACATGGAAGCCAGGTCAAACGCCCATTTCTCCGCCGGCAGCTTGCGCGTCCTGCGCCGCACCTTGCCGCAATACCGCCAGCTGGCAACCAGTAGCGCGATGAACAGGACGATCCCGGGGAACCCTTGTTCACCCAGCACGCGGAAGTAGACGCTGTGGACGGCGCGCGGCATTGCGTCTTCGGGCCCATAGAGGCTCCACATGGCTGTACTTTCGTAAACGTTGAATCCACCGCCGACCAGTGGACGGTGAAGCGCGACGTTGGCGGCAAACTCCCACGACTGCACGCGGGTCTGGAAAGTGTTGACCTGATCGGCATGCTGGATCGTTTCCATGCGTTGCATCCAATGCGCGGGCATGAAGTTGTAGGCCGTCACTCCCACCGCCACCAGCGCGACCGCAAGCGTTATCCTCCGCCGGCTCTTCAGGAACAGGGCCGCACTGACGATCGCAAGCGCGATGAGGCCGCCACGCGAATAGGTGCCGAGTATCGCGACGCCGGTAAGGAACATCGCCAGCCCCAGTCCCACCTTCACCATTTTTCTTGAAGCCTGGAGCTGCAGGTAGCGCATCAGTGGCAGAACCATGCACAGCGCCTGGGCCAGGTCGTTGTTGTCCCCGATGAAGCTTCCGGCTGGGCCGAACACGAGATTGGCGCCGCCATGCACGATCGTGTACACCCCGCCCTTGATGCCATAGAACCCCAGCGAGACCACGATCACCCAGATCAGCCAGTGCATGCGTTCGCGGGTGTTCACCAGCATCAGGGTGGCGAACACCAACACCAGGGTCTTGGCGAATTCCTGCCACCGCTGCGACGCGGTATCCGGCACGGCCGCGAAGAACGTGGTGAATCCCGTCCACAACAAGAAGAGCACCAGCAACACGCTGACCGTGGATCTGGGAATCCGCTTGTTTTCCTTGCTGATCGCCAGACTGGCCAGCGTGACCACGGCCACCAGCATCACCCACGGAAAACTGTAGGCAAAGCCGAAGGTCAGCCGATGCGGGTTCATGTAGCCGAGCCACGACCACACCAGCAAGCCGATGTACGGGCGCATCGCGGCCAGGGGGATCAGCCCGAGCATGATCAACGCGAAGGCGATATCGCGCATGGCTAGCTCTCTTCCAGTTGCAGCATCAGCGCATCCATGCAGAACTTGGCCGCCCAGTTCGGGTACCGATTCCTCATGTAGCCGCCCGAGCGCGGATGCGAGCCCGGTAGCGCGCCGCGCACGCCACCGTCAGCTGCGGCCAGGTTCTGGATCGACAGATTGAACCGGTTGGCGTCCTCGGCCGCCGGCAACCAGGATCGCTCGCCGGTTTCCCTGGCGAGACGCTGCCAGATGATCGCCATCTGCGCATTGCCGGTCACACAGGTCCAGCGGCTCGCCGGCCGCCAGGCGGAATCCAGGCGCCCGGGCAAGGCCCCATCGCGGCGCTGGGTGCGCGCAACGGCTTGCGCCACGCGCGACGCCGCATCCACAAAGGCGTGGTTGGCGGCGATCAAGCCGACCTCCAGCATGCCGCGCGTGGCATACGCGATGGTGTGCGTGAGCGGCCGCTCGTTGTCTTCCAGATCGTTGTTTTCCATCCACCCGTTGGGATGCATCTGGGAAAGTGCCCACTGCACATTGCGCACGGCCGCATCGAGATAGCGCGGCTCACGCAGGACCTGGCTGGCCCTGGCCAGCGCAAACGCCACGCGCGTGTTGTAGGTATTCACGCCGTGGGCGGCGAACGGGGAAGCGTGGCGACGCCATGCGCCATCAGGATCCTGGGCGGCCACCAGCCAGTCGGCCGCGCGCATCGCCGAGTCGCGCAGGCGCGCATCTCGCGTCTGCTGCCACGTGGCCAGCCAGCCGAACAGCACCTGTCCGGTATTGAAGATGGTTGGCACAATCTGCGTTGCGTCCATCGTGCCGGCACGCACGCCCCCGTCAGCAAGCTGGATGGCGGTTTCCCACTCGGCCATGCGGATGGCGCGCTCCCGGTACTCACGTTGACCGGAAAATTCCGCGTAGCGCAGGAAGGTTGGAATGATGTAACCGGTGGTTTCCGGATAGGCACCAGCCCACTGCCGCTTCGTCGAATCGTAATAGGCGCTGACGCCGCCGTTGCCGGTGGCATCCTGGGCGCGCGCCAGCCATTCGGCGGCAGCCTGCAAGCCAGCCTGCGCATCGACGACAGGGCGCGCCCATTGTCTGGGCAAGAGTTTCGCGACCACGTTCATGACTCGCTCCCGGCCACCGGTGATCCCGGCACCCTCTTCGAAGTTCGCTTGAGCAGCGCGCGACGGACATGCTGCAGGGCTTGCACCAGGCACGGCACGGGATCACGCCACCGGCATACCGCATCGGCTACCCGGCCACCGGGCGGATAGCCCTGGGTGACGCGCTGGCCCTGGGCGGCCGCGGACTGCACATCCTCGGAGCGTACCCGCCAGACGACTGGTCGCCTGCTGGCGGCTGGCGGCGGAAGCGGCAGGCCCAGCGCCGAACACCAGGCCACATACGGCAGATTGACGCCGTTCAAGGTGGCCACCTCTTCCTGGTAATCGGTACGGCCGATCGTCGGCTCCACCATGCGGAATTCCCCGCTGCGCGCGTCGCGCTTGTACTCCATGCTGGCCATGCCGACCACGCCCGCCGCCTGGAAAAACCGGGTGGTCATGGCGGAAAGCTGCGCATGCACTTCGGGGGCGGCGGTACAGCTGGCCGTGCCGCCCACCTGTGGTGGCCAGGATCGGATCTTGCGTCCGGCAAAAGACCCAGCTGCCTGCCCGTCCCGATCGACGTATTGCAGGCAGAAATGGATATTCGAATCGGGGCCCTCGATCCATTCCTGCACCACGACGTCCGCCATCACCGGCAGGATGCGGCGAATCAGCGCTGCCGCTTCCTCCGCGCTGCCGGCGCGGTAGGCCTTCCTGAATTGACGTGCATACGCCGCATCGCGCTCGCCAGGCTTGACCACGACCGGATAGCGCAGCTTGCCGAGTGCAGGCAGGTCCGCCAGCGCGCGGATGTGCGCCAGCGGCGGGATGGGACTGCCGAGTTGTTCGGCCCGGCGCTGGAACCCCTCCTTGTGCAGCAGCGCGTCCACCACTTCCATGGGCGGCAGGCTGAACCGGTACAGCGCCGACAGGCGATCGCGATGATGCGAAACGGTCCTGACGCTTTCCTCCTGGGTCAGCAACAGCACCGGGCGCACGCCGGGAAATTGCGTCGCGCCCAGGCGCACCAGGTCTTCGACCAGGGTTTCACCGTGCGTGGCACGGATCTGCAACGGCGTCGCCGCGCGGGTACGCATGTCCGCGCGCCGCGTGTCGGTATCCAGCAGGCAGACCGGAACCCGCGCGCGCGCCAGGCTGCGCGCCACGCCCAGGCCATTGGCTCCGGCGCCCAGTACCACGGCAGGCGTGTCGACCGTCATGTGCCCCTCCCGCGCTCTCGCCGGTGACGGTCGAGCACGTCGGCATAGACGGCGCGATAGCGCGCCACGCTCGCCGACCAGGTGCGTTCGCGCTCGACGAACTCCCGCCCCTGGGCGATCACCCTGGCCCAGCCCGAGGGAGTCTCCAGCAACCTGATCAGACACTGCGCGAGGGCTTCGTCCGATCCGGCGGAAAAAAGATGGCCATTGTGGCCGTCGCGAATCAGCTCGCGGTGGCCGCCGACATCCGAGGCGGCCACCAGCTTGCCCATGGCCATCGCCTCCAGCGGCTTCAATGGCGTCACCAGTTCCGTCAACCGTCGCGAGATGCGCGGATAGACCATGACGTCCATGGCGTTGTAGTACCGGGCGACCTCGCCGTGCGGCACGCGACCGACGAAATGCACGACGCGGTCGAGGCCGAGGCGGGCGGCCAGCGCCTGCAGCTCGGCATCCTGCGGTCCGCCACCCAGCAGCAGCAGGCGTGCCTGCGGCACCGCGTGCAGCACCAGCGGCATGGCCCGGAGCAAGCCATCCAGCCCCTCATAGGCGTAGAACGAGCCGGCGAATCCCAGCGTGGTCCCGCGGGTGAGCCCATATCTCTCCCGCAGCTCCGCGTCCTCGGCGCTGGCCGTGGATCGAAATTGGGTGGTATCCACGGCGTTGGGGATGACGGTGATCCTGTCGGCGGGAATGCCGCGCTTCAGCATGTCGCCGCGCAAGCCGTCGCAGATCGTGGTCACGGCGTCCGCCTGCCGCAGGGCGCGGGTTTCCAGCGCGCGCGTCAACCGATACCGCGCCCCTCCCTCGCGCGCCGTACCGAGGTCGGCGGCGGCGTCTTCCCAGAACGCGCGGACTTCGTACACCACCGGAATGCCAGCGGCCCGGCCCACCGCGAGCGCGGGAATCGCGTCCAGCACCGGCGAGTGCGCATGAAGAATGTCCGGACGCACGCGATCCACCACTTCGGCCAGCCGGGTCTGCAACGCGCGCATCAGGCAGCGATGCCGGACCAGCGGCAACCTCGCCAGCAGGCCGGATGCCGGCGGGGTGCGGTAGAACATCCAGTCGCCGACGTGTTCCTCGCGCAGCCGGTCGCTGCCCTGCTTGGGACCGGTCAAGTGCATCGTTTCCCAGCCCAGTGCGCGCTGCGCCTCGAGGATGGCGAGCGTCCGGAAGGTATAGCCGCTGTGCAGGGGCAGCGAGTGGTCGAGCACATGCAGGATGCGCAACGGCCGCTCGGTCGATGCCTCCGGCCGGGCTTGGCGCGGCGCGACGCTGAGGACGCCGTTCATGGCTCGGCTCCAGCCGTCGCGCCACCGGCAGCGGCCACCAGTACCCGCGCATAGAGTGCGTGCTGCGCTTCCACGACCGGCTGCCACCCCAGCCGTTCCGCCACGCGGCGGGTGGCCGCGCGCGTCGGCGCCCGCTCGCGCAACCGCCGCCAGGCGGCGGCAAGCGCTTCGGCACTGCGCTCGATGGCAATCTCCCCCGCCTCGGGCGCATCCAGCAATTCGCCGGCACCGGCAAACGGCGCGGCCACCACCGGTGTACCGCAGGCCAGCGATTCCAGCACGACGTTGGGCATGCCTTCACGGCTCGACGCCTGCATCAACGCGTCTGCTGCGTTGTAGTACTCGCACAGCTGTTCGCGGGGGACCGCGCCAAGCATGCGCACGCGCGCGTGGAGACCCAACTGGTCCACAAGGTTGCGCAGCCTGCGCTGTTCAGGCCCCTCGCCGGCGATCAGCAGCGTCGCCTCCGGCACGCGCGCCAGCGCCTCGATGGCAAGGTGCACGCCCTTGAGTGCAACCAGGTGGCCCACCGTCAACCACACCGACCCGGCGAGACCCAATCTGGCACGAATCAGCGTGCGGTCCCGTGGCCCGAAATGATCAAGATCAACCCCATTGCGCAATACCGCAATCTTCCCGGGATCCACGCCCAAGGTGGTGACTTTATCCTTCAACGACCGCGACACGGTCACGATGGCAGCGGCGCGTTCTGCTGCCCACTGGATTTGATGTCTGGGTCGCCGATAGCGCGGGATCACGTTCACGTCGGTGCCGCGCGCGGTGATCACCACCGGCTTGCCCAGGGCCGCGCCCAGCCGCGCCGCCGCCACGCCGTCCGGATAAAAATAGTGGGCGTCGATCAGATCGAAGTCGGTGCCCTCAGCTTGCAGTTGCCGGAGGACCGGCAGAAGGGCGCGATACATCAGGACTGGCGCGATGCTCATGCCCAGTTTCGGAATGGCCGGATAACGCGGGTGGCTGATCCGGATGCCGTAGCGCTGTTCGTGCGCGGGCACCCCGGCAAATGCCGCGTAAGCCCCGAAACGCGGATGCCGGAACGGAAACCACGGTACCGGCGCCACGACTGTCGCGCTCACCCGGCCGGAATCCACGAGATGGCGCAGCCGCTCCTCGACAAACACGCCGTGGCGCGGCTGGGCGGCGTTCGGATACAGGCTGGTGAAGACCAGCAGGCGAATCTTGCGCTCGCCACCCGCCTCGACGCCGGTGCCGATACTGCGCCGCGCCGCGTCGAACGCTTCTTCTGTCGACGGCATGACATCACCGGCAACGCCGTTGACCGATGCCGTATTCATGGCTGTGCTCCGGCGGCCACGACCCTGCGCACCGGCCCGGCGGAAATTGCGGCAGCAGGCTGCTGCATGCGGCGCAGGAAGGCGTCCAGCATCAGCAGGCTCCACAGCGTCGAGCTGTGATCGCGTCGGCCAGCCGCATGTTGCTGCAGCAGCCGATCGAGCACGGCCGGCTCGAAGTAGCCGCATTCGGCAACGGCTCCGGCGAGCAAGGCGTCCCGGGCGCGCCGTGCGAGCGGGCCGCGCAACCACGCTGCCACAGGCACGCGGAAACCCATCTTGCTCCGGTACAGCACGTCGTGCGGCAAGTCCGCTTCCAGCGTTTTCTTGAGGATGTACTTCCCGGTACCTCCTCTCAGCTTCAACCCGGGCGGCAACGAGGACGCCCACTCGACCAGGCGGTGATCGAGCAGCGGCACGCGCACCTCCAGGCTGTGCGCCATGCTGGCACGATCCACCTTGGTCAGGATGTCGCCGGGAAGCCAGGTCTTGAAATCCAGGTACTGGGCCAGCAGCAGCGGATGATCGGTGGGCGCACGCGCGGCATGGGCGCGGAACACGGCGAGCGCGTCGTAACCTTGCAGTTCGCGCTTGAAGCCCGCGCTGTACAGTTGCTGGCGCAGCTCCGCCGATGTGGTGCTGACGGCGTGGAAATAGGCTTCCACGTCATCGCGGGCGATGGCCTGCAAGGTAGTCCTGGCGCGCAGCGGGCGCGGCGCCCAGTCGGCCTTGGGATAGAGACTGCCCAACACGCCAAACAGCGGTTTGCGCAACGCCAGTGGCAAGCGCGCGCGCAGCCTGCTTTCCCACGCATGCAGGCGGTAGCGCCGGTAACCGGCGAAATTCTCGTCGCCGCCGTCGCCGGACAGCGCCACGGTCACCTGGGTGCGCGCCAGGCCGCACACACGGTATGTCGGCAGTGCCGAACTGTCGGAAAACGGCTCGTCGTAAACCGTCGCCAGCGTGTCGAGCAGATCGTAATCATCGGCGCTCACCCGCTGCTCGAAATGTTGCGTATGCAGGTGCCGGGCCACGCACCGCGCGTAGACGCTCTCGTCGAAACCGCCGTGGTCGAAACCGATGGAGCAGGTACGTACCGGTTGCTGCGAGGCCCGGCTCATGCTGGCCACCACGGCGCTGGAATCCACGCCGCCGGAAAGGAACGCGCCGAGCGGCACGTCCGCGATCATCTGCCTTGCCACGGCGTCGTCCAGCAAGCCGTGGAGCTGCGCTGCAGCTTCATCCGCCGTCATGTCGGCAGCCACCTTGAACGGCACGTCCCAGTATTGCCGGAGCACCGGCTCCGGTTCGCCGGCGTGCCAGCTCAACCAATGGCCGGGCGGCAGTTTGAAAATGCCGCGATAGATGCTGCGCGGATCCGGCACGTAGCCGAGCGCGAGATAATCTTCCAGCGCCTGCGGATCGAGCCTGCGTTCCACGCCGGGATGCGCCAGCAGCCCCTTGAGTTCGGAAGCGAACGCCAGGTCGCCTGAACGGGTGAAGCCGTAGTACAGCGGCTTGATGCCAAGCTGGTCGCGGGCCAGGTAGACGCGCTGCCTGCGCATGTCCCACACCGCGAACGCAAACATGCCCACCAGACGCGCCAGGCAGGCTTCGCCCCACTGCTGCCAGGCACGCAGCAGCACTTCCGTGTCGCAGCGGCTGCGGAACACCACGCCGCGTGCCTCCAGTTCGGCCTTGAGCGAAGGGAAGTTGTACAGCTCACCGTTGTAGATCAGCGCCAGACCGGCCGCTTCATCCACCATCGGCTGCTGCCCATGGCCCAGGTCGATGATGGACAGACGGCGATGCCCCAGACCCACGCCCTTGCCGAGATACAGCCCGGCCTCGTCCGGTCCGCGGTGAAGCTGCGCATCCCGCATGGCCAGCAGGGTCCTTTCATCGACATCGACATGCCGCGACGAGACGATGCCGGCCAGACCGCACACGTCAGTGCTCCTTGTGCCCGGTCAGGCCGGACATCATGCGTGGCTGCACGGCGTTCGTCGGCCGACCCAACAGTTCGTCGTACAACGCGACATACGCGGACACCATGCTGCGCAAACCGAACCGCGCAGCGACGCGCTCGCATCCAGCCTCGCCATGTCGGCGTCGCAGCTTCTCGTCGGCGACATAGGCGCGCAGCGCCGCCGCCAGGGCGTGTGGATCGCCGGCCGGCACCAGCGTTCCGGTCACGCCGGCCTCGACCACCTCGCCCACTCCGCCGACATCGGTGGCCACCACGGGCAAGCCGGACGCCATGGCCTCCAGCAGGACGCCGGGCATGCCTTCGGCGATGGAGGAAAGCGCGAAGACGTCGAACTCCGCGAGAAGCACGGCCACATCGCTGCGGTTGCCCAGCAATCGGACCTGCGTCGAAAGCCCATCACGCTCGATCTGCGATTCGAGCGCAGCACGCTGTGGCCCTGCCCCCAGCAGGACCAGGCGCAACTGCTCGCGCTGGTGCGGCCATGTTTCGCACAGGATGCGGAAGGCGGTTATCAGTCCGGCATGGTCCTTCACGGCATCCAGTCGCCCGACGGTACCGATCAGCACGGTTCCGGGAGGCGCGAAGGCTCCCAGCAGGGGGCGTGCACCTCTTTCACGTGCCGTGCCGGCAAACGCTGTTGCGTCAATGCCGTTGGGGATGCACGCAACGCGCGAAGCGGGTATGCCCACCTTTTCGATGAGCCAGTCCTGCAGGTCCCGCGACACCGCCAGATAGCGGTCGATGAACGGCAGGAGTCCACGCCGCAACCGCCGATACTTCCGGCTTTCACCGCGCGGGTCGGCAGCATCCCTGCCGCGCTCCGCGTGCACGACGCGGCGGACCCCTGCAAGCCGGGCGACCGGCGCCACGTCCACCGCACCGATGTTGTGCGTGTGGACCAGGTCCGGCCCCAGACCCCGCAAGACTCGCCACAACCTGACATAGCAGCGCCAATCCTTGCCGGACCTTTTGCCCAAAGCCACGCATACGACGTCGCCGGACTCGATTTGATCCCGAAGCGCACCGTAGCCTTCCAGACAGATCACCGCGTGGCGGTAGCGCTGGCAGGTCTGGTTGATCAGGGTCACGAGCATGTGCTCCATGCCGCCGGTATCCAGCCGGTACAGTACGTGCACGATCAGCGGCCGCTCGTTCATGGCTGGCTCCCGGCAAGAACCGCCGACTGCTGCGCCTGCACCCCGGACGCACCGGGCACGGGCAGCGCCTGCGCAAAGGCGTGCAGCTTCGTCCGCACCCGATCGGCATCGTTGCCGGCAACCGACGACGACAACGCCCATACCGACGATCGCGGTACCTGTCCCTGCAACACGCTCCACGCTTGCAGCAACTTGGTCAACACCGGCGAGCGGTTGCAGCGGCGATCCACGCAATACCAGTACCACAGCAACCGCGATCCGGTTGCACCGGCCAGTCGCAACTCTCCGACCGTCGTGCTCCGCCCGTCGGCCAACTCGACCCGTCGGCTGGCGCTGCCCAGGATTTGCGCGTGCGCCGAATCGTAGAGGTCGTTGCCGTAGGTGATCAGGGTATGCCCGCGGCGCGGCCTGCCGGTATAGACAGCATGAAACAACTCGATCACGTCGCCGCCGGCGACCGATTGATAGGACACGCGCACCTGCCCCGCCGCTCCCCTGAAGATCGGCCGCCAGCCGTCTGCGGCAGCCTGTGGCCCGCTCCAGCCCGCGATCGCCGGTGCGGTCAGGCGCATGGTTTGCGGCGGTGCCGGTGGCGCCAGTCCCGAGGCAAGGGACGGCCCCGCAATCAACAGCGCGAACGCCACCAGCCAAACCACGGTGCGCGCACCGGCAGGCATGCCGCCATGCGCAAGGGGATGCTCCGGCGTCACCAGCGGGTCGCGGAAGAACCAGCCGGCCAGCAGCAACAGCAGCAGCACCGTGCCGAAGAACTGCCAGCCAAAAATCATGTGGTCCGTGCCGGTCGCGTATTTCAAGCCCCAGGTCTCGCCAATCAGCACGGTGAAACACACCCGCAAGCCATTCGCGACGACCGGCGTCACTGCCGCCAGCACCACGAAAATCGCCCGCTTCCACCAGCGTCGGTACATCAGGTAGGCGTACAGGCAACCGAGTGCGGTGCAGGCGATGAAAAACTTCACGCCGCTGCATGCTTCGGCCACCAGCCATACCGCCGATGGCGTGATGATCTCCCGGCCGTTGAGAAGCACCGGAACGCCGATCAACTCCAGCGCGCGTACCGAGAAATGCGCCGTGATGTCCTGCAGCGGACCGACCAGCCCGTCGCCCCAGGGAACCGCGAACACCACCAGATAGCCGAGCGGGAACGCCAGCACCCACAAGGCGCGCCACCCCCAGCAGGCCAGTACCAGCGCCGGAAACAGCGCCACGAACGCGAAATGCTGCGCCAGATTGACGTCGAGCAGGCGGCCGGCATACCAGACGAACACCAGCGCCGCGATCGCCGCCAGGCCCCAGACACTCGGCACCGGCGGGTTCGCCTGAAGCTGATGGCGCAGACCGAAGGCCGTCCACAGGCTCAACGGAAAGATCAGGAAGGCGTACTGGTAAGTGCCATCGTGGGCCCAGACCCACGCCAGCGATTGCACGGTCCGCCAATAGCAGGCCAGCAGCACGGCGACGGCGACGGCGAACGCCAGCACAGCCGATACCCAGCCCGTAATGCGCACGGAATGGACGGACATGGCGGCAAGCGGCCTGCTCATGAGCACGCCTCCAGCCCGGCAGTGCCTATGGCATTCGCGCAGGCTGCACCGCGCTGCGCATTGCACAGCACGCTTTCGTACGCATCGAGATTGCGCGCCCAGTCATGGCGCGACAACACTTCGACGCGGGCCGCCGGCACCCGCACCGCCTGCGGCGCATCCAGCCAGCGCAAGGCTTCCGTCGCCATGGCCTCGGGCGATGCATCGATGCAGCCCTGGCGACCTGCGAAATCCCTGATGCCCTCCCAGGCCTCGGGCGTTGCCAGCAACACCTTCTCCATGGCCAGTGCCTCCAGCACCTTGTTCTGGATGCCGCGCGCAACGCGCAACGGTGCCGCCACGGCATGGGCGTATGCCAGGTACGGCCGCGCATCCTCCACCCGCCCAGTCACGGTAATTCCCGCGAGCTGACCCAGCGCGCGGACCGCGGCAGTGGGCCGGCTGCCGACAATGTAAAAGCGGGCGTCCCGCTGCCGGGCGGCGATCCGCGGCCACACGTCGTGCGCGAACCAGCACGCCGCATCCACGTTGGCGCGGTAATCCATGGCGCCAACGAACACCACCACCCGCTCCTGCGGCCGATAGGGACTGGAACAGGCCCGCTGTGGATCCCAATACCCGGCATCCACCCCGTTGGGGATACCGTGCACACGGCCGGCCGACTCCGGCACCAGCTGTCGAAAGAACGCCGCTTCGGCTTCCGAGACAAACACGCTGGCGTCGAATTGCGCGGCAATCGCGCGCTCGAACTCTGCCAGCCGCCGCGCTTCGCGCTGGTACAGCATGCGCTTCATGCCGCCACCGGCCTGCTGCGCGTACTGCTGCCATTTGTCGGAGTCCACGTCCACGAAATCCATGACCCGGCGCAGCTGGGCGTGCCGCATGACCAACGGCGCCACGCCGGACGAATAGCACAGGGCCAGCTCCAGCTTGTGGTCGGCCAGCAGCCGTTCGACCCAGTGCCGCATCACGCGGTCGTGATAGACCCCGACGGTAAGCGCGTCTCCCCGCGTCAGCGCGGCAAGCGCACGCCAGCGGGCACGCCAGGGCGGCAACGGCCGGACACACGCCTCGGCGCACAAGGCCTCGACCTGCGCGAGGTAGCGCCAGTCGGCCGGATCGTCCACGAACGTGCCGAGATACACGCGGTAGCGTTCGGCGAGTCGCCGCAGCACATGGTACGAGCGGATCTTGTCGCCCTTGCTGGGTGGCCAGGGCAGCCGGTGGCAGAGGAACAATATCGATTGCATGGGCTAGCCCAGATCCCGCGCAAGCCACGGGCCCAGCGCACGGCTCACCGGCAGCGGCAGCCGCTTCCAGGCCTCGATGAACAGGCCGTACTTGCTGTTCGCGGGGCTGATATTGGGAACGGTCCCGGCACGCACCAGGTAATAGGCATAGGGCAGCGGTTGCGGCTCGAAGCCCCAGTGCTTCTTGAAGTGGTAGGAACCGCTGTCCCGTCTGCTGCGGCCGTAGTCGAACAGCCGGGCGCCGCGCTCCACCGCACGTTGCATCACCGCCCAGTACATGAAATCGTTGGCCGCCAGATCGCGGCCACGTGCCACGCTGCCGCCGTAGTACGGATGCACCTCGTCGCGAAAGTAGAAGCTCATGACCGCGGCCACCGGCTGTCCCTGGTGGGTGACCACGGTAACCTCGCAATCCTGGCCAAACGCCTGCTGCAGGCTCGCGTAATAGTTGCGCGACAACACCGGCGTACCCAGATTGCGCACGCTCTCGGCGTACACCCGGTAGAACTCGGCGATGCTGCCGTCGTGACGCGCCTGCAAGCCGGCGCCGACGCCCTTGCGCACCATGGCGCGCTGCTTGCGCGGGATCGCCTTGAGATTCGTGTCGTGGTCCGCACAGATGGCCTTGCGGAAGCTGACGTACAGATCCTTGACCGGCCACGCGGGGTGGCGCAGCTCGCGGTCGCGCAGTTCGAGATAATCGACGCGCAATTCGTCGGCGAGCGCGCTCGCGGCCTCGGTGAGCTGCGCCTCGCTGTGCGGGTCGTCCGCCACCACCCCGCCGTACACGCAGAATGGCGTCGAGATCAGCGCGTGGCCGAACAGCCGGCTGCGCATCTCGGTGAGCGGCAGCACGCCGGTGATCGCCCCGTCCTGCTCCGCGTACAAATAGTGGCAACGATGACCGAGCACCTGTTCGAGGATCCCGCGCCAGGCCACCCGGTGGAAAAACGTGGCCCGCGGAGCGCCGCCGACAAACGCGTCCCAGCGCTGCTCGTCGCCCCTTTCCAGGCGCTTGACGACGCAAGGATTGGCGGAATGGCTGTCGTCCGCGCGGTCGAGCATGTCGCATCCCCCTTCAATGCGCATAGAGTTCGACGGCCTGCAGCGCCACCACCGGATAGTCGGCGTGGCTGCGGGCGAGAAATACCCGGTCCATGCGGTCGAAACGGAAATCGCGCACGAGCCGCTCGAGTCGGGGCGTCGTGCGGTTCAGGTTCAAATAGTGGCGCACCCGGTTCCTGAGCGTCGCGCCGGGCACCCGTGGCTGCTGCGGATCCACTTCCCACGGATGGAAATAGAACACCCCGGCGCGCCGCTCGCGCCGGTTGACCCGTCGCAGGCCGCGCTCGAACAGCGCATACGGCAGCAGGCGGAAATAGCCGCCGCCGCCGCACGGCCAGTTGCGACCGCACAGCCGCACCGTCGTCACCGGGATTTCGAGCAAGCCGGAACGCTCCGCGAAAAACGGAAATCTCGGCGCCGCCGGCATGCCGTACAGATCATGGTGAATCGGCACGATGCTGGAACTGTAGCGGTAGCCGGCGTCGCGCAATTCGTCGTGGGCCCACATCGTGGTGGGTCCGATCGAATAACTGGGTGCCCGATAGCCATGCACCGCGGTGCCGGTAATGTCTTCCAGCAGACGTTTCGTGCGCGTGATGCTGTCGCGAAACTCCGCCCGGCTCAGATGCGTCAGACGCTCGTGGCCGAAACCGTGGCTTGCGACCTCATGGCCGGCGATGCCGATGTCGCGCACCAGCGCAGGAAAGCGCTCCGCCACCCAGCCCAGCACGAAGAAAGTGGCATGCACGCCGTGCCGCTCGAAAAGCTCCAGCACGCGCCGGGTATTGCCTTCGACGCGGACGGGCCAGCGCGGCCAGTCCTCGCGCCGTATGCATCCTTCGAAGGCTGCCACCTGGAAGTAATCCTCCACGTCCACCGTCATGGCGTTGGTGACCGGATCGCATGGTGGCGGCAAGTCGCTCATTTGCCTTCCTGGCTCGAACGCGGGTAGCGCAAGTCGGCGATCACGGCCTCGTCCACGGCCGGTGCCATCGACGACGCAGCCAGCAGCACTTCCCTGCGCCGGACTTCTTCGCGCAGCAGTTGCAACATGAATTTGCTGCGTTCGAGATCCATCGCGGCAAGTCCGCCGTCCCGTGACGGCGGTGCGGCGGCACGCGCCAGGTCCAGGTCCTGGAGCGCGGCGGGTACCTCCAGTGTCGGCGGCACGCCGGGCATCTCGTCGCGGATCTCGTCGAGCACGACGGTGAGCGCCGCCTGGTCCAGGCTGTGCAGTTCTTCCAGGTAACCGTGCAGCAGCAGCCGGTCCATGATGAGGTTGATCTTGCGCGGGATCCCGCGGCTGGCCCGGTAAACCCCGGTAAAAATTTCGGGCGCCAAGTCCGGATCGTTGCTCCAGCCGACGGTATGCAGGCGGTGCAGGATATACGCGCGGCTTTCCTCCTCGCTCATCGGCTCAAGCCGATGGGAGGCGATGATGCGCTGGCGCAACTGTTCCATGTGGTTGCTGACCATGACGCGGCGCAGTTCGGTCTGGCCGACCAGGAATATCTGCAGGAGCGCTCGGCCCCTGAACTCGAAATTCGACAGGATGCGCAGCATCTCCAGCGCTGCCGGGGTGAGCGTTTGCGCCTCGTCCACCACCAGCAAGGCGTGCGCCTGGCGGGCGTGCAGCGAAATCAGGTGCCGTTTCACATCCTGCAGCAGGGCCTCCTTGCTGCGTCCGTCGTAGGGCAGGTCCAGCGCCGAAGCCACGGCCGGCAGGATGTCGTCGCCATCGAGATTGGCCGAGGCGATGCTGGCTACGGCAAGGTTGCGATGCGAGAGTTCCTCGAACAGCTTCTGGATGAGCAGCGTCTTGCCGGTGCCGACTGCGCCGGTGATCACCACGAAGCCTTCGCCCTGCTCGAAACCGTAGAGCAGGTACGCCATGGCGCGCTTGTGGCCCTTGCTGGGAAACAGCATTCCCGGATCCGGGGTCAGCTGGAAAGGCTTGCCGCGCAGCTTGTAGAACGCCTGATACATGCCGCCCTCAGAACAGGTGGGTGAACTGCAGGAAAATCACGTTGGCGCGGTACCCGCGCACATCCGACGCCGCCGCACGCACACGGCGGGAGTCGCGGCGCAGCCGCAGGCTGGCGAAGTCTTTCGGGTCGAGTTGATGCACGAGCTCCAGTTGCGCGTACTGGCTGTAGTTGGTTTGCCCGTCCTGGTAGCGGTAACGCTGCCAGCCATAAGTGGGAGTCAGGGTGGTCAACGCGCCGATATTGAACAGCCAGCTGACATGCGCATTCGCCACTCTTTCCTGGGCGCTGTTCAGGAGAAAATAGATGCGCCGCTCGTCGTACAGCGTCACCCTCAACATGCCTATGGGCATCTCGTAGGCGGCCGATGCGGTGGCGCGCTTCATGAGGTAAACCCGCTGCTCCCTGAGTGCGGGAATCCCGGGCAGTCCGATCGACGGGATCGCGTCCACTCCCTGCCCCAGCAACTGCTGGTTGATGTCGGTGGGTCGTTCCACGTAACTGGCGGACGTCGTCAGCAAGGCGGCGGTGCGCGTCCAGGACAACTGGTAGCTGCGGCCATAGAACCGGTGGCCGACCAGTACCTTGAAATCATTCAGCGTACTGGACCATTCGACGCCGGCGTCCCAGAAGCTTGCGCCCAGCCGGTCCACCGTGCCATCCGCGAGGTACTTGTTTTCCTTGCCGACGTCGGCGATCAAGCTGGCGTTGCCATGGACCGGCACGGCGACTCCCAGCCTGGCCATCGAAAAACGCGAGGTGCGCCCGGCATCGGACTCCAGACGCTGGTCGGAATAGCCGAAGTTCCAGCTCCATGTTTCGTACTGCGGGCTCACCAGGCTGAGCTGCAGGGCGTTGCTGGTGATGTCGGATACGCCGGTCAAAGAATCCTTGCTCTGGGCGGCAATGCCCCGGGTGTTGTACAGCACGCGCCCATAGCTGTAACGCAGCATCGCGGTGCCCACGCTGCCGAGGTCCTGGACCCAGTACGGGCTGAGCGTGGCGCGCGCGACATTGGCGCGGTTGTTGTCCAGGAAAAACGTGCCCGACCCGGCCGGCAATTCGCTGTTGATGACCTCGCGCCCGTACAGCGCACTGCCGTCGAGGAACAAATGCCGCGGAAGCAGGGTGAGCGTACCGTGGGCATCGAGGTTCTGCGCCACCTGGTTGTGGCGCGATTGCCCCGAATACAGATATCCGGTGAGCGCGTAGTTCAACACTCCGGAAAACCGCGGCCCGCTGTAGGCCGACTTGATGAACGGCTGGATCTCGGTGATCCAGCTGGTCTGCTTCGGCTTGCCGCTGGGCGCCAGCATGAGGTTGTCGGTGTACAGCTCACCGAGCGTGACGCCCATGACCATTCCCGGAGAGTCGACGCTCGGCTGCGGGATGACGCCCGGCGGCAGATTCTCGGAATTGTCGGCGAATCCGCCGGCGGCCGGATCCAGCACGGGCGGCGCCTGCGGATCCGCGCTCTGCGCCGCCGCCCCGGTCAGCCAGCCTCCGAGGGCGATCGACGACAGGACGACCGACGCCGATAGCGCACGCATCTAGGCTTCCCCGGCAAGGCGGCCCCGGGAATACAGGCCATAGTAGCTGTAGTAGTAGTTCTCGCTTGCCGGCAGGCAGCTCATGTTGAGAATCAGGCCGACATATGGCGAGCCGTTCAAACTTTGCAGCGCCGAATTGACCGCATGCTGGCCCGTCTGACTCGCGGCGACCACCATGACAACCTGGCCCATGTGGGAAGCCAGCACCTGCGACTCCGAGGTCGCCAGCAAGGGCGAAGAGTCGAACACCACCAGGCGGCGCAGATGGCGGCCGCCAAGTTCCTCGAGGACCTGCTCCATGCGCAGGCTGCTGAACAACTCGGCCGTCAGCGGATGGCGTTTCCCTACCGGCACCACCAGCAGATTCGGCACGTCCGTTCGCACGATGACCTCGGCGGGCTGGCGCCGTTCGTCCACCAGCACGTCCATCAGGCCAGGCTGCCCGTCAAGTCCCAAGGCGCGGGTGATATGGGATTTCGGTATGTCGCCGTCCACCAGCAACACCTCGAAATCCAGCTCGCGCGCCAGACTCAGGGCAAGGTTCACCGCGGTAAAGGTCTTGCCTTCCCCGGGCAACGCGCTGGTTACCACGATGCGCTCTGCGTGCGCCAATACCTTGGCGCCTTTTCCGACGGCATTGTCCATCAATGGCCGTTTGATGCGGCGAAGCTCATCGGCAAGCCGATCGTTCGCCTCATCACCCGCCGGCAGCAGGCCGGCGCGCTCGAGCGCGACCTGATCCACGTGCCAGAGCGGCGTGGTTTCCGCGGCCTGATCCTCCGTCCGCGCCCTGCCGGACAAACGCTCGATCGTCGACGCCGGATGCGATGGCTCCTCGACGTCGACCAGTGGCGAGACCGGCGGCTCAGGCTGCAAGGTCTTGAGCTTCTCGACCGCTTTCTCAACGATGCTCATGCGACCCCCACCACGAAGAAGTGCTGCACCAGCTTGGTAAGCTGTCCGTCAAAGGCGAACCCCAGCACCAGCACCACGGCCAGCAGGCCAGCCCCGGTGCAAAACCCGACCACTTCGCGGCGTTGATCCTGGCGCCGCGACGGCGACTCGATCAAGCTGAGCGCACCGAGCACGGGATAATCGCCGGACTCCCGCAAGGTCTTGAGGCTCACGAACACCGGATTCACCTTATGCAGGAGATATGCAAACGCGCCGCCGATAGCCAGCGCCAGCGTGAGCACCAGCAATAGCAGCAGCCCGCGCTTCGGGCTCACCGGCAGCAGCGGAACGACCGGCGGATTGATGACGCGGAATTTCAGATTGTTGCCGCTCTGCGTTGCGTCCTGGGACAGCTCGGCCGTGTTCAGGCGCTCCACCAGCTCGTCGTACTGCTTCTTGGTGACGTCGTAATTGCGCATCAACCGCTGCAAGGTGGCCTGCACGTCGGAAATCTTGTCCACATTGCCCTTGAGGTCTGCAATCTGCCGCTTCTGCAGGGCGACTTGCGTGGCCAGCGCCTGGATGCTGACCTCGGTGGAATACATGGACTTCTGCATTTCCTGATACACCGGATTACCCGAGACCACGCCCATCACCGACGGTCCGGGGGCATTCTTCTGCATGGCTTTGCGCCGCTCCTGGAGCTGCGCGATCATGCGCCGGACGGAAATCACGTCCGGGTATTCGTCCGTATAACTCAGCAACAGCTGGTTGAGCCGTTGCTGGTAGGACGCAATCTGCGTGTCGATCTCCTGGGTGCGCGGATCGATTCCCGACGAAGTCGGGCTGCTACTCGCCAGGGAGCGCATCTGCTGCTGGATGGTCGCGCGGCTGGCGACGGCCGTGTCGTACTGGTCCTGCAGGTTCTGCAGCTGGGTCTCGGCCGCCTGCAGCCGCGTGGAATAGCTGCTGCCGCCCTGGTTCGGGATGTAGCCGACATTGGCCTTCTGGAAATCCGCGAGTTTCTGCTCCGCCTCGTTCAGGCGGTTGCCGTAAGCCTGGACCTGCTGCTGCAGGAAATTCTGCGCCGTGTCGGTGGACACGGTATTCGCGCCCAGCGTGTCGTTCATGAGTATCTGCAGGAACGCCTGGACCACCTTCTGCGCCATCTTGGGGTTGGGGTCGGCATAGCTGAGGTTGTAGAGGTCCTTGGGGCCAGCGCCCTTCACCGTGACGGCAGCGCCGAGGTTCTCCAGCAACTCGTCCTTGTCCGCCGGGGTGGTGGCGCGCAGCGACAACCCGGTCTTGTCCGCCACGGCCTCGAGATTGGGGCGCGAAAGCAGGGTCTGGGTAATGATCTGGAGGCGCCCACGCACATCGGGCTGCACCGCCACCCCGCGCAGCAGCGGATTCGTCAACGCCTCGGTGTCGGCATACACCTGGGCACTGGCCGCGTACTTGTTCGGCAGGCTGAATACCAGCATCGCGCCGACGATCGCCACGCACCACGCGGCGATCAGCGCATGCCAGCGATAGCGCCAGGTGGTGCGCGCCTCCAGCAGCACATGCTGAAACAACTCGCGCAAATCGATCGATTGTTTCTGCATCACTTGCCTTCCCCGATGTCGTCGACGGTTGCCATGAACTCGTGCGCGCCGCGCGTCAAAGCAATGACTGCGGAATGATCAGGATGTCGCCCGGATGCATGACCATGTTGTACTTGATGGAGCCGTTCATCAGGTCGCCGAGCCGCACCGGGATGGTCTGCTCGCTGCCGTCGGGCAGGCGACGCGCCACCTTCGCGTCGTTGCCAGCGGCAAATTTGGCCAGGCCACCGACTTCGATCATCACGTCGAGCAGGGTCATGCCGCTGCGGTACGGCACCGCCTTGGGCATTGCTGCCTGCCCGACGACGCGCACCTGCTGGCTATAGGCGCCGACGAAACTCTTGACGATCACGGTCACCAGCGGCGAACGGACGTAGCGGCTCAGCGCGCTTTCCAGGTCGCCAGCCAATTTTTCCGGGGTTTCGCCGGCGGCCACGATGGATTGCACCAGCGGGATGGAGATACGCCCGTCGGGGCGCACCGGCACCGTGGTGCTCAGGCTGGGGTTGTCGCGCACGAAGATTTCCAGGGTGTCGCCCGGACCGATGATGTAGTGCTCCGCCGGCGCTGCCGCCGCACTCGGCCCATCGATGACCGGCGCACTTCTGCAGCCGCCGAGCAACAGCAAGGCAGCCGCCATCATCAGCCAGAAGACGCAGTTTCCCGGGAGCGGTCTCATCGCTTGTTCTCCTCTGTTCCCTTTGATTTCAGCGTGCACCACGCCCGAACAGCACCACTTCCACGGTCTGGACCAGGATGGTCAGATCAAACACGAGGTTGTGGTTCTTCACGTAAAACAGGTCGAAATTCAGCTTCTGCTCGGCGTCCTCCAGGGACGAACCGTACGGGTAGCGCAGCTGGGCCCAGCCGGTCAGCCCCGGCTTCACGCAATGGCGCAAGCGGTAATAGCGGATGCGGGTGTTGAAGTCGGCCACGAACTGCGGCCGCTCCGGGCGCGGGCCAATGATGCTCATGTCGCCGCGCAGCACGTTCCAGAGCTGCGGCAACTCGTCCAGCCGGGCGTTGCGGATGAAATGCCCGACCCGGGTCACCCGGCCGTCGTTCTTGCTGGCCCAGCGGGCCACCCCGTCGCGCTCGGCGTCGATGCACATGCTGCGGAACTTGATCAACGAAAACAGCCGGCCGTTTTCACCCACTCGTTCCTGGCGGTACAGGATCGGCGCACCGGGGCCCGACTCCAGCCGGATGGCCAGCGCCGTCAACAGCATCAATGGCCACGCCACCAGCAAGACCAGCGCGGCGACGACCACGTCGAAGGCCCGCTTGATCGTGCGCCGCACCGGCGAGCTGTTGAAGCCATCCGAAAAGACCAGCCACGAGGGGTTGGTGAGATCCATCTTGATCCTGCCGGCCTCGCGCTCGAAGAACTCGGTGAGCTCGGTCACTGCCACGCCGCGCTGCTTGCACTCCAGCAACGCGTCCACCGGCAAGGTGCCGCGGCGATCGTCCGGGCCCACCACGATTTCGTCCACGCCAAAGCGGGCCGCCCATTCGTACAGCCCCCCGTCCGGATGCAGCAGCAAAGGCGCGGAAATGGACACTGGATCGTCACCGACCGGCACGTAACCCAGGACCTTGAACCCGCGCTGATCGGTCCTGCGGCGCATCTTGTGGCTCACCTCGACGGCACGCTCGCCGGCGCCGAACATCACCACGCGGCGCTTGAACAGGTCGGCGTCCACGAACCCCAGGAACGCCACCCGCCACAACGCCACGGCGACGTAACCCACTACCAGCGTGATACCCATAACCCCGCGGCCCAGATAGGCCGGAGGAACCGCGTAATACACCACGACCAACGCGATGCCGCCCAGCACGAACGCAACGCCTTGCCGACTGAGCCGCCCGACCCAGCTCGCCCGCAGGTGGACCTGGTACAACCCCAGCGCCGTCATCGAGACGATCAGCATCGTCGCCACCAGCAGCCCCCGCCAGTGCAGCGCTTGCCTGAAGGCCACCTGGGCGTCGGCATCGCCCCAGTAACGCAGCACCACCGCGGCATACACGCTCGCCAGCAGCAGCACAAACTCGACCGAGACCAGCAACAATTGCCAGTGCAGCGCACGAAATCGGAATAATCCGTACATGCTTCGCGCCTCCCCTGCTTCCCCGCAGCGGCCAGCCTTTCCGTCGACAAAACTGCGACGTGGGTCACAATTCTAGACTTTGAAGAAGTGACCTTCCCGTGAAAGCGCCGAAGGCCGGTTGCGCACCCGAAACCGCGGTATCGGCATGACCTGCGCCGGCCGCGTGCACCAGGCCGTTCCAATCCGCGCCCTGGTCCGTCATGTCCCCCGCTCGATCGTCGAAGACCCAGCCCGGAACGAGGCAAAGGACGACACGACTGCGCGGCATGGCCCGACGTGCGAAAATCGGATCAACCACTGATGCCTCCTACTTCATGACCACCCAGAAATACGATTTCCGCCAGTTCCAGGAAGAACTGGCCAGGCTCGAACGCCAGGCCGAACCGCCGCCGCCAGCCAAGCCGCTCGGCAAGAAGGCCGTCGCGGCGCAGCGGCTGGCGCGTGCACGCGAGGAATTCCTCACATTGCGCCGGCGGCACGAGTTGAGCGTGGCGGACGTGGTGGCGTTCTTCCCGGAAGAGGAAGGCATCGCCTACCTGCAGCAGCTGATCGCGGCGGCGCAGGCGAAGCCCCGGCGGACACGGAAGGCCTAGACAGATGCTGCCGGCAAGGAACTCCCACACGATGAGCACGCCGATCGGCGCCCGCACCCTGCCGCCTGGCATCACGGGCCGATGGCGGGCACTGGCGCTGATGGCCGTGGCCCTCGCCGTGCTGGGCGCGGGCGGCTGCAGCACGCTGCGCGGCGCCCATTCCTCGGTAGTGGTCGCGTCGCCGGCGCAGCCGCCGGGGGCCGCGTCGGCATCGGCCAGCTCACCCGGCGAGCAGTCGCTCGCCGCGATCGGCAGCCAGCTCCAGTCCGGCCATTACGCCGAAGGCGAAAAGGCCCTGCGGCAGTACCTGGAGCGACACCCGGGCGACCGTGCCGCGCGGGCCATGCTGCGCCAGCTCACCGCCGATCCGCGGCAGCTGCTGGGCGAGCACTGGCGCGCGTATGTGGTGCAGCCGGGCGATTCCTACAGCACCCTGGCCGAGCGTTACCTGGGCGACCCGGGCCGGTTCCTGATCCTGGCCCGCTACAACGGCTCGACCAACCCGTCGCGGCTGCGCGTCGGCCAGACCCTGCACCTGCCGCTGTCTGCCGCCGACGCCGTCGCGCCGTCGGCGGACGCCACGCTGCCGACGGCGGTCGTGCGGGCCAGCGAATCGCCGGCGACCGCGGCGCGACGGTTGCAGGAGGAAAGCGCGACCCTGCTCGGCCAGGGCCACCGGCAGCAGGCGCTGGCCCGCCTCGACCAGGCGCTGACCCTCGACCCCGGCCTGCCGCCGGGCGGCCCCGGCGCGGCGGCGCTGCGCACGCAGCTGCTCGACAGCTACCACGAGCGCGCGATCGTGCTGTACCGCGACCAGCAGCTGGACCAGGCCATCGCGCTGTGGGACCGGATCCTGGCGATCGCGCCGGACTACGAGCCGGCGATCGTCTACCGTACCCGTGCGCGCGAGCTCAAGCAGCGGCTCACGCAATACTGAGCTGCCGCTTCAGGACTCGCCGGCGTCCTTTTCAGCCGCCGGCATGATCCGCGTCGGCCGCGTGACGTCCTCGACGGCTGGCGTGAGGGCGGCGGATCGGTGCTGGCGGGCCTGCAGCGCACCGTTCATCAGGTTGAAGGCGGCGAACAGGCGGCCCAGCTCGTCGCGGCGGGCCAACCGGATGCGATGGCGGAAGTCGCCGCGCGCCACCTTCAGCAGCGCATCGCCCAGCAGGTCCAGCGTGTTGAGCGGGCGACGGAACAGCCAGTAGGCCGCGCCGACCACGGCCGCCAGGGTCAGCACCAGCACCACCGCGATCACCCACAACGTGGTGCGCTGCGCCGCACGCAGCGCCGCGTTGCTGATGCCCAGGCGCAGATCGCCCACTGCCTTGGCCTGGTAATGGATCGGCACGTCGAACAGCAGCATGCCGCCCTGTCCGCGATCGCCGGCGCTGTGGCTGAGGTAGCTCTGGATGTCGCCCGATCGCGGCAGGTATTTTTCCCCGTCCGGCGCGGACAACCGCCGGCCGACTTCCTGCGGCTGCGTGCTGGCGATGATGCCGCCGTCGCGGTCGGCGATCGCCAGGTAACGGATCTGCCGGTTGCGCGAGACGTCGGTGACCAGCGCGCGGGTGGCGGCCTGGTCGCCGAGCAGCAGGTTCTCGGCCGATTCGCTGGCGATCATGCGCCCCATCGAGCTGCCGAAATCCAGCGCCACGCCGGTCACCGCGGCGCTCTGCTTGGCGTAGATCGCGGCCAGCCCCAGCATCAGCACCAGGCTCAGGATCGCGCCCAGGCTGCTGGCCCAGCGCAGGCGCAGGGAAATGATCCGGGTCGCCAGCGGGTTCTCGCGCTCGCGCTCGTATTCGCGCGCGGCCAGGCGCAGGTCCTCGATGACCTCCGCGCCGCGCTGGTAGCGCGACTCCGCCGCCGGCGCCAGCAGGGTGCGCGCGACGCTGACCAGGATCGACGGCGTGGCCGGGTCGCGCGGGCGGATCGGCGGGCGCGGCGAGCGCAGGCGCTTCCTGACCAGCTGCTGCAGGTTGCCGAGATCCGGCCACGGCAGCTTGCCGGTGAGCAGCCAGTACAGCACCACGCCCAGCGAGAACAGGTCGCTGCGCGCGTCGGTGCGTTCGCCGCGCAGGCGCTCCAGCGCCATGTAGGCCGGGGTGCCGCCGATTTCCGCCGGCACCCCGCGGGCGTCGCGCGGCGCGCCGCGGCGCTCGGCGATGCCGAAGTCGCTGAGCTTGGCGTAGCTCCAGCCGTCGGCCAGCATGACGTTCTCGGGCTTGACGTCGTGATGCAGCACGCCGCGCGCGTGCGCGTAGTCGAGCGCCGCGGCAAGCTGGCCCACCAGCTCGATGATCACCGGCAGCGGCGGAAACCCCTCGCGGGCGACTGCGCTGGCGAGCGTGTCGCCGGAGAGCCGCTCCATCGCGATGTACGAGCGGCCGTCGTCGGTCTCGCCGACGTCGAAGATGGTGACGATGTGCGGATGGGTCAGGTGGCCGGCCGCGCGCGCCTCGATCAGGAAGCGGCGCCGGTAGGCGGGGTCGGCGGCAATCTCGCGGTGCAGGCACTTGATCGCCACCTTGCGCTCGATGCCCGGGTCGAAACCGGCGTAGACGACCGCCATCGCGCCTTCGCCGAGCACGCCCTCGATGCGGTAGCGACCGACCTGTTGCGGCATGGGCCCGTCGTTCACGGCGACCGCAGCCACCACCACCACGCCAGCGCGCCCAGGGCGACCAGCAGCAGCGCGATCGCGCCGATCCGGCGACGCGACGCCGGTTCCGGCTGACCGTGCTCGCGGGTCAGGAACACGAACTCCGCCTGCCCCAGGCGGATGTGGTCGCCGTGGCGCAGGGCGACCTCGTGGATGCGCCGGTCGTTCACGAAGGTGCCGTTGGTGGACAACGTGTTGACGATGACGCAGCGACCGCGCTGGTTGGTGATCCAGGCGTGGTTGCCGGATACGCTGAGATCGTCGATGACGATCTCGTTGTCGGCGCGGCGGCCGATCGCCTGCCGGCCCGGCCCCAGGGTGAAGCGGCGCCCCTCGATGCCGGGGCTGCTGCCTTCCAGCACCGGTTCGTGCACGCTGATCCGCCCATCGGCCTCGCTCGCGGCGTCGCTGGCGTACCGCCGCAATGCCTCGGTGGAAAAAAACCGGGTGCCGTGCGGTCCTGCAGATCGCTCGCCGGAACGGCGAAACGGCGTCTGGCCACGCTCGCTCATCGAAACCTCATTCCCCCTGTCCAGCCGGCACTATAGCCAACCGGCGGCCGCCCGGCACGAGGACGATTATCGGCACGCACCGGAAAAGCTTGATGCCCGCGTCACCGGCCTGAACGCCAACTGCTGCCAGCATGCGGCGTCCACTGCCACTGCCGGCTGAACGGGTCGACCCGAGACTCGGGTTTCCCGCAGGCACAGGGTGCTCCCCATGACCCGCAAGCTCGCAGAACTGACCCTCGCCCTGGTGCCGGGAACGTTGGCGTTCTCCGCCACCGCCGCGGCGCAGCAGGCAACGACTGGACCGCAGGTGCATGACCTGAAATTCGAGGAAGGCATGTGGTACGCCGGGGCCAGGAGCGCCGACGACAACCGGGTGGATCTGCGCATCGACGCGAAGGCCGGCCAGGCGTATCTGGACGCACCGGTGTCGCGGCCGAGCAAGGACGATGTCCGCGCTGCATTGGAAACCCAGGGCTACACGCACGTGCACGACATCGACTTCGACGATGGCCCGTGGAAGGCCAGGGCCAGGAACCCCGCCGGCAACCGCGTCAAGCTGAAGGTCGACGCCAGCAGCGGCCAGGTGATCGGCACCTACTAGGCCGTCCGCACGGCGCCGGGTAGACCCGCCCGCGAGCGCTCACTACCATCGGGGATCCCTCCCCCGACAGGCGACTGCCCGTGAAGCGATTGCTGCTCTGCACCCTGATCATGTCTGCCTGCGCCGCCGCGCAGGCGACCGATACCCCGGCCTTCAGCCCCGAACGCCTCTCGGCCGAAGTGAAGACACTGTCCTCGGATGCCTTCGAGGGCCGCGGCCCGGCCACGCCGGCCGAGGCGAAGACCATCGACTACGTGGTGGCGCAGATGAAGGCCGCCGGGCTGCAGCCCGGCGGCGACCTCGAGAACGGCAAGCGCGGCTGGACCCAGGCGGTGCCGCTGCAGCGCAGCCAGATCGTCGGCACGCCGAAGCTCACGCTCGCCCTCGGCGACAAGCACGAAGCGCTGACCCAGGGCGAGCAGATCGCCGTGCGCGCGCCGATGGACGGCTCGACCGCGGTGGCGATCGAGCACGCGCCGCTGGTGTTCGTGGGCTACGGCGTGAAGGCGCCCGAGCGCAACTGGGACGACTTCAAGGGCGTGGACCTGCACGGCAAGATCGCCGTGGTGCTGGTCAACGACCCCGACTTCGAGACCGGCCACGGCGACTTCGGCGGCAAGGCGATGACCTACTACGGCCGCTGGACCTACAAGTACGAGGAGGCCGCGCGCCAGGGCGCACTGGGCCTGCTGATCGTGCACGAAACCGCGCCGGCCTCGTACGGCTGGGCCACGGTGAAGAACTCCAACACCAACGCGATGTTCGACATCGTGCGCGACCGGCCGGCCGCGGTGCACCCGCAACTGGAAGGCTGGATCCAGCGCGACCTGGCGGTGCGGATGTTCCGGCATGCCGGGCTGGACTTCGACGCGCTGAAGAAGCAGGCGCAGACGCGCGCGTTCAAGCCGGTGACGCTGAAGGGCGAGAGCCTGTCGGCCAGCTTCAAGGTCGATACCAGCGTGATCACCTCGCACAACATCGTGGGCATGGTCGAGGGCAGCAAGCGCCCGGACGAGACGGTGATCTACAGCGGCCACTGGGACCACCTCGGCGTCGGCGCGCCCGACGCGAAGGGCGACCGCATCTACAACGGCGCGGTCGACAACGCCACCGGCACCGCGGCGCTGATCGAGATGGGCCGCGCGTTCGCGCAAGGGCCGAAGCCGGAGCGTTCGGTGGTGTTCCTCAACGTCACCGCCGAGGAAAAGGGCCTGCTCGGCTCCGAGTACTACGCCGCCAACCCGCTGTACCCGCTGGCCACCACGGTGGGCGTGCTCAACATGGACGCGCTCGACCCGCACGGCCCGAAGCGCAACTTCACCATCTCCGGCAGCGCCAGGCTCGACCTGCTGGACGACCTGGTGGCCAAGGCGAAGCAGTACGGCATGAGCTACACCACGGACCCGAAGCCGGAGGCCGGCTACTTCTTCCGCTCCGATCACTTCTCGTTCGCCAAGCGCGGCGTGCCGGCGGTGTCGTTCGGTTCCGGCAACGACTGGGTCGACGGCGGCATCAAGGCCGGCAAGGCGGCGGAAGACGACTACACCGCCAAGCGCTACCACCAGCCGGGCGACGAATGGCAGGCCAGCTGGACCTTCACCGGCATGGCGCGCGACCTGCAGCTGCTCTACGCGGTGGGCAGCCAGCTGGCGAATTCCGGGCAGTGGCCGGACTGGAGCAAGGACTCCGAGTTCCGCGCGACCCGCGACGCCAGCGCCGCCGAGCGCAAATAGGTTCGGCTTCGTCACCCGCACGTAGGAGCCCGCTGGCGGGCGATGCTCCTGCTCTGAATCCCCGGAGCAGAAGCATCGCCCGCCAGCGGGCTCCTACGATGGTTTTTGCCGGGGCCGCCCGTAGGCCCAGCGCAGGAACAGCGGCAGCATCTGTTTCCATGACGCCTGGTTGTGCACACCGCCGGGCAGCAGGAACAGCGTGGCATCGGCGCGGCGCGACGGATGCTTCGCGGCATCCATGGTGACCGTATAACCCAGTTGCTTCAGCCCGCGCAGGCGCAAGCCGTCGGCGCCGCGATAGCCTTCGAGCAGATCCTGCACGTCGTCGACCGTATCGTTGACGCCGTCGCCGTCGCGGTCATCGGTTTCCTCCGCCGTGCCCACCGCGAACCACAGCTTCAGCCCCATGCGCCGCGGCCCGCGGTCGACCATCGCCTGCGCCAGCCGCGTGCGCTGGATCGTCGTGGCGCTCGTACGGTCGGCGGCCAGCCAGAACGAGGGCGAGAACGCGCCGACGCGGCCGAACACGTCCGGGTACTGCCAGCCGAGGTTGAACGCGTTCAGCGCGCCGAGCGACCAGCCCAGCATCGTGCGCCCGCGCACGGACCGGCGCGTGCGGTAGTGCGCGTCGACATATGGCACCAGCGCGGTGGCGACCCAGGCGGAATAATCCTGCGCGCGCGTGCCGATCGGACCGATGCGCGAACCGCCGACCAGGCTGCGCGCGTGCGCGCGGTCGGACAGGCCGTAGCCGCTGGCGCGGTCATCCAGCATGCGGATCGCCACCACGATCAGCGGCTCGATCGCCCGGTCCCGGTACAGCCGCGCCAGGGTCGGCTGCAGGCCGACCGCCGCCATGTCCTGGCCGTCGTTCGCGTACAGCACGGGATAGCGGCGCGCCGCGGCGGGCGCATACCCCGGCGGCAGGTACACCGTCACTGCGATCTTCTGCGGCGCGAATGCCGGCGCGTCGAGCTGCAGCTGCACTACCTCTGCCGCATCCGCCGCCAGCACCGTCGGCGCGCTGCCGAGCAGCAGCGCGCTGCACAGCAGGCTGTACCATCGCCGGCGCCGCGCCATCACGCCACGCTGGCGAACCAGGCGCCGTAGCCCGGCAGCTGCAACCGGCCGTCGTGGAGATGCCCGTGCAGCAGGCCGTGGCCGTCCAGCGGACGCGGCTCGCCGAGTTCGGCCGGCAGGCGCACGTCGATCGTTGTGCCGGCCAGGTTGAACACCACCAGCACGGCCTGTCCGTCCAGGCGGCGGGTGAACGCCAGCACCGGCTCGGCGGTGTCGACGAAGGCGATGTCGCCCCAGCGCAGCGCCGGCTGCGACTGGCGCCAGTGCAGGAAGGCGCGGAAACCGTTCAGCACTGAATGCGGGTCGGCCTGCTGCCGGTTCACCGCCAGGGCGCGATGTTCCGGCGGCACCGGCAGCCACGGCATGCCGCGGCTGAAACCGGCTTGCGCATCGGTGTCGCTCCACGGCATCGGCGTGCGGCAACCGTCGCGGCCCTTGAACTGCGGCCAGAACGCGATGCCGTAGGGATCCTGCAGCGCCTCGTACGGCAGCTCGGCCTCGGTCAGGCCCAGTTCCTCGCCCTGGTAGACGCACACCGAGCCGCGCAGCGAGCAGACCATCGCGGTGAGCAGGTTGGCCAGGTGTGCCGACGGCTGGCCCTTGCCCCAGCGCGTCAGCACGCGTTCGACGTCGTGGTTGGAGATCGCCCAGCACGGCCAGCCGTCGGTCATCTGCGCTTCCAGCGCCTGCACCGTGCTGCGGATGTGCGCGGCGCTGAAGTCGTCGGTGAGCAGCTCGAAGCTGTAGCCCATGTGCAGGCGGTCGGGACGGGTGTACTCGGCCATCGTCGCCAGCGAATCCTCCGAGGAAATCTCGCCCAGCGTGGCCGCGCCCGGGTAGCGATCCATCAGCGCGCGCAGTTCGCCGAGGAAGGCCAGGTTCTCCGGCCGCGTGTTGTTGTAGTAGTGGTACTGGAACGCGTACGGATTGTCCGGGCTGAAGCCGCGGCCAGTGCGCTTGTCCTTCGGCTTGGGCGGGTTGTCGCGCAGCTGCGCGTCGTGGAAGCAGAAGTTGATCGCGTCCAGGCGGAAACCGTCCACGCCCTTGTCCAGCCAGAAACGCACGCTGTCCAGGATCGCCGCGCGCACTTGCGGGTTGTGGAAATTCAGGTCCGGCTGCGAGGTCAGGAAGTTGTGCAGGTAGTACTGGCCGCGGCGCGGCTCCCACTGCCAGGCGCTGCCGCCGAACAGCGACAGCCAGTTGTTGGGCGCGCTGCCGTCGTCCTTCGCGTCCGCCCACACGTACCAGTCGGCACGCGGGTTGTCGCGGCTCTGCCGGCTTTCGCGGAACCACGCGTGCTCGACCGAGGTGTGGCTGAGCACCTGGTCGATCATCACCTTCAGGCCCAGCGCGTGCGCCTTCGCCAGCAGCGCGTCGAAGTCGGCCAGCGTGCCGAACAGCGGATCGACGTCGCGGTAATCGGCGATGTCGTAGCCGAAATCGGCCATCGGCGAGCGGAAGAACGGCGCGATCCAGATCGCGTCCACGCCGAGGCTCGCCACGTAACCGAGCCGCTCGATGATGCCCGGCAGATCGCCCACGCCGTCGCCGTCCGTGTCGAGAAAACTGCGCGGATAGATCTGGTAGGTGACGGCTCCGCGCCACCAGGGTGCATCACTCATTTGGACGTGTCCCCGCGATGAGGCGGGCACGTTCGCGCACCCGTCAATGGAATGGCGATCAGCTTAGCCTCAGCCCTGTTGCGATCAGCACGAGTGTGCATACGTATTCATTCGTGCTGCAGCTGCGGCATGCTGCGCCTGCGCGGCGATCGAGCGCGATGCTGGCGTGGCGGCAAAGGTCGAGCAGTACCGCGGCTCGCGCTGGCGGGAGCCGCGGCCGGGGCGCGCGCTATTGCAACGCAGCAACCGGTAAACGGCACCCCCCATGAATACGTATGCAGGAAATGCTTCGCTGCGGAACTGCCGCCCTACCATGCAGGCACGCCGCCGAAAAGCTCGGCAGCGCACCTGCCGACGGTCGTCGCCGACGGAAGCGCGGGGGAATCCAATAACCGAGATCGACGGCGACACACCTTTGTGGGAGGGGATTACATGGTTCTGAAACACAACGTGCTGGCGATGGCGATTGCATCGGTGTGCCTTGGCATGTGCGGCGCGGCCTACGCCGCCACCGCGCCCTCGGCCGGTCCGCAGCAGAGCACCCAGGATCAGGCGCCGGCCACCTCGGCCGAGCAGACCAGGAAGGACGCCAAGGAAGCCGAGAAGCACAAGACGCAGATGCAGGCGGTCGAGGTCCACGGTTTCATCAGCAGCATCGAGAACTCCACCGCGCTCAAGCGCAACGCCAGCACCATCGTCGAGGCGGTGTCGGCCGAACAGGTCGGCAAGCTGCCCGGCGTGTCCATCGCCGACACGCTCGGTCGCCTGCCTGGCCTGGCCGTGCAGACGGTGAGCGGCCGCCCGCAGGTGCTGACCATCCACGGCATGGGTCCGGATTTCTCCACCGCGCTGATCAACGGCGGCCAGCAGGTCTCCACCTCGAACAACCGCGACGTGCAGTTCGACCAGTACCCGTCGAGCTGGTTCGACAACGTGGTGGTGCACCTGTCGCCCTCGGCCAACCTGATCGGCCAGGGCCTGACCGGCACGGTCGACATGCACACCATCCGCCCGCTGGAGAAGAACGGCCCCGAGGCCGCGCTGAACGCCCACTACATCTGGAACGACATGTCCCAGCTGTCCAGCGGCCCCGGCGTCAGCGACAAGGGCTACAACCTCAACGGCGTGTGGGTGAACCAGTTCGCCGACCACACCCTGGGCGTCACCCTGGGCGTGGACATGGAGAACAACCCCTCGCAGATCCAGCACCAGCAGCCGTGGGGTTATCCGAACGACAACGACGGCAACGCGGTGATCGGCGGCGCGAAGAACTTCGGCATCTCCGACTCGATGAAGCGCCGCGGCGTGCTGGCCACCGTGCAATGGCAGCCGAACGAGCACTACACCGGCACCGTCGACATGACCTACGACAACTTCAAGGAAGTGCAGCAGGCCAAGGGCATGGAGTTCCCGCTGTGGTGGAGCTCCGCGCAGCTGCAGCCCGGCGGCACGGTCGAGAACGGCATGGTCACCAGCGGTACCTACGGCAACGTCAAGCCGGTGATCCGCAACGACTACAACAGCACCAGCGCCCGGGTCTACAACTTCAACTGGGACAACAAGTTCACCATCAACGAGAACTGGACCGCCAACCTCGACGCGAATTACTCGCGCGCCACCCGCCGCGACATCAACCTCGAGAGCTACTCCGGCACCGGCTACGCCTCCAACGGCGCCACCGACACGCTCGGCTTCGTCGAGCGCAGCAACGGGCTGCTCTACCTTGACCCGTCGCTGGACTACACCAGCGGCGTGGTGCTGACCGACCCGCAGGGCTGGGGCGGCGGCAACGACGTGGTGCAGGCCGGCTTCATCAATGCGCCGCACACCGTCGACTACCTCGCCAACGTGCATGCCGCGGTGGAGCGCAGCTTCTCCAGCGGCCCGTTCTCCAGCATGGAGTTCGGTGTGGCGTACAGCAAGCGCGACAAGACCTACCACATCGACCAGGACTTCCTGACCCTGGGCGGCGGCACCATCAGCGGCGGCAACGCGGTCACCACCGCGTCGTTCAGCGGCACGGCCTGCTCGCCGCTGGCGTGGATGGGCGTGAGCCAGCAGCTCTGCTACAACCCGTTCGACCTGATCGCCAGCGGCACGCTGCAGCCGGTGCCGACCTTCGGTTCCAACACCGGCACGCCGCCGGACTGGAAGGTGCGCGAGAAGGTCCTCACCCCGTACCTGCAGATGAACCTGGATACCTACCTGGGCGGCGTCAGCCTGCGCGGCAACTTCGGCGTCCAGATGCAGCACACCTCGCAGCGCGCGACCGGCGAGCGGGTGGCACCGGGCAGCGCGATCACCGGCAACACGATCACGCTGATCCCGGTGACGGGCAGCACCAGCTACAACAAGTACCTGCCCAGCGCCAACCTGATCTTCGGCTTCACCGACAACGACGACCTGCGCGTCAGCGCGGCGCGCACCCTGGCCCGTCCGCGCATGGACCAGATGAACGCCGGCCTCGGGGTGAGCGGCGATCTCACGCGTCTGCCGAACACCGACCCGAACCAGGCCTACTTCAGCGCCAAGGGTGGCAATCCGAAACTGAAGCCGACCATGGCCGACAACTACAACGTCAGCTACGAGCACTACTTCTCGGGCGGCAATGGCTACGCATGCAGCTCCAACGATGCGAAGAACTCCGACCTGTGCCGCACCGGTGCCGGCTACTTCGCAGCGTCGGGCTACTTCATCAAGCTGCACGACTACATCAACCCGAACGCGGCCTTCCTGTACGACTTCAGCCCGTTCCTGCCGTTCAACCTGACACCGGCGCAGCTGGCCCAGCTGGGCACCACCCAGGGCATCGTCCAGGGCCCCACCAACGATGGCCGCGGCTACGTGAAGGGCGCCCAGGTCACCTTGAACACGCCGTTCAACCTGGTGAGCCCGGTACTCGACGGCTTCGGCATGATCCTCACCGGCAACCGCACCAAGAGCTCGCTGGTGTTCGCCGGCAACTCCGATCCGATCACCGTGCCGGGCCTGTCGAAGTGGGTGGCCAACGCCACGCTGTACTACCAGCACAACGGCTTCGAGGCACGCGTCAGCGACAGCTACCGCTCCAGCTTCCTGGGCGAGGTGTCGGGCATCAGCGCCACCCGCATCCTGCAGACCGTCCAGGGCGGCAGCACCTACGACGCCCAGCTCAGCTACACCTTCGACAGCGGCAGCCTGAAGGGCCTGACCTTCATCGTGCAGGGCTCCAACCTGTCCAACAAGATCTTTACCACCTACCAGAACAACGACCCGCGCCAGGTGCTGACGTGGGAGCGTTACGGCCGCCGCTACGATATCGGCGTCTCGTACAAGTTCCAGTAAGTCGTATCGACCTTACCTCCCCAAGGTGCCCCGCTGTGTGTTCTCCGGCGGGGCTTTTTTTCATGACCCGCGCGACGGCGCGGCAACGAAGGCGGCATGCCGAGGAGCCATGACATGAACGATCCCCGCATCCGCCGCATCGTGATCGTCGGCGGCGGCACCGCCGGCTGGCTGGCGGCGGCATTGCTGGCGCAGGCGCTGGGCCCGCAGGTGCAGATCCGGCTGGTGGAATCGGCCGAGATCGGCACCGTCGGCGTGGGCGAGGCCACCATTCCGCAGATCCGCCACATCAACCGCTTCCTCGGCATCGACGAAGACGCGATGCTGCGCTTCGCCCACGGCACCTACAAGCTGGGCGTGCAGCTCAACGGCTTCACCCGTCCGGGCGACTCCTACCTGCATGCGTTCGGCGACCTCGGCCTGCCGCTGGGGCTGACCCCGTTCCACCACTACTGGCTGAGGAGCCGCGACCGCGCGGGCGCGCCGGACCTGTGGGCGTATTCGCTCAACGCCGCGGCCGCCGCGGAAAACCGCTTCGCGCCGCTGGAAAAGATCCCCGGCAGCCCGCTCGGCGGCCTGCGCTACGCCTACCACTTCGACGCCTCGCGCTACGCGCAATACCTGCGCGAGCGCATCGCGCCGGGCGCGGTGCAGCGCATCGAGGGCAAGGTGGTGGAGGTACGCCTGCGCGAAGGCGACGGTTTCATCGAATCGCTGCAACTGGAGCACGGCGAGGTCGTCGAAGGCGACTTCTTCATCGACTGCTCCGGCTTCCGCGGCCTGCTGATCGAGGGCGCGCTGCACACCGGCTACGAGAACTGGCAGCAGTGGCTGCCCTGCGACCGCGCACTGGCGGTGGGCAGCGCGCCGGGCGGACCGATGCGCCCGTACACCCAGGCCAGCGCGCGCACGGCCGGCTGGCAGTGGCGCATCCCGCTGCGTCATCGGGTGGGCAACGGCCACGTGTACTGCAGCCGCTTCATCAGCGACGACGAAGCCGCCGCCCAACTGCTGGCCAACCTGGAGACCGAGCCGCTGGGCGAGCCGCGCCCGCTGCGCTTCGTCACCGGCATGCGCACGCTGGCGTGGAACCGCAACTGCCTCGCGCTGGGCCTGGCCGCCGGCTTCATGGAGCCGCTGGAATCGACCAGCATCCACCTGGTGCAGTCCGGCGTCAGCCGCCTGCTGGCGATGTTCCCCGACCGCCACTGCGACAGCGCGCTGGTGGACGAATACAACCGCCAGACCCGCTTCGAATACGAGCACGTGCGCGACTTCCTGATCCTGCACTACAAGGCCACCGAGCGCACCGACACGCCGTTCTGGCAGCGCTGCGGCGCGATGGAGATCCCACCCTCGCTGGCGCGCCGGATCGAGCTGTTCCGCCGCACCGGCATGGTCTTCCGCGAAGGCGAGGAACTGTTCGCCGAGACCGGCTGGGTGCAGGTGCTGCTGGGCCAGCGCATCGTGCCGCAGAGCCACCACCCGCTGGCCGATGCGCTCACCGACGCGCAGCTGGACGGCTTCCTCGCCGACATCCGCACCCTGGTCGGCCGCGCGAAGAGCACGCTGCCGCTGCATCACGAGTTCGTGGCGCGCGCCGGCGCCGACGCTGCGCAGCGCACCGCGGTGGCCGCGCCATGATCCGCCATCTCGCAGCCGCCGCGCTGCTGGCCCTGGCCGCGGCCGCGCCGGGCGGGTCCGCCCCGGTCCTGGCCGCGCCCGCCACGTCGGCGCCCTCCGGCGTCTGGTACGAGATCTTCGTGCGCAGCTGGTACGACACCGACGGCGACGGCATCGGCGACTTGAACGGCGTCACCGCGAAGCTCGATTACCTGCAGTCGCTCGGCGTCAGCGGCATCTGGCTGATGCCGATCAACCCCTCGCCCAGCTACCACGGCTACGACGTCACCGACTACTACGCGATCAATCCGCAGTACGGCACGATGGCCGACTTCGAGCGCTTGCTGCGCGAGGCGCACAAGCGCGGCATCAAGGTGATCATCGACCTGGTGATCAACCACACCAGCGACCGCCACCCGTGGTTCGTCGCCGCGCGCGATCCTGCCGACCCGCATCACGACTGGTACAGCTGGGCCGGCCCGCACACCGACCTGCACGCGGAGGACGCCGCCGGCGCGCAGGCCTGGCATGCCCTCGGCAAGGCGTATTACCTGGGCGACTTCTCCAGCAACATGCCGGACCTCGACTACGACACGCCAGCGCTGCGCAAGGAGATGGTCAAGCTCGGCCAGTACTGGCTGAAGAAGGGCGTGGACGGCTTCCGCCTCGACGCCGCCCAGCACATCTACTACGACTTCAAGGCGGACGCCGACAATCCGCTCATACTGAAAAAGAACCTCGCCTGGTGGTCCGAATTCCGCCGCGGCCTGGACCAGGTCAACCCCGCGGCCTACGTGGTCGGCGAGGTGACCCGCGATTCCGCCGACGAGCTGGCACCGTACTTCAAGCCGCTCGACGCGGTGTTCGACTTCCCGCTGGCGGTGCAGTTGATCGACAGCGCGAAGAGCGAACGCGCCGGCAATCTCGGCGCACTGCTCGCGCACGCCGACACCGCCTACCGCAAGGTCGCCGGCAAGTCCGGCGTGGACGCGCCGTTCCTGTCCAACCACGACCAGGATCGGGTGATGAGCCAGCTCGACGGCAATCCGCAGCACATGCGCATGGCCGCCGCGATGCTGCTGACCCTGCCCGGCCACCCGTTCGTCTACTACGGCGAGGAGCTGGGCATGCGCGGCAGCAAGCCCGACCCCGACCTGCGCGAACCGATGCGCTGGAACCGCGTGCCGGACGCACCGGGCGAAACCACCTGGAAAAGCTTCACCGCGCACGACGGCCCGCAGGTGTCGGTGCAGGCGCAGCAAGGCGACGCGGATTCGCTGCTGCACTACTACGCCATGCTGATCCACTGGCGCCGCGAGCTACCGGCCCTGCGCGACGGCGCGATCCGGCCATGGGCCACCGACAACCCGCACATCGCCGCCTGGCAACTCGACGACGCGAACGACCATGTGCTGGTCGTGCACAACCTGTCCGGCCAGGCGCAGTCGCTGGCGCTGGACGAGCAGCCGTTCCGCAGCGTGCGGCTGCGCAGCCGCCCCGACACCCGCTTGCGACACGGCCGCCTGAGCATGGCGCCGTACAGCACGGCCATCCTGCAGTGACCACGGAACCCGACGCGATGAGCAAACCCGCTTCCCCACGCCGGCGCCACCTTGCCGGGCTGTGCCTCGGCCTCGCCCTGGCCCCGCTCGGCGCCGGCATGGCGCAGACGCCCCCGGTCCCCGCGACGACTTCACCGGCAACCCCCATGGACCAGACCGTCAACCACGACATCAGCATCGACACCCAAGGCGACCGGCTGCTCGTGCGCTTCGTCGCACCCGGCATCGTGCACGTGCAGCACCAGCACGCCGCCGGCGCGCCGACGCTGGTGCTCGACCCCGCCGCCAGGCTGCCGGCCTTCGATGCCCGGCGCAGCGACGACGGCGCGAACGGGGCGACGCTCGCCAGCGAGCGCGGCTCGGTGCGCTGGGACCGGCAGCATCGCCTGCTGCGCATCGACGATGCGCAGCAGCGGCCGTTGCTGCAGATCGAGCTCGACCCTGCCACGCCTGCCACGCTGAGCCTGCGCCACGACCCGCGCGACGCGCTGTACGGCATCGGCGGCTACAACGCCACCGCGGACGCCTCGACCGGCATGCTGCGCAGCGGCAAGCAGCTGGCCATGTCCGGCGAGCAGGGCCACGCCGGTGCGCCGTTCGTGTGGAGCAGCGCCGGCTACGGCGTGCTGCTGGACAGCGACGGCGCCAGCTTCACCCTGGCGCCGGGCACGGTCAGCGCCGTCGATACGGCACGCCCGCAGACCGACTACTACATCCTGCTCGGCACGCCGGCGCAGATCTTCGCCGAGCTGGCCCGGCTCAGCGGCCGCACGCCGCTGTTCCCGAAGTGGGCGATGGGCTTCACCAACAGCCAGTGGGGCATCGACCAGCAGGAACTGCTGCAGATCGTCGACAGCTACCGCGCCAGGCACATCCCGCTCGACAACGTCACGCTGGACTTCGACTGGAAGGCCTGGGGCGTGGACGACTACGGCGAGTTCCGCTGGAACCCGGCCAAGTTCCCCGACGGCCCCGGCGGCGCGCTGGCGAAGCGGCTGGACGCGCGCGGCATCCGCCTGACCGGCATCATGAAGCCGCGCATCCACGTCGACACGGTGGAAGGACGCTACGCCAGCGCGCACGGTTTCTGGGTGCCCGACGAGAAGGTCAGCGACGACTATTTCTCGCACAAGCCGGTGAAGGACATCGACTTCGACCTGGCCGCCGCACGCGACTGGTACGGCAAGCTGGCGATCAAGTACGGCTACGACCACGGCATCGCCGGCTGGTGGAACGACGAAGCGGACACCGTCGGCAGCGACACCGAATTCATGAACATGCAGCGCGCGCTGTACGACAGCCAGCGCGCCGTGTCGGACCAGCGCGTGTGGTCGATCAACCGCAACTTCTGGCTGGGCTCGCAGCGCTACGCCTACGGCCTGTGGTCCGGCGACATCGACACCGGCTTCGCCAGCATGGCCGGCCAGCGCGCGCGCATGCTCAGCGCGATCAACGTGGGCGCGATGCAGTGGGGCATGGACGGCGGCGGCTTCCGCAACGGCACGCCGACGCCGGAGAACTACGCGCGCTGGATCCAGTTCGGCGCGTTCACGCCGATCTTCCGCGTGCACGGCGAACTGGGCCAGAAACGCCAGCCGTGGGTGTACGGCCCGGTCGCGGAGAAGGCCGCGACCGACGCGATCCGCCTGCGCTACGCGCTGATCCCGTACATCTACAGCTATGAGCACGCGCGCCACGCCGACGGCGTGGGCCTGGTGCGTCCGCTGCTGTTCGACTGGCCGCAGGATGCGAACGTGCGCAACGACGTCGACAGCTGGCTGTTCGGCGACTGGCTCCTGGTCTCGCCGGTGGTCGAACAGGGGCAGACCGCCAAGGACATCTACCTGCCCGCCGGGCGCTGGACCGACTGGTTCAGCGGCAAGACGTACGACGGCGGCCAGACCATCCGCCTGGCGATCGACAGCAAGACGTGGAGCGACATCCCGCTGTTCGTGCGCGACGGCGCGATCATCCCCACTCGCGCCGATCCGGTGGACTACGTGGACGAGCGACCGCTGACCGAACTCGACGTCGACGTGTTCCCCGCCGCGCAGTGCAGCACGTTCGACTACTACGACGACGACGGCAACACCTACGGCTACGAACACGGCGCGTACTTCCTGCAGCCGCTGTCGGCACAGCGCCGCGGCGACACCGTGCAACTGGAACTCGGCGCCGCCAGCGGCAGCTTCAAGCCCGCGCTGCGCCACTACCTGCTGAAGGTCCACGGCGGCGCGGCCGCCCGCGTCAGCGGCCAGCTGAAGTCGTTCCCGGACCTGGCGGCGTTGCGGCAGTCCGGCGGCGAAGGCTGGGCAAGTGGCCGCGACCGCTACGGCGAGGTCACCTGGGTACGGGTGACGGCAGGGCGCGCCGCGCGGATCACGCTCGCCATGTAGGCGGCGAGGCGCCCTGGTTTCCTGAAAGCGCAAGAACCCCGGCTTGCCTGCGGCAGGCCGGTTCCACCCACCTGCGGAGGGGCGTTCGATGGGCAATCAAGGCAAGGCAACACACGGCTCGGTATCCACCCTGGCATGCGCGCTCGCCGCGGCACTGGCGCTCTACGCATTGCCGGCCATCCACGAACAGGCGCGGGCCGCCAGCAACGACAACAACGTGGAGTGGAACGGCCTGTTCCACGACCAGGGCCCGCTCTACGACAACCACGTCGAGCCGACCGCCGCGCAGGCGGTCACGCTGACCCTGCGCACCTTCAAGGGCGACATCAGCAGCGCCAACATCAAGTACTACGACAGCGCCGACGGCGCGTTCCACTGGGTGGCGATGAGCTGGTCGGCCAACGACGCCACCGGCAATTTCGATTTCTGGAGAGGCACCATCCCGGCCAGCGCCTCGAAGAAGTACTACCGCTTCCAGATCAACGACGGCAGCGCGACGGCCTGGCTCAACGCCGCCGGCACCGCTTCGGCCGAACCGTCCTCCGGCGACTTCTTCATCCTCCCCGGCTTCACCACCCCGGCATGGATGAAGAACGGCGTGATGTACCAGATCTTCCCCGACCGCTTCTACAACGGCGACGCCGGCAACGACGTGACCAGCGGCCAGTACACCTACGCCGGCTGCGCCACCGAGAAGCATGCCTGGGGGTCGAGCGTGTTCGCCAACGTCGGCGGCTGCAACACCGCCGTGTTCTTCGGCGGCGACCTGGCCGGCATCGACCAGAAGCTGGGCTACATCAAGAACACGGTCGGCGCCGACATCGTCTACCTCAACCCGGTGTTCCTGTCGCCGAGCAACCACAAGTACGACACCGAGGATTACCTGACGGTGGACCCGGCGTTCGGCAGCAATGCCACGCTGCAGACGCTGAGCGCCGACCTCCACTCGACCGCCAACGGGCCGAAGGGCTACCTGGTGCTCGACGGCGTGTTCAACCACACCGGCGACACCCACCAGTGGTTCGACCGCTACAACTGGTGGACCGGCATCACCGGCGCCTACGAATCCCAGTCCAGCCCGACCTACGGCTACTACACCTTCCAGAGCTGGCCCACTACGTATTCCGCCTTCTTCGGCTTCTCGTCCATGCCCAAGCTGGACTACGGCGCCAGCGGCTCGGCCGTGCGCAACGCGATCTACGGCGGCACCGGCTCGGTGGTGAAGAGCTACCTGGCGTCGCCCTACGCGATCGACGGCTGGCGCCTCGACGCGGCGCAGTACCTCGACGCCGGCGGCGGCAACGGCAGCGACGCCGCCAACCACCAGATCATGGCCGAGCTGCGCAGCGCGGTGAAGTCGGTCAACCCCAACGCCGACATCCTCGGCGAGTTCTGGGGCAACGCCGGCCCGTGGACCGCCGGCGGCGACCAGTGGGACGGCGCGATGAACTACGACGGCTTCACCCAGCCGGTGTCGGAGTGGATCACCGGCCAGGATTACAGCGGCAATGCGGCGAGCATCCCGGTCTCGCAGTTCGACAGCTGGCTGCACGGCACCCGCGCGAACTACCCGACCAACGTGCAGCAGGCGATGAGCAACTTCCTGTCCAGCCACGACATCACCCGCTTCGGCAATCGCGCCGGCGGCGACATCTGGAAGACCTACCTGGCGCTGTTCTTCCAGATGACCTACGTGGGCACGCCGACCATCTACTACGGCGACGAGTACGGCATGCAGGGCGGCGCCGACCCGGACAACCGACGCACCTTCGACTGGACCGTCGGCACCTCGACCAACAGCGCGGTGGCGCTGACCCAGAAGCTGGTCGCGATCCGCAACGCCTACCCGGCGCTGCGTACCGGCTCGTTCATGACCCTGCTCACCGACGACACCAGCAAGCTGTACGCCTACGGCCGTTTCGACGCCACCAACCGCATCGCGGTGGCACTCAACAACGACTCGGTGACGCACACGGTGACGGTGCCGGTGTGGCAGCTCAGCATGACCAACGGCAGCACGGTCACCGAACTGATCTCCGGCACGCACTACACCGTGCAGAACGGTCAGGTCAGCGTGGCAGTGAACGGCCACTACGGGGCGATCCTGGCGCAGTGAACCCGGCCACGGCGGCGGCGTGGCGCCTGCGCCGCGCCGCCGCTGGACGCCGCCCCTCGCGTGTAGCAGACTGCGTCACCATGTAAACGTTTACATCCTGATGGCTGCGGGCTTTGCCTGCCCCTCCCGCGCCACTCCACGCGTCGAACAGGACCCCGCCATGACTCTTTCCGCCTCGCTTCGTCAACTGGCCCTGGGCCTTGGCGCGGCCGCCCTGCTGCTCGCCGGCACGGCGGTCGCGGCGGCGCCCGCCACCACCGCCGTCAAGCTGAGCATCGACGCCAGCGCGCCAGCCACGCCGTTCCCGCACTTCTGGGAACACATGCTCGGCTCCGGCCGCGCCGCGCTGGCGCTGCGCGACGACTACCGCAAGGATCTGGACGCCGTGCACCAGGCCACCGGCGTCGGCTACATCCGCTTCCACGGCATCCTCGACCACGACGTCGGCCTGGTGCAGCGCGACGCGCAGGGCAGGATTTCCTACAACTTCTCCTACGTCGACCAGATCTACGACGGCCTGCTCGAGCACGGCTTCAAGCCGTTCGTGGAACTCGGCTTCATGCCGCCGGAACTCACCTCCGACCCGGCCGCGCTGCACCCGTTCTGGTACCGCCCGAACATCGCGCCGCCGAAGGACTATGCCGAATGGGATGCGATGATCGGCGCGCTGGCGCAGCACCTGGTCGAGCGCTATGGCATCGACGAGGTGGCCAGCTGGTACTTCGAGGTGTGGAACGAGCCGAACATCGGTTTCTGGGTGGGCCAGCCGGCGCAGGCGAGCTACTTCAAGCTGTACGACCACACCGTACACGCGCTCAAGGCGGTCAGCCCGCGCCTGCGCGTGGGCGGTCCGGCTACCGCGCAGGCCGCGTGGACCGGCGACTTCCTCGCCCACGCGCACCAGAACCACGTGCCGGTCGATTTCGTCAGCAGCCACGTCTACGGCGACGACACCGCCGACAACGTGTTCCACACCGTCGAGAAGATCCCGCGCGCCGATATGGTCTGCCGCGCGGTGGACAAGGTGCACAGGGAAATCGCCGCCTCGCCCTATCCGCAGATGCCGCTGATCTTCAGTGAGTACAACGCCAGCTACGCCAACCTGCCGAACGTCACCGACACCGTGTTCATGGGGCCGTGGCTCGCCAACACCATCCGCGAGTGCGCCGGCAAGGTCGAGGCGATGAGCTACTGGTCGTTCTCCGACGTGTTCGAGGAACAGGGCATCGTGAGCAACCCGTTCTACGGCGGCTTCGGCCTGATCGCCGCCAACCGCATCGCCAAGCCCGCGTTCAACGCGTTCGCGATCCTGCACAAGCTGGGCGACCGCCAGCTGGCGACAAAATCGGACTCCGCCCTGGTCACCCGTCGCACCGACGGCACGCTGGTGATCGCGCTGTGGAACTACGCCCCGCCCGTCGGCGACACCGCCAGCTACACGCCGGGCCAGCCGGTCGGCACGCCGAAACGCTTCGACGTCACGCTGAAGCACCTAAGCGCCACCGCGCACGCCACCGTCTGGCGCGTGGACGCAACCCACGGCAACGCGGTCGCCGCGTTCGACCGCATGGGCCGCCCCGACGCCCCCAGCCGCACGCAGATCGCCCAGCTGCGCGAAGCCGGCAAGCTGGCCGCGCCGGCGTCGCTCGACGTGCACGGCGGCAAGTTCGCGATCGAGGTGCCGGTGCAGGGGCTGGTGGTGATCGAGTTGCGCTGAGGCCAGCGGGCCGGCGAAGGCCCGCCGCCAGCCCATGAATACGTATGCATGGGCTGGTTGCTGCAGTGCGACGCTATCTACCATGCGGTGACGACCCGCACGAATCCGGCCTGCCGCATCCGCGGGCAACGTGCCGGCACGACACCACAGCTGCAGGAGGGGCCATGCCGACCAGGCACATCATCCAACGCTGGCCGCACACGGCGCGCGCATGTTGAGCATCGTCGCGGCCGCCGTGCTGGCCGCCGGCACCAGTGCGCCGGCCTGGCGCGACGGACTGGACTGGCACGGCGTGCACGTCGCCATCAGCCACAACGCGCAGCAGAACTACACGCTGGCGTGGCCGTACGGCCAGCGCACGATCGCGGCGCAGCCGCTGCGCGCGGAAACCGCCAGTCCGCTGTTCGACGGCCTGTTCGCGATGGCGCAGGACGACCTGAAGCAGGACTCGGTCACGGCGATCCGCGACGGCGCATTCGACCACGGCCAGCCGATTCCCTGCCAGTGTTTCGAGACCGGCCTGAAGTGGCCGTACGTGTGGACGCGCGACCTGTCCTATGCGATCGACCTCGGCCTATGGCGCTTCGACCCCGCGCGTTCGCGCAACGGGCTCAAGTTCAAGCTGTCCGGCGTGCGCGTCGCGTCCGCGCCGCCGGGCCCGTACCCAATGCAGGACACCGGTTCGGGCGGCAGCTGGCCGATCAGCACCGACCGCGTGGTGTGGTTCCTCGGCGCGCGCCACCTGCTCGACGACCCGGCCTTCGCCGCCGATACCTGGAAGGCGCTGCTCGCCACCCTGGCGCAGGACCGCCAGTACGCGTTCGACGCCACGTTCGGCCTGTACCGCGGCGAGACCTCGTTCCTCGACTGGCGCGAGCAGAGCTACCCGGCATGGACGGCGGACGAGGTGAGCTTCATCGCGCAGTCCTACGCGCTGTCCACCAACGTGCTGCACTACCAGGCGCTGCGGCTGGCCGCCACGCTGGCCGACGCCCACCGCGACGCGAACGCTGCCGCGGGTTACCGCGCGCAGGCAGCGGCATTGAAGACGGCGATCAACGCGCACTTCTGGCGCGCCGACCGCGGCATGTACATGAGCTATATCGGCGGCGACGGCACGCCGTACGATACCTACGACCTGCTCGGCATCGCGCTGGCGGTCGGCAGCGGCGTGGCCGACGGCGCGCGCGCGAAACAGGCGCTGGCAAACTACCCGAGCTGGCCCGCCGGCAGCCCGGTGATCTGGCCCGAGCGCAGCGACCAGCCGATCTACCACAACCGCGCGATCTGGCCGTTCGTCAGCGCGTACGCGCTGCGCGCCGCGCGCATCACCGGGCAGCCCGCGCGCATCGCGCACGAGATCGAGTCGGTGCTGCGCGGCGCCGCGCTGTATGGCTCCAACATGGAGAACTACGAGCTGCTGACCCAGGGCCAGCACGTGGACGAAGGCAAACTCAGCGGCCCGGTGGTGAATTCGCCCCGCCAGCTGTGGTCGGTGGCGGCGGCGCTGGCGGTGGTCACCGAAGGCGTGTTCGGCCTGAACGAGGACGGCAGCGTTGAGCCGAAGCTGCCGACCGCGCTGGTGCCGATGCTGTTCGGCCAGCGCCGCACGATCACGCTCGGCCTGCGCGAGCGGCAGATCACCTTGCAGTTGCCGGAGAAAATCAGCGGCAACCTGCTGGTGGCCGACCGCACCCGCACGCAAGGTACGGCGACCACGGTGACGCTGAAGGCGGTACAGGTGCCCGATGCACCGCTCCGCACCGACGCGCCGCTGTACGCGCCGCTCGCGCCCGCCACGCCGGTCGTGCAAGCCAATGGCGACAACTGGCGGGTCAGCGCAGAGGGCAAGGTGCGGCTCTATCTCAACGGCCACGCGCATGGCGATATCGACGGCACTGCGACGCTGCCGCGGCAACCGGGCCTGGCCTGCTTCAGCGCCACGCGGGTGGACGCGCACGGCCTGGAATCGCTGCACAGCCCCGACACCTGCGTGGGCGAAACGGCGAAGGTCAACGGCAGCTGGCCGCGCAGGTGGACCGCGCCCGCTACCGGCAGCTACCGCGTGGCGCTCGACTACGCCAACGACCACGGCCCGATCAACACCGGCATCACCGCGGCAGTGAAGATGCTGCGGGTCAGCTGCGCCGGCAGCGACGAGCAACGCCTGCCGATCGTGATGCCGCACAGCGTGCGCGAGCAGCAGTCCACCTGGGGCCGCTTCCACGCGAAAGCGGGAGCCACCTGCCGTTTCGACCTCGACGACGGATTCAACATGAGCTACCTCGCCCATTTCGCCCATTACACCGGAGGCAGCGGCGGCAGCGATGGCGCACTGAACCGGGCCGACGTGCGCGCCCTGCTGATCGCCCCGCTCGCCAGCGGCCGCGCCACGCCATGAAGGACACCCTCCACTTGAACAACAAGCCGTCGCTGTCGTTCTGGCAGATCTGGAACATGTGCTTCGGTTTCCTCGGCATCCAGTTCGGCTTCGCGCTGCAGAACGCCAACGTCAGCCGCATCTTCCAGACGCTGGGCGCGAACGTGGAGCAGATCCCGCTGCTGTGGATCGCCGCGCCGTTCACCGGGTTGATCGTGCAGCCGGTCATCGGCTACTTCTCCGACCGCACCTGGAACCGCTTCGGCCGCCGCCGGCCGTACTTCTTCGCCGGCGCGGTGCTGGCCACGCTGGCCCTGCTGGCGATGCCCAACTCGCCCACGCTGTGGATCGCCGCGGGCCTGCTGTGGATCATGGATGCCTCGTTCAATGTGTCGATGGAACCGTTCCGCGCCTTCGTCGGCGACCAGCTGCCGCCGCCGCAGCGCCCGCTGGGCTACGCGATGCAGAGCGTGTTCATCGGCGTGGGCGCGGTGGTCGCCTCGTTCCTGCCCTACGTGCTCACCCATTTCGGCGTGGCCAACACGGCGCCGCCAGGCGAGGTGCCGCACTCGGTGAAGTACGCCTTCTACGCCGGCGCGTTCGTGCTGCTGGCGGCGATGCTGTGGACCATCCTGAGCACCCGCGAGTACCCGCCGGAGCAGCTGGCGTCGTTCTCCGACAACCGCGTCGAGGAGGCGCCCGGCAGCGTGGCCGGTGCGTGGAAGGTCGGCGCGCTGTTGCTGGCCTCGGGGCTGGTGCTGCTGGGCCTGATCCGGCATTTCGCGCTGGAGAAGGAGCTGTACCTGCTGGCCGGCGGCCTGGCCGGCTTCGGCGCGCTGTTCGCCTGGCTCAGCCGCACCCGCAGCGATGGCGCGCTGCGCCACATCATGGGCGACCTGCACAACATGCCGCTGCCGATGCGCCGGCTCAACTGGGTGCAGTTCTTCTCCTGGTTCGCGATGTTCGCCATGTGGATCAACACCACCTCGGCGGTGTCGCAGACCTTCTACGGCTCCAGCGACACCACCTCGGTGGCCTACAACGAGGGCGCCAACTGGGCCGGCGTGCTGATGGGCACCTACAACGGCGTGGGCGTGCTGGCGGCCATCGCGATCCCGCTGCTGGTGCGCGCCTGCGGGCTGCGCATGAGCCACCTGGTCAACCTGTGGCTGGGCGGGTTCGGCCTGCTGTCGTTCCTGCTGATCCGCGACCCGCACTGGCTGATCGCCTCGATGGTCGGCGTGGGTTTCGCCTGGGCGTCGATCCTCTCGCTGCCTTACGCGATGCTGTCGGACAACCTGCCCGCGGCGAAGATGGGCGTGTACATGGGCATCTTCAATTTCTTCATCGTGATCCCGCAGCTGCTCGCCGCCAGCGTGCTGGGCGTGCTGCTCAAGCTGTTCTTCCACAACCAGCCGATCTGGGCGCTGGGCCTGGGCGGCGCGAGCCTGCTCATCGCCGGCCTGTGCACGCTGCGCGTGCCCGAACCGGCCACCACCCCACCATCCTTGTAGGAGCCCGCTGGCGGGCGATGCTCTTTTCCGGAAGACCGAAAGCGGGGAAAGCATCACCCGCCAGCGGGCTCCTACAAAAATCCGGACGCGTCAGATCGAGGGATACACGATGATCAAGCACATGGCCGCCGCTCTGGCACTGACCCTGGTCGCGGGCCTGGCCCGGGCCGCCACGCCGCCCGACCTCGTCGGCACCGAGGCGCCGATGGCGTCGAACGCGATCTACTTCGTGTTGACCGACCGCTTCGTCAACGGCGATCCGTCCAACGACCACCGCGACCAGGGTGGCGCGCACCGCAGCTTCGACATCCCCGTTCCCGGCGCGCCGCCGGGCGAGAGCGCGAACATCGGCTACCTCGGCGGCGACTTCAAGGGCGTGCTGGACAACGCCGGCTACATCCGCGGCATGGGCTTCGGCGCGGTGTGGATCACCCCGATCGTGGACAACCCCGACCAGGCGTTCACCGGCGGCGATCCGGTGAGCTGGGGCTCGAAGTTCACCGACCGCGGCAAGACCGGCTTCCACGGCTACTGGGGCGTCAACTTCTACAAGCTCGACGAGCACCTGCCGAGCAGGAACCTCGACTTCCGCCAGTTCACCGCGGCGATGCACCAGGCCGGGCTCAAGGTGGTGCAGGACATCGTGGCCAACCACGGCTCGCCCGCCTTCAGCATGCCGGTGCGCCAGCCGCAGTTCGGCCAGATCTTCGACAAGGACGGCAAACTCATCGCCGACCAGCAGAACCTGCCGCCGTACCGGCTCGACCCGGTGCGCAACCCGCTGCACCGCTTCTACCACGCCTACGACGACCTGGTGCAGCTGTCCAACAACGACGACCAGAACCCGGCCGTGCTCGACTACTTCGTCGGCGCGTACGAGCAGTGGGTCGACCAGGGCGCCGACGCGTTCCGCATCGACACCATCAGCCACATGCCCACCGCGTTCTGGAAACAGTTCGCCGCGCGCATCCGCGCCAAGCACCCCGGCTTCTTCATGTTTGGCGAGGCGTTCGACTACAGCCCCGACAACATCGGCCAGTACACCTGGCCTTCCAGCGGCAGCATCAGCGTGCTCGACTTCCCGCTGCGCGGACGCCTCGCCGAGGTGTTCGAACACCCCGGCAGCGACTACGCGCAACTGCTCGACCGCCTCTACCTCACCAACGGCCCGTACCAGAACCCGTACGAGCTGGTCACCTTCTACGACAACCACGACATGGCGCGCCTCGCCGCCAGCGACGCCGGCTTCATCGACGCCAACAACTTCCTGTTCACCGCGCGCGGCATTCCCGCCATCTACTACGGCTCCGAAACCGGCTTCGAGCGCGGCAAGGCCGAGCACCAGGGCAACCGCAACTACTACGGCCAGCAGCGCATCGACGCGGCATCGAACAGCCCGATCTATCGCCAGCTCAAGCGCATCGCCCGGCTGCGCGAAAACACCCCCGCCCTGCAGCGCGGCCTGATGTTGCCGCTGCGCTTCGCCGGCAACCGGGCCGCGTTCTACCGCGTGTACCAGCACGGCGACACCCACCAGATCGCGCTGGTCCTGCTCAACAAGGGCGACGCCGCCGCGCCGTTCGACGTCAGCGACTACCTGCAGGCCGGCCGCTGGACGCCGGCGCTCGGCGGCAGCGCGATCGACGTGGCCGCAGGCGGTCACCTGCGCGCCACCGTCGCCGCGCATGGCGTGCAGGTCTGGCTGCTGGACGCAGTGGCCACCCGTCCCGATCTGGTCGCCGAACTCACCCGGCTGATGCAGGAGCGCGGGCATCCGCAGCGCTGAGCCGCTCGACCCGAGACAGCCAAGCCGGCCGCGCCTGGTTCCGGGCGCGCGCCGCCACTTGCCCCTGGATCGCCAACGTACCGGGAAAGGCCTCGACCTCCAAGGCACCCATCTCGTGCGGATGGCGTTTGCCGCTGGCCGGAATGAAGCGTCGAAGCCGGCCGGCATACACTGTTCCGTACGCAGGCTGTCATGCTTCAAACGCAAACGCGCCAGCACCCGATCCAGCAACCGCGGCGTTTTCGCCCCCGTTACACCCGCACTTTTGCAGGTGTAACTCATACACCCTCAAAAGTGTCGGATAACACCGGCAGCCTGCACCCGCACTCGCGATGACGCTGCAGCGCAAACACATGATCTGCTGCAGGAATTCGTCACTTGAACGGCCAGGTGCAGGGTCGCATACTCGGCGCAACACCCCACTTTTGGGGTCTACTTAGCGTTATGCGTCATGGGTTGCATCCAAGCTGTTTGCCGGTTCCGTTCACTCTTGGCGTAATGCCGCCGCCTGGCGTCCGCAGATACTGGCATCCTGTGGCAGAATCGGTCACCACCTCCACGCCACTGCGGCTCGGCCAAGTGCCATCCGTGCTGTCTCGCCCAATCGGCAAAAGCGAAATCAGGTACGCCGCAACAATGCCTGCAGCGAACCATCCCGCTATCCACCTCGTCCAGTCTTTCAGTGCTTGCAGCATTCTCGGTTCCTCGTCGCAGTGACGCATAACAGTTCAATCAACCGGACGCTCGCCAGCTATGCTGGCTCGTGCCGGTTATTTCCAGCGTTAGACCTCACAACATGACTCTTCTGCGCGTGCTGGTCTCGATCATTGTTCCTCTCGTCGTCAGTGCTTGCGTTGGCCCGAGGTTGGCCGCAACCGTCGCAAAGCCGGCAATTCCGCAAACGGCAGCCGAGTGCACCGCGCGAGGCGGCAACTGGACAACGCTCGGTCTTCCATATCCTGGCAAGCCAAAAGTCTGCGACCTCAAGGCTACTGACTCCGGCAAGGTCTGCTCAGACTCCAGCGAATGCCAAGGTTCGTGTGTTGCACCTGACAGCATTGCCAGCGGCGCTAAAGCAAGCGGCACCTGCTCGGCGTACGTGTCCAATTTCGGCAACGTCAAACTAGTCGAGCATGGCAAAGTTGTGTTGCTCAACGTAGAGTGAGGTCTAACCAGTCATTCGAGGCGGACGGCTACGCCGCCGCTCAATTCCAGCGTTAGGCCTCTATGAAGTTTCTGCGCAAATTGTTAATGACTCTCACTGGCTTTCTCCTCGGGGCGTTGGCAGGCGTCTTTGTTGCCGGGGGTTATGTGCGTTTGACCTACTCATGCCAACCTGGCCCATTGGAACCGTGTGACGCCGGAGGTTACGTGGGTATGGGTCTTGCCATGGTCCTTTCACCTGTCCTTGGTTTGCTATTCGGTTTCATTGCATACAAGCTGGCCGCACGCATAAACCGTAAGCGCGCGGCCTAACCCGTCATTCGAGGCGGACGGCTACGCCGCCGCTCAATTCCAGCGTTGAGGCTGTAGAAAAACCCCTTTCCACGGACGGATAGACGGCCAACA
>ERZ778017.70-NODE-70-length-181758-cov-949.845913_pt1 | contig 181758 bp, 155 predicted proteins | sample MGYA00375747_ERZ778017 | MGnify/ENA primary metagenome ERZ778017 (study PRJEB29350, sample SAMN05509838) | bioreactor metagenome | biome: bioreactor; material: wastewater | place: South Africa: University of Cape Town | collected 2014-03-17 ... | reverse complement strand
GACACTATTTTGCAATAGGATGGGGAGGTTGAGTTATTGAGCAAACCCTAATTAAGGCGTCTTTGAATTTCCAACTCCAACCTGGATTGCCCTACATTCTTGAAATAAAATCAAGATTCCTATTTTTACGTACTTTTAGAAGTTACCAAAGAGAAGAGGTACAATATAAATCCTTTTATTATCGTTTTATTTTACTTGACGTTTTTTTTCAATAAGTGAAAGTTTTATTCCCCCAATATGAAATCTACCAAACAACTTTTCATCACCTTGCTTTTTATGATTCCCTTGTGGACAACGGCCCAATTCAGGAAATATTCCAATGAATTCCTGAATATCGGAGCAGGGGCTCGTGGACTGGCAATGGGTTCAGCGCAGGCCGCATCTGTAGATGATGCCACGGCCGGATACTGGAATCCCGCGGCGCTTACACTGGTAAAGGATCACCCCACGATAAGCCTGATGCATGCAAGCTACTTTAGTAATATTGGTAATTATGAGTTTGCAAGTATTGCAATTCCTGTTGATGACAACCGCCGGACTATCGGATTCAGCATCCTGAGGTTTGCCGTGGACGATATCCCCAATACCTTGTTTTTGGTGGAGCCTGACGGAAGCATAGACTATAACAATATTTCCACTTTTTCTTCGGCCGACTATGCCTTTCTTTTTTCCTTTGCACAAAAAATAAAAGATGACGGAGATTTTAAGATGTCGTTTGGTGCAAATGCAAAGGTTATTTACCGGAAAGTGGGACATTTTGCCAATGCATGGGGTTTTGGGTTAGATGCTGCATTACACATGCAAAAAGGAAACTGGAGTGCCGCAGCCGTCGTGAAGGATATTACAACAACATTCAATGCCTGGTCATTTCATTTTACTGACAAAGAAAAACAAGTGCTGTATCTGACAAAAAATGATATTCCGGTAAAATCAACTGAACTTACTTCCCCAAGGCTTACCCTCGCATCATCATACAAAATTCCGGTCAGCAAATCTCTTAGCCTTCTTGCAGAAGCTGATTTCGATTTCACTTTTGACGGGCAAAGGAATACTTTAATCAGCGGAAATCCGGTGAGTGTAGCTCCTCATGCGGGGATTGAAGCGGGTATTAAGGATGTCTTTTTTATCAGAGCGGGAATCACTAACTTTCAAAGGGCGCTCAAAGATGCAGATACAACCAATCAGCAAAAAGTCTGGATTTATCAACCTTCTTTGGGGGCGGGTTTCAAATTTGGCAATGTCAATATTGATTACGCCTTTACTAATTTGGCGAATCAGTCACATCCTTTATATACACACGTATTTTCGTTGAAGATTTTAATGTCAGGCGATAAAAATAACTAACCGGCTTTATGAAAAAAATACTATTCATCCTTTCAATTTTCAGCTTTTTCGCTGCTACCGGGCAGACCTATCAGAATAGCTGGATCAATTATAATCAGACATACTATAAGTTTAGTGTACCGAACAATGGCCTTTATAGAATTCCCTATTCAACATTACAGGCCGCCGGATTAGGAAATGTGCCTGCCGAGCAATTTCAGCTCTGGAGAAATGGCGTTGAACAGCCGTTGTACATTACCAAAACTACCGGCACCCTGGGTTCGTCAGATTACATAGAATTCTTCGGACTAATGAATGACGGAAAACAAGATACAAAACTTTACCGCCAAACAGATTTTCAATTATCCGACCATTACAGTCTTTACACCGATACGAGCAGTTATTTTCTGACAGTACATGCAGGAGCAAATTTGAGATTGGTTGACGATGCTAATATTGTCGCAGGCAATACACTGCCGGCCGAGAAATACTTCATGAATAAGGTAGGAAACTACTTCAGATCGGGAATTAATCCGGGGTATTCTATTCCGGTTGGTGGTGTTTATTTATATTCTTCCTCCTTTGATCAGGGTGAAGGTTGGTCGAGCCGCTATATCACCGGGGGATCACAATATGAATTGGCTCTAAGTAAGCAAAATCTCAATATTTATCCGTCAGGACCTGATGGGACTGTAACATATGGGGCAGCAGGGTGTGCGTTCAATAATCGAAACATAACAGTTTCCTTAAATAACGGGATTTATACGGGAATGATAGACAATGCCCCCATGCCTTCCTTTAATTACGTAAAAAATAGTGTCAAGGTTCCAATATCATTATTGAGCGGGAATAATAACTGGGTAAACTTTAGGTTTGGAAATACATCTACTGTATCAACCGACAGAATGGTTGTATCTTATTTCAATTTTACCTATCCGAGTACTTTCAATTTTAATAACCTAACCTCTTTTTATTTTGAATTGCCGGCTTCATCACAGGGCAATTACCTGGAAATTATAAATTTCAACAAAGGCACTTCAACTCCCGTTTTATACGATTATTCAACTGGAAAAAGATATACGGCAGATTTGAGTGTCGCAGGCAAATACAGATTTGTTCTGCCCCCTTCAACCACCCTACAAAAACTAAGAATGGTTTCTGAAGATCCAACGGCAATCACCACAATTAACTCCTTAACGCAACGGAAATTTATTGACTATTCACAATTTGCCAACCAGGGCAATTACATTATTATTTCCAATTCAATTTTGTATAGTTCTTCTACCGGAGATAATTTTGTGGACGAATATCGCCAATACCGCAGCTCTGCACCCGGTGGTAATTTCAAAGCCATTGTGGTTGATATAAATGAAATTACCGATCAATTTGCCTACGGAATTTCAAAACATCCATCGGCCATTAAAGATTTTATTCAGTTTGCCGCCGCAAAATTTAATCCCGCACCCAAATATGTTTTCCTTATAGGAAAGGGGGTTGCCTATGACGAATATATGGCAAATTATAGCAGCGCCTACAAAGATCGGCTGAATCTCGTACAAACCTTCGGCAGTCCCGCATCGGATAATTTGCTTTCGTCTCCCTACGGAATTACAACCCCAACAGTTCCCATCGGCAGGTTGTCTGCGGTTTCAGGGGATGAGGTCGGAAGTTATCTTTCCAAAATGAAAGAATATGAAGGAGAACAGCAATCGACATCGCAAACTATCAACGATAAACTTTGGATGAAGAATGTTGTTCAGATTGTCGGCGGAAAAGACAGCAGCGAAAATTCAACATTCCGGAACTATATGTATGGCTATGGTTCTATTCTTCAGGATAGTTCACTTGGCGACCATGTTGAATTGTTTTCTAAAACCTCTAATGCAGCCGTCCAATTAATCGCATCCCAACGCATAGAACAATTATTTGAAGAGGGAATCGGAATGCTAACGTATTTCGGCCACTCTTCCGCCAATACTCTTGAATACAACCTGAGCGATCCTCAGTCATACAACAATCCTTCTAAATACCCATTCTTTTTTGTGAGTGGCTGTACCGCTGGTAACAATTTCGTGTACGATACAATGCGTATTGTGGCCAACAGAACTACTATTTCAGAAAATTTTGTCTTGAGCAAAAACAGGGGAAGCATTGCTTTTATGGCAAGTACACATTACGGTATTCCACCCTATCTTGATGAATACAATCTCAAATTTTTCTCTCTTTTGGGCGGCCAAAATTATATGGCTCCGGTCGGAAATCTGATCAAAAACACAATTGATCAATTAGGTGGTGGAAACCCGGGATTAGGGTATTTTAACCGTGCCGATATGGAGGAAATGGGCCTTAATGGAGATCCTGCTCTGAAAATTCATTCAGAACCCAAGCCGGATTTTGTAGTGGAAGATAACCTCATCAAAATTGACCCGTCATTCATTTCTGTTTCTCAGGAGAAATTTACAGTAAAGGCAAAGACGTATAACCTGGGAAAAGCTGTTGGAGACTCCATTTACTGGGATATCAAACGTACCTATCCAAATGGAACAGTAAAAACCATTTTCAGAAAAAAAATACAGGCTCCTTATTATGCCGATTCTGTATTGCTTACTGTACCGGTTATTTCATCTACTGACAAAGGGTTGAACAAGATAACAGTTACCATCGATGCCAATAATGATGTAGATGAAATGTCTGAAACCAATAACAGCTTCACCAAAGAATTCTTTATTTATGAAGATGAGGCGCAGCCGGCATATCCCGGGAACTACGCCATCATCAACAACAATAAACAAATTCTTTACGCCTCTACCTCAAACCCAATCAGCACTCCCAAAGATTATGAATTCCAAATCGATACCACGGAATTATTTAATAGTCCTTTAAAAATAACCAAGACCCTCAACAGCGCCGGAGGAATATTGGAATTTGATCCGGGGATTACCTATCTGGATAGTACCGTATATTACTGGCGTGTGGCTGTAAAATCAGATACCACTACCGAAGAAAATTATCATTGGAATAATTCCTCTTTTATTTATTTGGCCAATAGCTATCCCGGAAGCAATCAGTCACATTATTACCAGCATCTGGCCTCCGACACCACGGATATTAAAATGAATGACGCACGAAAATGGGAATTCGGAAGTGTTACAAATATTATTACTGCGCGCGACGGGGTATTCCCGACTGCTGCAAGTTATGCTACCCAATTTGCGAACGATATCAATGGCGCTACCTTCGTTTCAAGCGTTTGCGGTATATCGGGTGTCATTGTAAATGTGCTTGATCCCATTACTTTGAAACCCTGGCTCAATACAACAGGGACAGGACGGTTTGGTAGTGATTCGGCGTGCCCAGGGGCTAATCTGGCGCCCAACTTCCAGTTCAATATTCTATCTCAGACCAAACGAATAGCCCTCTATCATTTTCTAAAAGATACCATTCCGGCAGGAAGTCTGGTTATTGTCAGAAATATTAGTGGCACAGACCCCACAACCAACACCTACGCTTCCGACTGGCAGGGAGATACAACTGTTTTAGGACCTGGAAATTCATTATACAATCAACTGTTTAATGATGGGTTTACCCTGGTCGATTCTTTCAACAGGCCCCGTGCATTTATTTTTATGTACCAAAAGGGAATCCCTGATTTTATACCCACCTTCGTATTTTCGAAAGGCATCTATGATCTGATAAGTCTCACCCACAATTTTTCAGCTCCCGACTCTTTAGGATATATTAAATCTCCAAAATTTGGTCCCGCTGTCAATTGGAAAGAACTTCACTGGAGAGGTGTTGACGAAAGCAATCCTCCGTCTGACAATCCACAGGTTACAATTTTTGGAGTTGACAAGAATGGAAATGAAACTCCCCTGATGACCGCCAGCAAAGATCAAAGAGATTTGAATATTTCATCAATCAATGCCAAAACCTATCCCTATCTCAGGTTACAATTGCGCAATGCAGACAGTGTTCAATTTACTCCATTCCAATTGCAATACTGGCGCCTCAATTATGATCCGGCCCCCGAAGGCGCATTGGATCCCACCATTCTCTTCAAGGCGCAGGATACGGTAATCCAGGGGCAACAAATGGATTTTGAAATTGCTTTCAAAAACATCAGCCCGGAAGCCTTTGACAGTATGAGAATAAATGTAACGGTTGTGGACGCAAATAATGTAACCCACGTAATCCCAATTCCACGGCAAAAACCGTTGATAAGCGGAGATACCATTTTAATAAAATTAAGTCTTGACACCAAACCATACGTGGGAGAAAATGTACTCTTTGTAGATTTTAATCCGAATAATGATCAACCCGAATTGTATCACTACAACAATTTTATCTATCATAATTTTTATGTAAAGGGCGACTTTATCAATCCATTACTGGATGTGACCTTTGATGGCGTTCATATTCTCAATCAGGATATTGTTTCCTCTAAACCCCACATCCTGATCAAATTAAAAGACGAGAGTACATTCCTGAAACTCACAGACACCTCTCTTGTTAAGGTTCAATTGCGGTATCCCGACGGGACACTGAAAACGTTTGGATTTGATAATGACACGTTGAGGTTTACCCCGGCAGGAGCAAATGATAATACCGCCACCATTGATTTTAATCCCAGTTTCTTTAGTGCTGACGATGAATATGAATTAATCGTTTCGGGTAAAGATTTAGTAGGAAATCCGGCCGGGGCATTGAATTATCACGTTACTTTCCGGGTTATCGGTAAGCCCATGATATCTAACATGCTGAATTACCCGAATCCGTTCACTACTTCCACGGCCTTTGTATTTACCATCACAGGAAGTGAAGTACCGCAGAATATAAGAATCCAGATTCTTACCATAACAGGAAAAGTGGTAAGAGAAATTACGAAAGACGAATTAGGCCCATTGCATATTGGAAGAAATATTACAGATTTTAAATGGGATGGTACAGACATGTATGGACAGAAGCTTGCAAATGGGGTTTATCTGTATCGCGTATTGACGAATCTTAATGGAAAATCTCTGGATAAGTTTACCGATGTCGGTGACAATACAGACAAATATTTTAATAAGGGTTATGGGAAAATGTATCTGATGCGATAAGAAAATCAGAAAGCCTTTACTGTCCCTTGAATTTAAATCCGGAATGAATTCTCTCCGGATTTTTTATTTCACCTTTTTCCAGGAATTGTTGATGAAAGAACTCATTCCCAATAAAAAAATGAACGGCGTCAGAGTTAAGAAAAAACGGCTATGCCAGTCATCGCAGGTAAGCATGGTAGTAACCCAGTACAAAAGAATAATACCAAGTAAGAAAATAAGTCTTTTATCTTTCTCTTTCCATTTTATTACCAAACCAACAATTCCAAGTACATAAAAAGAATAAAACATAATTGCCAAACCTATATTATGAGGAAGAGAATAGTATGGACGCAATATTCCCCAAAAAGACATCGTCTTAAGAACTGCGAGATGTAGAAACTGAGAAGAGTTCATAAAAATATATTGAATCAGACCCCACAAAGAATTTCCATTCTCCGGCAGATTTACCGGAACCGATGTGACGGTATCCAGTCCGCAAATAACATTTTCCTTAATAAATGGTACCATGAATTTCAGAGATCCACCGGTTTGCATCATTCTGTTCAGAACAAACAAAAAAATACCTAACCAGGCAATTACAAAAGCTGTTTTGACGTAGGCTTTCAGCGGATTCATAAACCTGTAATAAATATAAAATATTGTCGGTACCAGAAATAAAATTCCTGTAGGCCTGGTAAAAGAAAGGAGCGCAAGTAAAAATCCAATGAAAATCATATCCCTGACTCTCAGCCTTTTTAGCGTTAACAAGTAAGAAGAATAAATGACAGTCAAACTAAAAAAAAGAGATTCTGTATAAAGAAAGGTATTATACCATTGATAAAAAATATTGCAGGCAAGTAAAAATGAAGTGATCCACGCAAGCTTTCTATTCCGTAAAAAATGAAAGCTCAGATTATAAAACATAAACAATGCAATTAGATTCACGATAAACTGAATAGCCACAACGAATGCAAAAGACAATTTCAATTTGATACACAAAGCGATCAAAAAGATGATTGTGCTATAAAGCCAGTAGTTGTTTGTAACAAAAGAACCATGATTTAAAAAATATTTCGCGTGATAAATATATTTTGCGGCCTCCATCTGGGTAAAAATTCCATTTGTATGCAAAAGGAACATTTGAACCAGTGCCCAAACAATAAGCAATGAATAGGGAAAGTAGAGTTTACGTATTCGAAAATATTTGTAAAATATAAAACGGATCAATGTGGTAATTTTTTTCTGGGTACGATATTACAGAATTAATCAGAAAAGCCTTAGGCTGCGGTTCATTATAATTTAATTAAGATCAACAACCACAACCTAAAAATTAAATACTTTTATCAAAACGAAGATTGAGAAATGAAAGATGATGAAGTGCTTGATGTGTTGATAATTGGCGGTGGCCCGATCGGTCTGGCATGTGCCATTCATGCAAAGAAGTCGGGATTGAATTATCTGATTTTAGAAAAAGGTGCTCTTGTTAATTCCCTGTTTCATTATCCGGTAAACATGACTTTTTTCAGCACAAGTGAACGGCTGGAAATCGGCAATGTTCCTTTTGTCAGCAACAACAAAAGGCCGACGAGAAATGAAGCGCTGGAATATTACAGGCGAATTGTTACGTCCTTCAACTTAAACATTCGTTTATTTGAAAAGGTAGAACAGGTAAAAAAGAGGAAGGGTGGTTTTGTGGTATTGTCTGCCCGGGGAAAATATTTTTGTAAAAATCTAATACTGGCCACAGGCTTTTATGATACCCCTTACCTGCTCCATGTAAAAGGCGAAGATCTCCCCAAAGTGAAACATTATTATGATGACCCGCATTTTTATGCATTTCAAAAAGTACTGGTGGTGGGTGCTTCCAATTCGGCGGTAGATGCATCGCTCGAAACATGGAGAAAAGGAGCAGAAGTTACCATGGTCATCAGGGATGCAGAAATTGGGGAAAGGGTTAAATACTGGGTCCGTCCCGATATGCTTAACCGGATTAAAGAGGGATCCATTAAAGCCTATTTCAATTCTGAAATCATAGAAATCAGGCCCAATGAGGTGGACATTAAAACACCTGACGGCTTAAAAACGATTCCTAATGACTGGGTTTTGGCAATGACCGGATATCAGCCTGATATTTCATTTATCAAATCCCTCGGGATAAACCTTTCAAAAGATGGCATTTTCAAACCACAATATGATGAAAAAACCCACGAAACAAATGTGCCCGGAATTTATCTTGCCGGCGTAATTTGTGGCGGATTGAATACACACAAACTATTTATCGAAAATAGCCGGGAACACGCGAAAAAAATAATCAGAAATATACGCAAGAAACTAAAGATCGCTTAGTTTAATTCTTCCTGATGTTTTTCAACAATCCGGTGAAGCCTCTTCTCATTTCTTCTGTACGTAAAATGGGTAATGATAAATGCTGATACAATAGAAATAATGGCAAAAATATACACCAAAGATTCACCTCCGGTTTCCCATAGGTTGGTAAAGAGCTTTGAGAAAAAAAACAAAACAAAAAATCCGACTATACTCCACCCGAGGGTATAAGTAAGATAATATCCTGCCCTGGATCCTTTTTTTTGATCCTGCCAATATTCTACAAATCTTCTGTCATTAGGTTTCATGATTTCCATACAGGTTCTTTCTGTTTTTTATTCGGCCATCATTTCCAATGCAGTTCTTACAATGTCTTCTGTATTGGGCTTGCTAAAATAATCACCATCGGTTCCATATCCCGGACGATGGTCTTTTCCGGTGACCGTTCTTGGCGCTACATCCAGCCAGCGGTATCCTCCCTGGTGCTCCATTACCTGGTTAAACATAAATGCGGAAGTGCCTCCGGGAACATCTTCGTCCACAAACATAATCCTGTTTGTTTTTTTTAATGAATCGAGAATCATCTGATTCCTGTCAAATGGCAAAAGGGTTTGCACATCTATAACTTCACAACTAATGCCCGATTTTTCCAGTTCTTTGCATGCACTGTCAACGATTCTCAATATAGAACCATAAGAAACAATCGTGATGTCATTTCCCTCCCTGATTACTTCTGGAATACCAAGAGGAACCCTGAATTCAAGGAGATTGGAAATCAGTTTTTCCTTCAAACGATAACCGTTGAGCGATTCAATCATAAATCCCGGATCGTTGGAGTCCAGAAGGGTGTTGTACAAACCAACGGCCTGCGTCATGTTTCTGGGAACACACACATACATGCCGCGAATGGAATTTATGACAACTCCCAATGGAGATCCGCTATGCCAGATTCCCTCGAGCCGGTGGCCGCGCGTACGGATTATCAGCGGGATGCTTTGTTTACCAAATGTCCTGTAGTGAGTGGTTGCCACATCATCGCTCATTGTGGTAATTGCATACAGCCAATAATCGAGATACTGAATTTCTGCAATGGGTTTCAACCCTCTGTATGCAAGTCCATATCCCTGTCCAATGATTGTATTCTCGCGGATTCCGGTATCAAAAATCCGCTCTTTCCCGTACTTTTTCTGAAGGCCGCTCAACCCCTGATTCACATCACCAATCTGTCCAACATCTTCACCGAATGCAACCACTTTTTTGTTTGTACTGAATAGTTGATCAAAATATTTATTGAGTACTTCGTACCCGTTAATTTCCTGGGCGTCATCCTTTAGAACAGCGGGAACCGCTTTCACATTCAGGGCAGATTTTGGTCCTTCATTATAAAGAAAAGAATCAAACAATTTTCTGTTTTCCTCCAGCAATTGATTATAATACCGGTGAACAGAATCTGCTGCGATTTTGTTTGTATCCGGATGATTCAGGTAAGCCGCAAGGGCCTCCATCACATTTTTTCTCACCGGTTCCCGGATTGCCGATAATTCTTTTGCCAGTTGGGCTGCAATTTCTTTATTGCTCTTTTCCCCTGCTTTTTGAATTAATAAAACGGCTTTGGAAACCTGTTGTTGAATGGGTTCAAGCAATTCCCGCCATGCGGTATCCCGGCTTTCTTTTACTGATTTTTTTGAGCCGGCTTCAATTTTGTCCAGCTCTTCTTCATTTGCCAATGCATTGGTGAGAATCCAGTTTCTCATTTGCCTCTTGCAATCCCATTCCCTTTCCCATTCAAGCCTTTCCGGAGATTTGTATCTTTCATGGCTTCCGGATGTGCTGTGTCCCTGAGGTTGGGTTAATTCCTGAACATGAAAAAGCGCCGGGGTGTGGGTATCGCGGATGTGTTGAATTGCGGGTTCCAAAATTTCACACATGCCTGCATAATCCCAGCCTTTCATTCTGTAAATATTAATTCCATTGGAATTATCATTTTTCTGGAAGCCTTCCAGCACTTTTGAGATAGAACCCTTCACCGTCTGATATTCTTTCGGTACAGAAATTCCATATCCGTCATCCCAGACAAAAATAGCCAGGGGAACCTGTAAAACACCTGCCGCATTCACCGTTTCCCAAAAAGCTCCTTCAGAAGTGGCGCTGTCTCCAATACTGCAGAAACAAACTTCATTTCCATTGTCACTCAAATCTTTCAATTCTCTGAGTTCCGGATTTTCCCTGAATAATTTAGAAGCAAATGCAAGCCCCAAAGCTCTTGGCATCTGGCCTCCGGTAGGCGCAATATCAGAAGAAGAATTCTTCATTTTTGCCAGAGGAAGCCAATCTCCGTTTTCATCTGTATTGGCTGTGGCAAAATGCGAATTCATCTGGCGGCCGGCGCTAAAGGGATCGTTTTTTATATCAGGATCTGCATACAATTGAGAAAAAAACTGAGCAACGCTGGCAATTCCCGCTGCAAATACAAAGGTCTGATCTCTGTAATATCCTGAACGAATATCACCGGGCTTAAAAAATTTTGCGGCTGCCACCTGGGCCACTTCTTTCCCGTCTCCAAAAATTCCAAACTTGGCTTTTCCGGTCAATACTTCTTTTCTGGCGAGCAGGCTCGCCTCACGGCTGAGGCAGACCATGCCATAATCTTTCAAGACGGTATCTCTGAATTTTTCAAAAGACAGGTTCTCGAGAAGGTTTTCGTTTCCGGTGTTTTCGGATTCCATAATCGCAAAAATATTGAATTAAGAATGAGATTGTTAAAATACCATAATCAGATATACAATTTGCAACCGTTAATGGCGTTTTACTATCTTTGAAACGACCTTAAATGTAAGAAATTAATGCGAAGGGTTGCTTTAATATTTTCCTTTTTTTTCATCGCCTGCACTGCTGATGCGCAACAGAGAGTGGCCAATCCAAATGCTACTTTGGTGCATCAGGATTCTTTGCAACCGGCAACCATCCTCTTTAAAGAAAACGAATTTAATTTCGGCCAAATTCCCCAGGGAAGGCCCGTTACACATGTTTTTTCTTTTGTCAATTCCGGAAAAACTCCGGTTGTCCTCTCCAACGTTAAGGCAAGTTGTGGATGTACCACTCCCGTTTGGGATCGGGATACCATTCCACAAGGGGGCAGTTCAAAAATTACGGTAGGATACAATGCTGCAGCGGAAGGTGAATTTGCAAAATCCATCACCGTTACCTACAACGGGAATCAATATCAGCAACTGATTATAAAAGGAGATGTCTGGAAAACACCGGTTACATCTGCCCCTGAAAACGATGCTTTAAATCAATTTAAACAGAAATAACAAATACAATGAAAACATTCCTCGTCGCCGCTTTTGCGTTATTTTCCACCTCTCTTTTTGCTCAACAACTGACGGCAAATGATATCGCAAAGCTCAGCACTGAAAACTTCAACTTCGGAAAGATCAAACAAGGTGTACCTGCTACCGCCACCATTACAGTTACCAACATCGGTAAACAGCCCTTGATTATTGAACAGGCGGCTCCTTCCTGCGGTTGTACGGTAAGCGATTACACAAAAGAGCCGATTGCCCCGGGAAAAACAGGTACGATTAAAGCTATTTTTAATGCGGCTGCTGTGGGTCCGATCAACAAGACAATTACGGTAAAATTTGCCAATGTCAATGACGTAAAGTTTGTAAAACTTACCGGAGAAGTATTGGATGCAACCGCTTACGGCAAATTGCAACCTGACTCCAAAAAGGTTGTGAAGAAAGGATAATTGAAATCATTTGAATAGGAAATATTGAACCTCGCTGTTGCGGGGTTTTTTTATGCCATTTGCAGAAGCCACAATGGAATCGGTTGTCATTGGATTTCTATGCTCATTCAAAATATTTTTTAGTGCAGTTAAATTTTCAGCAAAAAAATCTTACTGAATAATTACTTTTGAGAAACCTGATTGAAACTTTCAAAGTAAATTTTTTAAACTTACCTGACTAATGAACCGCGGAGGATTTTCATGGAGCCGATTTTTAGGAATTTCACGGATGAAATCAAATATCTCGCGAAAAATTGGAATTCCTCTGTCGAGAAGCGGCCGCGAACAGAAGATTGGCAGAATGGTTACAAAAGGTTGCCTGGGAACATTTTTGATTTTCTTTTTTACAACTGTTGTATCGGGAATCATTTTGATTGAGCTCTTTTTTTCATTTTGAGCTGAATAGTTTTTTGATTGAATTTTCCTGCAGGAAATCTTACACGATCGATAAATAAGCATTATCCCGAAATTATTTTAGATAATTGAATTATATTCCGGGATATGATTTCGGGATCAAATAAATTTCCACATAAAAGTACATAATGAATTTCACCAACTGTAATGCGTGGATATTACATTTGTATAGGAAGAATGTTTCCCTTTGCTTTTCTACCTTCTAAAAAGGGGTGTATTAAAATATTGATACAGATTCTAAACAACCAAACTATCATTTATTGGGTAAAATATTGCTGACCCTAAAATTCAACCAATCATGAGAAAATTAATTTTCATTGTTTTCGGCTGTTTTCTGATTCAAAGTGGTTTTTCACAGGCTCAGGAAAAAATGGATACACTGGATAATATTACTGTATCTGCATTTGAAAATCACAGAAAGCTTCTTGAAGTAGCTGCTCCTGTGAGTGTCATCCGTTCACAGGATTTAAATAATTATAACAACATTTCTATTGTAAACGCGATGAATATGACTCCCGGGGTTAATATGGATGAACGCTCTCCCGGAAGTTACAGATTGAATATCCGGGGAAGTACTGTGCGTTCCCCATTTGGTGTCAGAAATGTAAAGGTTTATTACAATGATATTCCATTTACTGATCCGGGCGGAAATACTTATCTGCAGATACTCGGATTTTATAATTATAATTCAATAGAAATTATTAAAGGTCCTTCGGGAAGTATGTACGGAAGCGGCAATGGCGGGGTAATGATGATTAATGATATGAATGAGAATAACGACAAAAGAATTTCGTTTACCTATGGTAGTTATAATACACAAAGCATACTTGCCGAATCAAATTTTTCAAACAATGCACGTTCAATCTCTATTAAATACAACCGCCAAAGCAGCAATGGTTACAGAGATCATACGGTCATGCACAGAGATGTGGTTTCAATAAATACTTCGTTGAAGAATACTGAAAAATTTAAACTGAGAGGTACTTTTTTATATGGCAGCCTTTACTACGAAACTCCCGGTGCGCTTACACTTTCCGAATATTTAGCTAATCCAAAAAGTGCCAGGCCAAAAGCAGGTATCTTTCCTTCTGCGCAACAGGCAGATGCTCATTTCACGCTTAATTATTTTTTAAGCGGGCTTACATCAGACCAGAAAATAAGCAACCATATAAAAAATCAATTGACCATTTATGGTGCCTATGCTCAAAACAGAAATCCCAATTTCAGAAATTTCTCCCGTACCTCTGAACCCCATTTCGGAGCAAGGACAAATTTCACTTTCTCAAAAAAATATAAACAGACCCTGTTGCAAATAAACATGGGCGGTGAATATCAGCACAGTTTCTATTCTCAGCGGGTATATGATAATAACAGCGGGCAAACCGGTTTATTACAGACAGACGATGAAGTTTTCAATACCCAGGCTCTTGGATATCTGCAGGCGCAAGTACAACTTGCAAATGGCATATCGATAACTGCGGGCAGCAGTATCAATATTTTCACTGTCGATTTCAATCAGTTTTCTGATCCTGTTCTGCACTTTCAAAGAAGATTTAAAAATGAATTGGCTCCCCGTTTTTCAATTTCAAAAAAGTTTAAGAAAGACTTTGTTTTGTATGGAACTATATCCAAAGGATTTTCACCTCCATCTATTGCTGAACTTCTACCCTCAACTGACATTTTTAATGAAACTTTAGTTGCAGAAAAAGGGTTGAATTATGAAGCAGGTGCAAGGGCAAGCATAATTCAAGGAAGATTATTTATTGATCTGTCATTGTTTAAAATGAATCTGACAAACTCTATCACTCAGGAAAGGGATAACTCTGGAGCAGATTATTTTGTAAATTCAGGAGGTTCCGGGGACAATGGAATTGAAATAATGGCTAACTATTATGCTCTGAGCAAGCCATCACATTTTCTAAAAAATGTGGTTGTCAATCTCACGGCCAATCTGTATAATTTTAAATACAAAAATTACAAACCTCTTGGAAATGATTATTCAGATAACAAAATTCCAGGAGCAAGTTCAGTCAGGTACACCGGATCTGTATTTATGGAAACCACAGACGGCACAAGTCTCGACATTAGTGCTCTGCACAACGGAAAGATTGCCCTGAACGATGCCAATTCGGTTTTTGCAAAACCTTATTCCCTGCTTGATGCAAAACTCGCGCACAACTTTGCAACAGGAAAAAGTAAAATATCTGTATTCACAGGGGTGCAGAATATTTTTAATGAAACCTACAGCCTTGGAAACGACATCAACGCTGCTGGTGGCAGGTTTTACAATGCAGCTTCCGGCAGAAGTTTCTATGCAGGAATCACATTCACGTTTTAGTGTATTGAAAAAATTACAAAAATCACCAGGCAGATATTTGAAAACCGATCTATGGAAAATCATGAATAAGGCAGTTAGAAAAGAAAATAAATTCATCGCAGATAATTTTTTACCGGACAACGAATATGGAAGTTTTTGAGAAATAAAAAAAATCACCCGATGGAAAATCAGTCCGAAAAATCAGGATGTGGATTTTGATCGTAATAATAAATAATAATACATTTTTTAAATAGAGCCTATTATTATTATAGCTGTGGATAAGTGGAAAACCTGTTCGAAATAATTTTGGAATATCTGATTGTTCTTGTTATCCACAGATATTCACAAACAGAAAATGTTATCTTTCCTTCTGCTGGAAAGTATCTTACAATTTTATCAACAATACTTAATAAGATTTTAGCTGAATAATTTTATTTATCAAAATTGAAAGCATGATGTGAATGGAGAGGTAAGACTTTGGGTAAACATTCAATAAGTTTAATTTAATTATTATATGTTGGTTTATTTATGAATAGTTATCCCACAAATCGATGTCGGTTTTGTGGGTTTATCCACAGAAAAATATTTTTTTTAACACCGGTTGTGGAAGACTCAGCCGATGAGAATCCGTTTTTCTTTTAATGTCCAATACAGGCCTAAGTTTCGGCTTTTGTTGCTATATGAATTTAACCTATTTTTGCCGCCCTAAACAAATTACATCTAAGGAAGAAATATGTCTATTATTCAAACTATCCGTGAAAAAGGTGCTATCATTACCATCGCTGCGATTGGAATAAGCCTGATAAGTTTTATTCTGATGGATTCTATGAGTGGAACCGGAAAGCTTTTTGGAGGTGGAGATCAAACGACCGTTGGTATAGTGAACGGTGATAAAATCGAATACCTTCAATTTAACAAAGAGGTCAAAGATTTAGAACAACAATATGGAAGCCAGGCAAGCCAAAACCAACTCATGCAGAGCGCCTGGGATCAGATGGTTGCTGAAAAGCTGGTAAATGAACAGTTTAATAAACTTGGTTTGGTTTTTACTCCCAAGGAAATGACTTCTGTTATTTTTAGCCAGGACGCACCTGCCCAGTTGAAACAAGCTTTTACGGATCCGAATACCGGACAATACAATATTGAAGCAGTCAGGCAGTGGTGGGCACAAATAAAAAATACCCAGAATTCTGATCAGAAAGATGCAGTTCTTAACCAGTTGATCGATCCGATGATTATGAATTCACTTTTTGCAAAGTATTCATCTATGATTGCAGGCAGTTTCTATCAGCCGAAGTGGATTAAAGATTTAAATCAGGAAGACAACGATCAATTTGCTACCATTAATTATGTGGCCATTCCATATTCCACTATTCCTGATAATAGCATTAAAGTAACAAACGAGGATATTCAGCATTTTATTGATAGCCATAAAGCCTCCTTCAAACAGGAAGCCGGTATGATGTTATCCTACGTGACTTTTAGCGGTGCACCAAGTAAAGCTGATAGCCAACAGGTATTTAAGGCGCTGACTGATCTTAAACCACAGTTTGAAGCGGATAGCAATGCTAAGTTTTTCCTTGGGCGGAATGCCAGTGTTGTACAGTATTTTGATGGTTATTTACCCGGTTCCAAAATTCAGGTTCCCAACAAAGATGCAATTTTAGCTCTTCCAAAGGGTGGTGTTTTCGGGCCTTATCTGGATGGGAAAAATTATGTGATTGCAAAAATGATTGATGAAAAAATAATGCCTGACAGTTTTAAGGTAAGGCATATTTTATTGGGAACAATCAATCCTCAGACTCAACAACCCCTCTTACCCGACAGCACAGCCAAAAGGCTTGCCGACAGTATTGCAACAGCCATTCAGAATGGAGCCGACTTTAATACACTTGAACAGAAATATTCCACAGACGAAGCGGCAAAGAAAACCAATGGTGTGATGGAATTTGATTTGGCCACAGTAGAAGGAGATAATTTTGCAAAAGAGTTTGGTAAGTTTTTACTAAATGACAAAGGAGAAACTAAAAAAGTAGTCAAAACAGAATTTGGATATCATTACATAGAAATTCTGGCAAAAGTTCATCCTTCGATGGCATATAAGATTGCTTATATGGCAAGGGAAATTGATCCGAGTGACGCCACAATTAACAAAGCCAACGGGGAGGCAGTCAAGCTTTCTGCAAGTGCTCATAACAATCTGAAAGCATTTAATGATTATATTAAACGACATGGATTATCCAGGGTTGATTTACCGGCTCCGGTAAAGGAAAATGATTTTCAGTTTGGAAATTATACAGATGCAAGAACTGCTATAAAATGGGCTTTTGATAATGTGGAAGGATCCGTATCAGATCCGATGTCTTTGGGAAATGATTTTGTTGTGGTTGCCATCGACAAAAAACTAAAAGCCGGAACAATGGATGTACAAACGGCTCGTCCCTTTGCGGAACCACTTATCAAGAATATTAAAAAGGCTGACGAGATTAAAAAGAAAATCGGCAACAGCAATACACTTGAAAGTATTGCAGGAATATTTAAGACAACCGTTTTATCAAGCGGCGAAGATTCCTCTCTCACGTTTAATACACAAATAATTAATGGAGTGGGCAATGAACCACGGGTGGCAGGCGCAGCTTTCAATAAAGAGTATCAGTCAAAAATAAGCCCGGCCATTCAGGGGAACACTGGAGTATTTGTCATCAAGGTCGCTCATGTTGGGAACAAAACAGCTACTCCCGACTTCATAAAGCAGCAACTTCAAATGCAACACAATGCCGGTGTTCAACAAGCATTGCAACAGGCATTTCAAGGATTGAAAAACTCGGCGAAGATTAAGGATTACAGAAGTAAATTTTTCTAAATTCCGGATAAAGAATTTTAATTTAAGGCTGCTTTTTCAAGGCAGCCTTTTTAGTTGAAACAATACAACGCCTTGTCGAATGTTTAAAAAGAAATCGGAATTTGATTCCTGATTATTTTCTAAAACCAACCTCTCTTTTTGAATAAATAAATCATTACAACCGGAATGAGCAACATAAAGGCAACTGCCAGATAAAAACCTTCAGGATTTTTCAACCAGGGCATGCGGCTGAAATTCATTCCGAAAATACCTCCAATGACAGTGGCTGGAGCCAATAGGCAGGTCACAATTGCCATTACTTTCATTACCTCGTTCATCTTCAGGTTTAATTCACTTAGGTACAGGTCGTGCAGGTTCATCATCATATCGCGATAGTTTTCTGAAAGCTCACTTGCCTGTACAATGTGATCATAGACGTCTTTAAAATACTTTTCAGTTTTATCGTCTATCAATAATGAATCAGTTCTCAAAAGGCTGTTCACCAGTTCGCGTACAGGTGTAATGTTTCGTTTGAGCAGAATCATTTCTTTCCTCAGGATGTTTATCCTCGTTAGCGTTACGGTGTTTGCATGCTGAACAATTTCTTCTTCCAAAAATTCTATTCGTTCGCCGAGTTTTTCCATAATGACAAAGTAATTGTCGACAATAGCATCGATGAGTGCGTAAAAAAGATAATCTGCCTTGTTGCTTCGGAATTTGCTTTCTTTAATGGCAATTTTTTCACGGATATTATTAAAAAGATTTTTGTCTGTGAATTCCTGATAGGATAATACAAAATTTTTTCCGAGGATAATACTAACCTGTTCTGTTTCCACAGAGTTTGTTTCCTGGTTAAAATTCAACATATAGATGAGGGTGAAAATAATATCCTTCATTTCATCAACCTTTGGACGTTGACCGTTGCTGATGATATCTTCTATTAACAATGGGTGGATTTTGAACATGGCTCCAATCTTCTCAACATCTGATTTGCGGAGGCCATCCACATTGATCCAGGTAATTTTATTTTCACCTACGCTGTTTTCAAAGTCGGATATTTTTATATTTTTCTCTACCCGCGAAAAATCGGAATTATATTCAGTGACTGTAATTATGGAAGATGGCGGTTCTTTTCTTGAAGGAGGAAGAGTTGGATTGACAGCAAGAATTTTTTTATTTACTTTTTCAAAAAGCTTTAATCGGGATAGATATTTACTGTTGAACATGAAGGCTTTGTTTGAAATGGCAACCTGAAAATTATTCTGTTTTATTTACACCGTAAATTAAAAAATTTTTCCTGCATAGTTTCAATGGAAAGAAGGGATACTTTGTTCTGTCTGGAAAAGTATTTCATATTTACGTGCGTACACTCCTGATAGAAATTGAGGATACACTATTTTGTGTAAAGAAAACAAGAAAATAAGGGAGAATATTATTTGGCAGAATAATTAAGAACCAGATAAGCGCGGGCTTTTTCCAAATCTTCGGGAGTGTCAATGGACAGTGGGCTCAGGTTGGTTTCGACCATTCTGATCGGGATTCCGTTTTCAAGAAGTCTCAACTGCTCCAGCATTTCGGTAGATTCAAGCGGAGTCTTTTCAAGTTGGCAAAAATGCAGCAAAGTATTTTTTCTGTATCCATAAATCCCGACATGTTTCATAACAGGAACACCTGCTTTGTTTCGTTCAAAAGGAATGGGAGATCGGGAAAAGTAAAGCGCATTGTTATTTTTATCAGTGACCACTTTCACATAGTTGGGATTGATGATTTCCGCCGGAGAAAAAATGGGGCACATTAAAGAAGCCGCTGTGACGCGTTGATCATTGAAAACATCCAGCAAATCTTCAAGAGCTTTTTTGTTTACAAAGGGCTCATCTCCCTGAACATTGATGACAACATCCACATCGATATTTTTTACTGCGGCAGCAATACGGTCACTTCCCGTTTCATAGTTGCGGTCACTCAAAATCGCATATCCACCTTTAGAAGTTATTTCATCGAAAATTATTTTACTATCCGTGGCCACTATGACTTCATCAAAAAGCATTGTCTTTTTTGTGTTTTCAAAAGTATGCATGATGACCGTTTTCTCGCCGAGCTGTTGCATAAGCTTGCCGGGAAAACGAGTGGCCTCGTATCGTGCAGGAATAAGCGCAATAGACTTCATGCTGATATATTAAAAAAGCAACTTGAATATCAAATAAAAAAATAATTGAGGGAATACTCCTTGATTGAGTTGAATAATGTGTCCCTTTATGCATTCAACATCAACGGCATTACGAGCATCAATAAGTCCTCATCATTATTTGTTGTTCCCGAAGGCTTGATAATTCCGGGTTTAGTTGGAGTACTCAACTCCATCACTATCTCATCGGATTCCGCCGCAGATAGCATTTCAATCAAAAACTTTGCATTGAATGCGATCTGAAGATCTTCTCCATCATACTGACAAGCCATTCGTTCACTACCTTCAAAACTTAGGTCGATATCCTGTGATTCCAATTGTAATTCACTTCCGTGTATGGATAGAGCCACCTGATAAGTGCTTTTATTACTAAATACGCTTACTCTTCTCAATGCATTTTGGAAATCGTTTTTGTTAACGATGAGTTTGTAAGGATTGTCAGGAGGGATTACCACTTTATAATCAGGAAATCTTGCATCGATCAGCCGGCAAATTACCTCGGCATCTTCGTACGTCACAAAGAGATGCTTGTCATTGAATCCGACTTTTATTTGTTCGTCCGAAACGGGAATCATTGTTTTGATGAGCGTGAGTGGTTTTTTGGGAACAATAAAACTTGATTTTTCTTTTGAATCAATATCCTTTCTGGTTAATCGCACAAGTCTGTGAGCGTCTGTGGCAACAGTCGTCAGCCCATTTTCATTAAGTTCGAAATATACTCCTGACATCGCCGGGCGCAGATTGTCTGAACTGGTTGCAAACAGGCATTTGTTGATGACCATTTGCATTGCTGATGCCGGCATTGTAAAAGTAACCGAATCATTAGTTACAGGATCTTTGGGAAAATTTTCGGGATTTTCTCCCATGACTTTATACTTTCCGGTGTCACTTGTTATTTCAACTGCAAAAGAGTTGTCGATATTAAATGTCAGCGGTTGTTCCGGAATATTTTTCAGGGAGTCGATAAGTATTCTTGCAGGAATACACAGGTTTCCCGATTCTTGGGATTCTACCGGCATTTTCACCCTTATGACAGTTTCCAGATCAGTACCAACAATGGTCAACTGATTGTCTTCAATTTCAAATAAAAAATCAAGCAGAATAGGAAGAACAGTATTTGTATTAAGAACCCCGCTGATCTGCTGCAGATGTTTTAGTAATTGGGTAGAAGAAACAATGAACTTCATAAATAAGGTTTATTGCCAAAGATAAAGATTCATGCCTATTAATTTTCGGCTGAAGGAATTGAGTTTAATTTTTTTTGTTTTCGCTGGGCCATGTACAATCCGGCAAAGATCATTACGGCGGCGAGGATTCTGGGTAGGGTAATTTTTTCGCCAAGAAAAAATGCAGCGCCAATCCCGGCAAAAACGGGTTGTGTGTATATGTAGGCGCCTGCCTTGGATGCATTCAGAATTTTTATTCCATAAACGTTGAATACGTAGGCTAAAAATGTACCGGGAACAACCACGTAGAACATGGACAACCATTCTGAGGGAGAAAAATCTTTAAAATTTATTGCCCTTACTTCCTGAACACACAATGGAAGGATCATGATAAACCCAAAAGAAAATATCATCCTGGTCACCATCATCGGAGAATAATCATCCATCAGGGGTTTTACCAAAATGAAGTAAAATGTATAAGCAACGGAGCTTGCTATTATCAAAGAATCGCCAAGCAAAAAATTGTCTCCGGGATTAGTCTCTTTTCCTGAAAGCAGGAGCAATGCCCCGCTCAGAGCGAAAAGAAGCCCGCCGACTTTTAAAATTGAAAGCCGTTCTTTTAACATGTAAGAAGCCAGAAGTGTAATTAGGATGGGAGACAACAATGTTAGCAAAGATGCGTGCAATGGACTTGTGTACTGCAATCCTTTTATAAATAACATCTGATTGGCCGCAATAGCGGTGAATGCACAGAGCAAAAGCCGTTTGATGTCTTTTAATTTGAAGACCTTCTTATTGGGTTTAAACGGAAACAGCAGCCAAAATAGCAGCATACTTCCTCCCACACGAAGAATATTAATTCCGAATGGCCCGGCGATATGGTTGTTGGTGAAATACTTAATTGCCGAATAGTTCAGGGCAAAAAATAAATTGGTACCAAGAAGAGCAAGGTGTGCTTTTGTAACAGCATTCATTGTTGAATGTGCAAAGGTGAATCTTTTTTTTGTCTTAAATCATGAATAAATGCCTTGTAAAGGTCCAAAGGGAATTTCAGCGGGCGGAAAGGAAATGTTTCACTTTTTTCTAAAACCTTTTCCAGAGAGAAATTCGTCTGGGGAGCACTCATAAAATATTTCTGCTCTGATAAATATTTGGCAAGATATTCTTGTTCCGGCTGGCCCGGCGTGGGTACTAAAACTGCCCTTGTATTAAGGCGGGCATAATCCATCACACTTGTATAACCGCTACGGCTGATTACCAAAGAGGAGCCGCAAATAACCTTGTTTAGTTCTTTGGCATCGAGGTAATTTACAAGTGTGATTTGGTTTTTGGTCTTTGATATTTTTTCCGCCCCGGGAAGGCCTTGCACAACAATAATTTTTTGAGTGGATTTATATGCCTGTTCCAACAGGATTTTTTCGAAGATGGTTCGTTGAGGTTCAGGGCCCGAAAGAATCATTGCTATATCGTAATGAACATCAGATTTTTCAGGTTCCATCCTCGATAGTGGGCCAATGAATTGGTAATTTTTCGGCTTAGGTGATAGGGCTGATAATTTTCCCGAAAGCCCATCGGGTACATCCGGAATCCAGCATTGATCAAATCTTTTTATGTAATGTTTGTGCAGGCGGGATGCCATTTGATTAAAAAGCCGGATTGGTGTAAAAAAGTTGAGTTGGTGTGTGATGTAAATACAATGAGTTTTTGGATGCCAAAGGCCTGGCCGGTTATCAGAAATGATGATATCAAATTTGTATTTGAGGTATTGATGCCTTATCCATTTTTTTTCTTCCCTGATTTTAAAAATGATTTTGGGGATTTGAGAGATAAGCCTGAGAGGAAAGCATTTTTTTGTTTTGCTGTAGTTTATGTTATAGTTGGGTATTTGAATAAATTTGGCTTCTGGAAATTCATTTTTTAGTAAAAAAAAGATTTTACCTGACGCCCCGATGAAAATTTGATATCCTTCAGAGGACAACTCGCGAATAATTGGGATACAGCGGGTTGCATGACCAAGTCCCCAGTCTAATGGAGCTATAAGTACAACGGGTGAGGCTGCGAAATTGGATATATTTCTTATTTCAGTCAGAATATTTCAGTTTTTATTTGTGAAATTAGCGTAATTTGGTAGTGTAATTTAACGTTAGACAATAAACGGTTGATATAAGTTGATGTTTAATTTAAATTGCGGATCCAACATAATGAAAAATTTAACCCACATATTTCTTGCTCTTGTGTTGATTGTTAGTATTTGTGCGATGGGCTGCAGTGCTTCAAAAAGAGTGAAATGCGGATGCCCGACAGAACAGGGAATGGTAGGTTATTAAAATCCATTGTGACGATGAAAAGGTTTAATCGCGAGCTTCTGGTTTTATTGAAGGAAGAATCTAATCCTGGAATGATTAATCATGAGGTAGAGATGCTACATGAAATGCTTTACTTTACAGAGCAACCTGAATCTATGGTGGTGGCTCATGAAATCATCAATGTAAACAAGCGAAAAATTAGTTCCAACAGAAAACAATTGAAGTTGATTCTGGAAATGAAAGAACTTCCACCTTTTGTGTTTCTGAACAATTTAAACTAACGCGGGTTCTTTTTTAATTTCCCAAATTTCCTTTCCACTTAAAAGGCTGTCGAGGTTTGCCGGCTTTGATTCTATGGCATTCTTAATCTGTTCGGCCATTACATCTTCGTAACAAGGCCTTTCGATATCATAAAACACTCCGAATGGACGAGGCAGGTGGTTTTCGGATGTTGGATCATCAAACATACTGACCAGGAGATCTGCTTTGGCCGGGTCTTTTTCGTCGTGAATCCACAAATCATTCGCAGAAGTATTTTCATCAATAGTTACAACAACAGGGCGCAAACCATCCAGCCGGATACCTTTGTTTTTTTCACTTCCGAAAATAAGGGGTTGCCCGTTTTCAAGAAACACAGTTTCGTCAGCCTTGGACTTTTTATCCGTAAACATTTCAAATGCCCCGTCATTAAAAATATTACAGTTCTGATAAATTTCGAGAAAAGAACTTCCTTTATGATGGGCTGATCTCAATAACATTTGTTGCAGGTGTTTAGGATCTCTGTCCATGGTACGTGCAATGAAAGTGCCGCCGGCTCCCAAAATCAGAGATGCAGGATTAAACGGCGCATCAATACTTCCCAAAGGAGAACTCTTGGTGATTTTATTTACCTCGCTGGTTGGTGAGTATTGCCCCTTTGTCAAACCATAAATCTGATTATTGAACAACATGAGGTTAACATCGATATTCCTTCTGAACAGATGAATGGTATGGTTACCTCCGATACTCAGGCAGTCGCCATCCCCGGTTGCAATCCAGATGCTTAATTCAGGGCGAGTGGCTTTCAAACCGCTCGCAATTGCGGTTGCACGGCCATGGATTCCATGAATTCCGTAGGTATTTACATAGTAAGGGAAACGACCGCTACATCCGATTCCACTGATAACAACAAAATTTTCTCTTGGTATTCCCAGCATTGGAAATACCTTTTGAACCTGGGCCAATATACTGTAATCCCCGCATCCGGGGCACCAGCGTACTTCCTGATCGGTTGCAAAATCTTTTGATGTTAATGTTTTGATGAGAGTTTCAGCAATAGCCATAATGCAAATTTAATTCATTGGTGAACGGCTTGAAATGGATTCTTTTTTGAATTCAGGAAAAAATAAGGAAGGATATAATAGGGTCATCTGCCAAAGTCGTCCTGTACACGCACAATATCGTCTTCATCACTGGGAATCGTGTCTGTATGCTGCCAGATTTCAGCAATTACTCCCCATCCGTCTCCGCCAATCAACCGGTGACGTTCTCCTTTGTTGAGAATGATAATATCCTGGAAATTCTTAATTATTGGTTTCGTTTCCTTGTCTGAATTGCTGGTTATTACTTTTACCGGCCCTCCTACCACTCTCCAGATCTCGGCCCGGCGATGATGATATTGCCAGCTAAGCCGTTTCCCGCTTTCCACCAACAGAATTTTTGGACTTAACTTTTCTGATACGCGGATCTCACGATTAGGAATTCCGCTGAAAAAACAGTCAATGAATTTTTCTAAATCGCGCTCGTCAATATGAAAAAAGCCGCCCCACGGCCTGTTTTCATCTCTCGATTTTATACGGATACCCAACCCGGTTAGATAGGATTCTACAAGGGAAAAAACTTTATTTTTTTTTGTAGCTGGCGGAATCTTTATTTCTTTCATTGTATAACAGTTATGATTACACGAAAATATTATAGGTTTGAAGAGTCGAGGTTGAAAATAGAAATATTTATCTAATCAAATTATTATCGTCCCATATATACCATGAGTATCTGGACATCGCTTGGGGCAACACCGCTTATTCTGCTTGCCTGTCCCAGAGTCTGAGGCCTGATCTTCTTAAATTTCTGGCGCGCTTCTGTACTCAGGGAAGAAATTTTTTCATAATTAAAACTATCTGGAATAATCAGGTTTTCTAAGGCACTCATTTTCTCAACCAGTTCCGTTTCTTTTTCGAGATAAACTGCGTATTTGATTTGAATCTCAGCTTCATGAATCGCTTCCCCTGAAAATTGCTTTAGTGGACTTAATTCAGGTATTTTATCGATCATGGCCTTTAACCCGGCAGCCGGGCGCAACAATATTTGAGCGGCCTTTGTCTTTTGCGGGAGAGGTCCGGCTCCAATGGTTTCTAAAAAAGGGGTAGCGGAGTCGAAGACTCCCGTCTTTTTTAAGATGTCAACAATTTCCCTGATTTCTTTCCTTTGTTCTAACACGGCATCCATCCTTTCCTGGGAGGCGAGACCCAGCCTGTAACTTTTTTCTGTGAGTCTTAGGTCAGCATTGTCCTGGCGGAGTAGGGTTCTGTATTCTGCCCGGCTGGTAAACATGCGGTAAGGTTCATCAGCACCTTTATTTATCAGGTCATCTATCAACACCCCGATATAAGCTTCATTTCTTTTTAAGACAAACGGATCCAGGCCATGAACAGCCTGGTGTGCATTTATTCCAGCCATAACTCCTTGACAGGCAGCCTCTTCATATCCCGTGGTGCCGTTGATCTGGCCGGCAAAAAACAAGTTTTTAATTAGCTTGGTTTCCAGGCTGAATTTCAACTGTGTGGGAGGAAAATAGTCATATTCAATAGCATATCCCGGACGGAACATTTTGAAATTTTCAAATCCTTTTACTTTTCGTAGCGCTTTAAACTGAACTTCCTCCGGCAAAGAAGAAGAAAATCCATTGACATAAACTTCGATGGTCTCCCACCCTTCGGGTTCAACAAAAATCTGGTGACGGTCTCTTCCGGCAAAGCGGTTTATTTTATCTTCAATACTTGGGCAATACCGTGGACCGACACCTTTTATTCTTCCCTGAAACATAGGACTTTCGTCAAAACCAGTCCTTAATATGTCATGAACTTCAGGGCTGGTATAGGTAATCCAACAACTTTTTTGTTTTTCAGGAAGCTTGATGTTTGTGAAACTAAAACCTGTTATCTCCGGGTCTCCTTTTTGTTCTTCCATTTTTGAGTAATCCAGAGATCTTCCGTCAATGCGAGGTGGGGTTCCGGTTTTTAAACGGCTGCTTTCAAAACCCCATTCTACCAGATTTTCAGTAATTCCCGTGGATGATTTTTCGGCAATCCGGCCTCCGGACATCTTTTTCATTCCTATATGGATTACCCCATTCAAAAAAGTGCCATTTGTCAAAACGACTGCTTTTGAGTGTATCTGGTGCCCCAACTTGGTAACCACCCCATCAATAATGTCTCCTTTCTTTAAAAGTCCGATAACAGAATCCTGGTAAAAATCCAGGTTTTTTAATTTTTCAAGTTGTAATCTCCAGGTCAGAGAGAATAATAGTCGGTCGTTTTGAGTTCGCGGGCTCCACATTGCAGGTCCTTTGCTGCGATTTAAAATTCTAAATTGAATTGCAGATTTGTCTGTTACGATTCCGGAGTATCCCCCGAGTGCGTCTATCTCGCGAATAATTTGGCCTTTTCCGATTCCTCCCATGGCCGGATTGCAGCTCATCTGAGCCATGTTTTGCATATTCATTGTCACGAGAAGTGTTTTACTTCCCAGGTTGGCGGCAGCGGCGGCTGCTTCACAGCCAGCATGGCCTGCGCCAACCACGATTACATCATATTCTGGAAACATTTTGCAAAAGTACTGTTTTGAATATTTGTGATTAAGAGGTGACGCCCGATTCAACTTTTGTAACGAAAGAATTAACAAAGGAGGGAATCCGGTTTTGTTTCACGTGAAACTTCCAAAATGAGGTTGGGCTCCGAAAGTTTTTGTTCCACGTGAAACGCTACCCCACCTCTGCCATATAAAAATTTTCTTTTCCCCGCATAATTTTTTTTTCTTCTTCGGTGTGGTCATTGTATCCTGCCAAATGAAGAAGCCCGTGAATCATTACTCTTTGTAGCTCTGTTTCGAAGGATATTCCGAAATTCTCCGCATTTTCCCTAACCCTGTCGATGCTAATGTAAATTTCTGACAGGATGGGTTCATTGGGAAGTGAAAGGGTGAATGTGAGTATATCGGTATAATAGTCATGTTGAAGATATTTCCGGTTCAATTCCAGAACGTATTCGTCGGAGCTGAACACATAAGTGATTCCGGAATATTGCAGGTTTTCCTTTGCCAGGACAACAGCCAGTTGTGATTTTACCAGTAAAGAATCCTTAATGCGAAATGCAACTCCGTTGTATTTGAAAGAAATAGTTTTATGGTTTCTGATTGCCAAAAAGTGCCTTTTAAAGTTTAGGTAATTACATTTGTAAACAATGAATCTGATTCATTTGAAGACGGCACGAAGTTAAATATATCTTATGTTAATCGCGGTACAGAAAAGGATTTAAGAGGGGAAGAAGATGTCCCGGTTACCGTAAGACTCCTTGAATTCAGATTTAAATACTCAAACTCAAAATACTGATACTTGAAAGTTGGTCTCTATTTCGGCTCCTTTAATCCCATACACAATGGCCATTTGATTGTAGCAAGCCATATGGTTAACTATGGAGGTGTTGAAAGGGTTTGGTTTGTGGTTTCTCCACAAAATCCATTCAAAGATTCAAAGTCTTTACTTAATGAACACCATCGTAAATTTCTGGTGGATCTTGCAGTTGAAGGTGATGTCAGGTTTAAATGCAGTAATGTTGAATTTCGTCTTCCCAGACCATCCTACACCATAAACACGCTGGTGCATCTGGAAGAAGAATATCCCGGGCATGAATTCTCTGTAATTATCGGGAGCGATAGTTTCCAAAATATAAAAAACTGGAGAAATAGCGGGGTTTTACTGAAGAACTATACCTTTTTGATTTATAAAAGACCCGGGTTTGAGATTCCTGAATCCATGCTGAGTGAACGAATCTACATAATTGAAGCACCTCTTCTGCAAATTTCAGGTACCTACATCCGGAAGCTGATAAAAGAACGTAAATCAATCCGATACCTTGTCCCGGATGTTGTAAATGAACAAATTATTAGTCAACAATTTTATTTTTAAATAGTAAACTTAAAAAACGATCCGGTATATGCGAAAAATTCTTCTCCCCTTTTGTTTTCTGGCACTTGCATCCTGCTCGATGAGTAAAAAGATTGACAAGATTGCAAAAAAGGATATGCTAACCCTGCCTGTTTTTGAAAATGCACATACAGGAATATTTATTTTTAATCCCGAAAACAATAGTAAAGTATTTGATTATCAATCAAATAAATATTTTGTACCAGCCAGCAATACCAAATTGATGACCTGTTATGCAGCCATGAAATACCTTGGAGACAGTATTCCGGGAATAGCATATCAAGTTTTAAATGATTCAACCATATACATTAAAGGAACCGGAGATCCGACGTTTTTTCATCCGGATTTTCCTTCCCAGAGAGTCGCCGATTTTCTTGAAACGTATAAAACCATCGTGTTAGAAAAACCAGATTTCCATGAGTATCTCGGCAGTGGCTGGGCATGGAATGATTATGACGAAGATTATCAGGCGCCACGAAGTCAAATGCCATTATATGGAAACGTGGTTAAAATTTCTCAAACAGGTTCGGGGATTGATGCAACGCCAGACTATTTTCAATCCTATCTCAAAGTGCCGGACTCTGTTTCCTCTTCGGATAAAATCAGTGTAAGCCGCCCCTGGAGCGAAAATATATTTATTGTAAACAAAGGGAGATCCGAAAATCTGGACATTCCTTTTGTTCCCATGGATAGTACGATGACCAGCCTTTTATCCGCGGCTTTGCATCGCAATGTTATTTTAAGGAATGAAAAAGTAAATGATTTTAATATAGTGTATTCAAGACCGTTAGATTCGATGTTGTCGATCATGATGCACAGAAGTGACAATTTTTTTGCGGAACAAAGCCTTCTGATGGTGAGCGATAAACTGGCCGGGTTCATGAACGACAGGGCGGTAATCCAAAAATTACTTTCCACAGATTATGCAGGCATGCCACAAAAGCCGTCCTGGGTGGACGGTTCCGGATTGAGCAGGTATGATTTGTTTTCTCCCCGTGATATTGTTTTTGTATTAAAAAAAATGAAAGATGATTTCGGAATGGAACGGATTGAAAAAATACTGCCAACGGGCGGCACGGGAACACTTTCATCTTTGTATCACAATGAAAGGGGAAAAATATTTGCCAAGACCGGAACGTTGAATGGGGTTGTTGCATTAAGTGGATATCTGATAACAGAAAAAAACAATATTCTTATTTTCTCAATATTGGTAAATAATCACAGAGGTTCCGCAGGAGAAGTGAGAAAAGCTATTGAAAAATTTCTGATAAAAGTCCGGGAGATGAACTGATGCATACCGATCATTTTATCGGGAATCCTGGTTGATGATGTTTTCAACGAAGGCGATCGCTTTTTGAGTCCTTTCTTCTCCGATTCCGGTTATCTCACACCAGGGAACAGATTGGGAAGTCATGATCTCGAAATAATATTCAAAAAGTTCTTTTCTGATTTTTTCATCCGGGTATTCCCTGAGTGGATCTGCTTCCCAGGGCAAATCAGGATAACAAAGAAAATAACCATCATATTCCCGCTCTGCAATGGTATCCAGAATAAACCGATGGGTTTTTCCATAAACATATTCACTCCACACCTTCATGACATACATGGCGGTATCAACAAATAAAAGATTTTTTTTGGGTGACAATTCACGAACCGCCGAATCTTCTAATGCCAATTGCCCCTTTGCAATCAAAAGCAAATCGTCGTACGTGTATTCATTCCCGTTAGTTTGCAAATATTCCCGCGCAAATTCTTTGCTCCAAAGGGTATTATAATGCACTGCCAGTTCCCGGCAAAGGGTACTTTTCCCGGTTGATTCGGGACCGATCACAACAAATTTTTTAATTCGTTTCATGGTGCGGTTTCTTTGCCCGATGCAAGGTGTTTTTTTGCCCGTTGCTGCCATTCAATCAACCCCCATACAGCCAATCCCAGAAGAATGAAATAATAGACACTGGTGAAGACCAGATGTTTTACAAAATAAAGAGGTATTGAGGCAATATTGGTTGCTATCCACCAATACCAGCTTTCCACTTTCTTCCTTGCCATCAGCCACATTCCTGTGAATGCAGTACTGCTTGAAAATGCATCAGCCCAGGGAATTGCAGCCGGAGCAAATCCTTTTTTGAGATAGCTTAGCGAAATAAAAATTACAATGTAAAAAGATGCGAAAAATAAAAGCTCAATCATCCATTCCCGGCGGTTGCTATAGGTTACATTTACCACATGCTCATCTTTTTCATTTCGCTTAGCCCACAAGATCCATCCGTAAATGCTCATTATTGTATAATATAAATTGACGCTGGCTTCGCCAAACAGGCTCATTTTAAAACTGAGATAAATATAAAAAGTGGTGTTTATCAATCCGGTTGGGTAAACAAGAATATTTTCTTTGCGCGAAAACCATACACTTACAATGCCTGAAATAACTGCGATAAACTCCAGAAACCCTGTATCCCGGATTCCTTCAATAAATTGTTGATAAATCTCTGTGAATGTCATCTATACTGAGGGTGAGTCTGCGTGATGAAGGGAAGTGCATAAGTGTAAATCTGTGACAATATTAAAGTGTTTCTGCCACTACTTCTTTTACCTGAGGAATTTTTTGTTTCATGATTTTTTCAATTCCTTCTTTGAGTGTCCTCATTGAGGAAGGGCACCCACTGCACGCGCCGTGCATTTTCAGATTGAGTATTCCTTTTTCGAAACTGAGAAACTGAATTGCTCCCCCATCCATTTCCACAGCAGGTTTTACATAATTTTCCAGAATCTCTTTAATCCTTTTTACCACATCATCGTCATTTGAAAGAACCACATTGCTGTCTTCGAATCTTTGGCGGGCATATTCATCTTCGTTAATGATAGTTCTTCCCTCTCTCAGATAATCAACCAGAAATTCACGGATGACAGCGCTAACCTCTTTCCAGTTTTGCAAATCAGAAGTCTTGGTGACAGTAACAAAATCACTGGCAATAAAAACAGATTTTACAAACGGGAAATCAAAAAGCCGTGCAGCCAGTGGCGAAGCTGAAGTCCTTTCTTTTGTTGGAAAGTCAGCACTTTTGCCGGGGTACAACAATTTGTTTGTCACAAATTTCATTGTCTCAGGATTAGGAGTTTCTTCAGAATATATGCTGATAGTAGGACTACCGCGCTTGATCATGGTAAAAGCATTGAGCGACAAAGATAATTATTGTGCAATACCCTGAAGAACGCCGTTTCGTTAAATACCCGAAATGATAAAAGGCCTGGTTGACAATGGTAATTATGGAACAAAGGGGCGCCCATCCGGGTGTTTAAGGTTGGAGCTGAGAATTTTCTTCAACAAATTATCTTACGAATAATCCGTTTTCAACCTGAAATCTCACAACCGGAATTAGCATACCGGCGAATTGTTTATCATCATGGTTTTTTGTGAATTCATAACGCTATTCTACAATCATCAACCTCGCATACTTTAGCATGATTTTTTTTTCACCGCTGTTTTCGAATTTGATAGTAGCTATCGGATTTTGAGAAGAACCTTCCATTTTCAAAACTTCCCCAAAACCAAACCTCGGATGTTCTACTCTTTGTCCGGCAGTAATTTGCTCCACATCACTCGGTGTGAAATTGGGAGAGGGTGTATGCATTTTTTCCCTTTCAGATTTGGTTATCACCAAATGAGCTGGTGTTTCTTTCTTTGTAGAAAAATTTTTATTCCAACCAGGGTTATAATCTGAATTGAATCTCCCAGAATGAGGGCTTTGAAAAGCACTTCCCTGGAATCCGGCAAAAGACCGGTCCACCTGCTCTTCCGGCAATTCTTCCACAAAGCGGCTTGGATCGTTCTGAATAAGATTTCCGAAACGGTAACGGTTGTTAGCATAGGTGAGAAACAGCCGGGATTTTGCCCGGGTAATGGCTACATAAAACAACCTCCTTTCCTCTTCCAACTCATCAAGCGTGTTGATGGACATGGCGCTCGGAAAAAGATTTTCTTCCAATCCCCCGACAAAAATTACCGGGAATTCAAGTCCCTTGGCAGCATGGATGGTCATTAGTTTAACCACATCTGAATTTTCTTTTTCTTCATCGGCATCAGTCAGCAAAGTGATTTGTTGCAGATAACTTCCTAAGCTTTTGTCGAGCAGCTCTCCGTCCTCCGTAGGCGTTGTGGTAAACTCTTTGATGGCGTTGAGTAATTCCTGCACGTTTTCATAGCGCGCCAGGCCTTCGGTGGTTTTGTCATTAAAAAGTTCCTTATCCAGGCCCGTATGTTTGCCCACAAGCACTGCCACGTCGTATGCGTTTTTTCTGGTAAGCTCACTTTGAAACATTTCGATCATCAGCACAAAACTTTTGATAGCGCCGGCCATTGCCCCTTTTAGGCTCGCCTGAGATGCATTCTTCAAGACTTCCCAGAGTGAAATATGGTTTTGATTGGCAGATAAGATAGCCCGCTCAATCGTTGTTTTCCCGATTCCCCTTGCGGGATAATTGATAATTCTCTTCAAAGCTTCTTCGTCGTGCGGATTGATGATAATACGCAGATAGGCCAGAAAATCCTTGATTTCTTTTCTTTGGTAAAAACTGATGCCGCCATAAATTTTATAGGGAATATTCATCCTTCGAAGATTTTCTTCAAAACTGCGGCTCTGCGCATTGGTTCTGTAAAGAATAGCGAAATCCTTATTGAGATAATGGTTGCGTAATTTTTGCTCCTGGATCTGATCGGCCACAAACTTCCCCTCTTCTCCATCGGTATTTGTCCTGACCAGTTTTATTTTTTCACCGACGACATTGCTCGTCCAAAGTTTTTTTGGAATCTGACCCTTGTTTTTTGAAATGACGATGTTGGCAGCGTTTAAAATATTTTGTGAGCTGCGATAGTTTTGTTCCAGTTTGATCACCCTGGCATCTTCATAATCTTTCTGAAATTTCAGGATATTTTCAATGGTTGCTCCGCGAAAACTGTAAATACTTTGTGCATCATCGCCTACCACGGCAATGTTTTCGTGCATCGCTCCGAGCAGTTTGATAATTTGGTATTGCGAATGGTTGGTGTCCTGAAATTCATCAATCATGATGTACTGAAACTTGCGTTGATACTTACTCAGGCTTTCAGGAAAGGTAACCAGTAGCTGATAAAATTTCATCAGCAGATCATCAAAATCCATCGCTCCGTTTCGAAGGCATCTTTCTGCGTATGCCGCATAAATCTTACCTATCAGCGGGCGGGTTGCTTTGAGATCTTCATTTTGCAATACAAAATCGTTCAGGTATTCCTGAGCGGTAATCAGGTTATTTTTTGCATTGGAAATACGGTTGTAAACGGTGGATGGCTTGTAGTGTTTATCACTCAGGCCCATTTCTTTAATTACAGCTTTCAATACATTTTTGGTATCCTCTGTGTCGTAGATAGAAAAATTTTTGGGATAGCCCAGTTTATCGGCTTCGGCCCTGAGTATTCGTGCAAAGACGGAATGAAAAGTGCCGATATACAGATTGCGAGCCGTATGATCTCCAAGTATTTTTTCAACTCTTTCTTTCATTTCGGCCGCGGCTTTGTTGGTAAAGGTCAAAGCCAGGATTCGGAATGCATCCACGCCTTTCGCCAGCAGATGTGCAATCCGCGTAGTAAGCACTCTTGTTTTTCCACTGCCGGCGCCCGCCACAATCATCACAGGGCCTTCAGTTTGTAATACCGCTTCGCGTTGCGCATCATTCAATCCCTCTAAATAATTCTGCATGCGACAAATTTACATAAAAGAGGTTCGCCCTTTGATAAGCGGAAGATTAATTCATTCTTATTATTTCGGAATATTTTGACCTTTGACAAATTACAGATTTGAAATGCATATTGAAATATTTTTTGATAAGCCAAAAGTTTAATTCAGGGTAAAATTTATTTTAAAAAATAAAACCGCATGATAAAGAAAGGTTAATGCACTTTGTTGCGGGTTGATTTAGAATCAATTTTCACTATCTTGATTCGAGATCGTCTAATTTTGCAACGATCCAAAGGTTTTGATTGTCTGGATATAAAATGCCTTGCGTACTTTAGTTATGAAAATAATACATGTATTGGTTCTGTTTATTTTGATGGCACCTCTGAGTTCTTTGGCTTCAGATACCACCAACATCCCTGTCACACGCCAGGTATTCCATGAAAATATTATCGAGGAACAAAGGTTGGCAGATAAAATGGATGGCCGCCTTGATGGCATGATAAAAGTGGGCAATAATGAAGAAGTAAACCTTCAGGTGTCAGATGCCATTTTCAGAAGAGTAAATGCATTGAGAAATGAAATAGAAATCAATAAAAATATCCCGACCAATAATGATAAAGTGAGGTATCTCAGGTACCTGCAAAATCTGGTGAGGGGTTTTATAAATTCATGGAAAGATCATAGTCTTCCCCCTTCCATGGCTCCGGCATTGGTAGAAAATTTCTCCAATATATTTTATGACAATATCCGGGGGAAAAGTATGATTCCGGAGATTGAAAAAGCCCCCTATGAAATCGGGAAAATCAATGCATCTATTTTTACCGACAACCCGGGGTATGCAAGGGCAAAAGTTATTCTGTTCAGGAAATTCTGTGTCCTTCACCCCGATCAGATTTTGGCTAATATCGGGCCGTATGTGGATGAACCATTTGCTGATTCTTTGGTAATAGACGCTTTCAAAAACAGCCCGAGCCAATTATACACCTATGCACAAAGTACCCAGAGCAAACAAGGAAAACTGATCAACAATATTCAGGATCCACGCATTAAAACGGTGGTTGAATTAAGTAAGCAACCGCGGGCATTGTTTTATTTTCCATTTCTGGATAATTTGATCAGCGGAAAACAGACCATTGATGAAATTAAAAAAGTAGCCGGCTTCAGCGACAATTCTTACGATAGCGTTGGATATTACAAATTACTTGTCAAAACAGAAATTGGATATTACGGAAGAGTAATTCATGGCGATACCCCGGTAGCTATGTATGGCTCTGACGGATTGCTGGACATGCTTTACCGCAAAGCCCTGCAACATTTCATTACACCCATCAATGATTTGCACGAAAACCCAAGTAATGCCATCCGCTTTAAAGCCATTGAACCACTGAGTGCACAGGATTTGTACTACATGATGGTTTTGGGAGAAAATGATATTTATACATCCAGTTATAAGTACAGTTTTGACCGGATGATGCAAATGATGGGGCCCGATCCACATGCAGATTCTTTTTTGCTGTCACTGAATTTTGACAAGTTCAAAAAGTTTATCAAGATGGCGGCAGGATACAACAAGCTGGATGAATTTTTGCGAACGATGGCCCCCGAAAATTCGGAGAAATTAATGCAGGCATTTGTTTTGAATTTGGAAAAAACAAATTCGCTGGAAGATGCGGTCGATGTGGCCGACAGTTATGGAAGCATCACCAATCCGGTTTTACAAAAGTCTATGCTGGCCAATGTGGACTGGAATCTGAACCGTTGTAAAAAAGAAGACAATATCCGCGGTGAAAAAATTTACAGTGTTTTGAAAATGATTTTCCTGAGTGCCGATCCTAAAAACAATATTGATCTGAGCAAAGAAATCGGGATTCCTCCGGTTTACACGGTTTCAAATAAATATTTGCAGGATGACAGCGGCAGGATTATCGAACAGGTTTTCTTTTATGGAGATAAAGACGGGATCATGTCTTATCAGAGCTATCTTACCAGTTTCCCTTCCAACGACTGGACAATTACCGACAAAAAATACTGGATAGAAATCAGATCCAGAGTAGGAAAACCTATCTGGATTTATGCCAATAAACCATTGGACAATGAGACCAACAAAGATGATGAAGCCCAGCATAAACTGGACGACTATTTACAAAATCAGGGGCTCATTCCTTCCATCGTTATTCACCGCGGGCATAGCTATCATTTGCAATACACCATTCAGCAGCTTCCCGAAAACACCAAGATCATTATGCTTGGAAGCTGCGGCGGATATCAAAATCTGAAAACCATTCTTGACTACGCTCCCGAAGCACATATCATCAGCACCAAGCAGACCGGCGCCATGAATGTAAACAAACCCATTATCGATTATCTTGATAACACACTGAGGGAGGGAAAGAATATTGACTGGCGCCAGATGTGGGATTCCCTGACGGCCCAGTTTAACAAAGCCCCCAAATCCCTCAAGGAAACATTTGATGATTACATCCCACCTCAAAAAAATCTGGGCGCTTTGTTTATAAAAGCATATCAGAAAGACAATGCCGGCGACTGAAAGCGGGGTTCTCCTAAAAAGTTAGTGTTGATTAGTGGCGTACCTTTGAATACGGTAAATTTTTTTACTTATGTATTCTAAAGAGGACATTCATGAATTGATGGCCGAGACCAAAGCTCTTTTTAAAGGAACGGAGGATATTGAAGCCTTGCGAAAAATACTTCGTTTTCACGAATACAAATATTATGTGGAAAATGACCCGTTGATCAGCGATCCGGAATATGACAGCCTGTACAAAAACCTGGAAAAATTAGAGAAAGATCATCCCGAATTAATCACCCCGGATTCACCAACGCAAAGGGTGGGCGCTGATCTGAATAAAGATTTTCAGACGGTAAGCCACCTTGTTCCCATGCTCAGCCTGGAAAATAGTTATAATACCCGTGATGTGTTGGAATGGAATGGGCGGCTGACCGGAATTATCGGTCGTCAACCGGTACATTTCAGCGTGGAACCCAAATATGATGGAGCAGGAATTTCTCTTATTTATGAAAACAATTTGCTTGTGCGCGGGGCTACCCGTGGAGACGGGATTGAAGGAGATGACATCACAGCCAATCTTCGACAAATCGGAAGTATTCCACTATCGGCATCTTTTTCTGATTATGGAATAAAAAAAATTGAAATCAGGGGAGAATGTTTACTGAATAAACAAAATTTCAGACTGTTCAACGAGTCTTTGGTCCAGGAAGGGATTGCCCCGCTTGCCAACCCCAGAAATGCAGCGGCAGGTTCCCTGCGGATGAAAGATCCGGCGGCGGTAAGAAAAAGAAAACTTGAAGCGGTATTATATCACGTAAGTTTTATTGAATTTGAAGGCAAGACACATCCGGAGTTCGAAACCCAATCAAAAACAATTAGAGCGCTGGCTGATTTGGGATTTAAAACGCCCGCAGATACGATGAAGGTTTTTGAAAAAGTGGAAGACGTTGTGCAATATTGCAACGACTTTGAATCACAAAGAGACACACTTCCTTATGAAATTGATGGGTTGGTAATTAAGGTAAATGAATTTAAATATCAGCGGGAAGCGGGCAGCACAAGCCATCATCCCCGCTGGGCAATGGCTTATAAATTTAAAGCGAGAGAAGCTACTTCCAAATTGTTGAATGTGGACTTTCAGGTAGGACGAACGGGAGCCGTCACTCCGGTTGCTAAAATAGAACCGGTTCATATCGGGGGGGTGACTGTTTCTTCTGTTTCATTGTTCAATGAAGGAATATTAAGAGAAAAAGATTTACGTATAGGAGATACTGTTATAGTGCAAAGGGCCGGAGATGTTATACCCAATATTGTGAAGTCTTTGACCGAATTAAGAGATGGCAGTGAAAAGGAAATTGTATTCCCGCAAAATTGCCCGGTATGTAATCATAAACTGGTGAAGCCCGATAGCGAAGTGGTCTGGAGGTGTACCAATATTGATTGCCCTGCACAGGTAATCGAACGGTTGATTCATTTTGTCAGCAAGGATGCCATGGATATCCGCAGCCTTGGTGAATCTAATATCCGCAAGTTTCACGATCTGAAATTGATTACAGATATCCCATCAATTTACAAAATGGATTTTGGTGCAATTGGGAAACTGGAAGGGTTTGGAAAGAAATCGGTCGACAACCTGCGAACAGCAATTGAAAAATCGAAGTCTCAACCATTGAATCGTCTTATTTACGGGTTGGGGGTGCGCTATGTGGGCGAGGCCACTGCCAAAGAACTTGCAAAAAATGTGAATGCGATTTATGATTTGACAGAAATGAATGTAGAACGGCTTCAGCAAATGAAAGACATCGGCCAGAAGGTGAGTGAGACGATATTTGAATTTTTTCATGATGCCCATAACATATCGTTAATTAAAGCACTCGAATCTTATGGGGTAAACATCAAAGGAATCAGGGAAACTGCTGTGGAAGGAGGCCTTTCAGGCAAAACATTTTTGTTTACCGGCACCCTTTCATCGATGAAACGGGGCGAAGCAGAAAAGCTGGCTGAAGATCATGGTGGAAAACTACTTTCATCGGTGAGTGCAAATTTGAATTACCTTGTTACCGGAGAGGCAGCAGGAAGCAAACTGGAAAAAGCAAAAAAATACAAGAGCATCCAGATTATTACGGAAGAAGAATTTTTGAATTTAATTAAAAGCAATTCATAATTTTATATAGTAAAGCCAATTTATATGATCAAAAAGATAGCCGGTGAATCCTGGAAAGCGCTGGAATTCAAAGGTCATAAGGTATTGCGAAATAAATATGCCGTCAGTTCTCTTGGGCGTGTGGCCAGCTACAAGCAAGATATTTTTGAAGACGGTAAACTGCTTAAGGGATCCCTGACTTCCGGATACAGAACGCTGAATATTCACGCAGATGGCAAAAGCCATACACTGTACATCCACCGCGAAGTAGCCAAATATTTTCTTCCAAAAGGAGGAAAAAAAGAAGGCATTGTTATTCATAACAATCATGACAAAACGGACAACAGGAGTAAAAATCTTCGCTGGGTCAACTTAGACCAATCTATTCAACATCAACAAAAAAGCCCGGCAAGAAAAGCTTTCAAGGAAAGACAACGCTCGCGTACAAAAGGATTAAAGCTGACCATTTCCCAGGTGAAAACAATAAAGAATCAATTGTCAGGCACAAAACGAAAAATGACCAACCGACAACTTGCCCAGAAATATGATGTCAGTGAAATGACCATTTATCGTATCCAGCGCGGTGAAAGCTGGGGAAATATTTAGGCAATAAATATTTAAATTTTTTTTGAAGTTGATTACGTTGCGTGCATGAAAAAGGTTCGGGTTTATCAACCGGCACTATTTCGAAAAATATTATAGGTTCATTTTTTTTAGAAACTTTCACACCATCGAATTTTTCTATTCTGTGTGGAAAATATTTTATAAAGATTCCTTCATCTCAGGATAAAAAAAAGACGGCCAGTGATTAAAATCACCGGCCTTGCTTACCTCTGAAACCACAAGAAAAAAAATTTTATTTCTGGTAAGAAAATATTTTAAATAATGAGGAATCAATTGCCGACCAGGAGAAATCGCAGGACCTGAACTTTAATCTGGCTTTAAATAATAGGAAGGGATTGGTATCGAATGCTAAAATAAGGAAAAATCTAATTTAAAAATAATCTTTTTTCTTAATGTATTTTGGATAATTCTTCCTTTGCAAGCCGGTTAATTGTTTTGAGCTTATAATTGTACCACCACCGTGGAGAAGTCCTCTTCATCAGGTTGTCGATGTTGCGCATACCAAAGAGATTCCAGGCGCCGTGTAGTTTTCCTGAAAATGATTTTTGAAAGGCCCTCAGGCTCATGGCAAATCCGCTATCAAGATATTCCATGTGGTGCCAATAGCCGGCGGGCATGAACAAAGTATCACCAGGATTCAGAATCACTTCATACCCCTGTGCATATTTTAATGCAGGAAATTTTTCATAATCCGGATGCCCGCTGTTCTCATCGGCATAATGTGAAAAATCTGCAAGGCTTAATACTTCAAAAGGTTTGTGATACAGTTTATTTTTTTCAGAAAATTCAAACAACAGCACTCTTTTTCTTCCGGCAAACTGGGTATGTACGATATGGCTCAGATCGATATCAAAATGCATGTGTGTGATAGACCCTGCACCGCCGGTAAACAACATGGGATATTTTTTTATAAATCCCTTCATCAGGTGCTCCGGCCAAATAAAATCCTGTTTTAACTGAGGTGCGTGGTCAAAAATATTAAACAAAAAAATCCGCCATCCTGCAGGCCCTTTTCTGATCATATCCACATATTCTCCAAAGGTCTTGTAATCGTCGGCCTTATTAATGGGTGTATAGGCATCACTCTTTACATTATTATACAATGGAACGCGTACATTTCCAACAAGCTCCTTGAGATAATCCCAGGTCCATTTGGTATAGGCAGGCCAATCTTTTGCAAGCTCAGTGAGCACTACTGGCGTCATGGTATCATAATAATTATTTCTGAATTCTTTCGGGGAAATGGCTCCCATTTTATCTACAGGCTGCAAGTTCATGGCATTTTTTTTCGGTTGACAAAATTAGGAATTCACTCCGGTTCAAAACCGAAGGTTTCCCAAAGAAAAGGTAAACCCTTCCCAATCGCGGAATGCTGCGCCAAAAGGAAATATTACATTTGCAATCCACAAATAAGATAAAATCTTGGCAAAACATTTTTATAAAGTAAAGATTAAAAAAATAATCAGAGAGACGCAAGATTGTGTTTCCATTGAATTTGATATTAAGGATGATCTGTGGTCTGACTTTCAGTTTAAACAGGGACAAAGTATCAGCATAAAGAGCGATCAGGATGGCGGTCACCGTTCTTATTCCATTTGCAGCAGTCCGCTTGAGAAAAAACTTGTCGTGGCAGTCAAACGTATTCCCAACGGGGTTTTCAGCACGTATGCCCTTGAAAGACTGAAAGACGGGGATGTGTTGGAAATCATGCAACCGGGGGGCAAGTTTTATTCAGAAGTGAATCCGGCAAATAAGAAAAGGTACATTTTTTTTGCAGCAGGCAGCGGGATTACACCAATCATATCGATTATGAAAACGGTGTTGGCCACCGAAAAAGAAAGCAAAGTACAATTGTTGTATGGAAGCAAGAATGTCCAATCCATTATTTTCAGGGAAGAATTGGAAGGGTTGAAAAATAAATACCCGGACAGGGTTAATATTACTTATGTATTGAGCCGCGAGCAAACGGACTCCCCTATTAATACCGGCAGGGTGGATGTAGAAAAGCTCCAACGGTTGAAACCTCTTCTCGATTACCCGTCAGCAGATGAATTTTTTATTTGCGGTCCCGAGCAAATGATTTTTTCCATCAATGAGTATCTGAAGAACCTTGGAATAGAACAGAATAAAATCCACTTTGAATTATTTACTACCCCTGGCGATAGCGCCATTAAAAAAGCCGAAGCAGGTGCAGAAAATGGAAATGGCGCCACAAAGGAAGGCAGCCAGGTGACAATAACCGTGGACGGAAATACCTATGAGGTGAATGTTCCCTTCAAAAAAGTAACCATCCTGGATGCCGGGCTTGATCAGGGAATCAATCTTCCCTATTCTTGCAAAGGCGGGGTTTGTACCACTTGCAGGGCAAAGTTGCTTGAGGGGAAAGTAGAAATGGATTGCAATTATGGATTGGAAGATTACGAAGTTGAACAGGGATATATTCTTACCTGCCAATCGCATCCGCGAACCGAAAAAGTTAAGGTCGATTACGATCAATAAAAAACAGCCTTCATTTTTAGCAAAATAAGTTTCTTTTATTTTTCATAAAATGGAAACCGTTGAATTGTATTCCAGGATTTGTTTTCATATCTCCACAATTGAATGCTGTTCACCTGAAATATTTTGTGAAAATCCCTGTCCTGATATTCGCGGATAATGTTTTCAAAAATTTCGGGTAATATTTTGCGATATCCAATGGTAATGTGTGGGTGATAAGTCCTGTGATCAGGATTTGTTTTTCCGGAAGCAAAGCTGTTTTGCATCTCGAGAAGTTGGGCATTCTCTTTCACACGGAGAAATAGCACCCTGTTTTTTTCAAAGAAATCAAATCCGTCTATCTCAATATTTATTGGACCATATTTTTGAGAGATGTTTTTTATTTGGCGGCTATATGTTTCAAGTTCAGTTTCTGATAGTTGTTCTGGCGGGCTGAACGTAATGTGTACGGGCGGTTTCAGGGCGGCAGCGGATCCAAATTTTTCCGCAAATTCTGTTTGCAGCATCCGTATTTCAGAAGATACTTTTTCGGGCGGTTCCAGGGCAGCCATATAAAGTTGTACAGCGGGCATCTTTCTCCAGATTTATTTGATACCAAAATATCTTTTTTCATTTAAATGTGAATGGCAATAAGCGGAATTTCTTACCTTACGGAAAGAAAATATACCGAAAATGGACACAGAAGCCCTGCAAAAAGAGTTCGATGAAAAAATCGAAAAGGATATCAAGATTGAACCTAAGGACTGGATGCCGGCCGAATATCGAAAGACGTTAATTCGACAAATCAGCCAGCACGCCCACAGCGAAATTGTCGGGATGCTTCCCGAAGCAAACTGGATCACAAGGGCGCCCACGCTAAACAGGAAACTCATTTTGATAGCAAAAGTGCAGGACGAAGCCGGGCATGGATTGTATTTGTATTGCGCAGCAGAAACGCTGAACATCACCCGCGAAGAAATGCAGGAACAACTGCTGAGCGGAAAAGCCAAGTATAGTTCCATTTTCAATTATCCTACTTTGACATGGGCCGATATGGGAGCCATAGGCTGGCTGGTGGATGGCGCAGCCATCATTAACCAGATACCACTGTGCCGCACCTCATTTGCCCCTTACTCAAGAGGTATGATTCGTATTTGCAAAGAAGAAAGTTTTCATCAGAGACAGGGATATCAGATTTTACTCACACTTGCACAGGGTTCCAAAGAACAGAAGGCAATGGCACAGGACGCCATTAACAGATGGTGGTGGCCAAGCGTAATGATGTTCGGGCCGCGAGATGCAGATTCTCCTCATACTAAACAAAGCATGGCATGGAAAATTAAACGGTTTAGCAATGATGAACTTCGTCAAAAGTTTATTGATATGTGCGCACAACAGGTGGAGGTTCTTGGATTAAAAATTCCGGATCCGGATTTGAAATGGAATGAAGAAAGAAAACACTATGATTTTGGAGAAATCGATTGGGATGAATTCTGGAGCGTGGTAAAAGGTTATGGGCCGTGCAATGAGGAGAGAATGAGTGCCCGTATTGCGGCGCACGAAAACGGAAAATGGGTAAGGGATGCAGCGATGGCGTACGCAGCAAAACAGGACGCAAAGTCAAAAAGTTCAACAGATAAAACATCAACTAAAATCAGCAAAAATGAATGAGCAACCACTTTGGGAAGTTTTCATCCGCAACAAGCAGGGACTGGATCACAAACATGTAGGGAGCCTGCATGCGGCAGATGCCCGGACAGCGCTCGAAAGCGCAAGGGATGTATATACCCGCAGAATGGAGGGGATCAGTATCTGGGTGGTAGAATCCAGATATATTCATGCTTCCAGCCCGGAAGATTCGGGAAGTTTCTTTGACCCGGCCAATGACAAGGTATATCGACACCCCACTTTTTACAAACTGCCTGACGAGGTACAATACATGTAAGTTATGGAAGACACGAATATTTACGAATATACATTGATGTTGGCCGACAGTTCTCTCATCATGGGTCAAAGACTTAGCGAATGGACCGGGCACGGCCCGATACTTGAATTCGACATAGCTATCACCAACATTGCATTGGATGAAATAGGCCAGGCCAGGCTGTTGTATCAATTTGCGGCGGAGCTGAAGAATAAACAGGAACCGGGAAGTAAGGCTACAGAAGATACGATTGCATTTTTGCGTGATGCATGGGATTTTAAGAACCTTCAAATTTCCGAACTGCCCAATGGTGATTGGGGACAATCTGTTCTCAAGATTTTTTTCTTAGCTCATTGGCAACGTCAGATGTATGGGAAACTGATTTATTCTCCAATTAAGAACCTCTCAGATGTGGCAGAAAAAGCATTGAAAGAAGTGACTTATCATGTGCGTTGGAGCAGCGATTGGGTCCGGCGTCTTGGAGATGGTACTGAAGAAAGCCGGGGAAGAATGCAAAAAGCGCTGGAATATCTTTGGCCATATACACAGGAGTTCTTTGAACCGGAAGGATACGAGTGGGATGGAATTTTTGAAAATGCCGGCGAAGATTTTTTTGAAAATATGAAGATTGAGTGGAACAAAGAAGTGTCATTGGTTTTGACGGAAGCCTCCCTGACATTACCAGAATCGCATACTTACATGCGCAAAGGCGGAAAGAAAGGGTTGCACACAGAACACCTCGGTCACCTGCTTGCAGAAATGCAGTTTTTACAGAGAGCATATCCGGGATGCGAATGGTAGCATAAAATTATAGCCTATGATTATTGCAGATAAAGAAATAACAGTTGAGGATATTCGGAAAATGCTGAATGAAGTTGTGGACCCGGAAATTCCGGTTGTTACCATTGCCGATCTCGGAATTCTGAGAGATGTCAGAAAAGAAGAGGATAAATTTATTGTAATTCTCACTCCGACATATAGCGGTTGCCCGGCCACCGACATGATTTCGTTAAGTGTTCACAAGAAGTTGCGGGATAACGGGATAAAAAATTTCCATGTAGTAACTCAACTTTCCCCGGCCTGGACCACGGAATGGATGACAGAAGAAGGCAAAGCCAAGCTGAAAAGATTTGGTATTGCGCCTCCTGTAGGTTCTTCTGCTACCGAAGTTCTGGAAAAGAAACACCCGCGCTGCCCTCATTGCCATTCTACGGACACCGTACTCGTTACTGCGTTTGGCACTACCGCTTGCAAAGCCCTTTTTAAATGTAATGATTGCAGGGAGCCTTTTGAGTATTTCAAGTGCCACTAAGCGGTTGAAGTTTTGAGTTCCGGGTTTTGAGTTCCGGAGCATGTTCGCCGTGGCGGACTCGGGATTCCGTCTGCAGTGGCAAATTCCCGGTTGGGATTTTTTGATTAAATGTTTTTATGACTATTTAGTTGTTAGGTATAGAGGTAGCGACTTTCTTTTTTATCGTGATTCTTTATCCCCTCCGGTGTAAAAAGTTTTTGTTTTTCATTTCTTCGGATAATTTTCTAACCTTAAATATTAAACCCCGAATCCTGCACTCTTCACTAAATTTCTTACCTTGAAATTGAATCAACAAAAAGATTATGGATGCAGTTTTAATGGAAGTAAAAGACAATGTGGCAACACTTCTTCTGAACCGTCCCGACAAATTCAATGCGATAAACAGAGAAATGGCCCTTGCTCTTCAAAGAAAATTGTTGGAAGCGGGCGCCGATGAAAATATTCGTTGTATTATTCTTACCGGAAAGGGGAAAGCCTTTTGTTCGGGACAGGATCTCAGAGAAATAAAAGATCCGACCGGTCCCGAAATGAGACGGATACTTCCGGAACAATTGAATCCTATTGTCAGTATTCTGAGAAATATTGAAAAGCCTGTCATCGCTGCCGTGAATGGAATAGCCGCGGGCGCTGGCGCCAACATCGCGTTGAATTGTGATATTGTAGTTGCTGCAGATTCCGCAACGCTTATTCAGGCATTCAGCAAGATCGGTTTAATATCGGATAGCGGCGGCACCTATATACTTCCGCGGCTTGTCGGCTTGCAAAAAGCCACTGCACTCATGATGACTGCTGAAAATGTAAGTGGCCAGGAAGCCGAAAAGATGGGTATGGTTTATAGATCCTTCCCGGACGAAAGTTTTAGTTCAGAGGTTGAGAAGCTGGCTAAGAAATTAGCAGCTATGCCCACGCGCGCGCTTTACTTCGCGAGAAAAGCGGTTGAACAATCTCTGAGCGCTACGTTTGAACAACAATTAGATAATGAAGCCAGGTGGCAGGAGAAGGCTGCGCACACAGCAGACTTTGCTGAAGGTGTGCGGGCATTTCTGGAAAAAAGAGCGCCGGTTTTCAAAGGAAAATAAAATTATCAGCAAGATGTCAGTTTCACCTAAAGAAGTAGTTCAGCACATGATGCAGAAAGATGCCTTCAGCCGCTGGCTGGGTATCGAAGTCCTGGAATTGAAAGAAGGTTATGCCAAAACACAGATGGCCGTGCGCCCGGATATGATGAATGGATTGGGCGTTGCCCACGGCGGCATAGCTTTCAGCCTGGCCGACAGTACGTTTGCTTTTGCATGCAACAACCGGAATGTACTTTCTCTGGCAATGGATACATCCATAAATTTTGTAAAGCCTGTCAAAGCGAAAGATGTTTTAACAGCAGAAGCGATTGAAGTGCATGATGGAAAATCGTCAGGATTGTATCAGGTCATCATTAAAAATCAGGACAACAAAGAAGTTGCATTTTTCAAAGGGGTTTGTTTCAGGACAGGTAGGAGTGTGATTTAAGAAATATTTCTAAGTTACCCGGAACTACTTTAGAATACAAACATCTCTCCTCCCTTGGCCAGGACTGTATAAAAAATCATCTTTTACTTTTGAATCAATGAAAAAAATCCTATCTCTCCCAATTTTGATTTGTCTTGTCTCTTTTCTCCATGCCCAAACTCTTTTCACCAATACCAATTTCCAAAAAGCCGTTGCAAGTGGCACCCGCACTGAAAATGGAATTCCCGGGAAAAATTATTGGCAAAACAGGGCCGACTACAACATGCAGATTTCTTTTGATCCGGTCACGCAGGAATTGAAGGGAACAGAAATAATTTCTTATCTGAACAATAGCCCGGATTCTCTGAAAGAAATGATCATCCGCCTTTATCCCGACCTGTATAAAAAAGGTGTTGAAAGGCTAAGTCATATTGCTGACAAAGATTTGACGGATGGAGTTCAGATTACTTATTTCAAAATCGGAGATGAAGTTATTTCTGATTTTTCCGACAGAAATAAAGCCTTTCATGTCAATACCAACCTTATTATAAAACCGGATAAACCTGTATTGCCGCATTCAGAAACCCAACTTGAAATTAACTGGAATTACAAAGTGAATACGGGTTCTCCGGTGAGAACAGGTATGGTGGACAGTGGCTCATATTTTATTGCCTACTTTTTTCCGCGCATAGCCGTTTATGATGATATCGACGGATGGGATACATGGAGCTATAATGGCGCCCAGGAATTTTACAACGACTTTGGAAACTTTAATGTCAGCATTCAATTGCCAAAAGGTTATGTGGTATGGGCTACGGGCAACAGGGAAAATGCCGCCGAAAATTTTAGTCAAAATATTTTAAACAAAATCAACAAAGCTTCTTCTTCCAACAAAATTATTTTTGTTATCGATTCAACGGATTATTCTCAAAATAAAGTTTTCAGAGAAAACGCTTCCGGCGTTTGGAAATTCAATGCGACCCATGTAACTGATTTCGCTTTTGCGCTGAGCAATTATTATCTGTGGGAGGCAAGTGCCGTCGTTGTAGATTCTTCCACGGGAAGAAGGACTGTTGCGGAAGCGGCATTCAATCCGGTTCATAAAGATTACTTTGATGTAGCGGACCAGGCGCGGCAGACGGTTTATTACGCCAGTCATTATTATCCCAAATATCCGTTCCCTTTTCCCCACATCACAGTATTCGATGGCACAGATCAGATGGAATATCCAATGATGGTGAATGACAATCCTCTGCCCAATCGCAAAGACGCAGTGCAACTGACGACACATGAGATTTTTCATTCTTACTTTCCTTTCTTTATGGGAACCAATGAAACACAGGACAGTTGGATGGATGAAGGATGGGCCACAATCGGCGAATCGGTAATTTCCCCTTTGATGGGTGAACCGGAAGATGATGGTATTTTCAGCAAGACTCGATTTGTAAAGGTTTCCGGCACAGATCAGAATGTTCCGCTCATAACAAATACAAAATTATTCAGCGGATTGACTTACCTCGCCAACTCTTATGGAAAACCAGGAGTTTGTTATTATGTGTTGCAGCAATTACTCGGAGATGAATTGTACTTTAAAGGATTGCATTATTACATGAATACCTGGAATGGCAAACATCCTAATCCGTATGATTTCTTTTATAGTTTCAACAAGGGCACGAATAAGAATCTGAATTGGTTTTGGAAAAAATGGTTTTTCGGATGGGATTATCCGGAAATGTCGGTGACAGTGAAATCACAAAAAACCGGAAATGCCATTGCGGTTGTCAAAAATACAGGGGGCCTTCCCCTGCCGGTCGTCCTTACAATTCAGACAAACAATGGTAAAACAATTGAGAAAAAATATTCACCGGCAGTTTGGGAAAAAGGACAGAAGATATTTAGTGTAACCCTACCTGTTAGTTTTAAGAATCTGGATTCTGTTGTTCTCGGGACAAATTTAATTCCGGATAAATTTCAGGATAATAATGTGTGGAAGAAGAAGTGAGGATCGGATGTGATTTCTTCATTCGTTCATTCGTGGCTTTTTTTAGAAGAGTAAAAGGAATGTCGCGAAACGATAATACTCTTTTGTAAGCTTCAAAACTGGTTTTGTAAATAAAAAAGGAAAAATAATTGAGCCACGAATACACGAATAGGACTTTTCATTCGTGGCTTTTTTTAGAAGAGTAAAAGAAATGTCGCGAAACGATAATACTCTTTTGTAAGCTTCAAAACTGATTTTGTAAATAAACGGGGAAAAATAATTGAGCCACGGACGCACGAATAGGAGATTTGATCCGGGTATTCATCATATTCTCTTACCGTACACGACCTTCAATTGCCTCGTACCGGGGCTTCGAAATATTTATGTGATAACTAAACTTGTAATTATTACTTACTCAAATACACACTTCTTTCTTTGTACAGTTGCCTGAAATAGGGATCTTTTAAATCTTTGATGAAACGAATGGCTTCTCCGGTGCTCTTCATTTCAGGACCTAATTCCTTATTGACATGAGGAAATTTATTAAATGAAAATACCGGTTCCTTGATGGCAAATCCTTTCAGTTTCTTTTCGAATTTGTAATCTTTCAGCCTGGCTTCCTTCAGCATGATTTTGGTGGCAATATTCAGATAGGGAATCTGATAGGCCTTTGCAATAAACGGGGTTGTTCTCGAAGCTCTCGGATTGGCTTCTATCACATAAACGGTGTTGTTCTTAATCGCAAATTGAATATTGATGAGTCCGAGAATGCCAAGTTTCCGCGCAATCTTTTCTGCATACTCTTCCATCGTTTGCACCATCAGCGGACTCAGATTGAATTGCGGCAAAACCGCATTGCTATCGCCACTATGGATGCCGGCCGGTTCAATGTGTTCCATAACACCCATCACATGAAATGTTTCTCCATCGAAGATGGCATCAATCTCAGCCTCCTGTGCACGATCAAGGAAATGGTCGATCAGGATTCTGTTTCCCGGCAAATGTTTAAGAAGATTCAATACGCCGGATTCCAGTTCTTCATCATTGATCACAATCCGCATTCTCTGTCCGCCCAAAACATAACTGGGCCTCACCAATACCGGATATCCCACATGATGTGCCACCTCTATGGCTTCGTCTGTTCCCATGGCCACGCCGTATCTCGGATAGGGGATATCGAGCTCTTTGAGCATATCGCTGAATCTGCCTCTGTCTTCCGCGATGTCCATGCTGTCAAAAGAAGTCCCGATAATTTTAATTCCCTTTTCATTTAGCCGTTTGGCCAGTTTCAATGCTGTTTGCCCGCCGAGCTGAACAATCACTCCGGCAGGTTTTTCCAGCTCAATAATTTCCCAGATGTGTTCCCAGAATACGGGTTCAAAATAAAGTTTGTCGGCAATGTCAAAATCTGTGGAAACCGTTTCCGGATTGCAATTGATCATGATGGCTTCCATGCCGCATTCTTTGATGGCAATCAAACCGTGCACACAGCAATAATCAAATTCTATCCCCTGTCCGATCCGGTTGGGCCCGCTGCCCAATACGATGATTTTCTTTTTTGAAGAAGGATGGGATTCATTGTGCGAAATTTCCTGTGACATGAATGTTGTAATGTTTTATTGATTTGATGCTGATTCAAAAGTGCTGTAGTAATATGGGGTTTCTGCCTGGAATTCTGCGCTGCACGTGTCCACCATTTTATAGACACGCATGATACCCATACTTTTTCTTTTCGCATATACATCCTCGTCAGTACTGCCATCGTGCATGATGCGGGCAATCTGTTCATCACTGAATCCGAGTTGCTTGGCGTCCGACATCAATTGTTTTGGAAAATCGGCGAGTGTCTTTTTTGCGATTTCTTTTTCACAATCGCAAATCTTCTGGATTTGATAAATAAACCAACGATCAATTCCGGTGGATTCACAGATTCTCTTTACGCTCACGCCCATCATCAGGGCATCTTTGATTCTGAAAATACGGTCCCATTTCGGAGTTTTGATGTATTCTGCAATTTCGTCCGGATGCATCAGGCTCTTACCATAATAACCCAATCCGACTGCTTCATTTTCCAGGCTCTGGCAGGCTTTCTGAACGGCTTCTGCAAAACTGCGGCCGATGCCCATCACCTCTCCTACCGATTTCATCTGCAGCCCGAGGGTGTCATCTGCTCCTTTGAATTTGTCGAAATTCCAGCGCGGTATTTTGACAATGACATAATCCAGTGCGGGTTCAAAATATGCTGAGGTCGTTTTTGTAATCTGATTCTTCAATTCATCAAGGGTGTATCCAACGGCGAGTTTGGCGGCAATCTTTGCAATGGGGTATCCGGTGGCCTTACTTGCCAATGCGGAAGAACGGCTAACACGCGGATTAATTTCTATGGCGAGGATTTCTTCGTCCTTCGGATTTAGCGTAAACTGAATATTGCAACCACCGGCAAAGTTTCCGAGGTCGCGCATAATCTGAATTCCCATGTTACGCATTTTCTGAAAAGCCGTGTCGCTCAACGTCATAGCCGGAGCCACGGTAATGCTGTCGCCGGTGTGCACCCCCATCGGATCCACATTTTCAACAGTACAAATAATGACCACATTGTCATTTGCATCGCGCAATAATTCCAGCTCAAATTCTTTCCATCCGAGCAGGGCTTTCTCTACAAGCACTTCATGCATCGGAGAGGTATTTAACCCGCGTTCCAATGCAGGTTCAAGTTCACTTCTGTTGAAAACAATACCGCCACCAGAACCTCCGAGCGTGAAGGAAGGGCGGATAACGATGGGCAATCCCAATTGCTGCGCAATGTCTTTTCCTTCCAAAAGAGAATTGGCAACGTGTGCAGGAGCTACCGGAATTCCGAGACGGATCATCCATTCACGGAACTGCTCGCGGTCTTCTGCTTTATCGATGGCTTTGATGTCAACACCAATCAGCCGGATATTATTCAGTTCCCATACGCCCAACTCGTCGGCTTCTTTGCAGAGATTCAGCGCCGTCTGTCCTCCCATCGTTCCGAGGACGGCATCAATATGATTTTCTTCAATAATCTGTTCAATACTTTCAACCGTCAGAGGCAGCAGATATACTTTATCCGCCGTCATCGGGTCGGTCATGATGGTTGCCGGATTGTTGTTGAGAAGAATCACTTTGATTCCTTCTTCGCGCAGACTGCGTGAAGCCTGGGAACCGGAGTAATCAAATTCACAGGCCTGACCGATCACAATGGGGCCAGAACCGATGATTAGAACGGTTTTAATGGAATTGTCTATTGGCATGTATTATGGAAATGATATCGGGGTGCAAAAATAACCAATCCCATTAAATTGTTTTGTGAAAATAAAAGTGATTCCGGAATGGATTCAAAAGATCTGGCAGAAGAAGAAAATGATATTCATCTTTTAGTTTGTTTACCAGGGATTTTAAAAAGTGAAATCCGAAAAACTGCTGTTTATTTCTGAATCGGGCTGAATGACAGAAAACGTATCAATTCAGGTATTTTGAAAGCACATTATTCAGTTCTTCTCCATTCAGATATTTTGCTATAATTTTTCCTTGAGGATCCAACAGAAAGTTCGCGGGGAGAGATCGTATATCATATTTTTTTCCCGCCACATTGTCCCAGGATTTTAAATCGGAAACCTGTGTCCAGGGAAGATGATCCGTTTGGATAGCTTTTATCCACGCACTTCTCTCATTGTCAAATGAAACACCCAATATTGTAAAATTCTTGTCCTTATACTTGTTGTAAACGCTGACAAATTCGGGATTCTCTTCACGGCAAGGCAGACACCAGCTTGCCCAGAAATCGAGGAGCACATATCGCCCGCGGAAATTATGCAGTGAAACAGGATGCCCTGAAGTATCATATTGTGTAAAGTCTCTTGCAATTTTGCCGATGGTTCCGGCATTTTCTGCTGTAATTTCTTTCTGTAATGTTTTGCCGAAATAATTGTCTTTAGCATTTGCAAAAAGTCTGTTTAGCAGTATTTCCATTTCATCTGCTTTTGACCCGGATCTTATTTCTGTGTAGAGCAGATAAGCACTGATAGGAGAAGAAGGATGCGCTGTTATCCATTTTTTAATAAGTTCAATTTTTTTTGCATAAAGCGATTTGTATTCATTGAACAAATGATCAGAAGCGATCGAATCTTTTCTTTTAACGGCATCTGCATTTTCAATAAAAAGGATATTCAATTTGCGATCTATACCGTCTTTTCTCAGGAAAGAAAGGTAATCGTTGTATTGCTGTGCATAGGGGCTCCCGGAAGTTTGTAAATGGTAAAAATTTCCATCCCGCCCGGTGATGTTGAGTGTTCCGGCTGCGATGTAAAAGTCCATCCATTTACCATCTTCAAAATTTTTGCTTAAACGAATACTATAATTGGCTTCATGTGTAATGAGGCGTTCGAAATGAAATTGCCCACGCTGTACAATGGCAGAATCTCTCCATTTTTCAAGAGTGTTTGGAACCAAATACACTTTTGAACCATCCTTCAATCCTTGAATATTTCCATTGATGATAACCTTTTTTTGAGCAGTACCGTAAAAGGAGATTGTCGAAAACAAAAAAAATAAAATAACTGATCGGATCATACTACCGGATTAATTAAACATTAGGAGAACGACTTTTTAATTCCCATTTTCAGGTGTGGCGTATTCTTCAATTTCAATTTGTTTCGCACCAGAATTTCCTTCGGGTAAAGGGACACTCTCTCATTTTTGAATTGAAAGAAAGTGGTCTCACCAAGACTCGAACTTGGATCTAGAGTTTAGGAAACTCCTATTCTATCCCTTGAACTATGAGACCATTCAGCCTGTCTTTGCAAAGAAACTATCCCTTCGGCACTAAGGGGCTGCAAATGTAATTTAAAATAAAATAGTTTTCCCTTACGGAAAATGAAGACCTGATTAATATTTTGATGTGCCGGAATGTTTAAAACCTTAGTGGAAAAGTTAGTTTATGCTGCCTGCGGCGTGCTACCGTATTTTGATTTTGATTTCTCAAAAGGGTGCGATGTTTAAGGTAATAAGGTAAAATCATTGAGATAATTTTTCTGTTAAGGTTATTGAAGATAAATATAAAAACCCCGGTTATCAGAGAAAATTAATTCCTGATCGCATCAAAATATTAATTAACCAAATGAAGACCCGAGTAACAGTTTTTTATCGGAAAGAAAGGGACCCCGGAATTTTGATTGTCTTGTACGAGTTGCCGGGGGTCCCTTTTATTGGGCCAGATAACCGCCATCTACCGGGTAATAGCTTCCGGTAATAAAGGAGGCTTTATTGGAACAAAGCTAGAAAACTAATTCGGCCACTTCTTTCGATTCACCAAGGCGCCCGATGGGATGCAGGGGAACCAATCCCTTTTTTGCAGAATCATCCATTCCGGCCTTGCCCAATAATGGTGTATTGATAAATCCGGGTCCGATGGCATTGATCCGGATTCCTGATCTTGAATATTCAATCGCCGCTGCCTGAGTCAATCCAACCACTCCGTGTTTAGCGGCCACATAGGCAGATGCATTTGCAAATCCGACAGATCCGAGAATGGAAGAATTATTTACAATCGCTCCCCCGCCCTGTTTCATCATTTGCTGAATCTGATATTTCATACAGTAAAAGACACTGCTGAGATTGGTGGCAATCATTTTATTCCACCCCTCAATGCTCATATCGCCGACAGGATTACTTTCTCCGCTGATTCCGGCATTGTTGAAGCAATACTCAATACTGCCAAATGCCTGTACTCCGGCTTCTACCAATGATTTGCATTGCGCCGGGTCGCTCACATCCGTTTTTACAAAAATGGCATTTCCTCCTGAAGATTTTATTTTTTCTGTAATCGCGTTTCCCTTTCCCTCATCAATATCTGAAACAATAACATTGGTTCCATTCGATGCAAATAAAAGTGCGGTGGCTTCTCCGATTCCCGAAGCCGCTCCGGTTATGATGACAGTGCCAACTGCTGAATCTTTTTTCATTTTTATTTATTTGAATCGTAGAAAATTTTTTTAGGAAGATTTGGACGAAACCGTTTGGTTCAGGGTTAAATAATAGTAAACTGATTTCGTTCCTAAACCATCCTGCTATTTCCCCCGAAGTATTAAAAGTGGTTTTTTCGTTCTGTAACTCATCTCTTTCGTATGTATTTTTCCAAACAACCTTTCAATGAAAGAATGGCTGCGCGCCATCATCACCAGGATATCATGTGGATATTTCTGAAGAAATTTGTCAATCCCTTCTTCCACATTTTCACTCTGGACTGTATGAAACTCTGTTGGGAAACCCGAAAAGGTGTGATCCGTTTTCATTTTTCCAATAACCTCGTCGTGTTTTAATTCCGCACGTTTTCCGGTCACATTGATAATTTTTATTTTAGAATTGAATTTTTTGGCTATTTCCAAAAGAGGGGAATAGCTTTTTGATTCCGTTTCAGAATCATAATCCGATGCAAGGGTGATGTTGGAAATAGGTTCAAATGAGGCCTTTTCGGGGATTACAAATACCGGATAATCAAGCCGGCGGACAACCGCAGTAGTGGTGCTTCCAAAAATAGAGTTGCTTTTTCCCTTGCCCTTCATTCCCATAACAATCAATTCGGAATCTGTTTCATCGGCGATCTTCCGGATGAGGTCTGACGGGAATCCCTGATCTACGAAAGAATCCATTTTTACGGGATGAATTCTGGAAAGTGCTTCAATTTCCTGATACATCTGGTTTGTATTGTCTCTTATTATTTCGCCCTGGGTGATCATAACGGAGGCAAGAACGGAATCCTCAAGGGTTACAGGAGGAGTAACGGCATTTACAAAGTGGAGTTTTGCGTCAAAATGATGTGCCAGAGATAGCGCATACAAAGAAGCATTATGAGATGCTTCCGAAAAATCAACAGGAACCAGAATATTCTTCATAAAAAATAAATTGACAAATGAATAATAATCACAGAAGTAAAAGTATGACCCGGTACCTTTTCAAAAGCTATCTTTCGTCATAGTTGAGAATGACTTTAATCATTTTGGCAGTTTTTTTCTGAAGAAAAAATCTTTTCAGTTGCTGGATTCACGCTGATTACAATCAACAAGAGGCTTAACACAGGTCATTGGCAGAGAAACCGGCCTGAATTAATTTGGGTTCTTTATCTGATAGTCATGATTCAACAACCATTATCCGAACAAAGCATAGCCCGCAATCGTTATGTCCGCATCAGGCCGGAAGAAATGTATGAGTTTCCTTCGGTCTCATTGTTTATGAATTTCAATCCCATGATGGTTCCCAAAAGCCAGTTAAAAAAGAGATTGGAAGACAAAATGAAAAAGGCTGAAGAGGAATTGAGAATCAAATTTCCCGGTGAAATGTCAGAACTTGTTTTAATCAAGCTCAGGAACATAATTGCTTCCATTGATTATACCGGAAACAAAAAAGGACTTGCCGTTTTTGTGTCGCCCGTTTTCGAAGAAGTTTATTATCTGAATATGCCGATGGAAGATAAAACGATGGTGGGTAATACGTTTCAAATCCGCGACATAGTCAATTACAAAGCGACCGCTCAGGAGTTTTATGTTTTGTTATTGAAGGAAAATGAAAGTATCCTGTTTTTTGACAATGGACACAGCCGCATAAGAATAAAATCTGAAAGCCATTTGAATGAGAATACTTTTTTTCATGCAGGCCTGAAATCAGTATTTAATGATTCAATAATTACGGGGGAAATGGAAAGCGTTGAAAAAGATTATCTGAGTAATGTCGATCAAATGTTGTCACAGAGATTAATGTCTTCCCCTCTTCCTTTATTTGTTATGGGCAGCCCTGAAATGGTTTCGGAGTTTAGAGATAAAACCATTCACAATAGCGCAATTGTTCAATATGCTTTGGAAGTAAAGAATAATCCTAAGTACGGAGACCTTATAAAAACCCTGGGGCCTTTGCCTGGTGATTGGAAACTGATCAGAGAAAAATATGTGCGCAACCGGGTAAAAGAAGCCGCCAAAAATAAACAGCTCATCAGGAGTGTTATAAATGTTTGGAATCATGTTATGGAGGGGAATCGCGGTCTTTTACTGATTGAAAGAGATTATTTGAATGATCCCTCTTCCTGGGGCTTTTTCGGAGAGAATTATAAATTCTTTGGAACTTTCAACAAATTTTCGTGTGTTAAAAACCCCCTCGACAAATTGATTGAAAAGATGTTGAAAAACGGGGGAACTGTGGAATCCGTAAGTCGTATGGTCTTAAAAAATGCTGGCCCTATGGCCATTCTTGAAGAAACAATATGATAATTAGCTTAATGAATCCGGCGGTGTTTTTTCCGTACCCTTTTTTATTTTGCCACAAGACCCTGTACGAAGTACAACCTTACAATGAAGATAATCTCACAACTCTTTTTTCCTGTTTTAAATCTGGGTTCTTAAAGGAAATTTTTCAAACTGTCTTTCTTTGAAATGGATAATTTTCCCTGTTGAATTCACAACCCTTTTTCCATTTGGATTTTTTATTTTAAAGGCAAAGCCCGGCCTGGTATTTTAGAGAAGAAAATCCTTTAATTTTATAAACCCGGCAGATACATAAAAACCCGGTGAAATGCTGCTTCAGGGAAAAATCAGTTCAATGTAAAAATGAGATTTTGGAAGCCTGATTTTTTGAAATTTTAGTTTGCTTACAAAATTTCTGGCAAATAAAGTATGACGAATTACAGGAAAAAAGACCGATTCGATGAAATAACTTTACCTGTTGAAAAGTGCCGCCGGCAAGCTATAACTTAAAATATTTTTATCATGATAGATAAGAGTATAGCGAAAGCGACTATCGAGTTTAAAAAGGCCATGGCCCAACTGGAGAAATCCAGGGATGTGCTTGAAGATGCTTTATCATTTCAGAAGGCGCTTCTTGAAAAAGCGGGAGTCATCATTATGGCGACAAATGAAAAAGGAATCATTACCCAGTTTAATAAAGAGGCCGTTACAGAATTGGGATACGATAAGGAGGAAATTGTACGAAAAGAAACTCCGCTTTTGTTTCACACGGAAGAAGATCTGAAAACAAGGAAATCAAATGTTTTGGAAACCACAGAGATAAAGACCGGCGACGACTTTGATATTCTGGTAAACCATGCAAGGCAAAACATTCATGAAGAGGTACAATATAATTACCGGAGAAAAAACGGAGAAACATTTCCTGTTTCCCTGACAATTACAGCGCTGCGAAACAAGAATAAAGAAATCACCGGATACGTTTTCATCGCCATGGATATATCCGAAAGGCTCAGGGCGGAGAAAAAACTTCAAAAAGCGGAAAACCTTTTCTTTCAATTACTCCACAACTATCCGGATGGCGTTATCAGTATTATCAACCGGCAAAATGAATTTGTTTATACCGGAGGCGCTTTACACCGACGGCTGAGTGCGGATGTTGGGAAGTTGATCGGAAATAGCATTTATCCGTTTTTTCCGGAACCCATCCGGAGAATTATTTCCTTAAACCTTGGTAAAGTGTTTAATGAAAAAGTATCAATTACAGATTTCGAATTTCCCTTTCCGGTTGCCAACGGGCTGTATATCATGGATGCCTTTCCTTTGACAGAAGATGATGGTACCGTAAATCACGCAGGCATAATTATAAAAAATATTTCGAAATTGAAGGAGGCGGAAGAAAAGCTTCGCGAAGACCTGAAACTTGAAAAAGAACTGAACGAACTCAAATCCCGCTTTTTATCTATGGCATCCCACGAATTCAGGACACCACTGAGTACAATTCTTTCTTCTACCTATCTGTTGGAAAAATACAAAACATCAGAAGACCAGCCGAAACGTGAAAAACATTTGAACCGGATTATTTCATCAGTGAATGTACTAACGTCTATCCTGAATGATTTTCTGAATCTTGGCAAGATTGAAGAAGGAAAACTCAAACCCAAATTTTCGGAATTTAATTTGGAAGAAAATATTCACAGCACCATTGACGAAATAAGTGCGACGCTCAGGAAGAACCAGAAAATTCAATATGAGCACGGAGGCAATCAGATGGTAACATTAGACCCTAATTTCTTAAAAAACATTCTCATCAATCTTATTTCAAATGCGTGCAAATTCTCTCCGGAATCAGCCACAATCCTGGTCAGGAGCAGCCAGCATAACGGAGTTGCCACACTGGTGGTCAGCGATCAGGGTATCGGCATTGCAAAAGAAGATCAGCAACACCTGATGGAAAGATTTTTCAGGGCAACCAATGCTCAAAACATTGAAGGCACGGGACTTGGACTGCACATCGTATCCAGGTATGTGGAAATGCTCAACGGAACAATAGAGTTTCAAAGTGAACTCGGAAAAGGAACAGAATTCAAAATAAAATTCAAAACCCCCGATCCGGTATGAAGAAAATTTTATTAATTGAAGACAACAAAGATATCCGGGAGAACCTGGCCGAGATCCTGGAACTTTCCAACTATGAAGTATTTGTCGCTGAGAATGGAAAAACCGGAATTGAGAAAGCAATCAATCACCTTCCCGATCTGATCATTTGCGATATCATGATGCCGGAACTCGATGGATATGGAGTGCTGCATGCGGTTCACCGAAACAAAGATTTGCGAAAAGTCCCTTTCATTTTTCTGACGGCAAAAACGGATCGCAATGACTTTCGGAAGGGAATGGAAATGGGGGCCGATGATTACATCACCAAACCTTTTTCAGGCACCGAAATATTGAACGCCATTGACAGCAGGCTGAAGAAAATAGAATTGTTGAAAACCGAATTGCTTCCGGGAGTTGAGGGTGTACAGCATTTTATGGAATCCCATCTCGATAAAGAAAGCCTTGACATGCTTGCAGAGGAAGGGAAGATGAATAAATTCAAAAAGAAGGAAATCATTTTTTCAGAAGGGAACTGGCCACACTTTCTCTACCTGATCAGGAGCGGGAAAGTCAAAGTGTATAAAACGAATGATAATGGAAAAGAATTGATTACAGGATTATACGGGCCCGGAGATTTTTTGGGATACGTTCCCATGCTGGAAGAAACCACGTATCAGGACAGTGCATCCGCTATGGAAGATTCTGAAGTGGTTACAATTCCGGGAGATATTTTCAGTAAACTGATTTTTAATAACCGTGACATAGCTCAAAAATTTATTCAACTCCTGGCGAGAGATGTGTCCGAAAAAGAGAATCAATTAATGAATCTGACCTACAATTCCCTTCGAAGAAAGGTTGCCAATGCACTTGTACTTTTGGAAAAGAAATATATTCAGAACGAAGAAAAAGCCAAAGCCATCAGCATCAGCCGCGGAAGCCTTGCCACTATCGTCGGCGCTGCAAAGGAATCGCTCATCAGAACCCTGGGTGATTTCAGGAGTGAAGGGCTAATCGACATCGAAGAAGACGGCGGGATTTTGATTCTCAAAAAGGGAAAACTGGAATCGATGCGTGATTAAACGGATGAATAATGGCCGTCTCAAAATCACGAAGCACAAATTTGTACTACAGACTGGAATTGTTTGAAAGAGGTACAAACTATTTGAAAATGCCGGTCTGAATTTTCGATTTCCCCGCGCAGGGTCGCCATTACTTTTTCAATTTGAATCAGCGTCTCTCTCTTTTCGGGTTCCATTCTTGTTTTCATCAGATATTCATCCAAATCGCCGGCACTTCTTTTGAGTGCAGTATAAGTTTCATCTTCCAGGATAAACCTTGTCTGGAAATTTTCAATCTCTTCCAGGAATCCGTTATTAGAGTTGTTTTGTAAAATGCAGGAGAGGACATCCTTCATCAAAAGGTTTTTCTCAATTCTGCATGCGATCATTTTTTGCCAACAGGTTACTTCGGCGAGGTAATTATCCAGCCGGGATACCCATTCGTTTTTATCAGGTATTTGATCGTTTGTGGTAAATGGATTTTTCAAAGCGTTATAGTGTGAATTATTAAAAAGGATTTCTTTCCGTTTCAGAAAAATATTGATTTGAATACTTACCGCGCAGATATTGCGGTATATAGAAAATACCCTGCCATAGAAATGACAGGGATGCCTGAGTGCTGATGTTTCTGTTTTTATTTAACCATTATTTTTTTGGTTATTGCGGCTTTTTTAGCCTCCTCTTTTTTGGGCATGGTTATTTGTAAAACACCATCCTTATAAGAAGCGTCGATCTTATCCTTCAATACCTCCTCAGGCAATGTGAAACTGCGGCAGAATGAAGAATAACTGTATTCGCGACGTGAGAATTTTTCGTCACTTTTTTCTTTGTCTTCCTCTTTTTCACTGCTGATGCTAAGCATATTGCCTTCTACATCGATTTTGAAATCCTCTTTTTTCAATCCCGGGGCAGCCATGGTAACCAGGTAATCATTCTTGCGCTCTGAGATGTTGACGAGAGGCGTATCGCTCAGGCGAAGGCTAAATGCCGGATCAAACCAATTGTCGAAAGGCCGCAGAAGAAAATCGTTGAATAAAGAAGGAAATCCATCATTCCTTCTTGCTAATTGTGTGCTCATGATAATTTAATTTTTATATGTGATGAAATGTTGTTTACAGAGGTAAAATTATCTCTGAAGCCTCATTAAATCAGTGAGGGCTGTCAGCGAGGGTAATGATTCTGGTCAACGGACAAACAGATGCTTTGAATCATCTGAAACATTGATGAATATCAATGCCCGGACGGCTTTCTAAATTTAGTTTTGATGAATAAAATTATTTGGCTATGAATAAGTACATTAAAAAATTCGGAGAAATCGGAATAGCTGATTTACCACGGGTGGGCGGGAAAAATTCTTCTCTCGGAGAAATGTTTTCAAACCTTTCGGAGGAAGGGATTCTGGTCCCCGATGGATTTGCTACTACTGCCGATGCATTTGAAAAATTTTTAGATGAAAATTCGTTGAACAATCCATTAAAGACCTTGATGGATCAATTAGACAGGCCAGGATATGCCAATCTGAAAGAAACGGGATTAAAAGCACGGGAATTGATTTTGTCAGGCGAGCTATCTCAGAATTTTCAGTCAGAGATAATAAGGGCGTATGCAGAATTGTGTGGAGAAGTGGAAACAGAAGTTGCCGTAAGGAGCAGCGCTACGGCCGAAGATTTGCCACACGCCAGTTTTGCCGGCCAGCACGAAAGTTATCTGAATATAAAGGGTGAAACGGCATTGCTCAACGCGGTGAAAAAATGTTTTGCTTCGCTTTACACCGACAGGGCAATCAAATACAGGGAGGAAAACGGATTTGAACACCACCACGTGAAAATTTCTGTGGGTGTTCAAAAAATGGTGCGTGCAGATAAGGCTTCTTCCGGTGTCATTTTTACACTCGAACCCGAGTCCGGATTCCGGGATATCATTCATCTGAGTGGCGTGTGGGGCCTTGGTGAAAACATCGTACAGGGAACGGTAACGCCGGATGAATTTTTCATTTTTAAACCCACTTTGAGAGAAGGAAAAAATGCCATTGTACGCAGAATGCTGGGATCCAAAACTAAAACATTGGTTTATAAGCCTGAAGGCAATACAGAAGATGGTAATTCTGTGGTTAACACAGACACTCCGAAAGAAAAACAAAAACGGTTTGTGTTGAATGATGTGGAAGTTGTAAAGCTCGCCCATTGGGCGCTCACTATAGAAGACCACTACCAGAAGCCGATGGATATTGAATGGGCAAAAGACGGGAAAACCGGCGAGATATTTATCATTCAGGCAAGACCCGAAACGGTTCATTCGCAAAAAAATCCAATGATCGTAAAAGAATACCAGTTGATGGAGAAAGGAGAAGCAATTGTCAGTGGTGAAGCTGTAGGTTCAAAGATTGTAACCGGTGTTGCCCGGATATTACATTCACCTGCGGAAGCAGAATCTCTGAAAAACGGAGAAATTATTGTTGCAGATACCACCAGTCCTGATTGGGATCCTTTGCTTCAAAGGTCTGCAGGTCTCATCACCAACAAAGGAGGGAGGACCAGCCATGCCGCCATTGTTGCAAGGGAGTTGGGTGTGCCGGCCATTGTAGGATGCGGCAATGCAACAGATAAAATTACAGATGGAGAAATTATTACTATTTCCTGCGGAGAGGGAAAAACAGGTTTTGTTTATAGCGGTGCGCTGAAATATACTTCAACAGAACATGATTTTTCTGATATCGAGAAGCCAGAAACCACAGAGGTCATGCTCATCGTGGGAGATCCTGACAAAGCTTTTGAATTGTCTTTCTTTCCCAATGACGGCGTAGGGCTTATGCGGATTGAATTTATCATTAATCATTCCGTACAAATTCATCCGATGGCATTGGTAAAATTTAATGAATTAAAAGATCAGGCAGTAAAGGATAAGATTGAATCATTGACATTTCAATACCTGAACAAAGAAAAATATTTTGTGGATACACTTGCCGAAGGCGTTGCCACCATTGCATCGGCGTTCTATCCCAAAGACGTTATTGTGAGGATGAGCGATTTCAAAACCAATGAATATGCAAATCTTCTCGGTGGAAAAGATTTTGAACCGAATGAAGAAAATCCGATGCTGGGTTTCAGGGGCGCTTCGCGCTATTACAATGATCTGTACCGTGAAGGCTTCCGGCTCGAATGTGAAGCCATCCGTAAGGTGAGAGGTGAAATGGGGCTTACGAATGTAAAAGTGATGATCCCGTTTTGCCGTACTTTGGAAGAAGGAAATAAAGTCATTGCGGTTATGAAAAAATATGGACTTGAACAGGGAGTTGATGGCCTGGAGATTTATGTGATGGCAGAGGTTCCGAGCAATGTGCTTCTGGCAGAAAAATTCGCAACCATCTTTGATGGTTTTTCAATTGGATCTAATGACCTCACGCAATTGACTTTGGGCATTGACCGGGATTCTTCGATTGTGAGCAATTTGTTTAACGAACAAAATGAAGCTGCACGCAAAATGATAGGAACCATGATCAGGAAGGCAAAACGTGCCGGGGCAAAAATCGGGTTATGCGGACAAGCGCCAAGTGACCACCCTGAATTTGCAGGATTCCTTGTAAGAAACGGAATAGACAGCATTTCTTTTAATGCGGATGCATTGCTGAAGGGAATTGAAAATATCAGAAGGGCGGAGAAAAAACCTGTCCGCAAAAGAACGGCATCGCTAAGAAGAAACTCGATGTTGATTTTTTAAAATTTTATAAATACCCAAAGAGGTTATAAACCATGGATGCAACTTTCAGCAAAGATGTTTACGGCATGTTGCCCGAAGGAATTCAGGGAATTGAATTGCTCGCCCATCTTGCATTGGATTTAAGATGGTCTTGGAATCATGCGACCGATCAGTTGTGGGAGGATTTGGATGCTGAACTTTGGGAACAAACACATAATCCCTGGGTGGTACTGCAAACCGTTTCCAGAGCCCGCCTCAAAGAACGAATGGAAGACCCGGTATTTCTAAAGAAGGTCAAAAAATTTTTTTCCACTCAGGAAAAAATCGAATTATCAGATGCATGGTTCCAGATTAATTATCCGGATTCAAAACTGAAAACGGTTGCTTTTTTCAGCATGGAATATATGCTGAGTGAAGCGTTGCCTGTTTATGCGGGAGGATTGGGAAATGTATCAGGTGATCAATTGAAATCTGCCAGTGATCTGGGCATCCCTGTCGTTGGAATAGGGCTTTTATATCAGCAGGGATATTTCCGGCAACAGATAGACAGGTACGGATCGCAACAAGCTTTATTTCCGTTTAATGACCCGGGTCAATTGCCGATTACGCCGCTGCGATTGCCCGATGGAGAATGGCTTCGGTTTCAGGTTTATTTATCGGGACATCCGGTTTGGGTAAGAGTGTGGCAGGTGCATGTGGGCAGGATAAGGTTGTATTTGATGGATAGCAATGACCCTGCAAACCTGCCGGCGCACAGGGGCATTACAAGTGAAACTTATGGTGGTGATGCCGAGTTGCGTATCAGGCAGGAAATACTTCTCGGAATCGGAGGTTTCAAATTACTTCAGGTCTTAAAAATACATCCTGAAGTGTGTCATTTGAATGAAGGGCATTCCGCTTTTTTGGTATTGGAGAGAGCTTCTCAATTCATGAAAGACAACGGAGTGCCATTTGAAACAGCGCTCACAGCTACAAGGGCGGGAAATATTTTTACCACTCATACAGCCGTTGACGCAGGATTCGACCATTTCAGCCCGGCGCTCATGGAGCAATATTTTTGTGATTATGCAGTGAAAGAAATATCTATAGATTTCAAAGAACTCATGGCATTGGGCCGCAAGAATAAATACAATCAGGATGAATATTTTAACACAGCCATCCTGGCCATTAACGGTTCGAATTTTGTAAATGGTGTCAGTCAGTTGCATGGCAAGGTTAGCAGAAAATTGTTTTCAACTCTTTTTCCGCGATGGCCCATGGATGAAATTCCGGTTGAGCACATTACCAACGGCGTTCACATGCCGACCTGGGATTCTGAACTTGCAGATCATTTATGGACGGAAGCGTGCGGCAAGGAAAGATGGCGGGGTGAATTGAAGGATAACAAAAAAAATATTGCAGAAGTTTCGGATGAGGCGCTTTGGGATTTTAGAAATAAATCAAGAAAGAAATTGGTAACCTGGATCCGTAAACGATTCCAAACACAGTCCCGGATATCGGGATTGCCATTCACCTTTCCGGATCAGGCGGATAAAATATTTGATCCAAACGTTTTGACGCTGGGATTTGCCCGGCGGTTTGTTCCATACAAAAGAACCAATTTGTTGTTGCGCGATCCTGGCAGGCTGATCAGGATACTGACCGGCTCGCAGTTTCCTGTTCAACTGGTCATCGCCGGCAAGGCTTCCCCCTTTGATGAAAGAGGAAAATCTCTGGTTCGTGAGTGGAATCAGTTTATTCAGCAGAACAATTTGTTTCAACATGTGATTTTTCTGAGCGATTCTGATATGCAATTGACTGCCGAGCTTGTACAGGGTGTTGATATTTGGATAAATACCCCACGCCGCCCGTGGGAAGCATGTGGTACCAGCGGAATGAAAGTGCTGGTGAATGGGGGTGTGAATTTGTCGGTGCTGGATGGATGGTGGGCAGAAGCCTATTCGCCGGAAGTGGGATGGGCATTGGGCAATGGCGAAGAGCACTCGGATAATAATACCTGGGATGCCATCGAAGCAGATGAATTATATGATCTGATTGAGCAACAAATTGCTCCGGAATTTTATGAACGAAATGAAAAAGGCATCCCTGAAAAATGGGTGAACAGGTCGAGAAACAGCATGGCAAAACTGACCTCGCACTTTTCTGCGAACAGGGCGGTGCGTGAATATACCGAAAGATTTTATCTGAACGCGGCTTCCGAATATTTGAAAAGAGCGGAACAAAAAGGTGCCGGAGCAAACGGGATTATTGACATTAAAAACGATTTGCATAGCAAATGGGACTCCTTAAAGATCGGCGAAGTGAAGGTTAAAAAAAATGAGAAAGGATTTTTCTTTCAGGTTCCTGTTTATATGGATGAAGGAATCAGGGATAAAATTTGTGTTGAATTGTTTGCGGATGGAGAGCATAACAAAAATCACGAATTGATCAAAATGAATGCTGTATCGCCGGCAGAAAATAATTATTCACAGATTTATCAGGCACAGGTTTTTACAGAAAGAGATGCCAATGATTTCACCGTTCGTGTTATTCCAAAATATGGAAATATTAAAGTGCCTCTTGAAGATAACCAGATTCTCTGGGAACGTTAATTGCGTGGAAACGGGTTAATCCAAATTTTCACAACGGGCTATTTTCAGCATAGAATTTAAATCATCATTTTGATTGATGGGGATCATAATAAAGCAATTTGGCCAATTCTATTTTTGAAGCGTAAAATTTGAGTAACCGGGTATTCTTTGTTGATTTTATTTTCGAATTTAAAATTGTTGCACATGCGAACCATCACTCCATCTTTGGAAAAAATGCCACCACACAAGCGTTTGTCGTGGTTTGTCGCAGTAGTTCTTTTCATCACAGGACTTCCTTTGATTAAAAGCTTCGCCGTGTTTATACTTGAAAAATTTTATGAATTATTTTTGCAACACAATTTTCAGAAATGAAAATAGCGGGGCGATAAAAAATAGAGTTCCAAATATTTAAATTACGCAACCCCTGATAAGAGTTTAAAAGAAGCTAAACCGGGTTTTATAGAAGATGAAAGTGAACAGAAAAATATTCGCATGGCTTACGATAATCATTCTGTCTGTTCATTACCTTGGAACCAGCGCGCTTTTCGGACTTTATTCAGTTGACCAACCGCTCTTCGTTGAACTTTTTTGTGTAAACAAGGATAAACCTCAAATGCACTGCAATGGCTCTTGTATGCTTACACATCTTGATGAGCAAAAGGACCGCGACACCAATAAACCCGTAACCCCTGACAGCGTTCCGGTACAAGTGCACTTTTATGTGCAGGATGTTGATTTCAGCCTGAACGATTCAAATACCAATGTGATTCACAATAATTCCTATTACCCGAAATTTTCCAATTCCCAATATTTAAGAGAAATTTTCCACCCGCCTGTTTTGGTTTAATACATTTTTTGAATTGATCTTTTTTGAGGGATGAATGCCATCCCTGCCGGGATATTATTCCCGTGCAATAAACATTTAATCAGGTATTAAACTAAAAATAAATAGAATGAAACATTCTGTATTGAGCATGATGTTGCTCGCCGCATCATTATTCACATTGATGTCTTGCAATAAGACCGACTACATTTCACCGGACAAAGAAAATGAAGTTGAAAATCTGAAATTAATAAAAACCTTTTCAGACAATGGGTTCAAGGTCGAATTATTTAATAGTTCAGGACAGTTGGTAGTAGGTTACAATAAGATTTTTCTGCGCCTGACCGATAAGAGTGGCAATTACATCAGCAATGCATCTGTCAATTGGTTGCCAATGATGACCATGAACATGAATGGCATGATTAAAAGCCACAGTTGCCCGTTTTCCGGCATCACAAAAACCGCCAACAAACAAACATTGTTTGAAGGATACATTGTGTTTGTGATGGCAAGCAATGAACCGGGTGATTCGTGGAATTTGAAAATCAATTTTACTGCCGGTGGCCAAACCATTGACATCAATGATAAGGTGAATGTGGTTTCCACAATTTCCCAATTTCAAAAGTTATATACTTCAGTAACGGGAAATGATGGAATGACATATATGCTTGCTTTTGTTGAACCTGCTAACCCCAGGGTTGGCATAAACGATTTTGTTGCGGGCCTTTTTTATAAAGGAGAAAACGGAGATTTTCCGATTGCCGGCAATTATAAAATTAAAGTAGATTCAAGAATGCCCGGCATGGGAAATCACAGCGCCATGGGAAACGAAGACATGATACAGGGATCGGATGGTTTATATCATGGCAAGGTCGGCTTTTCAATGACAGGGAGCTGGGTGATAAATATGATACTTCAAAACAGCTCAGGAGAGGTAGTGAAAGGAGAATCCATCACCGAAACAAATCCCGAGAGCAGCCTGAATTTTAAATTAGAATTCTAACACATTCATTGTTTAATACAAATCCCAACTGCATTCAAAGTGTAGTTGGGGTTACAACTTTTCAGAAATGAAAAAGATAATTTTGATTTTATTTCTAACCTATATGGCCGATCCTTTATCAGCACAGCAATACAAGGATAGCCTGGTCGTTTCCTTTTCTGACACACTTAAAACCAAGAAATTAGACGAGGTCGTCATCATAGCCAATCCATCTTCCAATTATCTTAGAGAAAACAAAGCATTGGGAAGTCTGGATAGCTACCTGGAAAGTTCCAGTTCGATTAATATGATCAGGAGGGGAGCTTATGCATGGGAGCCGATGCTGAACGGAATGGCAACTGAAAGAAGCGTGGTTACCATTGATGGTATGCGGATTTTCCAGGCATGCACTGATAAAATGGATCCTGTCACCTCTTACGTTGAAAACACAAATTTATCGAGAGCTAAAATAAATGACGGCCAGTCGGGTACTGAATTTGGAGGAACGATTGCCGGAAGTATTGATTTAATGAGAAGAAAATCCGGATTTAATTCCGGCAGGAAATCAGGAGGTTCAGCGTTTGTTGGTTTTGAAAGCAACAATAAACAACAGATTTACGGCTCCACGCTGAATTATTCAGACAAGAGATTTTTTACTGACATAGATTTTACGCACCGGGAAGCAGATAATTACAGAGCAGGATTTAGAAAAGGACAAAGCAGCGAGGTTAATTTCTCTCAGTTTACCAAAAATAACTTGTCTGCAATAACGGGATTTAAGATAAATGAAAACCAGGAATTACAGGGTTCCCTTATTTATGACAAGGCCACTGATGTGGGTTATCCGGGATTGCCCATGGATGCTTCTCTGGCAAAAGCAACTATTGCTTCTTTGGAATACCGTTACAGAATTCCTTCAAAATATGAAGGGTTGCTCTGGGAAACAAAGATTTATTTTAATACAATTACCCATGTTATGGACGACAGTCATCGCCCGTCTGTTCCGATGCACATGGATATGCCAGGATGGAGCAAGACAAAAGGATTCTATACCAAACTGAAAGGGAATTACAAAAACCAAACTTTTAGTGCAACGCTTTCCGGCTATAAGAATAATTCATTGGCAGAGATGACCATGTATCCTGAAAACCCCCGGGAGCCGGAGATGTTTATGCTCACGTGGCCCGATGTGAACACGATGTACAGCGGTTTGAATGTAGCAGACAACATTTCTTTCAGTTCTTCACTGGGGTTGCTTGTTCAGGGAGGTTTGGGCATGCACCAAAATAAAATAGCAAGTGAATCGGGGTTGAATAGTTTACAACTTTTTTATCCAAAACTTAAATCTGCAAAAACACGTATGTTGCGAAGTTTATATTCAGAAATATCGTATCAACACAAGAAGTTTTTATATCAATTTGGGATTGGATATGGTGACCGTGCCCCATCGGTTTCTGAGGGTTATGGTTTTTATTTACTGAATGTAAATGACAATTATGATTACGTTGGGAATCCTGATTTGAAAAATGAGGAAACAATCAATTTCAATGCGGCAGCTACGTTTGAGACAGCTAAGGTTTCGGTAAAAGGAAAGGTTACCTGCTTCTACATAACAGACTATATCATTCCGAAGAAGAATGAGGGAATATCACCCATGAGCATGGGGGCAAATGGAGTTAAAATTTATGAGCAACTCAATCATGCCTCCATTTTAAATGCAGGCATGAATCTGGATTACAAGATGTTTACAAACTGGATATTTTCTGCAAATGCATCTTATCGCTATGGCGAGGGAACCGGCAATACGATTTTGCCATTGATGCAACCCTTCGTTTACAAAATGAACCTTCGGTTTGCAAGAAAAAGTTACTTCGCAGAAGCCTCGGTAGAGGGAAGTTCCAAAAACAGAAACAGCATTGAATTTGGAGAAACGCAGAAACCGGGATATTTCATTGCAAATGCCGCGCTATCTAAGAATTTCGTTTTGGGAAATCAGAAGTTGATTCTGAAACTCGGGGTGGAAAATTTGTTTGACCGTTATTATTCAACGTTTGATGACTGGTCCGGAATTCCGAAGATGGGCAGAAATATTTATTCCAATTTGATTTTTAAGTTTTAGGAAATCAAAAATAGCTGACAAAAAGAATTCAAATTATCTTACTGCAAAATATTCTATGCGATAGAATGAGGTAAAACTTTGATCGAATCTGCACTTTGTGTGAGGGAAGTGATCTTTTGTTAGTTTCTTATGATGAAGGCAAAATTTCGGATAACCATTACCGGTAAATGACAAATGTTTTTGAAATCCTGTCGTGCAACCCACGCTTTTTATCGTTGAAGGCCACCATGATGAATCCGGTAAACAACACAGCGGCAGAAAGTATTTTTGCAAAAAATCTTCCTGTTGCATTCGCAAAGGAAAGCCGTTCGTAATTTTCGGTGCAAACCTTGATACCGGCCGACAATTTTCCGATGGTTGCCTGCCTTGCAGAGCTTTCCTGAAGGGAAAAATAAAGCCAGTTTACAATCAGAAAAACAATTCCGGGCCACTGGAATCCGTCGGGATCATCTGCCAGGTAATAATTTCCCAAAAGTACCCTTGATGTAATTCCCGACAGGGCCCCCGCAATAAGCAGGTCGGCAATAAATGCAGATGCGCGTACCCAGAAACCGGCGTAGGTGACACTTGTTGTGAAGGGTTGTTGAATAGTTTGTTCCATATCCTGAGTTTGAGTTGAATTAAAAAAAAATGCAGCTTCAATTTTTTCCTTTTGAATTTCGTTTTTTTAATACCCGGCACAACCCCCACGCCGCCAATTGGTTTGAAGATCCGCTGAATTATGTGCTAAATGTATTCAGAGGGGTTTTCAGCAAAAGCTTCATCAACGGCTTCTTCAAATTTTTCTTTTACTCCGGGTGTGTTATTGAATTTCCTGTGCAGATTTTCCACCAAATTCTGAACAAACTTTTTGTCCTGTTTAATGGCCTTGCACTTTTCCTCTTTATCTGCTGACAGCAAAATTCCGAGAATCGCACCGAGGCCAATTCCTACTGTCATGGAGATAAGTATTTTGTTATTCCCATTCATAAAAAGAGTTTTTTAGTTTTCAACCTATGCAAGCTAATCCGGAATTATACTTTCGGCAATGATGTCTCTTAGTGCAGGCAGTGATCATAATCACCGGCGTGAAATTTTAAAAAGAGTTGATTTTTTAAAAATTGCCAACAAATTCAGATTGTACAGAAAACGGGCTGGGAGGCTTCTTTAAAAATAGAGAGCCGGAAAGAATTCCAGCTCTGTACTTTATCCAATATCCTATGAAAAACCAATAAAAACCGAGGCAAAAATAATAGCAGACACGCCACTTTGCAATGACCTGAGTCAGCAAAACCGATGATTGTGGTTAATGTTTTTTGGAATTAACTCATTGGTACAAAATAAGTGGAATGATGAAAAAGTTTTTTTTGAAAGCATTGAGAAATAGTTTTGATAAAAAAGGGTTCGCGATTAAAAAAATGGGAAAGGGGGCCAAGGGTTTTCCATGCTCTTCTCAATTCATAAAACAATTATTGCATTGTTTTTTGCTCCCGTCAGATTAAATGAAATTGGGATCAATTGAAGACTTAATGGTAAAAAGAATTTCTTTCCGCTGGCAATGCCAGGGATGATGGAGAGTTTTTAAAATGTATTGGTCTTTATATTCTGCCTCAAATCACATTAGCAGGTATCGGTAATTATTTTGAAAAGTTTCCTTTTATGAAAAGTATCCTTAGTTTGGATTTAACATACCGCATCGTTCAAAAAAGGTTTCTGCGGAATGAGGTACTACTCTCTGAATCATTTTCCAACCATGTATGTTGCTGCAGAACAGAAATTCTTTTTTCAGGGAAAGATATCGGTGATTAAAACTGAATGCTTCATTAAAATACAGTGCGTAAAAATACTAATTAACCATGGCTCTGGTTAAACAGAATAATCGTCTCAGTAATATTAATGTGGAGGATAAAAAGAATGATTCGCAAATTAAAAATTTTCGCGCATTCACAATGAAAATCCGGTTTCCCGGGGTCTAACTCACTCCCGCAAATTCTCTTATTTTTTCATTGATTTTCCCGAGCTGGTCTTCAAACTTTTCTTTTAACTCGCCGAGTTTCTCCGATCCCTGTTCATTGATTTCCCGGAAAAGTTTTTTGGTTTTTTTGGTGATGTCCTCTCTGGTTCTTTCTCCTTTGGCAGGAGCGAATAAAACTCCCAAAACGGCGCCTGCAATTAATCCTGCGGATGCGGCGATCGCAATTTTTGAAAAATCTTTCATGGTCGTTGTTTTTTGGTTCAAAAAAATAATTTCATTTATATAAAAGGCCCATTTCTCCCTTTTTGGATCCGAAAAAAATACTTTAATCCACGTCCATTCTTTCTCGTTCAACGCCAACAGAAAGAGAATTCATTTTCCCCAATAAATTTTGAGCTTTAAGGGTTCTGTCATCTGTCCTTGAAGTTTCAATCCAGATGTTGCCTGATTTTCTGGAAATCTGCATGGCAATTCCGAAATTTTCGAAAAAGTCTTTTTCAACTTCTCCCACGCTCCTGTGCCGGTTGATATCAATGCTGCCGGGCTGAAAAATTTCCGACTCTGCGCTGAACAATCTGTCTGAAGGGATCCTGTCTTTGCCTGATGATACACTTTTTTCGAAATAGCCTCTTTTATGGAATTCCACTTTCAAATAAGGGTACACTTCGTTGAATTTTTTCTGCAGGTCGATGATCCTTGTGTTTGCGTCGATCAGGAGTTTCATGTCTTTTCTTTATGGATGAATAATTCTTTTTTGAGATCAGTAAAAACTCAAAATTAAAACAGCAATAGGAGCGTAATGATGACTTCGCTCATTGATGTTGATGAACTTCGTCAATGTTTGAAAGGTGCCTGATTGTTGGATTTACGCCTGGCGGATTCATCCTTAATAAAAACCTTAATATTTTATTTCCGGAGAAATTATAACCAATACCCGAATTTCCTGATAAACCACACTTTCACCAATTGTGTGAGCAGGCAATAGCTTATTAAAATGAGCAGAAGAAACGGGAAATAACTGAAGGGCAGGGGCTGCATCTGAAAAGCATCTGCCAAAAACGGAACAAAGGGAATGGCAATTCCCACCAGCATAATAAGGGAGGTAAGTGCAATGACGGGCGCCGTTGCCCAGCTTTGAATGAAGGGGATTTTCTTCGTTCGTATCATATGCACAATCAATGTTTGGGAAAGTAACCCTTCCACAAACCAGCCTGTTTGAAACAGAGATTGATGTTCAGGAGAATTGGCTTTGAAAAAGAAAAACATTAAAGCAAAAGTGACATAATCAAAAATGGAGCTTGTTGGCCCGATAAAAAGCATGAAACGCAATAATCCTGACGCGTTCCATTTTTTAGGTTTTTCAATGTACTCCTTTTCCATGCGGTCCCACGGGATGGAAACCTGCGAAATGTCGTACAAAAGATTTTGAACCAAAATCTGAATGGGGAGCATGGGCAGGAAAGGCAAAAATATACTTGCACCCAGCATGCTGAACATGTTGCCAAAGTTGCTGCTGGTGGCCATTTTGATATACTTGCTGGTGTTGCCAAAAGTCCTTCTTCCATAAATTACCCCTCTTCGCAAAACCATCAGGTCTTTTTCAAGCAAAATAATATCAGCTCCTTCCTTGGCGATATCGGTCGCGTTGTCAACGGAAATTCCGACATCGGCTTCGCGCAGAGCAGGCCCGTCATTGATGCCATCTCCGAGGAAACCAACAGTGTGGCCTTTCGCTTTCAGCACACGCACGATCCGGCTTTTTTGAAGAGGATTGAGTTTTGCAAAAATGCTTATTTCGTTTATCCGGCGGGTCAACTCTTCATCAGAAATATGATCCAGTTCATGGCCAAGAACAATGTTGTTGATTGGGATTCCGACATCCCTGCAAATTTTTTTTGTTACAAGTGCATTGTCTCCGGTCAATACTTTTAACTCCAATCCTAATTGATGAAGTTCTTCAATGGCGGGTTTTGCAGACGGTTTTGCCGGATCCAGAAATCCGATAAATCCTGCAAGCGTCATATCCTTTTCGTCTTTTACCGAATAGGTCAGTTCTCTTTCATCGAACACCCTGATGGCTACCAGCAAAACTTTTAATCCGTCCTCATTTAGTTTTTGAGATGTGTAGGAAACTTTTTCCCGCAGGGAAGCGTCAAGGGAAACAATCTCGTCATTTTCTATATGCAATTCTTTGTCCGCTCCGGGGTCAAAAGCATGGGAACATAAATCCAGCATTTCTTCTACAGCTCCTTTGCAAATCAACAAATGTTTTCCATCGCGTCTTTGCAGGATAACCGACATTCTCCTTCTTTCAAAATCGAATGGGATTTCATCCACTTTTGTATAATCGGTATCAGCATGAATATGCTCTTCCACTTCCATGTGTTCCAGAATGGCGGCATCCATGATATTTCTTAATCCTGTTTGATGAAAACTATTCAGGTAAGCCCATTTCAATACTTCTTTGTCGCGATCGCCAAAAATGTTCAGGTAAGCTTCCAAAACAATTTTATCGAGAGTCAGCGTTCCGGTTTTATCGGTACACAGGATATCCATTGCACCGATATTCTGAATAGCATTCAGCCGTTTTACAATTACTTTTTTCCGGCTCATGCTTATTGCGCCCCTGGCCAGGTTGGTAGTCACAATCATGGGCAACATTTCGGGGGTAAGCCCTACAGCCACAGCAATCGCAAACAACAGGGCTTCAATCCAATCTTGTTTTATAATTCCATTAATCAGAAAAATAATCGGAACCATCACCAGCATAAACCGGATGAGGAGCCGGCTGACATTGTTCACACCTTTGTCGAAACTTGTTTCAGCACGTTTTTCAGTCATTGTTCTGCTGATGGTTCCAAAATAGGTATGCTGCCCGGTATTTACCACAATGATGGATGCTGCACCACTGATCACAGTGGTTCCCATAAAACAAATATTTTCCAGTTCAAGGGGAGATTTTGCATCTGCATCCGGAATGGTTATCCCGCGTTTTTCAACCGGCATCGTTTCGCCGGTGAGCGCTGCCTGGCTTATAAATAAATCTTTGGAATCAATGATCCGGCAATCGGCAGGAATCATATCGCCCGCAGAAAGAAAAACAATATCACCCGGGACGATTTCTTTGAAATCGAGTTCATTTTTCCCTTCGCCTTTTCTCAATACCAATGTGGTATTGCTCACAAGGTTTTTTAATTGTTCTGCTGCACGGTTGCTTCTGAATTCCTGCCAGAACCGCAAAAAGGAACTCATCAAAATCAGGACAGCAATCACAATGACCGTGTTATAATCGCGCTGGCCGGGGTCGGAAGTAAGCACTTCTGTAAAGAGGGAAATGGCAGCTATTGCAATAAGAATTCCGGTAAAAGGGTTTAAAAAAGCTTCTAAAAATTGAATGAACCACGAGGGTGCTTTTTCCCTGACAACGATATTGCGCCCGTAAACATTTTGCCTGTCCTCTGCTTCTTCATTGGTCAATCCTTCCGGATTGCTTTCCAGAAAAGTGAAATAGGTGTTTTTTTCACTTTTTGCAACTTCTTTCAACCGCCTTGTCGCCTTTTCTTCTAATCCTCTGAAAAATTCTTTCTTTTTGAAAAAGATATTTTTCATTGACTTCGGTGGCGCTTCTTTGACCATAACCGGATTTTATGGATGATTTTATAACAAAGTCTCCGTCAAAATATGGCGGCTAAAATCGTGCTGAAAAATAATAATTACGATGCTTGAAAATGATGTTAACTGTCAGGGATTTTGCTGATTGTTATCAACAGGAGCTGTCAATGTCAAGGGAAGTGAGGGTTTTCACCTTTTTTTAATATCACCTTTTGAAATTTATTTTGCGAAAAGTAATCGAAGTAATTAATTGTGAAAGAAATTTTGCCCCGGATCAAAACGAATGGTAGTTGGTTTGCTTGAATCAAAATTCCGTGCGAAGTGCATTTTGGTAAGGAACCCCTCATATTATTTCAGATCCTTATGATTAAGATGCACATTGATTGAAAGAACATGATATTGCTCATTCCGCCCGCCGCCAACCATACATTCTTCCTAATTTTGTAAACTTAAATTTTAATGAGGTGAAGGATTTGGTTTTTTCTATTGCACGCACATTACTCAATAAAAATATTCCCTTTTGTATCTATCGTTTTCCGTTTGGAGATGATCTGAATATCGGACTGAAAAAAGGTGTTTTGCCCAATGAAACAGGGAAAGTTTTCTGGCTGGCTCCGTTTGTTCAATCTTCTTCGGCGCATGAAATATTTTTTGATGTGATTCCGGGGGATAAAGTGAATCATGATCTGGTTAAACAGATTGAATCCCTTCCCGGGGAAAGTTTTTCTTGGTCGCGCATGCCCGCATACACGGGGCAAAAAACATATTTTGAACAGGTAGAAAAAATTCTGAAAGAGATCAGGCAAAAGCATATCAGAAAAGCAGTTCTTTCGAGAATTGATCTGATAGAAAAACGGGATTATTTTGATCCGCTGAAATGTTTTAAAAAATTATGCAGCCGTCACAAAGGCGCATTTGTACATCTTCTTTTTCATCAGGATGCCGGCTTATGGCTGGGGGCAACACCGGAACTTCTTTTGCTGAAAAACGGTTCGGAATATAAAACAATGGCGCTGGCGGGGACGCAACCTTTAAAAAAGGGAAATGACTACCACTGGAGAAAAAAGGAATTGCAGGAACAGGAAATGGTACAGGAACATATTGAATCAGTTTTTTCCAAATTCGGTTGTAAAATATCTTTCAAACATGGGCCGCTGACGGTGGAAGCAGGCCCGGTAGTTCATTTGAAAACAGATTATGAATTTGAAGAAACATCTCCGGTAGATTTAAAAAAGTTGCTCGCCAGATTGCATCCAACGCCTGCTGTCGGCGGATTGCCTGTAGCCGAATCGCTGAAATGTATTCATGATGTGGAAGGATATGACAGGAAATATTACGCAGGATTCATCGGTGAAACGGATTTTTCAAATTATGCACGGTTGTATATGAATCTGCGATGCATGCAGGTGGGCAAAGAAAAAATAGCCGTGTATTGCGGCGGCGGCATTACAGCAGGTTCAGATCCACGGGAAGAGTGGGATGAAACCAAACAAAAATGTAAAACAATGCTGGATACAATGGTAGATTTGCACGAGAATGAAACTGTCAGATAAAAAAGGGATTCAGGAAATTGTAGCAACGCTGGCCGCGTTGGGATTGAGAGAAGTAGTTATTTGTCCGGGATCGCGCAATGCACCACTCACCATATCATTCAACAGGCATCCCGCATTTCATTGTACAAGTATCAGAGATGAAAGAAGTGCAGCATTTTTTGCACTTGGAAAAATTATTCAGTTGCATGAACCCGTTGCGGTGGTTTGCACCAGCGGTTCTGCGTCCTTGAATTTTGCGCCGGCTATTTCAGAAGCTTTTTATCAGAGACTGCCGTTGATTGCAATAACGGCGGATCGTCCCAAAGCCTGGACAGGACAGGGCGATGGCCAAACCATTAATCAAACCAACGTTTATAAAAATATTATCCGTGCTTCTTACGAATTGAACGGAGATGCATCAGATAAAGAATCGCTCTGGGATATTTCGCGATCCATTTGTGAAGGATGGGCTGTAGCTACGCAGAAAGACAAAGGTCCTGTTCACTTCAATATTCCCCTGCATGAACCCTTATACGTAACGGAAGAAGTGAAGGAAATTCATCCCGGGGTTTTCAGGCAAATTGAAACAGAGATTTCTCTTTTTCCAAATGAATTAAAATCTTTTCAAAAAGAATTTGTTTCTTCTGAAAAAGTGATGATTCTGGCGGGCCAGTATTTACCTGATAAAAATTTTGAAAAGTCAATCAGGAAAATGGCTTCTTTTCCGAATGTCATTGTGCTGACAGAATCTACCTCCAATATTCATGATGCTGATTTTGTAGAACACATCGATAGATGTATTACGAACATGAGTGAGAAAGATGCTGTGCGTCTAATGCCTGATTTACTGATCACCTGCGGTGGTGCTGTAGTTTCGAAAAGGATCAAAGCCATGTTGAGAAAATATTCTCCAAAACAACATTGGAATGTGGACCGGTATAATTCTTCGATGGATACCTATCAATCGCTGACCCATTCCATTCCCCTGGATGCTGCAAAATTTTTTAATTCGCTTTCAAAGGGAATTGAAAATGTTCCGGACGGATACAAATCTGCGTGGACAAAATGGAATTCGAAATTTGAGAAATGCCATGCGCAATTTTCGCAGGATTGCGGGTACAGCGACTTCTTTGTTTTCGATAAAATTTTTGATCATCTTCCGCAAAATCTGAATCTATATCTGGCTAACAGTTCGCCGATCCGCTACGGCCAATTATTCAAATATGACAAGACTGAATTTTGCTGGAGCAACCGTGGCACAAGTGGTATAGACGGATGCACAAGTACGGCAATGGGGTCTGCTTCGGCATCGCCGGATAAAAAGTTTTTGCTGATTACAGGCGACGTCGCTTTTTCTTATGACATCAACGGGTTGTGGAATGAATCGGATATTCAGAACCTGAATATCATTGTCATCAACAACGGCGGGGGAGGGATTTTCAGAATTATTTCCGGTCCGGAATCGGCTCCGGAGATGGAAAAATTTCTTGAAACCTCGCTTCATCACAATGTTCAGAAAATCGCTGAGCATTTTAAATGGAATTACCTTTCTGCCAGCGATGAAAGTTCTTTGGAAGAAGCATTCAAAGAATTTTTCAGAAATTCAACCCGAAGAACCATTCTGGAAATATTTACCGGCGCTGAAAAGAATCCCGAAGTGCTGAGCCGGTACTGGAATTTTTTAAAAGAAAAACAGCAGCATGGCAAAAAAAATTAACTGGAAGACAGTCAAAGAATATAAAGACATCACATTCAGACAATGCAATGGCGTGGCAAGGATTGCTTTTAACCGTCCGGAAGTGCGCAATGCATTTCGTCCTGAAACTGTGGATGAATTATTGAATGCGCTTGTCATTGCTCACGAGTCGCAAAAAATTGGCGTGGTGTTGCTGACCGGCGAAGGTCCTTCGCCAAAAGATGGGGTGTGGGCTTTTTGTTCAGGAGGAGATCAGCGGGTAAGATCAACGACAGGTTACAAAGGGAAAGACGGCGTCAACCGGTTTAATATCCTGGATGTGCAGCGTGAAATCCGCTTTATGAATAAAGTGGTCATCGCCGTTGTGCCCGGATGGGCTGTGGGTGGCGGACATAGTTTGCACGTGGTGTGCGACCTGACCATCGCCAGCCGCGAACACGCCATTTTCAAACAAACAGATTTGGATGTGGCCAGTATAGATGGCGGATTTGGATCGGCCTATCTTTCGCGTCAGGTCGGACAAAAGAGAGCGAGAGAAATTTTCTTTCTGGGCAGATCTTATTCCGCACAGGAGGGTTATGAAATGGGCATGGTGAATGCTGTGGTGACTCATGAAAAACTGGAGCAGACAGCATACGAGTGGGCACAGGAAATTATGACCAAAAGTCCGACGGCGATCAAGCTCGCCAAGTTTTCGTTGAATCTGATTGATGACGGCTTGGTGGGCCAACAGGTGTATGCCGGTGAAGCAACACGGTTGTTGTATATGACCGACGAAGCAAAAGAGGGAAGAAATGCTTTTCTCGAAAAAAGAAAACGCAATTTCCAAAAATTTCCAAAATTCCCATAACCTTTACAATCAACATACAGACGCCTGATCCGCTAAATCCACCGCGGCAGCCAGGCTCCTAAACTTCTAAACGTATAAAATAAAAACCTCAAAAAAATAAACTCCAATCTAAACCTCTAAACTATTAAACCCTAAACCCTAAACTCCCAAATGGCTTCTGTCTCCGCCTGGATCGAATCATTCCGATTGCACACTTTGCCACTCTCTTTGTCGACCGTGATAATGGGAAGTTTTCTCGCGGCTTTTCATAATGAATTTCATTTGAACATTTTTATTCTGGCTGTGCTCACCACACTTTTTTTACAGACGGTGAGCAACCTTGCCAATGATTATGGCGATGCAGTAAAAGGCGTGGACAACGAGCAGCGCATTGGTCCGAAACGGGGTTTGCAGGCAGGTGACATTACACCCCGGCAAATGAGAAATGCAATTATCCTTTTTGTGATTCTTTCGCTGGTGAGCGGCGTTCTTCTGATTGTTGAAGGCACCAGAGATCTGGAATTTTCTTACGGTATTTTATTTTTTATTCTTGGATTGGGAGCCATTGCCGCAGCCGTGAAATATACCATGGGAAAAAATCCGTATGGCTACAAAGGATTCGGCGATTTTTTTGTGTTTGTATTTTTCGGGATGGTGGGCGTGATGGGAACTTATTTTCTGCATACACATAAACTGACTGCCGCTGAATTTTTACCTGCGATATCCATGGGTTGTTTCAGTACCGGAGTTTTGAACCTGAACAATCTGCGCGACCGCGAAAACGATGCCGCCCATGGCAAACACACATTGGTGGTCAAACTCGGATTAAAAAATGCCCGGTTGTATCACGCGGCTTTGTTGACCCTGGGTATGCTGACTGCCATTGTATATAGCCTGATAATTTCCGCTTCTGTTTTGAAATGGATTTATGTGATTTCATTTATCGGAATCATCCGCAGCATAGTCGTTGTCCGAAAAAATGAAACGCCGGAAGATTTGTATCCGGAGTTGAAGAGATTATCTGTCAGCACACTCGCCTTTTCGCTTTTGTTCGGGATGGGGTTGGTGTGGTGAAAATTGTAAGAATTCTTTATGCTATTCAGAATTCAAATTAAAAATCACCTCCCCGGAGCTGCCAGGAAAAATATTCACCTTATACTTTGGGGACATTTTACTTTACACTTTGAGAGTGTTTTACTTTACACTTTGTGGATGGTTGTGCGCAGGCACAGACAAACGTGCGGAGCGATCGGGTTGTCCCTGTCTGCCACAGCGGATTTGGTTACTTTTTCTTTCAGGAGAAAAAGTAAGAAGTAAATTTTCCAGAGAAAACCATGTGCAAAATAAACGGTGTCTTAAAAGCAACTGCCTTCTCTGATTATCTTTCATAAGTTGCAGTATGAAAATGAAACAAGTGTATTCATTATGCGAAGCTGTTGCAGACATCACATACATCGCAGCAGAAGAAAACTACCGGACAGACGATAGTCGTGAAATGATAAGCCAATTCATTCAGTGGGCAAAAGAATTTGAATACCTGCACAAACACATTGAATGGGGCATTAATTCTCCTTTGGATTACATAGAATCAATTTATAATTTTACCTTGTTCAAAATAGCACAATGGCGTAATGTATGAGCGAAGCCCGCAAACCTTGGACAAAGGATGAATTGATATTGGCATTAAACCTCTACCTAAAACTCCCGTTTGGAAAATTGCATTCTGGTACGCCTGAAATCATTCATTTGGCGCACCTCCTTGGCAGAACGCCCGGCTCTATTGCCATGCGCTTAAATAATTTCGCAAGTGTTGATCCTTACCACCGACAAAGAGGTATTGTAGGGTTGCCCGGCGGCAAAAAACAAGTGGAACCTATCTGGAAAGAATTTATCGACAACAAAGAAACGTTGCTCTTTGAAAGCGAAAGAATTCTGGCAGGGCTGGAACGGACCTCCATTGAGCGCAAATTTTGCGACGAATTAAAAGGCACGGAACATTTAAAAGGTGAATACAAACTAAGAGAAATAAAGACAAGGATAAACCAAAATGTTTTCCGGCAAATGGTTATTGCGAATTACAATGGGAAATGCGCCATTACGGGGATTGATATTCCCGACCTGTTATTGGCCAGTCACATTATTCCATGGAGTAAAAATGAGGAAGAAAGGTTAAATCCTGAAAATGGAATTTGCCTTTCCGCTTTATACGACAGGGCTTATGATAAGGGTTATATCGGTATTACCGAAAAGTTTGAAATCCTTTTATCGCCATTATTAAAAAAGAAACAAAAAGAAGATTATTATCAAAAATATTTTGCTCCGTTGCAAAATGCAAAAATTATGATGCCTCAGAAATATTATCCTAAGAAAGAATTTTTGAGATTTCATTTTGAGGAGATTTTTAGGAAGTAGATAATAATCTGCTATTTGCTGCCCTGGCAATACTCTTTGTTTGTTTGGCCTAACCGATATAATAATAAAACCTAAAAGGAAATTACCATGTAAAAATCAAGGAAACAAGTAAAATATTTTTTGTATTTAGTTATTTCCTTCCCCGTCGGTGTCTCTTGGACTTCGTAAAATCAGAAATTGATGAAGGAGTCATAGGGCAAAGTACGCCTGCGAACCAAGGGAAAACTCCTGACCGCGGGTTCAACCATTGTTTTTTAAGCACTGAAAATTTCATCTTAACTGCCGCTTAAAATTCTATAAGGATGGGGAGTGGTTCAAAATTCCGTATAAAAATTTCCGGATTTTGTTCTTATACAAAAGAAGCCATTTAGTAGCTGATATTTTTGCGTACCGGTACTGAATCTTTGCGTAGCTCTACTGAATCTTGTATGAAAAAGGACAAAATGAAAAATCAGAAATCCGTGAATTTCTTCTCCGGTATTTTCCTATACCTGCGCTATACCTGTGCCGTACCATCTCCGCCCGGATATACGGAATGGTACGGACAAGGGGCGGAGAAAGGGCGAAGAAAACAGGGATGAAATATTTCCGGCGGAATGGCGTTTTATGGGTAACAATACCAGTGGAAAACGAATGCCCCAAGGTGTGCACGGGTTAAAAAACTACACTTTCTCTTCCCGGTTTCCGTTATATAGAATTCATCTTTGCGTAGTATCATTTATTGGGATCGATTGATTTCGCTAACCGTTTTGCTAATAAAAGTATTCACCGGTTAGCCTGATTTCTTTTTCATTTTCAACGAATTTATTTCAGCATTCGCGGGAAATAAAAAGTTTGCCACTCTCAGGGAACGTAAGTACACAGTGCACTTGCACTGATGGATAAGTCTTAATCCTTGTTTCGCGCCCCAACAGAATTGTTGTGGGTACTGGATGCCCTTCTCAGGGTCTCAAGAGATGCGGGTCTACCAAACGCGTCTCTCGTCTTAATCCTTGTTTCGCGCCCCAACAAAATTGTTGTGGGTACTGGATGCCCTTCTCAGGGTCTCAAGAGATGCGGGTCTACCAAACGCGTCTCTCGTCTTAATCCTTGTTTCGCGCCCCAACAAAATTGTTGTGGGTACTGGATGCCCTTTTCAGGGCAGTTTATTAAAACTTCATGCCCACAGGGAATGTATAGTCTTAATCCTTGTTTTACTGGATGCCCTTTTCAGGGGGTTCCCGATGCTGAATAAAGTAAAAAAGTTGAGAGTCTTAATCCTTGTTTTACTGGATGCCCTTTTCAGGGTATAAAACAAGAGAACATTATTCAACTGAAAAAGAAGTCTTAATCCTTGTTTTACTGGATGCCCTTTTCAGGGTCCAGGCATGCACAGGGTTCAAGTCCCTGCAACGACCTGTCTTAATCCTTGTTTTACTGGATGCCCTTTTCAGGGAGAGGCGGCAAGCGTGAAGGCGCTGGCCGTCCTAGTCTTAATCCTTGTTTTACTGGATGCCCTTTTCAGGGTCCTATTTCTGCACCAACAAAAATTATCACTTTGTCTTAATCCTTGTTTTACTGGATGCCCTTTTCAGGGTATTTTAAAATTTTATCTGAAAGAGCATTGCCGACGGGTCTTAATCCTTGTTTTACTGGATGCCCTTTTCAGGGCTAATCGTATTCCATGCAGTAGTTCACCGTTTTAGAAGTCTTAATCCTTGTTTTACTGGATGCCCTTTTCAGGGCCCCTGAAACTAAACTCTTTGCATTTGTTTGACCAACGTCTTAATCCTTGTTTTACTGGATGCCCTTTTCAGGGATCGATAGTTTTATCTTTACGAAAATTATAAATTGTCTTAATCCTTGTTTTACTGGATGCCCTTTTCAGGGCGTTATCATCATTGTCTAATGACTTTTGCAGACTGCGTCTTAATCCTTGTTTTACTGGATGCCCTTTTCAGGGTAGGTAACCGTAAAGCTATGAAGCATTTTAAAGAGGGTCTTAATCCTTGTTTTACTGGATGCCCTTTTCAGGGAAGACTATGAACCTGGTGATCCACGGATGTTTTATAGTCTTAATCCTTGTTTTACTGGATGCCCTTTTCAGGGAAATGAAGAACTTTTAAAAGAGTATAACAAAGAAGTCTTAATCCTTGTTTTACTGGATGCCCTTTTCAGGGGAGCAGAAGAAGAGGCTATGGAACGTAGCAACAACTAGTCTTAATCCTTGTTTTACTGGATGCCCTTTTCAGGGTTATGAATTAGCAATTGAAAAGCGGAAAAGTTGGATAGTCTTAATCCTTGTTTTACTGGATGCCCTTTTCAGGGCCGGAGTAAAGGTTCTATATGCTTTTTCTGTAACAAGGTCTTAATCCTTGTTTTACTGGATGCCCTTTTCAGGGTAGCGCACACCCTTAAATAATAATCATCACCGCCCGAGTCTTAATCCTTGTTTTACTGGATGCCCTTTTCAGGGAAAAAAGGTTATCGGGTATGCCAGTACTATTGAGAAGGGTCTTAATCCTTGTTTTACTGGATGCCCTTTTCAGGGGCACACCCTTAAATAATAATCATCACCGCCCGAAAGTCTTAATCCTTGTTTTACTGGATGCCCTTTTCAGGGATGCGCTTCGCGGATCGGAGGCATACAAATATAGGTGTCTTAATCCTTGTTTTACTGGATGCCCTTTTCAGGGGCAGAAAAAAGGTTATCGGGTATGCGAGTACTATTGAGTCTTAATCCTTGTTTTACTGGATGCCCTTTTCAGGGTTTTATCTTAAAGCGCATTGCCGACGGGTATCTATTGTCTTAATCCTTGTTTTACTGGATGCCCTTTTCAGGGTAGCCACATGCACCTACCTATGGTGTAAATAACTGTGTCTTAATCCTTGTTTTACTGGATGCCCTTTTCAGGGTTGCTGTTCTTCTTTTTCTCGCGCTGCGGGATTACGGTCTTAATCCTTGTTTTACTGGATGCCCTTTTCAGGGTTGTCTGAAACATGGTAAAAGTGTTTCGGGACCTTAGGTCTTAATCCTTGTTTTACTGGATGCCCTTTTCAGGGCGGTTCAGAAAACCTCTACCGTTATTCTTTCACCGTCTTAATCCTTGTTTTACTGGATGCCCTTTTCAGGGGATTTAACCGATTTCCTTAACGAACTAAAGCAAGCTATGTCTTAATCCTTGTTTTACTGGATGCCCTTTTCAGGGTCATGCTAAAGTCACTGATCCTGTTATTTGAAAGAGTCTTAATCCTTGTTTTACTGGATGCCCTTTTCAGGGGATTGACAAGAACGTCGTGCGGCCGCTGATGGAGTACGGTCTTAATCCTTGTTTTACTGGATGCCCTTTTCAGGGGTATCAGAAACAATTATTCAGAAAATAAGAATGGCGTGTCTTAATCCTTGTTTTACTGGATGCCCTTTTCAGGGAGTTCTTCTTATAATATTCTGCAAATCACGCTATTATATTTCAAATATCTTTTAATTCTGTACGTTCTCTCAAAAATAAACCGGGTCATTTTATATAAAAACTGTATTCGGCGGATCCACTATCTGATCAATGTTGACATTCCGGCCAATCAGTTTCATACTCCTTGCGTCACTCACATTCATTGGCACCATTATGATACTGTCTTCATTGTCGTACACCTCATTAATCTCCTTCAGCGTTTTTCTGATTTCGTCAAACTTCTTATTGTCCGTATGGGCCAAAAATACGGATTTCTGAATCCGGATACATCCATTCTGCAATAAAAATTTGGCAATCAGATTCCGTACTTTGTCTTTCTCAATATCGTACAAGATCAGATAATTCATAGTGGTTGATTTGATGGGATTGTTCTGAATAATTTTTAGTATAAACTGAATTCTTTCGGTCAATGGTTTGATCTGCATCTCCTCTGACCCGGAGGCGGAACCTTCTTTTGGGGCGCTCCAAAAAGTAAAACCCGCCGCTTTCAGGCGTTCAATTCTTTCCTTCAGGTCAAACTCTTTTTTAGGAGGTTTGGGCATAATCTGCTTTAATGGTTAACGTTGAAGTAACTTTTTAATAATGCCACGATACTTGTGCACAGCTCTTTATTGCTTCCTGTTTTGGATGTGCCTACAATGCTTACCCCTTTTTGTCCATAAAATAAGTTGATTTCAGCCCAGTATTTACCAGCCCCGATTTTTATCTTCCGTCCATATGAAATTGGCAGCGACTGAACGACCTCAGCACCTACCTGGCGTACCTGTTCGGCTACTTCATCCATGAGGTGACCGAGCTCCTCCGGTTGTTCATATTCCTTTTTAGCAGGCATCTTCACCCTCATTCCCACTTTTTGTTTTATTTGGTTGAGTACTTCATCTGTAAGAGGGGCGGAATCCTGATTTCCGGCTGTGGCTTCTTTGCGCAGCGCTTCGTTATTTTTTTCCTGTTCATTTAATTCTTTACTGATAAAAGGGATATCCGCCGAATCTTCTTCTGGAAGAAAAGCGGCTGCTTCTATCTTTTCCGGATCAGGATTGAAAAATGCATCCGGGTCGTGGCTTACAAAACAACACCGGGACACATCATTGGTTTTGGTATCCACGGCCCCGGCCAATTCATATTGACGGGCAAACTGCAAACAAAATGTTTTATAAAACAAGGCGTAAAAACCGCTGTCACTGATTTTATCTTTAAGTAAAAAAAGTATTTTGAGTCCATCCCCACCAGGAGATGTAAACATAAGCTCCACGCGTGAATCGTTTTTCAGTTTTGCTTTTAAATCAATTGCATTCAATCCGAATTCTGACAAATGGTCAATGTCCACAATAAACCGGGATGTATAAACGAAATTTTCTTTTCTCCTGATTTTGGGTTCAAAATAGGCACATACTAAATAAGGTAATCCTGTTTTCAGTTTACGATATTGGTGTATGTCAATTATTTTTATAGCCTGTAATCTCCTTTGCAAAATGGCAACATCCCCTTCCGTGTTTATGAGTGCCTGATAAATTTTTTCAACCGAAGCGGGTTGAAGGGGATCTCCGGGCGTTGTAATGTGTTTACCTATCAGCAGCATTGTTTTCTTCTTTTATAAAAATATTGGCGAGTTTATAAGCAGCCGATTCAATGTGTGAGAGCCGGCTCAGGGGTTTATCCATCGTGACTATTTCATCAAGAAAATCGTTGACAGACTGGATAAGGATTCTTTTGGCAAGTGGTAAAAGGCGGATGGCTCCGGTATCTTCCGATTTTTCAAAAGATTCCTGCGGAATGGCTTCCTGGGTGCAAAGCTGAAAGACTACATAATCCATCCATGTACGATAGTTTTCTATGAAATCAAAGACCAATGCCGGCCGGTTGTATTCGTCGCGGTGAAAAATTCCGATATAAGGATCTATCCCTGCTTTGATCAGCGCGCCTTCGACTTTGCCATAAAGTATTCCATAGGCATAATTGAGCAGGGCATTAAAGGGGTCTTTGGCTGGCTGCCGATCGCGTATGGCAAACTGGTAATAGGCTGGCATAAATAATCCGAGGCATGAAAAATATTTTTTGCTGGCAGCGCCTTCCCACCCTCTTAATGATGCGGCAATATCACTCACAAATTCCCCTTCAATTTTGCTGGTTTTCGATTTGTAATCTTCCATGCTGTTGATGGCCGACTTAAAAATGTTATGGCCTTTTAAATCAGATTCTTTCTCAGGTTGAATACCAAGTAACAGGGCAATCTGGCTGTCTATTTTAGAAGCTATGAGGCTTTTGACCCATTGGGTGCATTTGGGCGAATAGAGAAAATTAATCTGCCCTTTCCGGATGTTGCTGATAGAGCCGTAACGCACACTCCACACACGGCCTTCAGGTTCGCCCATTTCATTAACAAAAAGAACTTCTACCTGATTTTTGATGGCCAGCAAAATGGCATCGCTGGTGATGCGTGCACTTTTGTTGATGGAAATACTTCGCACTACATCGGGAGGGAAAGTTTGTTTTCCTTCGGCGGTGGTAATGACAAAAAGATTATTTTCTTTTTGAAGGGTGGCGCCGTAGGAGTTGATGATGAGGTTCACAAGAATTATGAATTAAGAATGAAAAATTGATAATTACGAATTGTCCGATAGCTCATTTCTCATGGAGACAGAACGTTTATATTAATGGCCATTTTTGAAGGTTTATTTTTTTTCTTGTCAAAGCTGTCGGTGAGATCGAAAGAAACTTTTGCCCCAATTTTAGGCGTTCCTTTTACACCCTTAAAATTAGCGAAAAAAGAATCTTTTCCCGACTTTAAAAATCCGGAGATTTTGTTGGGCAGTATGTTTGAAATTGTTCCTTCCCTTCGTTGCGGAGCGGTTACTCCTGCCAGTTTTTTCCAGAAGGGAGTAAGGCCGGAAATAACTTTGGAGGATGACCCTTCCGCAATGGGATTGATTTCGGATAATTGAATCTTTTCGCTGATTTCAGGTTTTACGGGCCAGTTTTTCTCTTCTCTGATAGCAGCGGTTAAATACAAATGCAAATTTGCCTCATGGGTGTATTGTTTATTTTCTGAAAGGGACTTATAAAGCGTTTCAAATAGTTTTAATTTCATTTCACTTTTTCCCGGCGACAGCGCGGCCCTTGCCATTAATTGAAGGGCTTCTTTTTTATCTGCCACTATTTGCGCCAGGTCAAACAGGAGATACCATTCATTTTTAATTTTGATAATTCTTCTCAGGATATTTTCTGCCTTCTCTTTTTGGCCGAGCCGATGTAAAGCAAACGCTTCTTTTCTTTCAAACCAGATATCGTTGTTGTAATGCCATTTGAGTTTTCGTCTGCGTGCAGCTCCGAGCAAATCAAGCAAGTGCTGTGGTTGACTTAATCCGCCTTTTGCTCTTATCATAAGGGAGTACCATTCTTCCAAAGGAGAGGCTAATTCCGATTTTCTTCCGTTGGGAAGGTTCATTTGAAATGGGCGGTCATCCAGCAAGTCCGGATCCATTTTCTGCAGCCAGGCTTCTATTTCACCCCACGGTACAGGGTCAAATTTCATTAATTCTTTGCAGAGGTGAAAAATGGCTATTCCCGAGAGAGAATATTTTTGATTTGGAGGCGACAATTGCACCATAGCTGTTACAGCCTTTCTATGAATGGGCAGATCGGGAAGATGTTTTGTTTTTAGTTGAGAATAAAAAATGCATTGGGCATACAGATTTCTTATAAACTCAGAATTTTTGAAACGCGGATAAAGCAGCCGGCATATTTCCAAAGCCTCCTGATATCTTTTCAATTCTTTTAAACAAAAAGCATAACTCCATCCATCCCATTCGGTGAATCGGGAAGCACCATTTTGCCAAATCGGATTGTAAATTTCAACCGCTTTTTGGTATTCCTTCTGTTTGCGATAATAGAATGCCTGCGATAATTCACTTGTCATTTTCCTAAAGTTTAAGAGGAATCCCTCGGATATGGATTAATACGAACCAGGGTATCACAAAATTGTGTAAGCCGTTGATTACATTGTATTTTTCAAAGGGTTCAGGAAAAATGTTATCAATTACGGATTAATTTTACCATAAGCACTTTATACTTCTTTCATCAGCAAATCCACCAATCGTTGTGGAGGTACAAATGTTCTTTGGTGCGTGTGATGGCTGTGTACCACCAACGGCGCATTTCGTCGGCAGCCAAATAAGCGTACATCTTTTTGTCTAAGAACAAGAACACATCTTTCCATTCACCACCCTGGGCTTTGTGGCAGGTGACCACATATCCATAGGTCGCTCTGAGAGAATTGAGATAGGTGTCTTTCCTCATCGCTTCCTTATAGGCGTCACTTTTGGGTTTGATTCCATTTCGCCTCATTCGCCTGGAAAAATCAATCATCAGATTTCTTTGCTGGTCAATGGTGAGGTTGGCGGCAAAATTGGCAAAAGGGTCCAGCGCCAGTTTTATTTGAAATTCTTTTTCAGTGTCCACATGTTTTATCCGCACATCCTGAAATTTCAGGTTGGCACGAATAGAGATTTCTCCGCGATAAATAACCTTGACAAAATCTCCATTTGTCAGAGGTACGATGTGGTTATTTTGAGTGACCATCAAAATTTCTCCGTCCTCAAGCAACTGATTGCTTTCGGGATAAAGTCTTTTCCGGAAATATTTATTCAGGTGATTGCAGGCGGCATTGCTGTGTGCAATGGCGATAGAATCTTTTGGGCCATACTGGAGAAATCGGGCGAAGTATTCCAAAAATACGGTATTGCCATCCGGCAGTACGGTGCAATGAGTCCGGTTTTTTGCCGGCAACTTAATCCATTTTGTAGAAGGTATAGTTCCGATAGATTTTCTGACATCGGAGGCCACCTGCAAAACGTCGTTGCCGGGGTTTGTACGCATAATTTGGTCAAGCGTAGCTGTGACGGCTATTCTGCCATGATTATTGAGCCAATCCTGGTCTAATGCCGGGCTGATGATTTGATGAACCGGTGGCAACTGGCAGGGATCGCCTACGAAAATGATTTTGTTATTGCCGATGGCGCGAAGTAAATCTGGCAACAGGTTTCCCGAACCGAACACGGCGAAAGACGATTCATTGGAAGATTCACTGGCCAGCATAGATGCTTCATCAACGATATAAACACAATCTTCTTCCAGCCGCCGGTTGGGTTCAAAGATCAGGCGCATTTGCCCGAAGGCATCGGCGGGCGCATCATCGGGGATATCTTCATCATCTCCGTCCACCTTTGTGAAAGAGTACAATGCTCCATGAACAGTGGATGTGGGCAAGTCGGTTTTTCCTCTCAATACAGCCGCCGCTCTTCCGGTAGTAGCCAGTAAAGAAAATTTCGTTTTCTTTTGTTTGAGATATTTGGCAAAATACTGAACAAGAAATGTTTTACCCGTTCCGGCATATCCGTTTAAGATAAATGTATTGATGGTTTTGTCTTTGACAAAAGCTTTGAGTTGGTTGAAGACCTTTTGTTGTTTGTCGTTGAAGGGGAATGGCATCAGAGATCGTTTTAGTAAACCGGAAAACTCGTCCTATTTTTTAACGTGGTTGAAAGAAACCAATTTATAAAAAACTATGCAATTCTTTCAGGAAATTTTCAACGCCATAGACCCACCATTTATCTTTTAATGGATAGGTTTCTGCCTCCGGAGTTATGACGATGCAGTGTTTTGGGTTTAAATCAGCGATAGCTTCTGTATTTCCCCTCCTGATTTCGGGGGCATTGGTCAACTTTATTTCGATAGCACATTGGGCACGATTGCCTTTGGTTAATATCAAATCTATTTCAGCGTTATCCTGGCTTCTGTAAAACCACGGGTGAATATTTTCCGGGAGAATCGTTAATATCTGCTGCAAAACGAACCCTTCCCAAGAATGGCCAGCCTGCGGATGGCCCATCAATTGCTCATAGCTCTGTACGAATAGCAGATTGTGAAGCATACCTGAATCGCGAATGAAAACTTTGGGAGACTTCACTAATCTCTTACCCACGTTTATGAACCAGGGCTGAAGTGTTCTGATAAGCATGGCCTCCTCTAAATAATACATGGCTTTTTTCACCGAAGGCATGGAGATGCCGAGAGAGCGTGCCAGGTTAGAATGATTCAATAATTGCCCGTGTTGATGTGCCAGCATTTGCAGCAAACGAGTTATCTCTGTTGGTTGCATGGGTAATCCTAACATTCGCAGATCGCGACTTACATAGCTGTGAATAAAATCATTCAGCCATTCAGTTGCCTCCGCATTATTTTTAGCGAGATAAGCCCTGGGGAACCCTCCCCGAAACCATAGCTTTTCCTGGCTGGCATATCCAATTTCTTTTAAAGAAAATGGGAAAAGTTCCCTGTAACGAACGCGCCCTGCCAGGGATTCAGCGCTTTGTTGAATCAATTCCGGCGACGCAGAACCCAAAAGAAGAAATCGCCCGGGCTTTCTGTTGCGATCAATCATTGAACGAAGTACCGGAAAAAGGTGTGGCATGGTTTGTACTTCATCCAGGATGACCGGTTTATCAGTCAGTCTTGACAGGAATAACTCCGGGTCGGTCAGCCGGGCTTTATCTGCGGGAGATTCCATATCTAAATACATGTACTTGTTTTTAGATTCGCTCATTAATTGTTTGACCAGGGTGGTTTTACCGGTTTGCCTGGGACCAAACAATACCACAGAAGGGACCTTTTTGAGGTCTTTTTTGATGGTTTTTATTAAATCTCTCTGGATCATCAATTAAATTAACCCTGTAAATTTAAATTAAATATTTAAAAATGCAGGATTAATTTAATAGCTTCTAAACCGGACGAATTGAAAGACGGATGTTTTATTGCCGTTAGATTCTTCGGTGGCTATTCTTTCGGTAGTGCTGGCGATGCAGGGGATACCGATTGATTTCAGCCGGTTGACCAATTTAAAAGTAAACGTCATTTCGCCCATCAGGTGAACGGCTGCCGGATTTAGTGTTCTGACTTTTATTTCATATTCTTCGGCTAATTGCTCTATTTGGTCACTGTCCCATTCGGGGTTGATTTTTGGAAAGGCCAGGTCTTCAACGCTATTATATTTTCCGATTGCGGCTGCAACTTGTTCTTCTGGCCATGTGGCAGAAGGGTGGTTGGAGAGATTGAGGAGCATGAATTATTTTTTTATATATTTTAGTATTTGCTTTTTTGCATCTCCTACCATTTCCGAGTTATATCTAACCCAGATTTTATCCTCCTCCATTTTTATCTCTGTTAAGTTCTTTTCGAATCCACCATGGGCAAAGTAATTTCTGGAAACAAAATCATTATTAATATTATTATCCATTAAGTAACTTTTCCATTCATCTACAATTCCACTAAATGTAGGGAAAGAGCTGCTTAAATTTTCAATTCCCTCTAAAAATTCTTCAGTTTCTTTGTTAGAAAGATTCTGTTCGTTTAACGGTTTTAATTTCCTTTCTAAATTAGCATAGGATAAAAATTCCTTTGGAACCTCAATATTGGCATCCCTAAGCTTTTTATACAATTTTTGTATTTCTCCTTTATAATCCCGGGGAGGCTGTTTGTATTCTTTCTCTAATACCTTGCAGGTTGAATCCAGTAACTCATTTTTTAGTTTAATGTTCTTACTTGTTTGGTCCTCAATCTCGAAAATTATTTCTTTATCTTTTAAAACATCTATGAAACCGCTACTAAACAAAGAGTTCCCAATGCCCAAGGCAAAAGTTAGGGAATAAACCAAATTTTGATTTATATGATCGTCTGCATAGGAGCGGTTCTTTTGATTAAAAAATGATTCCAAATCTTTTATTATTTGGTCAAGGCCAACCTCAGAGAACAATTTTTCTAAATAAACCTCATTAGCCAGCGAAATGGCCAAAGGACTCGTAAATATTAATCCACCATGGAGTAAAAAGTAATCTTCAGTTATGAAATTTTGCAAAGCCTTATAGTAGGTTTTTTCTTTAAAAATAGTTTTGATCAGCAAATTCATCTCAGAGCTGTCTTTAAAGGTTAAGCTATTAAAAGCTCTTGCAGAGAATGTAGATTTTTGTATGTTTTTTGTTGAGCTATCACCACCTAAAATAGGGTCAGCGTTTAGTATAAAACCTTTAATGAAACCATTATCCAGCTTTAGAAATCGTTTAAACTTAATATAAGGTAAAAAACGATAAGCAGCATTTAACATTGCTGCTATGTAAATATTTTGCCCACTTGATATGTCAAGTAAGATACTTTCTATTTTATCATTTGAATGGCGAGAAGCCAGAAATAAATAAATCTGTAAAGTTATTCTATCCAAAGTGTTTTTAAACTCAAAGTCTCTTTGTCCATGCTCTCCAATAAATGAAAAATGGCCTATAGAAGACACGACCCAAAAGGAGGTATCTTTTAAGTGGGGATGCTGCTTAATTATATCCTCCGGGTTTTTTAAGTATTCCTCCGGGTTTATTTTTTCTATGGCTTCCAGAAAAAAGTCTCCTTTGTCGTTATTTTTTAAATCAACATTTGCCTTTTTCCAATCTTGTAATACAATACTTTCCGGAAATACTAAAACCAGGTCGCAATCTTTAAATTCATCGGCATCTCTTTTTAAAAATAAACTGGATAATTCGCCCTTACCCTCATGGTTTTGATATTTAAAAGGAATTAAACTTCTGTAATTTCTATCTAATCGCCCCAATTGGATAATTAATTGCTTACTCATAATCAATCATCATTTTTATTTTGTTTAAAAATGTTTCCCTACGCTTCATATCTTCTAATGAAAAAATCTGTTTAACATTGGCCATCCTAACTAAGTCATTAATCGTATTCCTTCGGCCATGGCTGTTACCAAACGGAGAAAGGATAAAAACCATTGCGGTTGCCTTTAATCCTAAAGATTGCCTGACAGAAGATATTTTATAAATGGCGTCTGTTATTCTTTTGCCTGTGAGTTGTTTCCGGTTATAAACTTTGCATTCAAGGATGTATAAAGTATTCTTATACACAAAAGCCATATCCAGTTCATTGTCGTTTCCCGTTTCTCTTTTTGAAGCTTCATTTCTAATCTTAAGGTTTAGACCGATATGGCTGTCCTTTAATTGCAGTTCTTTTTTCAGTGTAAAATAAAGCCACTCCTCAAACCAACCTCCTGAAAGATAGCCTTTATCATTTTTCTTGTATTCCGCATTAGTAGCTTTGCTTATTTCAGGAACCAAGGCAGCGTCACCGCATGTGATTACCTTCCGGTAAAGCTCTTCCGCTGCATGGTAATCCCTGTCCGGCCTTTCTGCTTTTGTAAAGCTATATCCGTGGGCAGCCAAATAAGTCTTTAGATTTAACTGTACCGGATTTTCTATTTCTATTCTTTTAAATTCGGGGTGCAATTGTTCTACATATTTCTCCCCGATTGGCCAATAATAGATCGAAGTTTTGGGGAAACCCCAGAAATAAAAATAGGTCATTTGGCTCATCATCTTTGTCCCTCCGGTAATATTGATGATGAAATTATTATCCCGTTTTCCTTTAGGGAACTCTTTCTCCAGCACTTCTAAAATAAGGGATGGACTGTTTTGATCAATGACTATGGTTTTAAATTGTTTATTTCCCAGATTTAAGGATTGAGCTAAAATCCGGCTTTTGTGTTTTTGTTCCATTTCTTTGGAGGACAAAAAAATATGTATATCTCCATTTTCAGCCCATTGCCTGATGAAGAGGACATTGGGAATTAGCTGATCGGATAATATGGAGATGATGGTATGTTGCATTGGTTTAACATCTCAAATTATTTTACTTATTTGTTTAGATATTACTCATTTTAATTTATTCTTTTGGTAAGGGTAAAGTAATAAAAAAACTATCCTGTCAATGTTAATCAAATAATCATTCATTAAATAGCAACCCAGGATGCTGTACGTTTATTCAAGGTACAAATCTGACTTGTTTAAACTCTCCATCTGCAGAAGAATCACCCAATTGACATTTAACTATTTGACCAATTTCTATTGGATATTTTTTAGTTCCACTTAAGTCTGCATCGCCAAAGTCGTAGTTGGTTAATAACAACTTTACTGAACAGAAAGGTTTACCTATTTGGGTTATTTTACCAAAAACTATATCTCCTTTTTTCACCTGAGAGGCGTCTTTTTTCTCTGCTACGACTGATTTAGCTTCTTTTTGGGGAGTTGGTTGATTTGATACCTCTCTTTTTAAGGGTTGATTAGCTGAAGCAAGAACGGTTGATTCTTTTTCTTCAAAAGGTTCAGTAGAAAGCAATACAAATCCCATCGGAAACATTTCGTTAGACGTAAAAGCTATTTTACGGGATTTATATTTCATCTTCCCTTTATTTTTACCATAATTCCATACTCCTGTTTTAGTATGGTCTACAAACTGAAAATCTCCTGTGATTCCATGAAATCCGGAACCGGCTGAAAGGCGCAAGATGCAGGCATTCTTAATGTCTTTTGAAAAGGCGATTAGCCTATCTATTTGAGAAATAATTTCTTCTGTTCTGTCCGTTTCAAATGTTTCGAAAAATGTTATCTCCTTTTTTAAATGTTTAATCACTTCATGATTGACATTTGAAAATAATGTTTGTATTGGGTTGTTATTTTCTGAGTAAAACCTATCATAAACTTTTTTACCATTTTCGATGGGCTTAAGCTTATTTTCCAATTTCTTCTTTTTGTCAGGTAAAAAGGTCCTTTCAATTTCATCCTTAAGCTTCCTGATTGGGGAATGGAACAATTTTTCTTCAAAATTTTTTTTAGATGGAGATTCAATTTTTAGTTTGAATTGAGATGAGGCATCAATTGAGAAACATTCATAATCAGTCACAAAACCTTCAGAACTAAAGCTATTATTAGTGTTATTTTGCAATGAATGTTTCCAACCGCCCGCCCAGTTGCCATTTTGCTCATGAAGATTAAAAGTCTTGGCCGGAAAGACCTTTATGTCAGAAATATAACAATCAGATGTTTTTATAAAATGGAACAGGTCTGTTTCAAAATTACCCAAAAGATTCTTTGTACCATTTTTATTATTTTCCCATGCTGAACTAAGCCAGTTTTTTAAAGCTCCCTTAATACTGCTACCTGGTATAAATGTTCTTCCTAATCCATCCCTGATAATCGTTTTGGTTTCTCCCGTATCTCCTAATCCCTCACTATACTCCGAACCAAATAATTCTATATCCTGATGAAGAAGGTCGTATAATCCGTCTTTTCTTAAGATTGCTTCTGAAATTTCATCAGGAGAGAATTCTGCATACACTTTATTCCAGTTGATCTTCCATAATTTGTTATTCACAAAAAGTGTATCTATACCTTCCATTAGATTTTTTTCTTGCTGCCCTCCAATGTGTAAAGGAGTTAACACCTTTAAATAGATTTTATATTCATTATTAATCCCGCTCATTTCAGCTCAATTTTATAGGTAAAAACAAGGCTCTTCCGTTTCTCCAAACCGGGTGCTCCGGAGCAATAAAGTTTTCGGTTGTTTCCGGTTTAAGATTGATATCCACCTTTCCTAAAACTTCGATTTGGTTGGTTTCTTTTGAGAATATGGAACCTTCCGAAAACATATAAACCGATTTTTTTCTTTTTCCGAGGTCGGCCTGATTGGTTAGCCACCCGCCTCTTTTGATAATCTCCCAGGCAGCGTACAGGCTTTCCGTCATTTTTTTAATGTCTTCCTCTTTTGCGGGATTAAACAATGAAAGCGACACTACGCCATTGGTTTTATTTGGGTGAGGGAGATCAAAATTTGTTATTTTTTCAAAGCCAAATTGCCCGAAACCCACATTCCGATCGGTACCGATTCCTTCGTACTGGAGTAAATTCAGTGCTTTTTCTAATAATTCCGTATTTCCATAAGCTAAAAAGTATAAACCCGAATTTTCTTTATAATACAATTTCTCGATATAGAAAATGTCCGTAGTGCCATCTCCATCTTCAGAGCTACGGGGCACTTTTACTCTGGGAATAACCTGAGATACAATAAAGTCAGCATCAAACTTTCGCTTGCTTAAAAAGTTTTTTTGAATACTGTTTTCGTTGATTTCAGAATTGATTTCTCCATTCAAAAGTTCGGCGAAATAGTCTTTATCCAACCATTCAATTCTTTTCAGTTTTTTTATATCGTCATAGCCGGTAAACTTGTCTAAGGCGATATAAGGTTTTGGGAAAAAGTAGATGGTATCACCTTTTTCTATATCGGTTGTATAAGGGAAAAGTGAGGAAATGGTGCAACCCAAATCAGCTTTTCCTTCTTCTCCCATAAGCGTTAATACAGAAATCAATGCGGCGTAGAAGGTATCACTATGAACCATCTTGTTCGATGAACCATAATCACTTCTAGCATCTGAAAGATGAATGGGACTATTAAAATTTAATTTGAACGCAGTTGATTCCATTCATTCGTTTTTAGAAATTAATAGTTTCTTCTCTCCAACTTGTATTTTCTTCACCCGGCAAGTCAATCTTTACATGGCCATATCCACGGGTTCCGCTTCCTCCAAGGTAATCGTTGTTTAAGGCTTTAAAGCCTTTAATTAGTAACTCTTTGGCTTTAATTTCTTCTTCTCTCTCGAAATGATTAATAACTACTTCTACAAAAAACTTAACGCCGGCAGGAACCCTCTCAATATTTCTAATTCCACCATCTTTTGCTTTTCCCAAAACCCGATCAATAGTATTTTCGACTTTCATTTCTGAAAAAGGCATATCAGTATATTCGCTATCCTTTAATAATGTATAAATATTATCTCCTGAATAATCTTCATCATTTTTTGCAAAATAAGCATCTCGAAAAATAACTCTTGAAGTCTTTGTGTTATTCTTTTCTGCAATACCAAATACATCGTTTACTTTTTGGGAATTTCCAACCTTTGTTGCACCATCCATCTGCTCCAGTAGGCATCTGACTTTCCCTTTTAAAGAACTACCAGGGATATATGGCTCTCTGTTGTCTTTTCTTCTGACAATAGGTGAATCTATACCTCCAATTTCTGTTGTATCTTTTGAATCTCCAATATGCAACCCGGATAACAAGGTAAGTTTTGTCCGAATAATAGTCTTTTTTATTAATTTACTCATAACATTTATTTTTATTGATTTTCATAAAATTTGTGATAAGCGACTACGGCTTCAAACAATTGAATAAAATTTTTGAAATGCCTATATTCAGATACAGCATCAATTGCTTTTGAAAATTCTATATATAAATCTTTTATTTTAGGTTCAAAAGATTTTTCCCTTCCTACTGCGTATGCTAATTTGGGTTTCATCATTTTTACCCGGGCAACACTAAAATTTTCAGAAGAAGTGTTTGCTTCAAGACTTTTTAAATCACCGAAAAACTTCCGAAGTTGTGAAGTGGATAAAGTCTTACGGTAAACAGGTTTATTTTGCCTATCATATTTAAAATTCCCTTTACTATCAGTTAAATGATGCAGTTTGTCTTTTTCCTTTTCTGTGACTAAATACTCTGCAAAAGCATTGGCCCATTCTATAGGGGTATCATCACTTATTCCATCTTTTATCCAAGAATCTTTCAAATTCGAGGAAGGATCATTTACTCCTTTGTATTGAAATTTTTCTTCCATATCATTATTTTTTATTATTAAACTCTTTTATTTCCATTTCTGCCCATCGGGCTGCTAATCCTAATAAGTTATAAATTCGATTCCCATATTTTTTTTGATTATAAATTGCTTCACCCGACATTAAACTTTTTTGAACTTGTTTTAAAAATTCAAATACTTTTTCATCTTTTTTGTGTCTATCGATATAGCGTTTTAGGTAATAAGCAGTATTCCATTTAAAGGATAGGGATGAACCTTTTTCACCTTTGGCATAACTATCGGATTGGATTTTCCAACGAATGAGTTGATGCAGTAAAGCTTTGGAGATAGATTTTTCGTCACGTCCGCAATAATAGACCAAAGCTTCTTTAATCCTTTTAACCTCTCCAAATTCATCTTCCCAGCTGATAGTTTCATCAAAGAAAGTAATGGCATTTTTTGTCTTTGAATTTACTTCGGATTTAAAATCCTTACTGGCATCTTCGGCTTCACCGGCCATATTGGCTGCCATTCGGATTGGGAATTTCTCTCCTACAATGACAATTCCTCCGGAAATGCTGATATCTTCACGACCTCCTACATATCTTCTGAACTCAGACCGGATTTTTTCTGCGAAGGCAATGATTTTATCCCATCTTCCTACAGCAAAAACATCATCTCCACCGGAATAAATTACATTGACCGTATTCTTGAATACATTTGAATTTCTAAGTGTATTCAGATAACCGGAAAAGAACCAATCCAACTGTGCCGATAATGTACTATAAGCAGAAAAACTTCTTAATTCTCTGGGTAATCCTTCTTTGAAAATTTTACCAAGATTGTCCACATCCATTCGCAAAACCCCTAAATAGGTTGACTCTTTACCATTTTCTTCATCTGTCCAACAAAGCTCTTCAAATGTTTTGTTCCTATCGTTATACAACGCCTGTTTGTTACCTCCGTAAAATTGAAAACCATAGGCACATTTGTTACCCTTTAGCGAAGTGATTCTATGAAAATCCGTGTCATTGATTCTTTTTACCTTTGAAACATCAACGGATGTTATGTTCCTGAACTTTGAATCTTCTTTTGTTAATTCTTTCTGATCAAAGAGATAATGATGAATATCTGTACCTTGAATAGTCAGATACTTATTTTTCTTATTTTTATCAGTAATTCTGTTTTTCAAATATTCGTTTCCTTCAACATCCTGTTTTAGATAAGTGATTAAATAATCAACATCTTTCAATGCTTCTCCCAATTCAATCTGTTGTTTCACCCCTTTTGTAACTACTGTATCAGACTTCTCTAACCTTGTCAGATTATCGCCTATTTTACCTTCTTCACCTGTTACGGCACAAACAGCATAATCTCCGCCCCATTTGCCCCAGGGTTCCAATGAAAGTTCACCACCAAATAGTGTTTGATATTTTCTGTATTTATTTTGAGCTGCTTTATCTATAACTGCTTCCCATAAATCTGCAAGGGTTTGATTTTCTGTTTTTAAATTTCCTAGGGCATCTCTATAGATGATTTCACCATTTTTTTGATGCTTTCCCCGAAATTCAACATGACCCTGGTTAATGTACAATTGGTCCTTGTGTTCGTTCCAGATTATTCTTTCGAATTCTGAATGGATATCATCAATAGCCTTTTTGCATTTTTCTGTATTGGGAAGTAAAATAAACATTTTACCACCGCTGCTGTAAATGATTTGCCCTCCAAAGCCTTGAATAGCTGGATTATCCATTACCTTTTGTTTAATGGTTTCCATCAATAATTGAAGATAAAACGAACGACCTTTCAAGCTAACAGCCGCCTTTTCACCCGATACATTATAAATGAATTTTTGGATTCCGGAAATGTCCCAACAGGATAATAACAAAGGCAAAGTTTCTTCATTATTCTTTATGTCATTAAATAAGCAACCCGTATCTTGCTGATAATCGTATAGACAAGAAGCTATAGCTGCAGTGGTCTTAAGATGTTCATAAAGGCTGATGTGAGCCAGGTCATTGGTGCTGGCCGGTATGTTGGAAGTGTATTTATATAATAGTTGTAAAAAGCTTTCCAGAAACCCTTTTGTCGAATCCTTAGGCAGATCTTTAATTTGCGTAATGAATTCTTCCCATAATCTGTTATAATAGGAAGATGCTTCCTCGTTGTTTAAAGATTTTAAATCAATGGATTCTGATTTTAGAATTTCATTGGTTAGACTAACAGGTGCAATAGGGAAGGTTTTATAATCTTTATGGTCATTGATTAAACTCAATAAATTTTTCAACCGTACTTTTTTATATTTCAACCGGCCATAATTTTCTCCTTCTTCTTTTTCCATATTGGAAGAAGACCGTTCCATTCCACTACTCCACCAATCCGCAAGTTGGATAAGCTTTTGTAAATCTGATTCACCATTAGGTTTGTGATGGTAGATAGCCAGATTTACCAGGTTATCCTGATCGGTATTTTCATTTACTTCGCTCTTGAAAGGATATTTCCCTTGATCCTGAATTTGGTCAAAAATACCTTTTTGGTCATACAAAAACTTGTAGGTCCACCAGGCATGTTGATATCCAAAACCTCCGGATTCATTTTCCGGGCATATAAGAGACTTCATTCTTTCCAGATGTTCATCAGTATATTCTCTCAATAACCTGGAATTAGCACGTTGATAAAATTTGCCGATATCGTGTAGCAATGCTGCCAGATAAATCGTCTTTCTTTTATTAGTCATTGTCATTCTTTTCTTCGTTAATTTTTTTTCTTTCCATTCTTACCACCCCAAACCCATGACTCGCACTTTTACCCAAACCCAGGTAATTGGGCAGGAATACATTGCTGCTGAAATCCACATCAAAAGCTATTAGGGGTACGCCTTTATAACGAATCATCTTCTGTCCTTTTAATTGCCGGATTTCCACCTTTACCGGTTTATCTATATGCCACCCGATACCTTTGGCGAAGGACAGAATATTTCCAACGAGTAATTTTTCCAGTAAAGAAATTTTTTCTTTGAGGCTTGATAATTGATGATATGTTTTATAGTTTTTCTCGTTCAGCGCCAGCCAGTCTCTGATATGGTACTGAAAATATTTATCCCAAATATTGAAGTTGAAAGTATTCAGGTCGAGCCGGTCAATTTTTAAATCCAGCTTTTTATCGTGAAGCTGCACTTCCCAACTGCGCAATCCGAAAAAATTGTGTATTTCATCCACGCCGTTTCCAATACAATAGAGAGCTGCTTTTTTGGAGATGATCTTGTATTGAATTTCGGGATATTTATAAAGAAATCCGTTTTCAGAATGATTGTGAAACGCCTGATTTCCAAAACCCACTTTTGAAATGATTGCACCTCTGAATGCCGAAATTAAATTTGAGGAAACTTCGTTTTCAAAGACCACCAGAAGCGTTCTTATTTTCTTCATCCAGGTAGCAGTTTGTGGATAGGTAATAATTGATTCTCAAATATATAAAATAGATTTTAAACGAGAGTGAATTTTTTAAACACGTATTTAAATTTGGCCAAAGGCCTGACGATACATGCCTTTTCAAAAGGATAGTCAACGAATGTTTCTGAAAGTGTTTGAAAATAACCTTCTCTCTCAGAGTTGAATGTTTCACAGGTCAGAGAATTGCAACAACTATTTGGGTATAGTGAAAACTAAAGCTAACACCTGTCATTATTTTATTCTCCCCGATAATCTCTGCATGTTTCTTCCTAATACACAACCCCACAATCCTATTTCCAATTTTTGCAGAACATATTGGGCGGGTTTCTTGCCGAAAGTTTTTTAATATCCGCGGTAATAGCAGAATGTATTTATGGAATTTGCTATTTTATTTTTCTAAATATATTCTATCGGTATTGGCTATTCGTAAATAAAATATTTTTTCCTAACGCATCTGCAAATCTTTGCTGACGTCCATTGCCTGAGATGTGGTTCTGGTTATGATTTTTCTTATTCCCGGGTTAACACAACTTTCAAAGCCATTTTAAATTATATGAATTCCCTGTCTAAATCTCCAGTTTTTAATATAACAGTTTAACTTATCTCTTCTTTTCTGTCAAAGCTTTATAACTATATTGCGGCCATACCCGTAATTATCATGAATCGTTTTTTGTTTACCCTTTCTCTGCTGCTGATTTTTTCTTCTTTTACGAATGCCCAGCCGAAATATGAATTTCGGGGTGTGTGGGTGGCCACGGTGGATAATATCGACTGGCCTTCGAAAAAAAATCTGACAACCGAACAGCAAAAGGAAGAATTCATCAACCTTCTCGACATACACAGGAAAAATGGCATGAATGCCGTAGTTGTGCAGATCCGCCCCTCGGCTGATGCTTTCTATCCTTCCCAGTTGGAACCGTGGAGTGAATGGCTGACCGGTACCCAGGGCAAGCCGCCTTCTCCCTATTATGATCCGCTCAAATTCATGATTGAGGAAACCCACAAACGCGGAATGGAATTTCATGCATGGATGAATCCGTATCGCGCTGTTTTCAGCATCGGAAAATCTTCAATTGCACCGGACAATGTGGTGAGGAAACATCCGGAATGGTTTCTTGATTATGGCGGAAAAAAATATTTTGATCCGGGAAATAAAGATGCACAAAAGTTTGTGGAGAGTGTCGTAGCCGATGTGGTACACCGTTATCATGTGGATGCCATTCACTTTGATGATTATTTTTATCCGTATCGAATCAAGGGAAAAGAATTTCCCGACTGGAAGTCGTACAAAAAATATGGCAATGGATTGAGCCTGGAAGATTGGAGAAGAAGCAATGTGGATTCCATTATCGTCATGCTTTCGCGGATTATCAAAAAAGAAAATCCGTATTGCAAATTCGGGATCAGTCCGTTTGGTGTGTGGAGAAACAGTGATAAAGATCCCGATGGGAGCGACACCAAAGCGGGGCAAACAAACTATGATGATTTGTATGCAGACATTCTGTTGTGGCTCAAAAAAGGATGGATCGATTATGTGGCGCCACAGCTTTATTGGGAAATGGGACATCGTATTGTTGCTTTTGAAACATTGACGGACTGGTGGGCTCATCATGCTTACGGGCGCCAGTTGTACATCGGGCAAGGGATTTATCGTGCACTTGAACCCAGATCGTATGCGTGGCACAACAAAAATGAATTGCCAAATCAAATTAAACGGTTGAGAGAATTTCCGGAAATTCAGGGAAGCATTTTTTTCAGCAGCAAGACTTTTGCATCTGACCCCAATGGCTGGAATGACAGCCTGCAAAATAATTATTATAAGTATCCTGCCATTCCCCCGCCGATGCCCTGGATTGATAGTGCACGCCCGGCAGAACCCGATCTTATAATGAATGAAGGACTGACCATTTCCAAAGGGAATACAATCAATCTTTACCTCTCCCAGGACACGGTCAATGATTTAATCAACCGGTATATCATTTATCAGTTTGCGGATGAGAAAAACATGGACACTAACGATCCGAAAAATATTTTTGACATCATCGTTACAGGGAGGGATTATTACACTTTTGATCTGAGTAAAATTCCTTCTTCTCAAAAACGGGTTGTCATTGCCGCTTCGGCGCTTACGAAAACCAACAATGAAAGTTCATTGAGCAATATTATTATTCTCAAAAAATCAGGTGACGTTTGGAAAATGGTGCGCTAAGCGGGCAGCGAAGAATCGGTGAATTCTATTTGATGTTTTTGAAGCAGCGCTTTAAATTTTGAATATTGACCGTCTTCATTGGCAATCACAAATTGCCTTTCTCTTTTCTTGTTGGTAAAAAGCCTGACTGCAATTGTTTCGCCGTTGTTGCTTTTTTTCAGTGAAGTGCCCCGGATGTCGTTTAGAAAAATCCGGTCGTCGATCCTTGCAAATCTTTTTTTTCTGAAAGCGCGGTATATCACAAGGGCCTCAACTAATACAGTAGTTATTCCAAGATAAAAAAACAACGGGTCGTTGTCTCTTCTGCCACTGACAATGAACGCGAGGCTGATGATTACAAAACATACTGCAGAAATAATCCAAAGGTTCCTTTTCGCATTTTCCTTGTCAGTAATGATGAGTTTTGTATTCTGAAATTCCAGTGAACCGCCAACAAGTTCAAAAAAAGTTGTATCTGTTTTTGCATCCTGACTCATGATGAAATACCTCGGTGTAAATGATGCGCAAATCTAATTGAAAGATAATTGACAATGTGGGATTCACGTGCATTTGATTAAGAAATGCAGAGGTTGTTCAAAATCAAAGTCAAAAATCAGGCAAGATAATGTCAGGGAATAACAGGCGCGTTGTAATATTTTGCGCGCGCTGAATACGTGGTTAACTTTGCAAAAATTTTCTGAAACCATGTTGTGCATTTTCCATAAATCCACGGATCCTTATTTCAACATTGCTACCGATGAATACATTTTCAAATACCTCAATGAAGATTGTTTCATGCTCTGGCAAAATGACAATGCCATCATTGTCGGCAAACATCAGAACACCCTGTCTGAGATCAATTATGATTATGTAAAATCTCACGGAATCCATGTGGTACGCAGATTGTCGGGAGGCGGAGCTGTTTACCACGATTTGGGAAATCTTAATTTTTCTTTTACCGCTACCGGGAAGGACAGCAGCCTGATCGATTTTGAAAAATACACACGCCCCATTGTGGAAGTGCTCAATGAAATGGGCGTGCCGGCAAAATTTGAAGGAAGGAATGACATTACCATCGATGGGAAAAAAATTTCAGGAAATGCAGAACACATTTATAAAAATAAAATCCTCCATCACGGGACACTTCTTTTTTCCTCGGAGATGAAAAATGTGAGTGAAGCGCTTCGGATTAATCCACTCAAATATCAGGACAAAGCCGTGAAGTCCATTCCCAAAAGAGTAACCAACATTTCTGATCATTTGAAAACACCCATGACCATTGAAGAATTTACGCATAAGATCATGGATCATGTGATGCATTCTTTCCGGGATTGCAAAATGTATGAATTTACGCCGGAAGATTTGAAAAGGATCGGTGAACTGCGCGATAAAAAATATGCAACCTATGAATGGAATTATGGCTATTCACCTGATTACAATTTCAAGAAGGCGGTCAAGGTTCCGGGTGGATTAATTGAAATGCATCTTGAAGTTGAAAACGGAATTATTACAAAGGCCAAAATATTTGGTGACTTTTTTCATGTACACGATATCGATGAAATAGAAAGGGCCATAGAAAATACACCTCACGATGAAAAGAGTATCCGCCAAAAACTGGAGAAATATAATATTGCAGAATATTTTGCCAACATTTCTGAGGAAGAATTGATAAGTGCCATGTTCTGATAAGGCTCATGATTTTGAGGCAAGGAATAGGTTTCCCGTTTTCTTTTTCAAAAAATAGCAAGAGAAGTTTTCAGTCTGTTCCGTTATTTTTTCCCTGCCGGATGTATTGCAAAACATCTTCCATTTTGGTATCTCTGCCGCTGAGGACATCTCTCCAATTGGGACCGATATACCAATCAGGCATTACGCCGGTTCCCTTTTCGGCGGGATGATGTGGTGCGATTAATCTGAAAAAAGGTAGCCGGGCCCTTAACCCTGTTTTGGGTAAGGTGATATCCGGTATCAGGATCCCCGAATTCCCGTACCACCCGCCGCCGGTATTTTCCCCGACCAGTGTGACATTCTTTTGTCCTTTGGCAAAATCACAAAACAGGCTTCCTGCCGAAAAAGTCAATCCGTTTGTCAGGATGTAAACCTGCCCGTCGAAATGAAACTTCTTTTTTGGTTTGAACTGATGCTGTTCCCAATATCCGAAATGAAATTTTCCGTCGGCTCTCTTTTTTGTGATGAACAACAATGCCAGGTTATTCCAAAATGATTTTCCGATGTATTTACCGTATGGATTAAAATTTTTTGAAATGGAGTAGGCCGAATCGGCAACGACGAAAGGCTTGTCCAGAATATATTTTGCGAGCCTGACTGCCTTATTGATTTCACCTCCGCCATTGACCCGCAAATCGAGAATCAGGTTCTGAATGTTTTTCTTTTTTATTTCCCTGAAACTTTTTCTGAAAAAGGAATTGAGGTTTCCTTTGGTAAATGCATTCAGATCTATTACGGCAACGGTTGAGTCGGTTTTTATCGAGCGGTATTGGTGCATTTTTTCGGTACGCGACAATCTTGGCCGTTTTTCTTTTTTATTTCCTTGTGAACTGTCAATTTTCGGGTACCACCAGGGGATCATGGTTTCTTTTGAAATTCCGGTGCTATCTGTAAAATTGATTTTGTAAAAAGGAAAAAGGCCGAAAACATTTCTGAAATAATAAGGGAAATCAGCGCTGAGTTTGATGTAATTGAGATTTTCTTCATAGCCATCAGTGGGCATGTATTGAAATAAAACGTTTTCAATTCTTTTGACCGGTATCCCGTTGATTGCAGTTACAAAACTGCCGCGGGGAACCAGTGAATCCCTGTTAATGGAACCAACCACCATCATGGTGTCTTTCCATACTTTCATAAACAGTGGAAAAGTGGGAATCATTTTATTTCTGACAAACTTTTCCCAACTCCTGCTTCTCATCAGGGAGGTGTGGCCACAGTGGATCTTTGCAATGAGCGGGGCAAGTGTAAACCATGCAAACTGATTTTCCGTCATGGAGTCACGGATGGAAATACCGGAAACATTGAAGAAATAATCCATGCTGTCTTTGGGCGTGTACCAGTAAAGAGAAGGATGTTTGGTTTCAAGAATATTGCGAAGTGTGCTCAGGTCTTCTGTAAGTTCCTGAGGGCTGTATTTTTTGTCCGGATTATAATTTCGTGTAACCGAACATGATAGCAGGAGAAATCCACAGGCCGTCAGGAGAAAAAGATATTTGCAGAAAGGTTGCATCTGCCGGTTATTTTACATGAATCGGGTTCCAACCCTGCGCCACCAGCGGATGTTCGGCACCTCCGCGGGTAATGATTTTCGGTTTGGGGCCTTCATCAACAATGTAGCCAACCACTGTAATATCAGTATTGTCTTTTATTTTATCGTATTCTTTCTGGCTCAATGTAAACAGAAGTTCATAATCTTCTCCTCCGTTCAATGCGCACATCGTTGGATCCATTTCGAGTTTATAGGCAAATTGTTTTGCTCCATCGTCGATAGGTATTTTGTCTTCATAAAGTACACAGCTTTTGCGGCTCCGTTTACAGAGATGAAGAATTTCACTGCTCAATCCGTCGCTGATGTCAATCATAGACGTAGGCTGAATTTGTTTTTCTTCAAAAAATTCAATGATATCCTTCCTTGCCTCGGGTTTCAAAAATCTTTGTACGATATATTTTTGCCCTTCGAAATCCGGTTGGACTCCTTTCGTTTCCAGAAAAACTTTTTTCTCTCTTTCCAGCAATGTGAGGCCGAGATATGCGCTTCCAAGATCGCCGCTTACACAAAGCAAATCGTTTGTCTGTGCCCCGGATCGTGTTACAAATTTGCCCGGCGAAACTTCTCCCAGCGCAGTAACACTAATGATCAATCCTTTGGGAGATGGAATGGTATCGCCCCCCACCATATCCACCTGGTAACGATCACAAGCTTCATAAATACCTTCGTATAATTCTGACAAAGCTTCCACGCTGTACCGGTTGCTTAATGCAACAGACACCGTGATTTGCTGGGGAATGGCTTTCATGGCATATACATCGCTCAGGTTGACAATTACACTTTTATATCCCAGCATTTTCAGTGGCGTGTATGCCATGTCGAAATGGATTCCTTCAATCAGCATGTCAGTGGTGACCACTGTTTGTTTGCCAAAATGATCTACAACAGCAGCATCATCGCCCACCGACAAAATGGTACCTGCATTTCGTGTCTCATTGTTTTTTGTCAGAAAATCAATAAGCCCAAACTCTCCCAGTTCGTTTATCTCTGTTCTTTTTTCGTCGTCCATAAATTTTTTTATTTCCTGAAATATTATTTTAAAAGTTGAAGAGTCTGTCTGCCATGACGGATTTATTTGTTTGGAATTTTCAAATTCATATCACAAAATCGTGAAGTTATCAGCCTTCGCAAAGAAAGAAAACTCCATTCAGATTTTCAGGGTGTAACAACTCCGAGCTCAGAATCCACCACTACGGTCAGGTTCGGAACCCGAAACCCGAAACCCGAAACCCGAAACCCGGAACCTGGAACTTGGAATCCTCACTCCTCCACTTTATCCTGCACATATCGAATCAATTCCTCCTGAATTTTTCCATTGCTGGCTACCAACCCAAATTCGAAAGGTGAATATTTACCTCCCTGCATATTCGTAACCTTACCTCCCGCTTCTTCCACCAATAAAAATCCGGCAGCCGTATCCCATGCATTCAATTTGTGTTCATAAAATCCATCAAACCTTCCTGCTGCAACCCAGCATAAATCTGTAGCGGCACTGCCGAGCCTTCTTACAGGAATCCCTTTTGTTATCAACCTCTCAAAAACCTGAAGAGGGCCATTGGGCTGGTGGATATAAGTATAAGGAAACCCGGTGACGAGGCAACTGTTGATGACCTTTTCGCAGTTGCTGACATGAATTGGTTTGTCATTGAGAAAAGCGCCCTTTCCTTTTTCGGCAAAATAAAATTCATTCATTAACGGATTATATACTGCACCCATCAGCATGTCATCTTTGTATTGTAACCCGATACTCACACAGCAAATGGGGATTCCGTGCGCGAAATTAATGGTCCCGTCAATCGGATCGATGATCCATTTGTAATCATTATGTGCCTTTACTTCCGGGCTTTCTTCACTGACAATGCCATCGTTTGGGAAAGCGGATTTGATGACATCCAGAATGGCTTTTTCACTTGCAAAATCAGCCTGCGTTACCAGGTTGTTGATTCCCTCTTTATGCGAAATGGTAAATTTTCCGTTGAAAAAATGTTCCAGTTCATGTGCACCGGCTTTTGCAGCCTTAATCAAAGTTTCTTTATACATGCTGCAAAGATTGTTTATTTTTATGAACCATCTTTTCTCAAATTTGCCTGCAATATTTAATTTGACGAAACTTATTTCTTTTGAAATATTTCTTTAACACCTTAATTTATTTTTTCTGGAACTCTCGGTCATCATAGTTAATTACAATGTCAAATATTTTCTGGAGCAATGTCTTTGTTCTTTGCAAAAGGCTCTGAAAAATATCGAAGGTGAAATCATCGTATTTGACAATGCATCTGCAGATGGCAGCAAAACATTTTTTGAAAACCGTTTTCCCGGAGTTCGCTTTATATGGAATCATGAGAATCTGGGTTTTGGCAAAGCCAATAACGAAGCTTTTAAATTTGCCGCAGGAGATGTTATTCTTTTTCTCAATCCGGATACCATCTTACCTGAAGATTGCCTTGAAAAAAGTCTTGCATTCATTCATTCGCAAAAAGAAGGATGTGCATTGGGGGTCAGGATGGTGGACGGTTCAGGAACGTTTTTGAAAGAGAGCAAAAGAAGTTTTCCCGGGCCGTTGACTTCCTTTTTTAAACTGAGCGGGCTTTCTTTTCTGTTTCCAAAATCAAAAATATTTGCGAGATATTATCTTGGAAATCTTCCCGGGAACACATCCAATGAGGTGGATGTGCTTGCCGGAGCTTTTATCATGATTCCACGAAAAATATTTTCAGCGGTTTCGGGGTTTGATGAAGATTTTTTCATGTACGGCGAGGATATCGATTTGAGTTACCGGATTCAAAAAGCCGGATTCAGGAATTATTATTTTGCCGGAACCACCATATTGCATTTCAAAGGAGAAAGCACAAAAAAGGGTAGCCTGAATTATGTGCGGATGTTTTATAAAGCCATGAGCATTTTTGTGAAAAAGCATTATGGCAGCTCCAGGGCACGCTTTTACAATCTTTTTATCCAGTCTGGTATTGTGGCAAGGGCCGGTGTTTCGGCGCTTGCAAGATTTCTGAAATGGACAGGCCTCCCTGTGATGGACGCATTGCTTATTTTTCTGAGTTTCTGGCTGGGAAAGATTTTCTGGAATGAAGTAAAACCAGACATTGCATTTGATAACAACCTGCTCTGGATAGCATTTCCGGTATTTTCTCTTTTGTTTTTAACCGCAGCCTATTATTCAGGTTTGTACGATGATGGTTACATGCAATCCAGGCTGAATAAATCCACCGTGATTGCCGCACTGGTTTTGTTTACCGTGTATGCGTTTTTACCACTTGAGTTTCAGTTTTCGAGAGGTGTACTATTGCTTTCTATCCTTGTTGCGTATGTGTTGTTGACCCTGACCCGGTTACTTTTTGCTTCTATGAAAATCATTCAGAAAAAGGAACAGGATCTCAATGCACATATTGCCATCGTTGGCAGCGCCAAAGAATTTGAAGAGGTGATGCAGGTGATTTCTTTTCTCAACAAAAAGGATGAAGTTTTGGGTCGGATATTTATTAACGATCCTGACAAAGATTCTCTTGGCGGGCTTGAAGACATCGCCGGGCTGATACGCAACGGCCGGCTGACGAATTTGATTTTTTGCAATGGCGCACTTTCCTGCAAGCAAATTATTGGATCTGTTGAAAGCCTTCCCCGTGGGATCCATTCAGGGATTTTCACTCCCGGATGCAAGGCCATTATCGAAAGCTATGACCCGAAAGCTGCCGGTGAATTTTATGCAGCCACAGAATATTTCCGGTTATCAAACCCTCTTTACCGCAGGGCAAAACGTTTGTTGGATGTGGGTTTCGCAATCTTCTTCCTCATCACTTTTCCTGTTCATTTGATTTTGAAAAGAAGGCCGGGCGTATTTATCCGGAACTGTTTGAATGTGCTTTTTGGCAAAAGAACTTTTGTTGGTTATGGAAGTTCATCCGGCAACCTGCCGGTTTTGAGACCAGGGCTGATTACCTCAACGGGCCAGCCATTAAAAAAGATTAACCTGCCGGTGCAGGCAGTTGAACAATCAGACTTTCTTTATGCAAAAAACTATTCTGTTTTTACAGACTTCGGGTTGATTCGCCACAATTACCAGGCCTTGTCATAACGACTTTCGTTAGATTTTACAATTTCATCCAGGATCAATAATTTTTTATTCGCGAAATTGCACCCTAAATTTTTCTGAATGTCTTATAACAGTTACAGACCAACCCAATCGTCAACTCCGGCGGTAATCAATCTTATCATCATCAATGGATTGATTTTTTTGGCGCAGCAGCTATCCGGCGGAGAGCGGGGAGGCCTGACGGCCTGGCTTGCATTGAAAGGGCCTGCTACCGGGGCATTCAGCCCGTATGAATTGGTAACGCATATGTTTGCCCATGCCAACTGGATGCATATTTTATTTAACATGTATGCATTGTGGTTATTCGGTTCAATGCTGGAACGCAACTGGGGAGCAACCAAATTTTTAATATTTTATTTTGCCTGCGGACTGGGCGCCGCTTTTGCCCAGATCCTTCTTGTCCCGGACAGTGTGGCCATTGGTGCGTCAGGCGCTATCATGGGGTTGCTTGGTGCATTTGCATATACCTATCCCAATGTTGAATTTTTTATAATACCGTTTCCGTTTGCCATCAAGGCCAAGTGGCTTGCGGTGATTTATGCGGGAATAGATCTTTTTGGAGGATTATCAGGAGGAGGTGGAATAGCCCATTTTGCCCACCTTGGAGGATTGGTAACCGGGCTGATTCTTATGTTTTTCTGGCTTGGCAAAAGGAGAAGGAGATATTAATTTATTTTCTATTGAAATATTTTTTTTCAATTAGCTAACTTTAGGTTCAACGTAATTTTGATTTTATGGGAGAATCGGGGAGATATATCAGCAAGAGGATTCGCCGGATGGACATCGGAGAGGACAACAATGCGTTGATGGCACTGATAGCCATTAATGCCATGGTGTTTGTTTGTTTTGGAATGGTGCGAATCATTTACCAGATGTCCGATTCCACCGTAACCGCTTTCAGATTTGAAGTGTTGAGGTATGCCATCATGCCGGCAAAACTTTCCCTGCTTGAATATGCGCCCTGGACGGCAATTACCTATATGTTTGTGCACAGCAGCATTATTGAGGTAGTGGTAAATATGCTTTGGCTGTGGGCATTCGGAAGTATTTTGCAAAATGTTTGTGGTAACAAGGTGGTAATACCGGTATATTTTTATGGCGGCCTTGCAGGTGCATTATTTTTTGTGGCATCAGCCTATCTGATCCCTTCGGTGCACAGCCAGATTGAATATATTTCGCTTGAAGGGGCCAATGCTTCTATTCTTGCGATAGCGATGGCGGCCACGGCAATTACTCCGAAGTACCGGCTGTTCCCCATGCTGAACGGAGGAATTCCCCTTTGGGTAGTGACATTGGTTTATGTAGTTATAGCTTTTGCTTCCGGAAATGGAAACCGTGCATACCTGTTTTCTCTCGGAGGTGGCGCTTTGGCCGGATTTACCTTTATGAACAGTTATAAAAAAGGAAGAGATTGGGGACTGTGGATGAATGAGCTTTATAACTGGTTTATCAATTTGTTTGAACCGGGGAAAAAGAAATCAAGAGGGAACATTAAAAACATGATTTTTTACAAAACAGGTCAGCGAAAACCGTTCATAAAAGAATCCGTTGTTACACAGGAAAAAATAGATTCCATCCTTGATAAAATCAATAAAGAAGGGTTTGATAGTCTCAGTGATGAAGAGAAAAATATTCTCAAAAAAGCATCAGGAGAAAATTTTTGAAATAATAATTTTACGTAAAATTTTTATTGACCATGCCATCCCTCTTCAGAAGGGTAACCAAAAGTACAGCCATTCTCATCAACATCCTGACGGGATTGTTCTTTTTGACGGGGGCTTCAGTCAGGCATTTTAATGTTGATCATTATTGGTTTCTCAGCCTCTTTACTTTTTTACTTCCCTATTTTATTTTCCTGCTTTTGTTCTTTTTGTTTTTCTGGATATTTGTGCGCCCCTGGTGGTCGCTTATTTCTGTGTTGTTTCTTGTGCTGGGCTGGCACGCCGTAATCAATATCATACCCTTTCGGCTTCCTTACGAATTTCAGATGAAAAAGGCTGATTCCACCATCCGGATTATGAGCTGGAACGTGGAGCAGCTCAATATTCAGCAACACAAGGAACATCCGGAGAGACTGGAACAAATGCTGAAACTCATTAACCTGTATGACCCGGATATTGCCTGCCTGCAGGAAGTGGTAGCCGGAGAAAACAAACATGCCATCAACTATTTGCCGCGGATTGACAGCGTGTTAAATTTCAGTGATCATTTTTTTGCATACAAACTGAAAGATGATTTCGACAGGTATCATCACTTCGGAACCATTATTTATTCCAAATTCCCGATTATCCACAAACAGTTTATGGTGAATAATCCTGATGACTACAATTCGACTTTTCAATTTGTGGATGTTTTGATAGGAAAGGATACGATAAGGATTTTTAATGTGCATTTGCAATCGCTAAAATTCAGCAAAGAAAACAGGGGCTATCTTGACAGCCTTCATATAAAAACAACGGCATCTGACGAATCTAAAAGCATCGTCAAAAAAATTAAAGCAGGCATTCTGCGGCGGGCGGTGCAGGCAAATTTTGTAAAAGATGAAATGAATCACACGCCCTATCCCGTAATCCTTTGCGGCGATTTCAATGATGTGCCGGTATCCTACGCTTACGAAACAATTGGAAAGAATATGCAGAATGCTTTTGTAAAAAAAGGATACGGGATTTCAAATACGTTTGACGGAATTGCGCCCACGCTCAGGATTGATAATATTTTTGCCGACAGCAATTTTGTATTTACGCAGTACAAGAAGATAACGAAATTCTATAGCGATCATTTCCCGGTGGTGGCTGATCTGAGACTTAAAAAATGACTGCCGGCAGATTTGCAACTGGCTACATGGTATCGAAAATATTGACTGCACAAGGATTGATCTTCTTTTTTCTTAATTCCAAGGTTCAATCCTGCAATTGATTAATGTGTTTTTCATGTATAGTCTTGTGGTTAGCCCAATATTTGCATTGTACAATTTCTATCTCATTATTTTTTTTACAAACTAAATCTCTCCCTAAATCTTCTTGAAAAAGCCTTTCCGCGTAAGAAAGAATCTTTTTTAGCCATATATTATTTATTTTTAAGTCAAACAAGTTGTAATTTTCAGATTAGCATGAAAATAGAAACAGTAAATATCCAGGAGGTTTCAGGGGAACAAATTATTTCTCTGCCGCGCGGACTTCGGCTAAACGATAACAAAGTTTATCTGAAAAAATCAGGAGAAGTCATTTATATAATCCCTTTTCACAAACCGTGGGATAGCCTGTTTGAGAGCTTGCAGGATTTTTCAGATGATTTTATGAAAGATCGTGACCAGCCGTCGTTTCAAAACCGTGAATCCTTTGACTAATGGCCTGGATGCTTGACACAAATATTTGTATTTATATAATTAAGCAGAAACCGATAGCTGTTCTTGAACATTTTAAAAATGTTGAGCCCGGAGATGTTTTTATATCGAGTATTACACTTGCAGAATTGGAATATGGTGTAAAAAAAGTAAATACCCTGAGAAAAACCAGGAAGCATTGAACAGGTTTTTGATTCCCTTGATTGTTGCACCTTTTCAAATAAATCAGGCTAAAGACTATGGTGAAATAAGATCAGAACTGGAGCAGAAAGGAGAGTCAATCGGGCCTTTGGATAATTTAATTGTAGCACATGCAAAGAGCCTCGGTCTTACACTTGTTACGAACGATGAAAAAGAATTTAGCAGAGTGAAAGGACTCAGAATTGAAAATTGGACGAAGGTGTGATGAAAATACTATTATTTCCCCGGGAATATTTTGATTGATTGCATTAGTATGCTATAATTCCATACAGGTTTTATCTGTGAAATCTTGGATTGGGGCAAGTTTAGGAATGGAAACTGTTTTTGGAATACACCGTAAAGATTTGCTTTTCCAAAAATAAAGGCCATGGAATAAAAAGTTAGCGTGGAATCAGCAAGAGAAAATTTGAACAGAATAAATTTATCCGGAGAAATAGATGAACCGGCTGCAGCGAAACAAACAACTCTCCTTAGAGAAGTAAATTATAATTATCGGCATCGTTCAAAAACGGGAAATGTGAACGTACTTCCGCAATTTCCTCCTCCTGAAAGGTGTGGGTATAAACCGCTTCTTGATTTTCTTTTGTCCATAATACCTTGCCAAGCGGGTCAATCACACTGCTGAATCCGTCGTAGTGATGGCCGTTGCCGTCGGTTCCGACGCGATTGACACCCACAACATAACACTGATTTTCTATCGCGCGTGCCCCGAGCAATGTACGCCATGCATCACTTCGCTTATCCGGCCAATTGGCTACATTGATATACAAGTCGTATTGTTTTTCCGGGTCGGTATCCTGCCGGCTCCAGACCGGGAAACGCAGGTCATAACATACCTGAAGGTTTATTTTCCAGCCGCTCAAACTCCCGATAAGTTTTTTATCTCCGCTTCTGTAAGGCACATCTTCGCCGGCAAAACTGAACAGGTGGCGTTTGTCATAATATCCGAAATTTCCGGTCGGAAGCATCCAGATAAGCCGGTTGAAAAAATGATTGTCTTCTTTGATGATTATGCTCCCCGTGATCACAGCATTTTTCTCTTTGGACATGGCTTTCATCCATTGAACCGTGCGGCCGTCCATAGTTTCGGCAAGGCCTTCGGGTTTCATGGTAAATCCCGTGCTGAACATTTCGGGCAACACAATTACCTGTGTCTTTTCATGAATGGAATCAATCTTTTTTCCAAACATGGAAAGATTCAATTCTATGTCTTCCCAATGAATATCAGACTGAATAAGGGTAACACTTAATGGCTGCATATACTCAAAGGTACTGCATTCAATTCTCTGTAAAACGGCTCAGTAAATGAGGTTTAAATAATGCGCAAAGCCTTGCTGAATGAGGTGATAACCCAGGGAAGCACAATCCAGAAATATTCTCTGATCCAGATCAGAAAAATAATCTGAACGATGGCTGAAAGTGCAAAAAATACCCAATATTTACGAATGGATTCTCTTTCCAGTTTATTTTCCATGAGTCATCAATTTGAAGCAAATATAAAATGAAAATTATTGAACAACCACATATCGGGTTTGGAATATTAAAAATGGATAAAAAAATTTCGGAATAAATGGGAAAATTATTAAATCCGTCGACTTCGGTAATTTGAAAAATGCCGTTTTGTTTTTCTGTAAACCCGAATCATTTTTAAACAATGTTTTTGCAAAATGAACCATGACAACAGTTGTCCACCCCGTATTAAAAGATTGTTTTATTATTCATCAGCTATCATCATTTTCTCTTCTTCCGATAATTCCATAATCAGATTTGCCACGAGTGCTGTCCAACCGGTTTGGTGGCTTGCGCCCATTCCCATGCTGTTGTCTCCGTTGAAATATTCGTGAAAGAGGATTAAATTTTTATTTTCTTCTTTGGAATAAAACCAGTTGTATGACCCGAAAACGGGACGTTCATTTTTACCGTTCATTTCGAATATGCCAAGTAATCTTCTTTTTATTTCGGAGCAGGCATCATTCAACGAAATTTTATTTCCTGAGTTGGCAGGAAATTCTACTTTCAAATCATCTCCGTAAAAAGCACCAAAGGTCCGGAGTGAACGGATAATTAAATAATTCATGGGCATCCAGACCGGCCCGCGCCAGTTGCTGTTTCCTCCAAACATATTGCTGTTGCTGTTTCCGGGTACGTAGTCAATGGTATATTCATCTCCGCCGAATTTCATTGAATAGGGATTGTCTTTGTAATATCTCGATAATGCCCTGATGCCGCCCGGAGCCAGAAATTCATTTTCATCAAAAACCCGGGTCAGAAGATCGGCAAGGGTTTCCTTATTTACCATCGACAATAAAATACAATCTGTTTTGTCGCGATTGCTTACCGGTTGAAACAGGTTATTGGTTTTTCTGTACTGCCTGAACCATTCCATCCTTTTTGAAAAATCCTTGAGCTGGCTGACGATTTTACTGCTGATCATACTGACTGCAAAGAGCGGTGTCAATCCGACAATGGAGCGCACTTTCAGCGGGATATTCTGGAAATTGTTGATGGATAAAACATCGTAGAAAAATTTGTCTTCCTCATTCCATAAACCCAATTTGTTCAATGCTTCGGAAATAATAACAAAGTGTTCATAAAACTTGGTTGCCGTGTCTTCGAAGGAGGGATCTTTTGTGGCTATTTCAAGCGCGATGTCCATCATGTCAAGCGCATACATTCCCATCCAGCTTGTGCCATCAGCCTGTTCGAGCAAAGTTCCTCCTGGCAGCACCATATTCCTGTTGAAAATCCCGATGTTATCCAGGCCGAGAAATCCGCCTTCAAAAACTCCGTTTCCATCGGCATCTTTTCGATTTGTCCACCAGGTAAAATTGATAATGAGTTTTTGAAAAATACTTTTTAAAAATTCAAGGTCTCCTTTCCCGAACATTCTTTCTTCGGCGCGATAAACTTCCAAAGCAGCGAATGCCTGCACAGGAGGATTTACATCAGAAAAATTCCATTCGTAAGCGGGCAGTTGTCCGCGCGGATCCATATACCATTCGCGCATGAGCAGGGTCAACTGGTGTTTGGCAAATACGGGATCTATCTGGGCCATGGTGATACAATGAAAAGCCAGGTCCCACGCAGCATACCACGGATATTCCCAATTGTCTGGCATGGAAAGGATATCCTGGTTTTTCAGGTATTTCCACCGGCTGTTGCGCCCGTTGAGACGTTGCATTGAATCAGGGGTAATGCCATCGCTGGTTGTCAGCCACCGGCCCACATCATAATGGTAATACTGTTTGTTCCAGAGCAACCCTGCAAAAGCCTGGCGCTGGATATTTTTCTGATCGTCTGATATTTTATTTCGATTGATGTTATCATAAAATTCATCCGCTTCTTTTTTCCGCTGGTCGAAAATATTTTCAAACCCCTTCGGGAATGCATTATCCTGTTTTTTGGAGGTCAGCCGCAAATAAAATTCTTCCGATTGTTGTGAAGGGATGTCTTTTCGAAATACCGGCGCACATTTGGTTCCCTGTTTTGCATCGAGGAGTGCCTGATAATCTTTCCCCGTTACAATTGCATCGTGAAAGGCATCCTTTACGTGGGCACATACATTATCTCTTCCAAAAAGTTTTTTGAAGTTGGTTTCATTTTCGGTAAAAAGAACATCCCGGCACTCCGGGAAATAGAGATAATAATCCTCCAGGTGAGGATGAGTGGCTTTGACACATCCATTGTTCATCCATTGAATCAACGGTTTTGTGGCTCCGGGATGGTATTGCCAGAAATTGTAAAACCAGAGCGTTGGCAATAAAGTTATCTCTGCTGTTTCAGGCCCTCGGTTCACCACACTGATCCGGATAAAAATATCTGTACTGGTATTCTTTGCATATTCCACAAAGACATCAAAATACCTTTCTTCATTAAAGATTCCGGTATCGAGCAATTCATATTCCGGCTGGTCTTTACCTCTCTGTTTATTTTCATTGACCAATTCGTCGTAAGGAAAAGCCTCCTGCGGATACTTGTAGAGAAACTTCATGTAATAATGGGTGGGAATATTATCCAGATAATAATAAAGTTCCTTCACATCTTCCCCGTGGTTTCCTTCGGGATTGCTGAGGCCAAACATTCTCTCCTTGAGAATGGGATCTTTTCCATTCCACAAGGCAATGGCAAAACACAATTGCTGATTGATGTCGGAGATACCGCCGATACCGTCTTCGCCCCAGCGGTAAACCCGGCTCCGGGACTGGTCATGGGTGAAATAATCCCAGGGTTGCCCGTTGGAACTGTAATCTTCCCTGACCGTTCCCCATTGGCGGCACGACAAATAGGGCCCCCATTTTTCGAGAGGAACATCTTTTTCAGAGTTGCTTAATAATCTTTTGCCTTCAGCAGTTTTATCATTTATCATCAGAAACAATCAATATGAAAACTCATTTTCGTTTAATGCTAACCGTTAGTACTGAATCCGGGATAGAGCAGCATGCCTCCGTCCACAAAAAGCGTAATTCCATTTACGTAATCGCTTTCGTCACTTGCCAGCCACACAGCCGCTTTCCCGATATCTTCAGGTTCTCCGATTCTTCCATAGGGGATCAGGGTAAGCAGCCTGTCAAGGGATTCCTGTGTATCCCATGCCGATTTGTTGATGGGCGTGCGGATGGCTCCCGGCCCGATGGCATTCACCCGTATGTGGTGTGGTGCCAGTTCCTGCGAAAGGCTTTTTGAAAACATCATAATCCCTCCTTTACTGGAAGCATAGTTCACATGTCCGGCCCATGGGATTCTTTCGTGTACGCTGCTCATACAAATTATTTTTCCTGCTGCCACACTTCTGTCTTTTACAATGCCACGGCGCAGGAATTCCCTGGCGGCTTCGCGTGCACAAAGAAAATATCCCGTCAGGTTTACATTGATAACAGCCATCCATTGATCGAGTGTCATGTCCACAAACGGTGAATCTTTTTGAATACCCGCATTGTTGACCAGGATATCGATCGTCCCGAATGTATCGAACATCTTTTGAAACATATCGTGCACCTGATCTTCTTTGCTTACATCAGCTTTAATGGCAATGGCATTGCCTCCGGCGGCTTTGATATTTGTTACCATTTGCTGTGCTGAATCCGGATCGGAAACGTAGTTGATAACCACATTGGCGCCGGCTGATGCAAGAGATTCGGCAACTGCTTTACCGATTCCACTATTGGCTCCTGTGACGAGGGCACTCTGCCCTTTTAATTGTTGCATGAGTGTAGAGTTAAGAATTTTTCTTATACTACCCGTAAATATTATGCCAATGAAAAAAGGGAAGAAGTGAAAGTCTTTTTTCTAAATGCCATTGAGATATTTTGCAATGGTGGCCGGTCTTTTGATTTTTCCGGAAGTGGTGTGCTCAAAACTATTCAGGAAGATGATTTCTTTGGGATGTTCAAATCTTTCGAGCTGCTGAACGAAATACCGGTCTAAAGAATCCATCATGGGTTGATCCCATTGATCTCCTTCAATAAACAGAGAAACTTTTTCCCCGAACCTTTCGTCGGGAAGACCGGCAATAAAAAAAGGAAGGCCGATAAAGCTGCTGATTTTTGACTCGATGATTTCAGGAAAAAGTTTGACTCCTCCGCTGTTGATTACAAAATCGATCCGTCCTTTCCAGGTGAAAGACTCAGGCGTTAAAAGTTCCACAGCATCATTGGTGACCACTGTTTCTTTGAGAAATGGAGCATGGATAACCAGGCAATCCCGGTCGTCTGTTTCAAAATGAATTCCTTTCAGTGCCTGGTAAATTTTGGAAGATCCTTCTCCGTTCACCCTGCGGAGAGCCACATGGCTAAGGGTTTCCGTCATCCCATAACCATGAAAGATGCTGAATGGCATTCCTGATAACCGTCTTTCCAATTGGGGTGAAACAGGGCTTCCTCCAAGCAGGATATTTTTTATGTGAATTTTTTCGGGAACCCGGTCCAGTTGAAGAGGTATCAAAGGAGCGAAATCAACCTGCTGGTCTTCCGGTATTTCTGTAAGCGGATTTGCGGATGGGGGAATACAGAAAAGATTCAGATGGCTGTAGAGTGCACGCACCACCATCATTTTTCCGGCGATATAGGTGGTGGGAAGGCAAAGCAGGGCTGTTTCTCCTTTTTTGAATTGGAAAAATTCTGCGGTCATGCCTGCGCTTTGCAACATCTGTGATTTGTTGATTTCGATGATTGCCGGCGTGCCGGTGGAACCGCTGGTTTGCACTTCAATTTTTGGCGATTCGTCAAGCCAGTCTTTTATAAAAGCCCCTAATTGATTTAAATCCTCTCTGTCGCTTTCAAAACAGAAATCCGCAATGGCGTTGCCGGTCAGTTCATTTCCATTCAGGATTAGTGTATTGTATTCGAGATGATTCATACTACGGATTTAAAATTCCAGGCGCCACCCGGGTCATAATGCAAAGTTCCGGGAGAAAGATGGTATGGTGCAGGAATGTTGTTGTTAAAAAGTTGCCCGGTTCCAATGCCCTGCGGGATTTGCGGGTGAAAGGTGGCAATGTACTGGGCGATGGCATTCAGCCCGATATTACTTTCCAAAGCAGACGTTACAACGCAATATCCGTTGCGTGGTTTTAAAAGATTGCGGTAGAAATCACAGAATGCAAATCCGCCGATCAATGCGGGTTTTAAAATCAGTATTGATGGTTTCAGTGTATCCATTAAACGGATTTTATCATCGGTTTTAAAAATACCAATTAATTCTTCATCCAGTGCAATGGGGACCGGACTTTCTTTTATCAGTTGAGCCATTTTGGCCCATTGACCGGCCCGGACAGGTTGCTCGATATAATGAATGTTGTAGGGATACAACTTCTCAATTTTCTTTAATGCCTCTTCGGAACTGAATCCTCCGTTGGCATCAAGACGTATTTCTAACGATTCTCCGCCCTTTTCACGAATGTATTTTACCAATGCCAGTTCCTTTTCAAAATCGATAGCTCCGATCTTTAATTTGATGCATTTATAACCGGAAGATAATTTCCGGTCTATCCTTTTTTTCATTTCTGATTCAGTGCCCATCCAGATTAAACCGTTTACAGGAACAGAGAATGAATTATTTGAAAAAGCTTCAGGGAAAATAATCCGGCGGCAACCGTTATTCCAATCCCTGAGTAATGTTTCCACCCCAAATTGAATGGAAGGCCATTCGGAAAGAGAAGAAAGAATGTTTTCTTTCTCTGATGGGATTCGTGTACACACCTCTGTTAGTTTCTTTTCGTATCCTTCCCTGTCATCTGCCGAAAGTCCCTTAAAAAGATTGCATTCTCCAAAAGCATATTTCCCTTCATCTTCCAGCATCAGAAAATAAGTTTCCTTATCGTGAAGTACCCCGCGCGAAGTGCCCCCCGGCTCTTTGAAATGAAGGATGTATTTTTTGAATGTAACACGCATTTACCAATGGGGTTATCTGCACTGCAAAGTTAGTGATGGATGAAGAAGGAGAAATTTGTGAAAGCAGTTGTGGGTTTTATAATTTTACCAGATAAGGATAATTACAATTGTTTGGTGGAAATGAACAGAAGTTCTATCGAATGAGGCATATCTGTTAACCGGTTTTTTACTCCGCATTTTCATAAAACTCATTCTGATAAATTTTTATCAGCACAATAAAATAACTGACAAGCAATGGTCCGAAGACCACTCCCCAGAAACCAAACATCCCCAATCCGATGATAACTCCGACAATGGTGATCATCGGATGCACGTCTCCAATCTTTTTCAGCAGGGTGACCCTGATAACATAATCCACATTGCTTGTGATGACGATGGAATATAACAAAAGTCCGATGGCATTTGGATTTTGGCCGATAGCAAATAAATAAATGACAAGAGGAATCCAAACAATGGCAGTACCTACAATGGGGATGAGCGAGGCAAGCCCGGTAAGAAATGCCCACACGCCGATTTGATTGAGACCGAAAATATAATATCCCAGCAGGCTGATCAATCCCTGGATCACTGCCAGCAGGGGGATTCCAATGGCATTGGCGCGAATCATCATGATGGTTTCTTTGCCGAGCAATTCCCGGTTGGTTTTCTTCATCGGAAGCAGATTCTGCATGTGTTTTTCCATTTCCCCCGAACTGATGAGCATGTAGTACAGAATGAAAAACATCAGGAGAACGTTGGTAATGAAATTGGCGGTACCTGTCAGGAGAGCGGGAATATTCCCTGCGAGCTTTTGAAATGTACCTTCAAAATTTTCAGGCCGGTAAATCTGAATATGGGTGATCTGCTCTATTTTGTCTGAAAGGCTTTTCACCGCAATCATCAGTTGCACCGGATCTGTAAAAAAAGCAACCAGTTTGGGAGCAATTAAAATCAGGGCGAAATATACAGGAAGGCAGATCAATACCAGAAAAATCAAAATGTATAGAAGTGCGGTCCAGCTTTTTTTCCATTTCTTTTTTTCAGTCAGATGCTGGTAGCTTCCACGCGCAACAATGTACAGGGTAATGGCTCCGAGCACAGCCGGAAGAAAAACAAAAAAGTATTTGAGCATCAAAATAATGATGAGGATAATGACACTCAGCAGAATGACTTGTCGAATCTGGTTGTTAAATTTCGTCATGCAGGAACAAAAATTCTGAGGAAAAATAGGCTAAAAAAACAAACTCCCCGCTTCTTTTTTTATGATCGTGATCACATGCGTATTTTGCATTAGTGTTTGCAATATTGGCTGAAGATCGAATGGGTGATTTCCGGGTAAAGTTCCGGTTTGTTTAAACCTGATCAACATTGAACAACGCGGCTAAAATATTAATTGAACTGAATGGAATTTCGTTCTGTTTTATTTTTTACCACAGGAGTTTGAATAAAATAATGTGGCCGGTTGAGAAAATAGTGAACGCGACGGGGAATCAAAAATAAAAGTGTAATCCTCTTTATCCTTTTTTCCAGACATGAAGCCCTTCACTGCAATTGGCGCAGATATCAATGTTCTTTCTCGAAATGGTAATCTGTTTGCGAAACTCTTTGTAGTCTTTGTTTTGCCAGATTTCTTTCATGGAATGTTCATTGAGATTGCCCAATTTGTGTTTGGCATCTTTATCAAAGCAACATGGAACCACTGTGCCGTCCCAGGTAACGACATTGGCATGCCACAATCTCCAGCAGTGATTTGTCATTTTGTTTTTCTGTTCCGTGTGCCCGTCTTTTTTCTTTACGTAACGGCTGTATTTTTCGTTTTTCGGGATCAGGTGGTTCGGATCATTTTCATAATCGTAAACCTGAGCGGTCTTGAATCGCACATCATCCACTCCAACTTCTTTGGCAAGTTTTTTTACATCTTCAATCTGATGTTCATTGGGACGGACGACAAGGAATTGAAAAAACACATAGGGCTTTTTGCTCTTTAATTCTTTTTTCCATTTGACAATATTCCTCGCTCCCTGAATGACGGTTTGAAGATTGCCTCCGCGCCGGTATTGCTGATAAACTTCCTGTGTGGTCCCGTCAATGGAAATGATCAATCTGTCCAATCCGCTTTCCACAGTTTTGCGGGCCATTTCATCTGAGAGAAAATGACCGTTGGTTGAAGTTGCGGTATATATTTTTTTGGAATGAGCGTAGGCCACCATTTCCAAAAACTTTTTATTGAGGTAAGGTTCGCCCTGGAAATAAAAAATGAGGTACATCAGGTCTTTGTAAACACTATCGATGGTTTTTTTGAAGAACTTGCTATCGAGCATTCCCCGTGGCCGTGTGAAAGATCGCAAGCCGCTCGGGCATTCGGGGCAATGTAGGTTGCATGCGGTGGTGGGTTCAAAAGACATGGACAATGGCAACCCCCACTGGATGGGTTTGTGGAGGAGGCGTGTGAGTTCATAACTTGTAAGGACTTTGATTCCGTTCCATGTTTTTCTGAGGGAGAGTTTGCTTAAAAAATTAACGCTGTCGTTGTAATTGAATTCAGGCATGATGATGTAAAGATATAGTTTAGAGGTATCTGCCGCAGGGCGGCAAATTTGCGAGATTGGGAATTTTCATTTGATGCCTCTTTGCGCTTTAAAGGCATAGCTGGTATTGAGGATATAGGTGTAAAAATTTACGAGCGAACTTGCGATGATAAATTCATAGGTAGGCCGGTATATCTTTTTATAATTTTCCAAATCCTTTCCGGTCAATCCCGTCATCCTTGTAATAAGCTGGTTATTGAACCGGTAATCCACATACGAATCCTGCTCCTGTTGTATCAACCGTTGCTGGAAGGATTTCTGTTGTCTGTTTCTCCGGAATTGAAATAGCTGAACGATGGATCCGATATCCAGTCCGGCAGCGCCGGTAGAAGGGTTCATGCCGGTTTTTAACCTCGCTCCGGTATTGTCAAATACGTTTGCATATTGTTGCCTGTTTTCCATTGAGTCCAGTTGGTAACTGTCAGAATAAACACGTACTTCTTTCAGTAGTTTGTATTTGTTTTTTGCATTTACCAACATACTGATGTCGAAGGCAGAAGGGTCTTGCATGTCTTTGACCGGATACCTGATTGAATTTTTTTCTGCATAGAAAAAGTAAATGCTGTCGGTTCGGGAGGCTTCTATGTGATATGCCCCGATGGAATCCGTAACGGTCTCTCTGCCGGAGGTTGAAAAAACTTTAACTCCGGGAATCACATACAATCTGGAAGAGTCGAAAACAGTACCGCTTATACGTAATTGAGCACTGCTCTCTCCGGATATGAGAACAAATGAGATAGAAGTAGTAAGAAATATCAGGACGCGTCTCATTTCGGCGGAAAATTAGAAGTTTTGATGTTAGCTTTCCGTTATAGTTTCCGGCGGCTCTTCCAAAGCGTAAAGATCGCGAAAGCAAGTGAATAATTTTTCTCAGACAACCCTTTCTGTATTGGCATATTCATTTAAAACTTTCTCAATGGCACGTGGATACCATTTGTGTTCGAGGACATGTATTTTCTCGGCGAGCGACTCAGGAGTTTCATCCCCGGCGATGGCCACTTTTTCCTGCAAAATAATTTTACCATGATCATATTTTTCATCTACAAAATGGATTGTGATCCCGCTGAATTTTTCTTTGTTTGAAACCACGGCATTGTGTACCGCCATGCCATACATTCCTTTCCCTCCATAATCGGGGAGCAGTGCGGGATGAATATTGACAATGCTTCCGGGATATTTGTCAATGAGAACTACCGGAATCTTCCAGAGGAAACCCGCCAAAACTATAAAATTAATTTTGTGTTTTTGAAGTGATGCCAGATAGCCGTTTTCTTTGAATTGATTTTTCTCAATTAATAAAACAGGAATTCCGTTTTCTGAGGCGATTTCAAGAACCCCTGCGCGTGAATTATTACAAACAATCAGCGAAATTTTAACGAAAGAATGATTTGCAAAATATTCTATAATTTTTTTTGCATTGGAGCCTTTTCCTGAGGCAAAAATGGCAACATTTATGGTTTTTGAGCCTTTCAAATTATTTTTTTATTCTGCCGCAAGCTAAAGAAATCCTTCTTACCGACAGCTCAATTTTGTGCAAACCCAACAGGAATAAGGACTTTTTACTCTTTTTTAAAAAGATAACGCAAGGGTGATTTTTTTCATACGATTTTTTTCTCAAATAACAGTGACGGTTATGTAAAATTTTTTTTCCGATGTTAACAGTTTGTCAACACGCTTCCTTATTTTTGCGGTGTACGAGTAAAATCATTCCATTAAACCTTAGACGGTAAAATTGATATGAATCGAATTTTTCAACGCTGCTTCAAAGCAGTTGCCGTAGTCGCTTTCCTAATGTTATTTTCTCCTCAATTATCATTTGGTCAGGACGGCGAAGCCCTTTTTAAAGCAAACTGTTCTTCCTGTCATAAGCCCGACGTTAAGTATGTTGGCCCACCCTTAAAAGGTGCCCGTGAAAGGGAACCCGAAAAAGGCTGGGTGTACAAATGGGTACACAATGCAACTGCGATGGCAATGACCGATCCTTATGCGAGTAAACTCCGTGAAGAAGCCGGTGGTGTTGTAATGACCTCGTTCCCCGATCTGACAAATGCACAGATCGATGCAATTTTAAACTGGGCTGATAGTTTCCAGCCCGCAGGAGCAGCCAAACCGGGCGCCGGGGGTGCTACCGTTGCCCCACAGTCAAATCATACTGTATTATATGGTATGCTGACTCTGGTTCTTGCAATTATTGCTTTTGTTTTATTGCAGGTAAACAGCAATCTGAAAAAACTGGCTGATGAACATGATAATATTCCGGGAAAACAACCGGTTCCTTTTTATAGAAATAAAGCATATCTCCTCGTTCTGTTAATTGGCCTGTTTCTTCTGGCCGGATATTTTTTAGTTGACGGAGCGATGGGACTTGGCCGGCAGCAGGGTTATCAACCGGTTCAGCCAATATATTATTCTCACTTTGTTCATGCAGGAGTCAACCAGATAAGTTGCCTCTATTGTCATGGCGATGCTCAAAACAGCCGGCATGCAAATATTCCTTCAGTCAATACCTGTATGAATTGCCACATGGCAGTAAAAGAATATACCGGAGAACCCCTGAAAAGAGCAGATGGAAGCATAGTTGATGCCAATGCTGAAATTCAAAAGCTTTACAATTATGCCGGGTGGAACCCTGATACGAAAACCTATGACCGTCCGGGTAAGCCCATCCAATGGGTTAAAATTCACAATTTACCGTCTCACGTTTATTTCAACCACTCTCAACATGTGAAAGTAGGGCAGGTTGCCTGCCAGACATGCCATGGTGAAATACAAAAGATGAATGAGGTAAAACAATTTGCACCGTTAAGTATGGGTTGGTGCATCAACTGTCACCGAACCACGAATGTTCAGTTTAATGATGACAAGGGAAATGGTAATCAATTCTACAGCCTTTATGAAAAGTTTCATGAAGATATAAAAGAGCATAAGTATGATAGTGTGACTGTAGAAAAGATTGGAGGAACAGAATGTGGCAAATGCCATTATTAATCATTGTGTTTTTTTAATTGGAGACCTAATCACATACGTATAATCTTTTTTGAATTTTTTTAAATATGAGTGACCACCGTAAATACTGGCAAAGTTTTGGGGAGTACCATAACAGTGCTGCTACAAAAATTGCCAAGAAGGATGAGTTCAGAGAAGAGCTGCCTTTTGGAGAGCTATCTGACAATAGCCTTACGAACACCAAGACCCCGCGCCGGGATTTTCTTAAATATATGGGATTCAGCACCGCTGCCGCTGTGGTAGCAGCAAGTTGCGAAATGCCTGTTCATAAAGCAATTCCCTATCTTCATAAACCTGATGACATAACTCCGGGTATTGCCAACTATTACGCCTCCACCTACATTAGTGACGGAGATGCGGTTCCGGTAGTGGTTAAACAGAGAGAAGGCAGGCCGATAAAAATTGAAGGAAATACCCTTTCCTCTCTCACGGAAGGCGGTACTTCCGCCCAATGCCAGGCTTCTGTTCTGGACCTTTATGATACCCACAGGCTCAGATATCCCTTAATTGGAAAGAAAGAAGCAACCCTGGGAGCTATGGATAAAAAAATAGCTCAGGAAATTGCTGCTGCCGGCAACAAACCCATGGTTTTGCTGACAAGTTCAATGACTTCTGTAACCGGCAGGGAATTAATCAAACAATTTTTAGCTAAATATCCGGGAAGCCGCCACGTACAATATGATGCAGTTTCCTATAGCGGGATGTTGACGGCCAATGAAGCTTGCTACGGACAAAGAGTAATACCTTCTTATCATTTTGAAAAAGCAAAAATCATTGTGAGCCTGAGCGCCGATTTTCTTGGCTCATGGCTGAGTCCGGTTGTTTTTGCAAAACAATATGCAGAAGGCCGCCGGATTGACGAAAGCAATCTCGCGATGAGCCGCCATATTCAGTTTGAAAGTTTCATGAGTATGACCGGTTCAAATGCAGATGAAAGATTTATGCACAAACCGTCAGAAACCGGAGCCATTGCACTGGCACTATTGGGAGCTTTGGGTGGTGGTACATCGGCAAATCTTACAGGTCGTGCAGCGGAAGGCGTAAAAATAGTGGCTGCTGAATTGAAGGCAAATATGGGCTCCTCCCTTGTGGTATGCGGAAGCAATGATCCGAATATTCAGATTATTGTTAATGCCATCAATAATGCCATCGGCGCCAACGGTAAAACAATTGACTGGGACAAACCAGTTCTGTACAGGCAGGGAGTCGACAAGGACATGGCAACCCTGGTCAGCGATATGAATGCCGGAGCTATTGGCGGATTGCTGATCTATGGTGCAAATCCGGTTTATAATTATTATGATGCTGCAAAATTTGTAAGCGGCCTTCAAAAATGTGCATTCACGCTCTCATTCAACGAAAGGCTGGATGAAACGACCGAGTTGTGCAAATATGTAATCCCTGCAAGCCACTGGCTTGAAAGCTGGGGCGATGCTGAATTACAAAAGGGAACAATAAGCGTTATTCAACCCCTTATTCATCCGCTGTTCAAAACGAGGCAGTTTGAAGATTCTCTTTTGAAATTGATTGGTAGCCAGGATGATTATCTGACATTTTTCAGGAGTTACTGGATTGACAAGTTGGGAGGCGTAAACAATTATGAAAAGTTCCTTCAGGACGGGATTATAGAAGACGGTAAATTCAGGACCTCTTCAGTTTTGGAAAATGTAGATAACCTCACGTCAGCAACTGCTGTTGGCGATGCCACTTACCAGGCCACAGGTTCTTCAGATAGTAGTAAAGTTCCTGTTCCGGCTCCGGTTGCCACAGATTCTGCAACGGTTACTTCCCGGGCCACATTGTTGCGTGGCGCTGTTCCTGCTGCTGTTGTGGCTGCTTCCTCATTTGGCGGCGCTACGTTCTCCGGTAATGTATCAGATGCAGCAGGTAAGATAGTTACAAAATCAGGTGAAACAGAATTCCTGTTCTATCAAAATATTCTGGTAGGAAACGGAAACAGGGCCACCAATGCCTGGTTGCAGGAAGCGAGTGATCCGATTTCCAAATGTACCTGGGACAATTACGCCGTTCTTTCTCCGGAAATGGGAAAGAAGTTATTAAACATCGATATCTTCAATCCCAGGGATGCCGACAGAACAGAAGTACATCCTGAAAAACCTGTAGTAAAAGTTACAGTCAATGGCAAGACAATAGAAATCGCAGCCCTGATTATACCTGGTACACATCCGGATGTAATTGCCATTGCCGTGGGTTACGGGCGCCAGAGCAGTGATCCGAAAAATACCGCCGAATACATTGGACCTTCCGTTGTTGGAACAGGAGTCAATGTTTATCCGATGACCGTATTCAACGGAGAATTTGTCAATTATTATACTTCAGGTACTGTTGAAAAGACAGACAAAGAATACATGTTGGCGCTTACCCAAACACACAACATTACCGAAGGAAGGCCGGTTGTAAGAGAACAATCGCTGAAAGACTTTAAAGCCGATCCCGGCAAACTCAACAGGGAAGAAGCGGAAGAGCTATCACAGTTTGGAAAGAACTTCGCGCGTGATGCCACACTCTATCCGACGTTTGAAAAACCCGGAATCAAGTGGGGAATGAGTATTGACCTGAGCGCTTGCATCGGATGCTCGGCTTGTACCATTGCCTGTGTGGCAGAAAACAATATTTCCACCGTTGGCAAATATGAGGTTGCCCGTTTTCACGATATGCAATGGATCCGGATTGACAGGTATTATACCGGAGATCCCAGCAACCCTGATGTTGTTTTCCAACCCATGCTTTGTCAACAGTGCGACAATGCACCCTGCGAAAATGTTTGCCCTGTGGCAGCAACGAGTCATAGCAGTGAAGGCCTAAACCAGATGATTTATAACCGTTGTATCGGTACAAAATATTGCATGAACAACTGCCCCTATAAGGTTCGCCGGTTTAACTGGGCAGACTGGAACGGAGCTGACAGCTTCCCAAATAATCAGTTGGGAACAATTTCTTCTACTACTGCAAGTCTGGATACCGACCTGACGAGGATGGTTTTGAACCCCGATGTAACGGTTAGAGCAAGAGGTGTCATGGAAAAATGCACTTTCTGTGTTCAGCGCCTACAGGAAGGTAAATTGAATGCGAAAAAAGAAAACAGGGCATTGAAAGATGGAGATGTAATGCCAGCCTGTGCACAAGCTTGCCCGACTCATGCTATTCATTTTGGAAATGTAAATGATCCTGAAAGCGATATTTCAAAGGTTCGTTTTAAAGAACAAAACAACAGGAAGTTTTATGCTTTGGAACAACTTCACACTTTGAGTAATGTGAACTATCTGACCAAGATCAGGAATACAGACAGGAAAGTGGGTATTTCTGAAGACAAAGAAGAAAACGCATAATGAAAAAATAAAGGCAAGCCTGAGCGAGCCGAAAGCAAAAAGCAAGAAAGTATGTCACTATTAAGGTATGAATCTGAATTAAGGGAACCACTGGTTGATGGTGCCAAAAGTTATCACCAGGTAACAGAGGATATCATAAGCCCTATCGAAAGCAAGCCCAGCCGTCTTTGGTGGATCGGATTTTCAACAGCCATTGCTTTGCTCATCTTTGGTGTTTATTCGGTTTACCGTGAAGTGGATTTGGGAATTGGGCAATGGAACCTGACCCGGACAGTTGGTTGGGGATGGGATATCACCAATTTTGTTTGGTGGATCGGTATCGGGCACGCCGGAACACTGATTTCTGCCATTCTTTTGCTTTTCAGGCAAACATGGCGCACAGGGGTAAACAGGGCTGCTGAAGCAATGACAATTTTTGCTGTAATGTGTGCCGGACAGTTTCCGGTATTTCACATGGGCCGGGTATGGATGGGATTTTTTGTATTCCCTTATCCTAACAGCCGTGGTCCGTTATGGCCAAATTTCAATTCAGCTCTTTTGTGGGACGTATTTGCAGTATCCACTTACTTTACTGTATCCTTATTATTCTGGTACACTGGTTTATTACCTGACCTTGCAACGGTAAGAGACAGGGCAAGAACCAAGTTTCGTAAAATGTTTTACGGACTGGCTTCTTTTGGATGGACTGGAAGTACCAAACACTGGCAACGCCAGGAAAGCCTGGCTCTCGTTTTAGCGGGCCTGGCAACTCCGCTCGTTCTCTCCGTTCATACCATTGTGTCCTTCGACTTCGCCACATCAGTAATCCCGGGATGGCATACCACTATTTTTCCTCCATACTTTGTGGCCGGAGCTATTTTTTCAGGATTTGCCATGGTGCAATCTCTGTTGATTATAACAAGGAAAGTTTTACACCTTGAAGATTATATTACCATCGGGCATATTGAGGCCATGAACAAAGTGATTGTACTTACCGGTTCCATAGTCGGATGTGCTTATTTGTCTGAGCTTTTTGTCTCCTGGTATTCCGGTAACATGTATGAATGGTGGGCGTTCAGGGAGAACAGGGCAAATATATTCAGCCCGTATGGCTGGGCTTATTACGGTATGATGTTTTGTAATGTAGTATCTCCCCAGTTGTTCTGGTCGAGAAGGCTCAGGAGAAATGTAACCTTCACCTTCTTCATGGTTGTTTTGGTAAATGTCGGAATGTGGTTTGAAAGATTTGTGATCATTGTTACTTCTATTTACCGTGACTACCTTCCCTCAAGCTGGACAATTTATTACAGCCCGTCAATTTGGGAAATTGGATTTTATCTGGGAACATTTGGATTGTTCTTTACGTTGTATTTCCTTTTTGCCAAATTCTTCCCCGTTATTGCGGTGGCAGAAATCAAGCATGTTTTGAAAACAAGCGGCGAAAGTTTTAAGGCTGAAATGGAAACTATTGAAAGGAAGGAATCTGCCCAATTTTATACAGAAGATGTGGCAGCAGGCCATCATTAAACATATATAATTTTTGAAATACAAGGTATATGATTAAACGATTTGTTGTAGGCACTTTTGAAGAAGAAAAAGTATTGTTTCCGGCAGTGAAAAATGTGAGGAGGGCCGGATACAAAATTCATGATGTCTATACCCCTTATCCGGTGCACCATCTCGACAAAGCGCTGGGTTTGAGGGAAACCAGTTTGCATACCATGGGATTCATCTATGGACTGACAGGTACTTTAATTGCACTGGGAGGTATGGGATGGATTTTTGCTGTGGACTGGCCATTGAATATCGGAGGTAAACCACATTTTCCTTTGCCTGCCTATATCCCGATTACATTTGAATTGACGGTATTGTTATCCGCAGTAGGCATGACACTGACTTATTGCTGGCTGAATCAGATGATGCCCGGAGTAAAGAAACACCATTTTAGCCCGAGGGCAACAGATGATGCTTTTGTGATGGTGATAGAATTGATGGAAAAATCAAATGAGGATGAAATAAAAGCCTTTTTACGGGATAATGGTGCCATAGATATTAATACGCAGGTTGCCGAAGAAGGCTGGTGGTTTGGAAGGTATGATCAGGAACAAAAGCTTTACAGAACAGAAGAACCCGTTATAGAGTCATAAAAAAATTTAACCGGAAGAAACAGGTATGAAAAAGTCAAAGATTTTATTTCTTTTATTATTGATTTCACCAGGCTTTGTGATACTGCCCGGCTGTAGCAGCAATCGCGAGCCGGGAAGGACCTATATGCCCGATATGCAATACAGCAGAGCGTATCAGGCGTATGCCCCGAATAACCTGAAACAGGATGGTGTGAATTACAAAAACTGGCCGGTGGAAGGAACCATCCGCAGAGGAGATTTATTTCCCTACACCCTGCCCAATGATTCAACAGGATACAGGCTGAGCGCCCAGGTAAAAAATCCATTGCCGCCATTGACACCTGCACAGGCAAAAGAAGCAGAACGCCTCTTTAATATTAATTGTGCTATTTGTCATGGTGAAAAAATGGATGCGCAGGGCCCGCTTTCTGCAGGAGGTAAAGTGCCCGCTGTAGCTAACCTGACGTTGAAACAATATGTGGATATGCCGGAAGGAACCATGTTCCATTCCGTCACCTATGGCAAAGGAAACATGGGAAGTTACGCACCACAACTTACAAGGGAAGAAAGGTGGATGATTGTATCGTATGTAAAAAGTAAACAACTGGCTGAGGCCGGTGCAGCGGCTCCTGCGGCAGCGACCTCCGGCACATCAACAGGAACAAAATAAATAACAGATTTTAAAACCTAATTGGATGGAGAATTCATTTGTGACACCGGCAAATTACAAGAAGTGGTACAACGCTTTTATGGGCGTTGGGGCTCTCACTTTGATACTCGGAATTGTGTTTTTGCATCCGTGGGCTGGTTCTCATGGTGACAATTTAAACAGCACTCGTTTTTGGGCGGTATTGCTTCAAAATAGCCTTTACTGGTTGTTGTTGGTAAATGTGGCTGTATTTTTTATAGTTATTTCCACCCTGTCAATGGGAGGATGGCAGGAAGCCTTCCGCAGGGTTACCGAAGCGGTCGGATCCCTTTTGCCTGTGATGGCGGTCATAACCCTGTTGATCATGCTGTGCATTATTTTGGGGCACCGTACTGATATTTATCTCTGGCTCGACAAAGGCACCGTAAGCCATGACAAGATTTTATCAGTTAAGAAAGGATTTCTGAATCCTTATATGTATATCGTGTTTTCTGTTATTGTAATGGGCGCGTGGACATACATTGGGAAAAAACTGAACAAGTTCAGCCGTGAAACAGATGAAATGGGGCCGATGGATTTTGATACTTCCAGGAAATGGAACAACAGAAACATGGCATGGTCTGCATACTACCTGGTTCTTTATGTACTTTCAATCGGATCGCTTGCTCCCTGGTTGTGGATGATGAGCCTCGAGCCGCACTGGTACAGTACACTCTATAGTTGGTACACCTTTGCAAGTACATTCGTTGCCGGTATGGCATTGATTACATTGTTTGTCATTTATTTTAAAAATCAGGGCCAGCTCGAATATGTCAATAAGGAACATCTTCAGGATTTGGGTAAATACATATTTGCATTTTCCATTTTCTGGACTTATTTATGGTTTGACCAGTTCATGTTGATCTGGTACGGAAATATTCCGGAAGAAACCATTCACTTTAAGATCAGAATGCAGGGACCTTATGCAGGATTATTTTACCTGAACCTGATTCTGAACTTTATTGCACCATTCTTAATTTTTATGAAACGATCCACGAAGCGTAACTATACGATTGTTACCTTTATGGCCGCTGCAATTGTTTTTGGACACTGGTTAGATTTTTATCAAATGGTAATGCCCGGAACAGTTGCCAAAAGCCCGCATCTCAGTTGGTTTGAATTTGGAATCGCCTTAGGTTTTATTGGAATCATCATGAGAGGCGTTGCAAAGTTTGCTGAAAAAACTCCTATGACAGCTCTGAATAGTCCGTTTCTCAAAGAGAGCATTGTTCATGAAGTATAAATTATTTTAAATAAATAAAATTGAAACATTTTTCTGTTAGGAGAGATTACAGAATAAACTAACAACATGGAAACAATCTTTTTATTAGCTATTATCGTCCTGATATTTCTGGTCATCTTCCAGATTGCAAAGGCCAGCGAATACGTCAGTATTCTCAAAGGTGAAGAACAAGTAAAAAAACAGAACAACAGGATCAACGGGTTCTTCATGATCTTTTTCCTGATTCTGCTATTAATTGGAGTGTGGTATTGCAATAAACTCTATTATCCCAATAACCTCTTTTCGTGGGGATCGGCTTCAAAAGAAGGGATTGCCATTGATCACATGATTTGGACTACCCTCGCTCTGACGATGACTGTATTTTTCCTTACGCAGATTTTATTGTTCGTGTTTGCCTTTCGTTATCAGCACAGCGATAAAAGAAAAGCATTGTATTACCCGTACAACAATAAACTGGAATTTATCTGGACTGCAGTTCCGATTATTACCTTTTCCACGCTGGTAGTTATCGGGCTGAAACACTGGTTTCAACTTAAAGGAGAAGCTCCGAAGGATGCACAGATTGTTGAGATTACGGGCCATCAGTTTGGGTGGGAAATGAGGTATCCCGGGAAAGATGGTGTTTTGGGAAAAGAAAATTATAAACTTGTCAACGCGGCCAAAGGAAATCCACTCGGGATCGATTGGAATGACCGTGCGAGCAGAGACGATATCCACGTACCCACAACCATGTATGTGGTAGTGAATAAACCGGTAAAATTGGTTATCCATTCCCAGGATGTCATTCATGATGTAGGTCTGCCTGCATTCAGAATGAAAATGGACGCTGTACCGGGGATGCCTACAACATTATTCTTCACGCCTATTTACACAACTAAGGAAATGAAGAAACGAACAGGGAATCCTGATTTTGAATATGAAATTGTTTGTAGTCAGCTCTGTGGCATCGGCCACTTCTCAATGAGAGGTGTTGTAAAAGTGGTGACACAGGACGAATTTGATGCTTATATCAGGAACCAGAAAACAGCGTTTCAGGCCGCCCAGGATGCTGCAATGTCAGCAGATAACAGCGAGCCATCGGTTCAATCCAGAACATTGGCAATAAATTCAAATCAGAAAAAATAAGTTAGTCAGGCGCAAGCCTAAAAACAATATGGAATAATGAAAAACGAAGAACTCATTCACCAACAAACAGAGGTCGCAGGTGTGGCTCATGAAGCTCACCCTCATTACCATAAACAGTCCTTTATTACCAAGTACATCTTCAGTCAGGATCATAAGATGATTTCCCGGCAGTTTTTGGTTACTGGCATTATCTGGGCGTGTATAGGTGGTTTCTTTTCTGTTTTATTCAGAATGCAATTGGGATTTCCAAATGATACATTCCCATGGCTGGAAGATATTTTCGGGCATTGGGCTGCAGGCGGAAGAATCAGTCAGGGATTTTATTATACCCTGGTGACCATGCATGGAACCATCCTGGTATTTTTTGTATTGACGGCTGGCCTGAGTGGCACTTTCTCTAATTTCCTGATCCCATTACAGGTAGGGGCAAGAGATATGGCATCGCCATTTGTCAATATGCTTTCTTACTGGTTTTTCTTCATTGCATCTATTATCATGTTTTCAAGCTTGTTTGTTCAGACCGGTGGTTCCAGTGGAGGCTGGACATTTTATCCACCTTTAAGCGCATTGGGAGAAGCGGCGGATGGCTCCAAGAGCGGTATGGACCTGTGGCTGACAAGTATTATATTCTTTATTATTTCACAGTTGATGGGAGGACTGAATTACATCGTTACCATCATTAACATGAGAACAAAAGGAATGTTTATGACCAGATTGCCTCTTACGGTTTGGTCGTTTATGTTCACTGCAATATTGGGGGTTTTAACGTTCCCTGTTTTGCTTTCTTCTATCGTTTTGTTATTGTTGGATCGCCATTTGGGAACAAGTTTTTACCTGAGCGATATTGTTATCCAGGGTAAAATTTTGCCGAACGAAGGGGGAAGCCCTGTTTTATTCCAGCACCTGTTCTGGTTCCTGGGTCATCCTGAAGTTTATATTGTGGCGCTGCCCGCAATGGGAATTACCTCAGAGGTTATTGCGACGAATGCGCGAAAACCGATATTCGGATATTTATCTATGGTTGGCGCCTTCTTTGCCATCTGTTCGTTGTCTATGCTCGTGTGGGCACACCACATGTTCGTTTCAGGCATGAATCCATTCCTTGGTTCAGTATTCGTATTGTTCTCCCTGCTGATCGCGGTTCCTTCTTCTATCAAGGTATTTAACTGGTTGACCACACTATGGCGGGGCAATATCATATTCACCCCGGCCATGCTGTTTGCAATTGGTTTTGTAAGCTTGTTTATTTCGGGCGGTTTATCAGGAATATTTCTTGGGAATGCAAGTATAGATATGCACCTGCATGATACCTACTTTAATATCGCCCACTTCCACCTTGTAATGGGAGTGGCGTCAATGTTTGGAATGTTTGCCGGAGTATATCACTGGTTCCCTAAAATGTTTGGCAGGTTTATGAACAGCACGCTGGCTTATATCCACTTCTGGATAACCCTTGTGTGTGCATACTGTATTTTCTGGCCGATGCACTATGAAGGCCTTGCAGGTATGCCACGCCGGTATTACGATTACAGCAGTTGGGAATCGTTCAAGAGTTTTGAAGGCCTGAATACTTTCATCAGTTATGCAGCCATTATAGCTTACATAACCCAGTTTGTATTCATCTTTAATTTCTTTTATTCAATCTGGAAAGGAAGAAAGGTTACCGCAAAAACGGCTAATCCGTGGGGTGCCACCACTCTTGAATGGTCCACTCCCGTTCATGTTCCGCATGGAAACTGGGAAGGAGAAGTTCCTGAAGTGCATCGCTGGCCTTATGATTTTAGTAAAGACGGAAGGGATTTCATTCCACAAACCGAACCAGTTGGGGCTAATGAAATCACACATTGATATTGTGCTGAAAACAAATTAAAATGATTTTTTAATTTTAAAAGCCCTGCTTTTCGGGGCTTTTAATTTGGAGAATTCACGAATGAGAAATACAGTTACCCATATTCCAACAACCTATTTTTTGGCGAGCAAAGTCAGAGACTATTTCCAGCTCACTAAATTCTCGTTGACTTTTATGGTAGCTTTTACAAGTGTAATCAGCTACCTGGTAGCGCCAAATGTCAAGTACGACCTCCTGTCCATTCTGGTGTTGTTCTTTGCCGGAATTTGTATTACAGGAGCTGCCAATGCAATTAACCAAACCGTAGAAAAGGATACCGATGCTGTCATGCGCAGAACGGCGAAAAGACCCGTGGCAGAAGGTAGAATGAGTACTTCTGAATCTTCTGCATTCGCGGCAGTATTGGCCACGATCGGACTTTTGTTGATGTGGGTTTACTTCAATGCGGCAGCAGCAGGACTAAGCCTTTTTAGTCTTTTCCTGTATGCGTTTATCTATACGCCACTTAAAAAAGTAACTCCGCTTTCAGTCTTGGTGGGTGCTTTTCCCGGTGCCCTTCCCTGTTTGATTGGCTGGGTGGCAGCTTCCGGAATCATTAGCCCGTTTGGGCATTTCCAGGGAGAGCTTGCCAATGGCCACATCGCAACCTTTTCTAATGCCGGAGGATACATTTTATTTGGAATCCAGTTTCTGTGGCAGTTCCCGCATTTTTGGGCAATTGCATGGCTTGCACATAAGGATTACGCGCGGGCCGGATTTAAACTTCTGCCCAATGAGGGAGGCCCGACAAAAGTATCGGCAATTCAAAATATAATTTATTGTCTGGTAATGGTACCGTTTGGTATGTTGCCCTACTATTTTAATATCAGTGGTATTGTATCTTTTTGGATTATTCTTGTCTGCAATCTCTGGATGGTGGGAGTAGCGGTAAGGCTTGCAATTAAACTGGATGCACCTGCGGCAAGATGGGTGATGTTTAGCGCCTATGGTTATTTGGTTGTGGTATTCCTTGCAATGCTGGCTGATAAAGTATAGACCCTTGAAACCCTAATGAACTATGTTAATGTCAATGAAAGCAAATAGAACGCCGACACATCCGCAGAAGTACATGATGTGGTTATTCATAACAGGCATTGTTATGATGTTTGCAGGCTTTAGCAGCGCCTTCATTGTAAAAAGAAGCATGGCCAACTGGCTTTCTTTTAATGTGCCGCTGATTTTTTACTACAGTACCGGTATTATTATACTCAGCAGCATTTCCATCATGGTTGCCCGTAAATTTTTCAGGGAAAGGCAAATGGTGCGTTATACCTTTTGGCTCGGGGTAACTGCCGTTTTGGGGAGCCTTTTTGTTTTATTTCAATACCTGGGTTTTTCAGAATTGTGGGCACAGGGAGTTACCATCACAAGAAACGTTTCTTTTTCATTCTTGTATGTAATTGTCGGTGTGCATGCCCTCCATGTGGTCGGAGGTGTAATTGCCCTTATGGTTTTGTTTGTACAATCATTGAGTAAAAAGAGAAAAATCTACAGCAGCCTGTCTATAGATCTGATGAATACGTATTGGCATTTTGTGGATATTCTTTGGTTATATCTTTTGGTGTTTTTGATAATTGAAGGATAAGGGAAGGGAAACCGGGAGTAAATTTTTGAAAAACATAAACAATTAATTTTACTTTTGTAACAATATCTTAACTATTTTAAAAATGATGGAAACAGCAGCCGTAGTTCAATCCACAAAAAGTGTATGGTCGGGGGGTAAAAGTCCCTTCAAAACCAGTTATGGGAAACTGATGATGTGGTATTTTCTCGTTAGTGACTCTTTCACTTTTGGAGGATTCATTATCTCTTATGCCGCTATCAGGTTCAGCTCGAATTACTGGGTAGATCACAACTATGTATTCAATGAATTTCCCGGTATCGCCGGAAATGCACCTTTGGCATTCGTGAGCCTCATGACCTTCATACTCATCTTTAGCTCGGTAACCATGGTTCTCGCTGTACATCAGGGCCATAAAATGAATAAGGCAGGAGTTGAAAAATGGTTGTTTTTAACCATTCTCGGCGGTCTTGCATTTCTCGGTTGCCAGGCCTGGGAATGGACACATCTGATTACAGGAAGACATGCGGTTTTGGTTGGTGATCAGATTCAATATTGGGGAACAACAATGACCCATAATCCCTGGGGGCCAATGGTTGTTTTTAATGGCGGCCTTGTTGCGACACCGGGCCCTGTTGCCTTTGGAGGATACTTCTTCGGAATTACAGGCTTCCACGGATTTCACGTTTTCTCAGGAGTTGTTATCAACACCGTTATGCTGATCAAAACCAGATTGGGGCATTTCCAGGAACGCGGGCATTATGAAATGGTCGAAAAAGCAGGGCTCTATTGGCACTTTGTGGATTTGGTCTGGGTCTTTGTTTTCTTATCCTTCTACCTCATCTAATTACAATCTTCACTAAAAGAAATTTTTAAAGTAAAAAACTCAGAATATTATGACATCTGAAACAAACGCGCAGGTTTTAACCTTACCAGATGATGAAGCAAAAGTGAAAAGAATATGGAAGGCCTTTTGGGTTCTTCTTGTGTTGACAATTCTTGAACTTGCCTGCGGACTGCTTATTTATCAATTGGACAAGGGAAACCCCAGTTATAGCCTCATCCTTTTTATCAAGGGTTGTATTGTCATATTTACCATTGGAAAAGCTTTTTATATTATTTCAATATTCATGCATCTTGGCGATGAATTCAGGTATATGGTTTTGTCTATGGCAATCCCGATGTGCCTGTTTATTTGGTTTATAACTGCATTTTTAGTGGACGGAAATTCTTATCGCAACCTGCGTAATACCGATGCCGGCTCACGCCAGTATCAGGAACAGGAACTGAGATATATGCCGATGAATGTTCCGCCGGGAGTTGAAAACAAATACAAAGCTGAGTAAGCTAAAATTTGGTTACAATCTTTTTCTGTTTAGCCATTGCGGGATGCAATGGCTAATTTTGTTTACATCTAAAAATTTATAACTCATGAGTAAGAAGGCGATTCTGGCTTTGACTCTTGCAATAGCATTACCCATGTTTGGATACCTGCTATTGAGTTATATGAGCCATCGCGCAATACAAATGCCGGGGAGGTACTTTTATGACAGTGTTATTGTTAATAATGACCATGGAAAAACCTCGTTCGATACAGTTTGGCACCAGGTGAAAGGAATAAGTCTCGAGAACCAGTTGGGTCAAAAGGTTTCACTGGATGATCTGAAAGGCAAAGTGGTGGTAGTCGATTTTTTCTTTACCCATTGCCCAACCATTTGTCCGGAGATGACAGAAAATATGAGGAGGCTTCAACAGTCATTTACGCCAAGTGATTCGCTTGTCCAGTTTGTGTCAATCTCCATAGATCCTGAACATGATGATCTTTCCCGTTTAAGGTGGTGGGGTGAAAAGTTTGGGGTAAGCCCCAACAACTGGTGGCTTACCACCGGAAATAAAGACAGCATTTATAAATTTGCTTTGAAAGAAATGAAGGCGAGTGTGGCAGATGTAGGAATTGATACGGGATTCATCCATACACAAAATTTCTTTCTTCTCGACAGGAACCATGTTATCCGGGGATGGTATGATGGCCTCGACAGCACCGATCAGCACAGGCTCGTAAAAGACATTCCCCTCCTGATGCTTGAAAGGGATCAGACCAGATCGTTTGGCCAGTATTTGAAAGATCTATTGAAACAGGTATGAACAATGCCAAAGATACCAAACCGGGATACCCACAGGCCATCCTGAAAAAGGATGACAGGGCGGTAATGAGATTGATATGGATTATATCAATTGCCATGTTTCTCCTGATTGCATCTTTGGAACAAGTGCACTTGAAAATTAATCTGGGATTTAATCCGCACATCTTTGCACTTCTCAGTATGATCATCAATTCGATGGTTGCTTTGATATTGTGTGTGGCTTTGTGGGCGGCGCTCACAGGAAAATATTATCTGCATGGAAAATTGATGCTGGCCGGAATTATTCTGAGTGTATTGTTCCTTCTGTTTTATATACTTCATCATGTATTTACGGGCGATACCCGCTATGGAGATATTAACCACGATGGAATTTTATCGGCGGATGAAAAGTTGCTTGCAGGGAATAGCCGGTATTTTTATTATGCGCTGTTAATAACTCACATTCCTTTGGCTGCTATAGTAATGCCATTTGTATTGTTTGCTGCATACCGTGGATTGTCGGGTGATTACAAGAAGCATAAAAAACTTGTGAGGTGGGCATGGCCGATTTGGTTCTATGTATCAGTCAGTGGAGTAGCTGTTTACCTGATGATTCGAAAATATTATTGACTAACGTAATAGTTTGGCTCTCCGTCCTCGTATTTGTTTGGTTTTCCTGGTAAAGGAACTACCCATAAGAATGAATTGTCCAGATCAATATCTTGATTATCATTAAGCCCACGCTATTCAAAACTCTTATAAACGGCATCTATAATCTCAGACAGCTTTTTATCTTTCTCTGTTACAATGCTTCCGGCATCATGGGTTGTGAGCCAGATTTCCACTTTATTGTATTCATTCTTCCAGAGCGGATGATGCTGCAATTGTTCTGCCCTGAATGCCACCGCATTCATAAAAGTAAAAGCCTGGACAAAATCTGTGAACACAAATTTTCTGTAAAGTGAATTATCTATAACCTCCCACATAAAAAAAGTTTTTAGCTCTGATATCCTCACAATTATCGCGCTAAAAAAATAAATCTTCCTTCTTTTTTATTTTATCTATGGCAAGTTCGGTCACCATTTGCAAAACGGGAATTGTTTTTATTGTTTTGGTAAACAATTCAATTTCATCTTCGTCCACCTCATCAAATTTCATGAGCCACAGATAGTCAAAATGTTTCAGTTCGGGCAACAGATATTCCCCATCGTCGTGGTTTACATAGATATAATGACCAATGGAAGTTTGCGGTATCTTATATTGATAAATCGGAAAAAAGTAATTTCTCCCCTTATTGTGTTTTTGAATTTGCAGATCGTGCCTCGTGCGGAAGTCGAAATGAAGCAAATCGTTAACCTTCCAGCAAAATTGATAAGGCTCAATCGGAGCCACCAGCCCAAGCAGTTTCGCCTCATCATAAAACCTCTCTACCATAGACTTGTAATCAATGCTGAGTTTGAGGGGCTGTGGGTTTTTGCGATCAGAATTCAATGGCCACCGTTTTTGAGGTTTTATCAGCTATAAAGATAATGGTTGTTTTATCACCTTTTTTGAAATGACTCAAAGCCTTCATATAATCATTGATGTCATGCACTTTAAAATCGCCGATCTGGGTAATCACATCCCCGGCTTTCATCCCGGCTTTTTCAGCAATCTTCCCGCTGATCACTCCATCAATTTTTAAACCGTCTCCCGCGCTGTATGTGTAATCTGGCATAACGCCCAGGGTAACGGTGAAACGTGGCCGGCCTTCACCCATGTCCGGTTCACGGGTTTTAAGAAATTCGAGTTTTCCTGCATTGTTCACCTTTTTAATGAGATTTTCTATGTATTCAATAATTCTCATTTCACCTATATAGTCAATCTTGCTTGCCACATCGGTGGGCTTGTGATAATCCGAATGGGTTCCGGTGAAGAAGAAAAGTACCGGAATATTTTTCAAATAGAAAGATGTGTGATCGCTGGGGCCAATGCCGCTGCTGTCAAATTTGACATTGAAGTATTTGGTTTTATCAGGAAGCGTTGACCAGTATGGGCTTGTACCATATCCTCCGACAGTAATTGTTTTTGTATCAGGATTTAATCGCCCGACCATATCACAGTTTATCATGAAGTTGACAGAACTCAAAGGGATGGGGGAATGCTCAGTCAGGTATTTTGAACCGAATAAACCCAGCTCTTCTCCGGAGAAGCAGGCAAACAGGTAATTGTTTTTTTTGTATTTGGAATTTTTGAGCAACCGTGCCATTTCAATTACGAGTGCAGTTCCGCTTGCATTGTCATCTGCTCCATGGTTAATCTCAGGTTTACCTGTCCACAGGCTGTTGTGGTCTTCTCCATATCCAAGGTGGTCAAAATGACCGCCAATAATGATGGTGGTGGGCGCACCATTATCAATATACCCGATTACATTATGTCCGTTGCGGGGAATGACCCCGGTGTGCAGATCAAACGAGAGGTTGATAAAATCTTCCTTATTGCTGAAATATTTTGACGATGCATTTTTCTTTACGTATATAACAGGTATGGATATACGTGATTCATTTGACTTTCCATTGAATGAAATATCAGGCACAATGTTGCTGCTGTTATAGACGATGACGCTGGTGGCCCCCTTGGCTTTGAAATCTTCTGCCTGGTTTTTAATGGAAGATCCCAAATCAAAATGCGGGTTGTTATTATTGGTGGTAAGTAAATCTTTTACATCGAAAAACCAGGGTGCATCACTTTCAAAAACCGATGGCGATGCTGTTCCGGTAATAGATCCGTCGGCGCTGAATGTAAGAGGAAAAAAATCTGTGCTGTCAATTTTGTCCCCGTTTATGGAAAGTGCTGTTCCTTTTAAAATTTTACGCCCTTCCTCAACCGGGAATTCCTGCAGGTAGGTGCCATTGTCGCCCATGGGTTTCAAGCCGATGGAATCAAATACCCGGGAGAGGTATTCATAGGCAAGTTGTTCGCCATAGGTTCCGGTCCGCCTTCCCTGTAATGGGTCGCTGGCCAGGTACGAAATTGTATTTTCCAGATGGGTAACAATTTGTTTTTCCTGTTTCTTAAGCTTTTGCGAATAAACGGATGCACCAACAAAAAGAAACAATAAAAACAGAACGGATTTTTTTGAAAACATTTGGTTTTAGTTTGGTTGCAAAGGTAAAATGATTGGCCTAATGGCGATGCCAGAACAAGCCACTCATCTTCACGGGAATGTAAATTTATTATTCCGCTAATATCACGTAAAAGCCATCGTTCCGGCGATTTTTTCCGTATAAATTGTCATATATTCAATGTTTCAATGAAATTGTTTTTTCTTATAATATTATCTTTTATGTTGGCCCTCCCCATGTTGAAAGCACAGGAGGTTAAACCTGAGAATCAGGCTCAGTTCATAACGAAATTTCGTTTCTATCAATTGATTGGAGGTATTATTATTATCAGAGGCACCTTCAATGATATTCCCGATACATTAAATTTTATTCTCGATACAGGCAGCGGAGCCATTTCTATAGATTCTGCTACTGCGGCCGAATTTAAAATCCCGAATTTCCCTTCACAAATGACAGTAAATGGAATTGCAGGAATTAAAAAAGTAAATCATTCGCTTTATAACACATTGCATTTGCCCGGACTGACTGTGGATAGCCTTAATTTTTTTGTAAATGATTACAGTTTGCTTTCCAGCGTTTACGGATTGAAGATAGATGGCGTTATCGGTTACAGCTTTTTGAAAAGGTATATTGTGGCTATCAATTACGATAGCCTTCAGATTAGTGTTTATTCAAACGGCACATTCAATTATGCTAAAGGAACCACTATGTTAAGGCCGGTATTTACAGCTTTGCCCATTCTTCCGATGCCGGCAAAAGACAGAAGGTCAGTGTTTACAAATTTTTATCTGGACACCGGCGCCGGACTTTGTTTTCTTCTGTCAAAAAAATTTATTGAAGACAGCACCTTTTTAAAAAAGAAGAGAAAACCCGTGGGCATTTTGGTACAAGGACCAGGAGGCAAAAGACAAATGCAGGTAACGGTGATAAAAAAGATTAAAGTAGGCCCCTTTGTTTTCAGAAAAGTACCTACCAATATTCTCGATGATGAATTCAATGCTTTATCCTATCCATTTATCGGAGGACTTGTTGGAAATGATATTCTGCGAAGATTTAATGTGGTATTGAATTATAAAGCGAGGGTGATAGCGATCAAACCCAATTCCCATTTTCAGGATTCGTATGATTATTCTTATACCGGAATGAATTTGTACATGGAAGGCGATCGTATTGTGATTGATGATATTGTGAAAGGTTCACCGGCAGACAAAGCAGAATTAAAAGACGGAGATATCATTTTGGCAGTTAATAATAATATGACGAATGACATCTCTTCCTACAAAAATTCAATGCAGAATGTTGGAGCCGTCATACCGATCATTATTTCCAGAAATGGTGAAATTTTCGCAAAAAGAATACGGATTGGTAGAATCTATTAACCACCTTTTTTGAATTTGGAATTGGCAATCCATTTCCTTTTCGGGAATTTTGCCATTATGATTGAATTTTCCAGATTTTCGTTGGCAAACGGTTTGCGTGTAATTGTGCATGAAGATCATACCACGCCGATGGCTGTGGTAAATGTGTTGTACGACGTTGGTGCACGTGATGAAAACCCTGAAAAAACCGGTTTTGCACACATGTTTGAACATCTCATGTTTGGAGGCAGCATCAATATCCCGGTATATGATTCTCCGTTGCAAATGGCAGGGGGAGAAAACAATGCTTACACGACGAGTGATTTGACGGATTATTATTGCCGGCTTCCTGCCGAAAATTTAGAAACAGCATTCTGGCTTGAGAGTGACCGGATGCTATCCCTCGCTTTCAGCAGAAAATCATTGAACGTACAGAAAAAAGTGGTTTCAGAAGAGTTCAAAGAAAATTTTATTAATCAGCCCTATGGTGATGCATGGCATAAATTGCGTGCCCTTGCTTATCGGGTACATCCCTATCAGTGGATGACCATAGGAAAAGATTTGTCACACATTGAATCTGCCAGGTTGCAGGATGTGAAAGATTTCTTTTTTGAACATTACACGCCCGCCAACGCCATTCTTACCGTAGCCGGAAATGTCAGTTTGGATCAGGTAAAAAGCCTCGCTGAAAAATGGTTTGGTGAAATTCCCGTAAGAAAAAAATATGAAAGGCATTTGCCGGAGGAACCTGTTCAAACAGAAGCAAGATTTTTGGAAGTGACTGCTGATGTTCCCCTTGATGCGATATACAAATGCTGGCACGGCTTTTCAAGAACTGATGCAGGATTTTATTCCATGGATTTGCTGACAGATATTCTCAGCGGCGGAAATTCTTCGCGTTTATATCAATCTCTTGTCAAGGATAAAAAACTCTTTAGCAGTATATCCTGTTATCATACAGGAAGTATTGATCCGGGAATGGTTGTCATCGAGGGCAAGCTTGTCCGGGGTGTAAAAATAGAAGACGGAGACGCGGCAATTCAGGAAGAACTTGAGAAAATGAAAAATAATCCTCCTGATTCTCCTGAACTGCAAAAAGTGAAAAACGGAACAGAAAGCAGCCTTGCCTTTGAAGATGTATCGCTGATGAACCGTGCATTGAGTCTTGCCAATTATGAATTGCTCGGAGATGCTAATTACATCAATACGGAATGGGATTTGTATAATGCGGTTACCACAGATGACATTGTGAGTACTGCAAAAAAGATCTTCAGAAAAGAAAATTCAAGTACCCTTTATTACCGAAAAAAAAATTAGAATAATTATTTATAACAACACAGATAGATGCCCGATAGAAAGAAAGCTCCGGCGCTAAAACAACCGAATGCCTATGAGGTCAGGTTGCCGGCGTGCGAAAAGATTGAATTGAAAAACCAGGTACCCTTGTTTTATGTGAAGGGCGGTGCGGAACCGGTTGTCCAGATTGAATGGGTGCTGAGAGCCGGAAATATTTTTGAAACCAATAAAGGTGTGGCTGCTGCTGTGGCTGCATTATTTAAGAGAGGCACAGGAAAAAAATCTGCCTTTGAAATCAGCCGGCAATTCGAGTTTTTTGGCGCTTCCTTTCAGGCTGCATGCCAGGCCGAATATGTGGTATTGAGCCTGGAGACACTTTCGAAATACATCGGAGAGCTTCTCCCTCTTGTCAGGGAATTGCTGACCGATGCCATTTTCCCGGACGATGAATTTGAGCTTTACCGGCAAAATTCAATTCAGCATTTACAGGTTTATTTGAAAAAAAGTGATTTTGTTGCTGACAGGGAAATGGGAACCATGTTGTTTGGCAGAAATAATCCGTATGGCAAGAAAACGGCCATTGCGGATTTGGATAAGCTTTCCCTGACGGATATAAAAAATTTTTATGAAAAGAATTATCTGGATGGGGATTTAAAAATTTTTGCCTCCGGCCAATGGGATAAAGACTTCGTCGAATTGATGGAACACAATTTCGGTGATTTGAACATTGGAAATAAAAAAGTGTTGCCGGATGTCGAAACTCAGGAACCCGAAATCAGAAAGAATGATTTGGTTATTGATTCAAACGGGGTACAGGCTTCTATCAGGATTGCAAGAATCTTCCCCGACAAAAAACATCCGGATTTTCAAAAAGCACTTGTACTTAATACGATTTTCGGAGGTTATTTTGGATCAAGGTTGCAATCCAATATTCGTGAAGACAAGGGTTATACTTATGGAATCTACAGCTACCTCCAGTTTAATTTAAAATATACACTTTGGGGAATTTCGACGGAATCCGGAAAGGAAGTTGCTGATGCTGCGATATCGGAGGTTTATAAAGAAATGGTCCGGCTGACCAAAGAAGAAGTTCCCGAGGAAGAACTTCAGTTGGTCCGGAATTATTCCATAGGCAGACAACTCAACGGATTGGACGGCCCTTTCCGCATCATGGATTGGTGGAGAATGCTTATTATGAATGACCTGGATGAAAAATATTTTGAAGAAAGAATTCGTACAATCAAGACCGTTACACCCGGGGAATTGCTGGAAATTGCAAAAAAATATTTAAAGCCTGAAGATTTCCTTGAACTTAAAGTGGTTTAAGACAGAAAGAAAAAACAGTTTTTTTATTTGAAAACTGTGAGAAAAATCGGTTAACGAAATAAATAAATGCCACGAACATTCATAATCGGCGATATTCACGGATGCTGTAAAACCTTTAGTCATTTAGTAACAAAAAAGATTGAACTGAACAAATCTGATGAGCTTTATTGCCTGGGAGATTATATCGACAGAGGATCAGATGCAAAAGGTGTTGTCGATTTTATCATCGGGTTGCGCGAGGAGGGCTATAACATACACACTTTGCGGGGCAATCACGAACAGATGTTACTTGATTCTTTGAGCGAGCCGTACCGGAGGTCGGTATGGATGGAAAATAGCGCCGATAAAACCCTGCATAGCTTTGGCGTTAAATCAGCGGCTGAACTGGATCCTAAGTACCTGGAATTTTTCAGGGAAACCGAATTCCTGGCCAGTTCAAATGAATTTATCCTTGCGCATGCCGGATTAAATTTTGCGGCAGATAATCCGCTGGAAGATACAGAAGCGATGTTATGGATTCGCAATTTTCCGGTGGATAAAAATTTTCTGAATGGAAAAGTTTTGATTCACGGGCATACGCCAATGAAAAAAGATTTGGTTCTTGGACAAAAATTTGAAGGAGCCATTGACATTGATGGCGGATGTGTTTACAAAAAGAGAGAAGGAATGGGAAATTTGATTGCGATAGATTTTCGGGAAAAGAGATTTATTGTGCAGGAGAATATTGATTGACTTATTTCGGCAATTATTTTAATCAGTTTTTTAGGTTAGTACCGCTTATCAGTATAAAAGGAGTCGGCGACAAATTTGTAGAAAAGCACGGCGTTCTTTTTCTCGAAGTGATAAATAAGCACGTTGGGCAACAACCGATAAATGGATGAATTTTTTTAAAATAATATTTCTTTTTCTTTAATGATCTTTTGTGGTTAAGTGGAACGCGGGTGATGGTATTTTATCGGATATTTATCAATGGATACAATGTTAACTTTGGTCATTTCCTGAGAAAAGAAACAAGAATCAAACTTTAAAATTAAGATGGAAGCTTCTGCAATCATAACCGGCATTATTGGACTCATCACAGGAATTATCATTGCCTATTTGTTTCTGAAAGGACAATCTGCAAAAAGAGTGGGTGGACTTCAGGCACAATTGGAAAATGAAAAGAATTTGCATGCTCAGGCAAAGGAATCACTTCTGAGCACGCAGCAGTCACTGACTTCAACAAATACCGAATTGCAGGCTGAACAGAAGGAGCGGGTCAGATTCGAGACAAAGGCTGCAGAAACTGAAAAACAATTTAACCTTCAAAAGGAGGAACTGGCTGGTGTCAAAGACCAACTTTCAAAAATTAATCAATCGATTGTTTCCGCAGAATCGTTGAAAACAAAAGCTGAAACTGAATTGAGAGAAGCGAATCATTCGATTGAAGATTTCAATTCGGAGGTTGAAAAGTATAAATCAAATATTGAATCCCTGCAGGAGGAATTGACCGAAATCAAAACAACGAACGCCGATCTTTCAGCCAAATATCAGGAATCGTTGAAAGCCATTGAAGAGCAGAAAAAATTTGTTGCCGATACAAATACCGCATTGAAAGAGGCATTTAATTCACTTTCTTCGGATGCATTAAAAAATAACAACCAGTCATTTTTGTTACTCGCAAAAACGGCGCTGGAAAAACATTTAACGGAATCAAAAACGGACCTGGACAAACGCCAGCAAGCCATTGATTCTATGGTAAAGCCTTTGAGTGAAAGCCTTTCGAAGTTTGATACCAAGATCCAGGATCTGGAAAAAGCGAGGGTTGGTGCTTATTCTCAAATCAGGGAATTTCTGGATGGGGTAAAAGGGACTACGGAAAAATTACAAAAAGAAACTAATTCTTTAGTAACCGCTTTGAAAACTTCATCTGTACGAGGTAAATATGGTGAAATCGGATTGAGAAGAGTGGTGGAATTTTCAGGGATGAATGATTTCTGTGATTTTGACGAACAGGTTTCCCTGACAACAGACGACGGGCGGCTTCGTCCTGATCTGATTGTGAAATTGCCGGGGCAAAGGCGTGTGATTGTGGATGCAAAAGTACCGCTGGCCTCGTATATGCAGGCTTTTGAGACGGTGGATGAATCAGAAAAGAAACGGCTGATTGAAAAACATGCAACTGCAGTCAGGGAACATTTAAAACAATTAAGTGCAAAAGCTTACTGGAGCCAGTTCGGCGATTCACCTGATTATGTGATCCTGTATTTGCAAATTGAATCATCGTTCGGCGCAGCACTCGAGGTGGATCGCACATTGATAGAAGATGGCATGAACAATAAAATAATTTTTGCAACACCCACAACACTCATCACCATGTTGCGTACGATTGCATTCAGTTGGCAACAGGTGAGTATTGCAAAAAATATTTATCAGATCAGAGATGCGGGCGTAGAACTTTATAACCGGGTAACGACACTGGTTCAGCACATTGCTGCAGTGGGTAATAACCTGAATGCCGCAACGCAGAATTACAATAAAGCAGTCGGTTCTCTTGAAAGCAGATTTATTCCTCAGGTCAAAAAACTGAAAGAAATTGGCGGTACGCTGATGAATAAAGACATTCCCGATCTCAATACTGTCGACACCGCCGTGAGAGGTTTGGATGGATTTTCCACGGACGACGATGCAACAGAAGAAAAAGGAGAATCCGCTGATGCGTAATCGTTTAATTTTTGATTGCAAATATCCTGATCACGGAACCTTTGCCTTCATGGTACTTGCCCTCATGGAGTTCTGTTTCGGTTTCATAGGCTTCTTTAAAAGTATATCCGGGAAAATCTTTTTTTAACCGTTCAAGATCATAAAGCATATTGAGTTCTTTTGGCCCGCCGGCAGTGGGATTCTTTTTCTGATATTCCAATTGTTTTTTACTGAAAACCTCAACAATCAAAGCTCCGCCCTTTTTTAAAAACGAACTGAAATGCTTGTGCCATCCGGTTCTCTTCTCTTCGGGAAAATGAGAAAAGATCAGCGCCATTGCATCAAAGGATTCTTTGGGATAACCAGCGTTTTCTGCATCCGATATTTTGTAATCAATGGAAACTTTGTTTTTGGCGGCGAGTGCTTCTGCTTTCTTTTTTCCTTCGATACTTGGGTCAAAGCAGGAAACTTTCCAGCCTAACGTAGCCGCATACACGCCATTTCTTCCCTCGCCATCTGCCGGCAATAAAATTTTTCCGGGTGTCAGATTTTTGAGTTTGTCTTTTAAATATTCATTGGGTGCTTCGCCGTAAACGAATTCTTTTTGACCGAAACGGTCGTTCCAAAAATCTTTTGTCATAGTTTAAACAGAGCAAATTTATTTTGACGCTTGTAAAAGATACAAACACAAAAAACTTACCACAAATCACTGATTGGGCCAATTCATGCATTGAAAAAATTGTTCTGCCAAAAATCTTCGCATGAGCAGAAAAAATCTTGAAAAACCGGAAATCGTAAAAGTTATTTCCAGTAATTGTAAAACCGTTTTGTCCTTTCTTAACTATGGATATTTGAATAAACTGCAATAAATTCTTCCTGATCAGGATTTGTAAAAAAGCAAGGCTCCGGCAATTCCGCAAATCCCCTTTACCAACATGAGCCCGTCAATAATGACAAGATAATAAAGGATGGACCTCCGTCTGTGCATGGAATATGCCACAATTAAAAGCAGAATGAAGGGAATCAGATTGATCAGATAATGAGGTAAACTGAAAGAAGAGTTAATGGCAAAAATGGTAAAAGAAAAAAGCCCGATTATTATCAAAGGAAGCAGAATGAAAAAGATAGTTTTTCTTAATCCGACCCTGACTACAAAAGTTTTTACCATTCCGTTGGCATCATCCGCATAATCTTTAATATCAAACATGATAGCCAATACGGCCACATACATCCAGTTTTTTATGAAAAGCCAGAATACCAGAAAATTAAAGGTATAGTGTAAATCGTGTTGCCACTGATGAAACATGGGTGGGTAAAGCGTTACAGCGCCTGCCCATACAAAACCCACTACAAAAGGTTTCATCCATCCGGACCTCCTCAGATTGATTTTGAATACGGGGAAATAAGCATTTCCATAATAAAGCAACGCTACTGCCGGAACTGAAAACAACAAAAGCCATTCGGAAAGATGGAGAGAAAAAATGTGGTGATATTCCAGAAAAATTAATTCCAGTATGCAAAGGAAAGCGATGACCAGGTAAATCACCTGTGTAATATTCAAGAGCCTGTCATTGCTATGGTACCAGTTTGTCCTTCTGTTGTAATAGCTGTATTTGGCTGGTGGCGTCAGTTTTATCTCCCTTCCCAAAAATGCGATTCTGATACTAATTTCACCCATGTAGGCATAGGTGTAATAAACAATGGTAGCCGTTGCCATCAGAAGATAAAACGAAATTCTGTTGAGGCCAATGGATTGCTGAAGAGATGATTCGATTGAAAGGGATAAAGCGCATAAAGCATAAAAATAATTACCAAAGAAAATAAACTCGATAATCCTTCTTTGTATGATAAATGCTCTTCTCTTCACTAAGTAAGAATTAAGAAAATGAATGCTTTTCTTTCCATTGTTGTCGTGTCCGTTATAAGAGAAGACATTTCCGGTTTTCTCGTATGATGCAAAATTAATTGGTGCAATTCTAAATCGCGGTGTCGCAATGAATTTTTAAAATTTTCTTTCTGTTATCGTAATTGTCCGGAGGTGCGTAAAAGTGAGGAGTTCCCACTTTTTACAGAAAATTATTTTTCAAAAATTGTAACCAAATACAAATTCCAACGTACCACTGACACGGAAATAGCGCTGTTCATCCGGTTAATTTAACCAACAAACGATTTTAAAAGGTACTCGGTGATACAAAGTACTGAACTTTGCATAACACAATTAAAATTTCTGAAGTATGAAACAGCTTTTTCTTTTCTGCATCTTCCTTCTGATTGCCGGTTTTATCAGGGCACAGGGCATAAATATAAGGGGAGATTTGTACAACCTGAAAAATAATTCACCAGTGGCAGAAGCCTCAATTATGGTATATAACGTGCAGGATTCGTCTATCGTAAAAACGGGATTGAGTGCAGCCGACGGCTCCTTCCGGATTGAAAATGTAACTCCGGGAAAATATTTTCTGGAAATTTCCTCTGTCGGATACAGCAATTATCAAACTGAAGAATTGGGTGTGGGTAAAACGGAGGATGTTAATTTGGGAAAAATATTTCTTCATGAATCCTCACAAATGCTCGATGGCATTGTCATCAGTGCAAAAAGACCTTTAATTCAACACAAGGCAGATAAGCTGGTGTTTAATGTGGCATCATCCCTCTCGGCAGCCACCAGTTCGGCTTTGGATATTTTGGAAAAGGCTCCGGGAGTGACGGTGGATAAGGATGGCAATATCAGCCTGCGTGGAAAATCGGGAGTGGTTGTATTAATTGATGACCGCCCGACTTACATGAGCAATGCGGATCTGGCGAGCTATCTCAAAGGGTTGCCGGCTTCTTCATTGTCCCAATTGGAAATCATGACGAATCCCTCCGCCAAATATGATGCAGCCGGGAATTCAGGGGTTATTAATATTATCACTAAGAAAACCAAAAGCGATGGCTTCAACAGCACGCTGACATCTTCCTTAAGTTATGCAGACAAAATCAGTGGACACGGAAACCTGAATTTCAATTTAAGAAAAGGGAAGGTAAATGTGTTTGGTAATTATAGTTACACCAATGACAATTCAAATAGAGAGCAGACATTTTTCAGAGCATTTAAAGACGCCGGAACGAAGAATATAGTTTCAACGTTTGACCAGAGCACCCATCAATCAGACCATGACATTAATAACAACCTTAAATTGGGGTTGGATTATTATGCCGGGAAAAATACTACTGCCGGATTTGTATTCACCGGGTTCTACGACAAAGATAATTTTACCCTGTGGGGAGATTCATGGTTCAAAGGCCAAAGCAATGAACGTGATTCGGGAATAACAACAAAGAGTCAGATCATTCAGATTTCAAAAAATCTTTCCTTCAATACAAATCTTCGCCACAATTTCAATTCATCCGGTGCAAAGATGACTACAGATCTGGATTATATTGTTTACAACAATCCACAGACGACGTCGCTGGCTACCAATTATTTTTTACCCGACGGAAATGAGAAGAGGCCATTAACATTGTTGGCCGGAGATCTTCCGTCTGTCATTAAAATATATTCCGGAAAAATAGATTTCACCATTCCCCTGAAACACATCGGAGAAATACAAACCGGCCTGAAGGCAAGCCATGTGCGGACAGATAATAATGCAATGTATGAAAACAGTTTTCAGGGTCATCAGGAGGCTGATCTCGGCAAATCAAACCATTTTATTTACAATGAAAATATCCAGGCCGCTTATATTTCCTGGAACAAACAAATTAAAAAATGGGGATTTCAGGTTGGATTGCGCTCGGAAAATACGCAGTCTTCGGGGCATCAGTTGGGAAATGCGGTAGTAAAAGATTCGTCATTTACCAAGCATTATCTTAATTTTTTTCCAACGGCATATCTGACCTTCAACGCTGATAACAACAATACTTTTGGAGTAAATTTTGGCAGGAGGATCCAGCGTCCGGATTATTCATCGCTCAACCCGTTTTTCTTTTTTATTGATGAATATACTTATCAGGCCGGCAATGTTTTTCTTCAACCACAGTTTACCAACCGGGTCGAACTTACACATAATTTTAAGTCGTTGTTGCACTCATCGGTTTCCTATTCACACACAGCAAAAGCCATTACGCAAATCATCCGGCAGGATATTCAAAAGAAAATTATTTATCAGACGAATGACAATGTGGGCAACCAGTCGGGTATTACTTTTAGTTCGGGAATTAATTTGAAAACCGGAAGGCATTTGGCCACCAACCTGGATATGATACTTGATTACGAAAAGTATGAAGGTCAGATTTCTCCGGACTATTATTTGAAATCGGCAAAGTGGATGTACACTGCCAAGATAAATGAGCAGGCCGATTTTGGGAAAGGATGGTCTGGTGAACTGAGCGGATTCTATATCACTCCGCAGGTGTATGGACAGGCATCTATTGGTAGAATTTGGCGTGCGGATGGTTCCTTGCAAAAAAAGATGATGCACGATAAGGGAAGTGTCGGCTTTTCGGTAAGAGATATTTTTCAGAGCCAGAAATCAAGATTTCAGATTGTCAATAATGGGATTGATATCAGAAGTGTGGTTACCCGGCCTGCGCCAAAATTCAGTATCAGTTTCAAATATAGCTTTGGCAAGGCAATCAAGGGATTGAAGAGGTACGATTCAGGCAGTGCATCGGATGAGCAAAACAGGGTAGGCAAGAATTAAGGAAATTTTGAATTGCAATAAAAGAGAGATGGCATCTGTAATCCGGTGTTATCTCTCTTTTTGTTTAAATGGATTTTGGAAATGGTTAATTAAACAATTTGTGGCGGAAGCACTTTGAAAATATCAACAGATTCCTTATTCAACATTCTTTTCATTTTTCCTACCTTTCGCAAAAGATGAAAAATGAGACGTTTGCTGTTCTTATTCCTTGCCATCGCCGTTGGATTATCTACTCAGGCGGCAAGAGTGGATACCGTTTTGACTTACAGCCCCTCGATGGAAAAAAATATCAAAGCGGTTGTAATTCTTCCGGATTCTTACCGGGCATCAATAAAATATCCTGTCATTTACCTGCTTCACGGTTATAGCGGGGATTATAGCAGCTATATCAAAAGTTTTCCTGGATTAAAAGATTTTTCTGATAGCCTCAAAATCATTTTTGTTTGTCCGGATGGAAATTACGGCAGTTGGTATTTGGATAGCCCGGTGGATTCGTCATGGCGATATGAGACCTACGTTTCAAAGGAACTTGTAAAATGGATCGATGAAAAATATTCGACGATCAACGACAGAAAAGGCAGAGCCATTACGGGCCTGAGTATGGGCGGACATGGCGCTTTTTATCTGGCATTCAGGCATCAGGATGTGTATGGCGCTGCCGGCAGTATGAGTGGCGGGGTTGACATTCGACCATTTCCGCTCAAGTGGGATTTGGCAAAAAGATTGGGTGATTATGCCACACACAAACAAAATTGGGACGACAATACCGTTATCAATCTGGTTTACCTTTTGAAACCAAACAGCCTCGCCCTGATTTTTGATTGTGGGATAGATGATTTTTTTTACAAGGTGAATGTCAATCTTCACGAAAAACTTTTAGAGAGAAATATCCCGCATGATTTCATCAGCAGGCCCGGGGCGCATACCTGGGAATATTGGAAAAACTCGATTCAGTATCAGATTTTATTTTTTGAAAATTATTTTAAAAAGGGATAATCATTTTTTTTCACGATTCATTCTCTGTGCCTGCCTTATTGGTAAAGTTGCGGATTGAGTAAATCCTGTTCAACGAATAATTTTAATTTGTCACGATTGCAATTTTAATGTATTCAAAAAAAATGGCAGATTCTGATAATACCCAACATACTACCGGAGAAAGGACTCCTTTGCCGACATCAATCATTCCCGTAGAAACTGCAGTTCCCGTATTTATTGGTTACACAGAGAGACGGGGGAAAAACGGTGCTCCGTTGCCGGTTCAGAAGATCCGTGCAGTAGAAATATCCCATCCTCAGAAGATTTCATCAATGGCGGATTACGAAGAATATTTTGGCAAAGCCCCCGTCGCAAACATCAATGTCACCATCAAAGAAAGCCGGGATTATCTTCTCGATCATATTGTAAATCGAACGATTGAGATCACAGATACGATTTCTTCTCTTCACAAATTGTATTATCATTTGCAAATGTATTTTGCCAACGGTGGCGGATCTTGTTTTATAATCAGTGTGGGAGATTTTTCAAAACCACAGGTTGAAGCGGATCACCTCCTTGCCGGAATAGACATGGCTACGCAATGCGAGGATGTTACACTTTTGGTCTGTCCGCAAGTTGAAGATCTTGACGCAGCATATGCTGCTAAAGTTTACCAAACCATGTTATATCAGGCCGGTGAATGGGGCAACAGGTTTGCTATTCTCGACTGCTTTGATAACGGAGATGCTTTTCGTGTAAGGGATAATGTTGGTTCTGAATATCTGAATTATGGGGCAGTTTATCACCCTTATTTGAAAACAACTTTCCCGGTATTGTCTCCCGATTCTTCAATCAGAATTTCCTATACGTTGAATGGGAAATTGAAAACAGAAATAGATCAGATAGAAAAATTATCTGCTGATTTAAAAAAGACGGTTGAATCTGAAATAAAACAATTCACCGTTGTACTCCCGCCTTCGTCTGCAATTGCAGGCGCCTACGTACACAATGATGCAACAAAAAAAGTATGGACAGCACCGGCAGATATTGTTCTCTACGAAGTGATATCCCCGACTATCGGCATGGATGAAAAAGGCCAGGCGTTGAATATTGCAGATACATTCAGCGGAAAATCCATCAATGTTATCAGACAGATTCCCAATAAAGGGCCTGTGGTTATTGGGGCGAGGACCCTTGCAGGGAATGACAATATCTGGCGTTACATTTCTATGCGGCGCACGGTTACTATGATCGAATTCAGCCTGCGACGATGTATGAAAGCTTTCTCTCGTGAACCCAATAATGTGAAAACGTGGGTAAGGATTCAGCTTTTGGTTGAAAAGTTTTTAATGTCATTTTGGTACAAGGGAGTACTTCAGGGGGCGACTCCTGAACATGCCTATTTAGTAAAAATAGGGGTGGGTGAATCGATGGATGAACACGATATCAATGAAGGGCGAATGATCCTTGAAGTGGGTATTGCCATGATTCTTCCATCAGATTTTATGATATTGAAAATTGTGCAGCGAATGCAGAAAGACTGAATATTTAAGGTATGCAAAAAGGGAAACCGGGTAAATGCAGAAAAATTATTTTGATATGCCTGATGTAATTATTTCGGAAAATGGATCTTAGCTCTAAATTGAAGTAACGCACAAGCAGATTTTAATTAATCTTTTAAAATATATTTCGAGTGATGCAAATTGAACTGAAAAGAGCAGGTAAAGAAGATGTGGACGATTTGCAAAAGATCAGTCAGAAAACCTTTGCTGACACATTCGGCAAATACAACACTCCGGAGAATATTAGAAAATATCTTTCTGAAAATTATTCTGTAGAAAAACTTTTGCAGGAAATCAATAATCGTAATTCTCAATTCTTTTTTGCAAAAATTCAATCTCAGATAATTGGTTATTTAAAAATCAATTTTAATTCCGCGCAAACAGAATTGCAGGAAGGAAACTCATTGGAAATAGAGCGGATTTATGTTGCAAAGGAATTTCAGGGGAAGAAAGTCGGGCAGAGTTTTATGGATAAAGCTGTGGAAATTGCCCGGGAAAATAAATTGCGTTTTATATGGCTGGGAGTTTGGGAAAAAAATCTGAATGCAATAAGTTTTTATCAAAGAAACGGATTCGTAATTTTTGGCAATCATGTTTTTAAATTAGGTGAGGATCTGCAAACTGATATAATGATGAAAATGGAGTTGGATAATAAAAAATGGGAACCCTGACAAGGCTCCCATGTTAAATAGTATCATCAATTAAAATTTATTTCAGGCTTCCACTTTCTGAAGCTTTCTCATATCGCTCGCCGCATGGACCATGGCTTCGATGGCAGGTTTGGTTTCTTCCCATTTACGGGTTTTTAATCCGCAATCCGGATTTACCCAAAGCTGATCTGCCGGAATAACGGCTTCTGCCTTTTTCAACAGATTGACCATTTCTTTTTCTGATGGAACTCTCGGTGAGTGGATGTCGTAAACACCCGGGCCTATATCATTCGGATATTTAAAATCCGCAAAGGCATCGAGCAATTCCATTTGAGAACGTGAACACTCAATGGTGATGACATCGGCATCCAATGAAGCTATGCTGTCGATGATATCGTTGAATTCAGAATAGCACATGTGCGTGTGTATCTGAGTTTCATCCTTTACACCGGAAGATGCAATCCTGAAAGCGTGTACAGCCCAATTCAGGTATTCCTGCCAATCGGCTTTTTTCAGCGGAAGACCTTCCCTCATAGCCGGTTCGTCAATCTGAATTGCACGGATCCCGGCTTTTTCCAAATCAACAACTTCATCTCTGATGGCAAAAGCAATTTGATTGCAGGTAACAGACCTCGGTTGGTCATTTCTTACAAACGACCATTGCAAAATAGTCACCGGGCCGGTCAACATTCCTTTAACGGGTTTCTTAGTTAAGGATTGGGCATATTTTGACCAATAAATAGTCATGGGTTCCGGTCGGGAAACATCTCCGTAAATAATCGGAGGTTTTACACAACGGCTGCCATAACTCTGCACCCATCCGTTTTTAGTAAATACAAAACCTTTCAGTTTTTCACCAAAGTATTCCACCATGTCATTGCGCTCAAATTCACCGTGTACCAACATATCGATCCCTGTTTCTTCCTGCCAGCGGATGGATTTTTCGATTTCTCCTTTTATCAGTGAAATATATTTTTCCTGGTCAATTTCTCCTTTCTTGTATTCTGCACGCCATGTCCTGATTTCTTTTGTCTGAGGAAAAGAACCAATGGTTGTTGTAGGAAATAACGGCAATTTGAATTCTTCCTTTTGTATTTTTTTTCTTACGGAATATATACTTTTCCTGTGTACATCTTTCTCCTGAGTCTGATTGATTCTTTCTTTAACTTTTGAATCGTGAATGAGAGTGGATGTCTTGCGGCTTGCAATAGCATCTTTATTTTCTTCAAGTTTTTTCAGGACATCAGCACCCGGTTTTCCTGAAGCAAGATTCTTAAGGGTAACGACTTCACTTATTTTTTGTTTTGCAAAGGACAACCATTGTTTTATTTCCGGTGTCAGTGTTTTCTCATCTGTTTCTGCATCCAGGTCGCAGGGCGAATGTAAAAGTGAACAAGAAGGTGCAACCAGCACCCTGTCAGTTCCTAATTTGTCCGTTGCTTTTTTAATAAGCGCAAGTGATTGTTCGAAATCGTTTTTCCAGATATTTCTTCCGTCAACCACGCCCAATGATAAACTCATTGTTGAAGGAATGGCCTTGAGCACATCATCCAGTTGCTGAGGTTTGCGCACCAGGTCGATGTGCAATGCGTTAACCGGCAAAAAAGCCGCAAGAGAAAGATGTTCTTGGATACCTTCAAAATAAGTGGCAATTAAAAATTTCAATTCCGGGAATTCTTTTCTTAAAGAAGCATAAACACTCTTGAAAGTATCCTTTGCTTTTTGATCGAGTGATAGAGCAAGGTAGGGCTCGTCAAACTGAATCCATTCGGCTCCATTTGATTTCAACTCAGAAAGGATTTTCTTATAAACCGGCAATAAATGATTGGCTAGATCCAGTTTGTTGAATCCTTCTTCTTTTTCTTTCCCTAACAGAAGATAGGAAACGAGCCCGGTAATAACCGGCTTGGTTTGGATTCCCTGAGATTTCGCAAATAAATATTCATCCACAACCTTGCGGGAGAAGTATTCAAATTTCTGATCTTTATAAAATTCAGGAACGATGTAATGGTAATTGGTGTCAAACCATTTTGTCATTTCCATCGCGGTTACATCCACACCTTTTTTCTGATAGCCCCTGGCCATGGCGAAGTACAAATCCAGGTCATGACGTGATTTGTCATTGACTAATTCATGGTATCTTTTCGGAATGGCACCGACCGTGAGCGACATGTCAAGGATGTGATCGTAAAATGAAAAATCATTGGAAGGAATTAAGTCAATTCCTGCATCTTTTTGAAGTTTCCAATGTTTGGTGCAAAGATCTTTTCCTGTCTTCACCAGTTCGTCCACTGTAATTTTTCCCTGCCAATACTGTTCACAGGCTTTCTTTAATTCTCTGTGGGTACCGATTCGCGGGTAGCCAAGATTTTGTGTAAGCATATTTATATTCTTTTCAGTTGAATAATATTTTTATGGATTCAATTGCCGGATGAATCGAGCCGGTACCGGGTATTATACAAAATATCTGCAACCGGGAGGCTGAAAATTTTCAGCGTGCAAAGTTATCGTTATTCTGAAGCCATTAAAAGAGGGACATTGTCGCAATCAGGAAATTTTAACCGGGTCTTAGCAGTGGAGTTGGGTCTTTATGAGTTGATACAAAATAGCTTAAATATTGACCAGGATTGTGATGCGGAGAAATGCATCCATGATAAAATAATATCTGATTAATTTTCCTTTTCAGTGAAGGATTGAGTGAGATAAGTAAGATTCTGTCGTTTTTTTTTCGGGAAATCCGGACACAATTTTATTTAGATACTTGCTTTCCCGGAAGCTGTACCTTTAAGGGATAAATCATTAACGAAATGTTGCAAATGGTTATTGATGCCCGTGAAGCATCTATCAGTACAGGTTTGAGGGTGAGGCGGGTTTTGCCTTTTCGCCGGCGTCGCATGGTAGGACCTTTTATTTTTTTGGATCATGCCGGGCCTGTCGATTTAATTCCAAATGAAATCAAAAAGATGGATGTACTTCCTCATCCACACATTGGATTATCAACAGTGAGCTATCTTTTTGCAGGACAAATTACGCACCGCGACAGTCTCGGGGTCGAACAAATCATTAAACCGGGAGCTGTTAACTGGATGACAGCAGGAAAAGGAATTTCACATTCAGAAAGATTTGAGGATCCCAATTCGCTGGCTGGCGGCGAAATGGAAATGATTCAGACCTGGGTCGCTCTTCCTGAAAAAGCCGAAGATTCAGATCCGACGTTTGAAAATTATCAGCCCGAAGTTCTTCCTGTTTTTACCGAAAAGGGAATATGGATGCGGTTGATTGCAGGAGAAGCCTATGGGATGAAAAACAATGTAAAAATTCATTCTCCCCTGTTTTATGTGCATGCTAACCTGAATGCACACACGAAAATAAATTTACCAACAGGATATTCTGAACGTGCTGTTTATGTAGCGAAAGGAAGTGTTGAGTCGGGTGGTCATGATTATTTGAAGGGACAGATGCTGGTTTTTTCAAAGAATGATGAATCCTCTATAAAAGCAAATGAAGACTCAACCCTCATGCTTCTTGGCGGAGAACCGTTGGGTGACAGGTTTATCTGGTGGAATTTTGTTTCATCGCGTTCAGAGCGCATAGAGCAGGCAAAACAAGATTGGAAAGCCGGAAGGATTAAGTTGCCACCCACGGACAACAAAGTATTTATTCCACTCCCCGATGACAGGTCAAGGCCTTCTGCCATGCCTCCGCAGGCTGAACCACTCTCGTAAATTTTATAATACTTGAATTCCCTGAATTGAAAAGTGTAAAAATCCTATTTATCTGCATTGACAACTTCTTTCACACCGGTCTCCGGAGAAGTAATTTTGAAATCAGGGAAATATTTTTCGAATTTTGAGCTGCTGAAAAAATAATTGTTGTCGAGCTGATACATCATTTCACCCAACTCTCTGAAGAAAGGGACAAATAATCCAATAAACCTGATTTTGCTTCCTGAAAGCGAATTGAATTTTGCGGATCTTCCCATTTCTTTGGTAAACAATTCAATCCATTGTTTTCCTGTCAGTTTTTTGTTTTCAGTGGGCAGATGCCAGATCTGTTGATAGGCGTCGGGCGTATTCCCCAACATCGCAGTAGCTTTTGCGGCATCTGGCGTGTAGGTCATGCTGTGATAAGCGTTTGGATTTCCCATCCATAAAGGTTTTTTACCTGCTTTCATTCTCTTGAAAACCGTTTCAAGCATGACGCTTGTTTTAACACCGGGGCCATAAAAATCGGATGCACGTACAATCATTCCCGTTAGATTACCTGCCCGGATTTCTTTCAACAGGTTATCAGCTATCCCGGCTCTCACTTTTCCTTTTCTGCTTACCGGTTTAACGGGCGTTTCTTCTGTCAGATTTTCCATGTGGTGAGGGTCGTACATATATGCATTATCGAAGAAAACAAGTTTGGAATGATATTTTTTACAGGCATCAATGGCATGCTGCATAATGACTGGCCACTGGCTTTTCCATACTTTATATTTGTAATCGAGTCCGGCGGTGAGATAAACAACATCAGAACCCTCAACTGTTTTTTCTACAAAAGATTTGTCTGTAAGGTTTCCTGAAATCAGTTCGTCTGTTTCATTAATTTTTTGAGGATTTCTGCTGGCAAGCCGGATTTGTGAATCGTATTTCAGGAGTTCTTTTGCCAGGGGTTTACCGACGGCGCCTCCGGCGCCTAAAATAGTTTGCATACAGGGTTTTGTTTGTTTCGAAATTAGATAACAAAGTTTAATAATACATGTTTGTTTGGAAAATAAATGACGGGTGGAAGCTCGAAGGTTTTATGAAAAATTATCACCGGGAATCATTGGATCACACCACAAATGCAGCACTGTGATTAAATGAATAGTTTTGCATTTCCGAAGGAAGTTGAATTCTTCTGTTGGTTTTCAATCTTGATTAAAAGTTTTTTAAAATGGATAAAATAAAAATTTCTTCTGCCCAATTTGAACACAAAAGCGGAGACAAGGCATATAATCTTTCTGTCATAGATGATCTTTCAGGATGCGCATCAGCAGAGGGTTCTCAGGTCATTGCTTTTCACGAGTGTTCTGTTTCAGGTTACACGTTTTCCAGGAAATTGTCAAGGGAGCAAATGCTTGATATAGCGGAGTCTGTTCCTGATGGAGAAAGTGTGCAGAAGCTGATGGAAATTTCGCAAAAGAATCACATTATCATTCTGGCAGGGTTGTTTGAAAAAGATGAGGACAATCATTTGTACAATACCTATGTATGTGTCGATGGGAAAAGATTTGTTGCAAAGCACCGCAAACTGCATCCTTTCATAAATCCTTATTTAATTCCCGGAGATCGTTATGATGTATTTGAAATCCTCGGTTGGAAATGCGGCATACTTACCTGTTATGATAACAATATTGTGGAAAATGTAAGAGCCACAAAAATTCTGGGAGCTGACATTATTTTCATGCCACATGTGACGATGTGCACACCTTCTTCAAGGCCGGGCGCCGGATTTGTAGATCCTGAACTTTGGAAAAACAGGGAAGCTGACCCTACTTCACTGCGTTTGGAATTTGATGGGATGAAAGGCAGAAGCTGGCTGATGAAATGGCTTCCGGCCAGGGCGTATGACAATGCCGTATATGCGGTTTTTTCAAATCCCATCGGGATGGATGATGATCAGTTGAAGAATGGTTGTTCGATGATTATCGATCCGTTCGGAGATGTAATTGCTGAATGCCGGACTTTTGATGATAGTTTTGTGACGGCCGTCGTTACTCCTGACAAGCTTACGAATGCAGGTGGGTTCCGTTATATAAACGCAAGACGACCTGATTTGTACCGCGAAATAATCGGGAAGGATCATACAGCCGTGCAAAAAGTAGCGTGGTTAAAAACTTCGGATGCCGAAAAAGCAGGTTTCCGGCAATGACGCATTTCCGGATTTCTCCAATCTCACATTCAGGGGAATTTACATTCATCCGGAATTTTTCAGCAGCACTAAAAGCTACTGCAAAGTGCGTAAGGTGTTGTGGGTAGCATCCCGGTAACCCCGGCTCAGAAAGCCTTTGTGAAAATATTTTATTTGAGCATTAGGCTTTCTTAGTCGTTTTGCAGCCAACTGCAAAATTTGGGTTCATATCTTTCGGTAATTTAGCCCCAAAGAAATCTGAAATCTAAATTGCTCTTCTCATGAATTTTATTTTCCGCCTTTTGCTTACATCCCTTGCAGCATATTTGCTGGCGAGATTTCTCAAGCCTCACATAACCATAGACGAGTACAGCACTGCCATTTTATTTGTTTTGGTATTGGGAATTCTTAATACCATTTTGAAACCGGTATTTGTACTTTTAACCCTTCCTGTTACCATTGTTACCTTAGGATTATTTTTGATCGTTATCAATGTGCTGATGGTGCTGCTCGCCGCAAAATTGGTTAACGGCATCCACATCGATGGTTTTTTGTATGCGCTGATATTTGCATTCCTGCTTTCAGTAGCGACTTCGATTATTCATGGGATAGTGAAAAGTTGAATGAATTGGTCTTTGAAAATGGGTTCATGAACAGGCGGTGATTTTTCGGGTATCCTTAATCTTTTTTATATCATCCACTTTTAGTGAAATTTGCATTTATGCAATTCGAAAGAAAACAACTATCCAACGACAGGCTCCGGGAAATCTATCATGCCATCCTGTTGCCGAGAATGATTGAAGAAAAAATGCTGATCCTCCTTCGCCAGGGGAGAATCACCAAATGGTTTAGCGGTATCGGGCAGGAAGCGATTGCGGTGGGTTCCACACTGGCCCTTCATCAGGATGAATGGATTATGCCGCTTCACCGAAATCTGGGTGTTTTCACAACGAGAGGTATTCCGTTTCACAAATTGATTGATCAGTGGCAAGGGCACGCGGATGGTTTTACCAAAGGCAGAGACAGGAGTTTTCATTTCGGCACGCCTGATTATCATATTTGCGGAATGATTTCACATCTCGGCCCTCAACTGTCTGTGGCTGACGGGGCAGCGCTTGCATACAAATTGAAAAATGAAAAAAAGGTTTCTTTGGCTTATACAGGAGAAGGTGGAACAAGTGAAGGCGAATTTCATGAAGCGCTCAATATTGCATCTGTCTGGGATTTGCCCGTCATTTTTATTGTTGAAAATAATGGTTACGGACTGAGTACGCCCACAAATGAACAATATCGTTGCGAACATATTGTAGATCGTGCCAAAGGTTATGGGATGGAAGGTGTGCGCATTGATGGCAATAACATTCTAACGGTCATGGATACTGTAGAGGGTGTGCGTGAATATTGCATTCGCGAACAACGACCGTACATGATAGAATGTGAAACTTTTCGCATGCGGGGCCACGAAGAAGCGAGCGGCGTAAAATATGTTCCGAAAGAATTGTTTGAAAAATGGATTGAAAAAGATCCGGTTAAAAAATATGAACAATTCCTTTTGAGTGAAGGCGTTTTGGATAGTGCGGGGCTTGCCGCTATCAGGGATGAAATAAAAAATTACATTGAGTCGGAAATTCAGAAAAGTGCATTGGATGAAAGCAGGCAAATTGTTTCCTATGGCAATGTTGAAGATGAATTGAATGATGTGTATGTTCCGGCGGATTCATCTCCGGTTGAAAAAACAATTGAAAATAACCGCACCGGTGAATTGCGTTTTGTAGATGCCATCAAAGAAGGTCTTCATCAGAGCATGCAGGTATATGACAATCTGGTACTGATGGGACAGGATATTGCAGAGTATGGGGGTGTTTTTAAAATCACGGAGGGGTTTGTAAAGGAGTTTGGAAGAGACAGGGTCCGCAACACACCGTTGTGTGAAAGTGGTATCGTGGGAACTGCACTGGGATTGAGTTTGGAAGGATTTAAAAGTATGGTGGAGATGCAGTTTGCCGATTTTGTTTCTGTCGGGTTTAATCAGATTGTGAATAATCTTGCCAAAATACATTATCGCTGGGCACAAAATGCTGACGTGGTGGTCAGGATGCCATGTGGCGCAGGTGTTGGTGCGGGACCATTTCACAGCCAGAGCAATGAAGCCTGGTTCACACATGTTCCCGGATTGAAAGTAGTTTATCCGGCAAGTCCTGAAGATGCAAAAGGTTTATTGATAGCGGCTATTCAGTATCCCGGGCCTGTGATGTTTTTTGAACATAAACACTTGTACAGGAGCCTTTCTTCAGAAGTGCCTGCTGGATATTATGTCACTGAAATTGGCAAGGCCAATGTGGTACGTACAGGCACCGACGTTAGTGTAATCACGTATGGGCTTGGTGTTGTTTGGGCAAGGGAATATGCAGATAAACATCCGGACGTGTCTATAGAGATTCTCGATCTGCGAACTTTGGTTCCTCTCGATTACAAGGCTATCAAACAAACGGTAAGTCACACCGGCAAAGTATTGATACTTCATGAAGACACCATGGTTGGCGGATTTGGCGGTGAAATAGCTTCATGGGTTGCACAACATTGTTTTGAATATCTGGATGCGCCGGTTATGCGTTGTGCATCGCTGGATACGCCTGTTCCTTTCAGCGGTACACTGGAAAAACAATTTCTGGCAGAAAACCGGTTGGGTGAAACGATTGAAAAATTACTAAAATATTAATTCAGGTATCACGCCATCAGCGGCAGATTCTGAACGTTTATGAACACTTTCAAAGAATATATCGCCAGTCAGCTCAATTCAAAATCGCCGCAGATGGACGATCTGATTGAGAATTGCAATACCCGGCAGATTCTCAAAGACGAATTTCTTCTGAGGCAGGGAGAGCAGAGCCGGTATATCTTTTTTGTTGAACAGGGATTGCTCAAACAGTATAGCATAGACGAAAAAGGGAAAGAACATATCCTCATGTTTGCTCCTGAAAAATGGTTTGTTGCCGACCGTGAAAGCCTTTATTTCAAACGTCCTTCGCTCTATTTTATCAAGGCTCTTGAAGATAGCCGGGTTGTACTTCTCGAAGAAAGTTTCATTAACAAGATTGCAGAGGTAGATCATAGTTTTCTCGAACTCAACAATCGATTGCTGAATAACCACATTTTGCATCTCCAAAACCGCATCAATTCCTTATTGAGTGATTCTGCCGAAGAACGTTATCTCAGCTTTGTGCAAACCTATCCCGATATCCTTTTGAGGGTGCCGCAGGCTATGGTGGCTTCCTACCTCGGCATCACGCCTGAAAGTCTCAGCAGGGTGCGAAAAGATCTTGCTGAACGGAATTTTCACAAATAATTTCTTATCCTGCATCAATTTTTAAATCCCTGTGCAGGTGGAACTTTGATCCACATTTATGAAAAAGAAATTGCATACACTTATCCTGACGGAAGCTCAAACAGATTTGACTTTGTTTAATTCGTTTGCAGATGAAATACAAGAGATGGAAGCCAGAACGGAGTCAGATCCGGAACTTGCCATCGAATTGGCCGGAAGCGGTAAATATGAACTATTGTTAGTCGATAAAAATTTACCGGTTCAGGATTACAATAAAATCTTTGTGATGGCAGATGTTTATTTTCCGGATGTAGTGATTGTGGGAATCAATTTTGCAGATGAAATTTTTATCAGGCAAAAAATTTACACATTGCTTTATGAGTGGAAAGATGCCCAAACTCCTGTCCAGAGGCGTTTTCTGGATGATCCGACGAAATCATAAGGCGGGTTGAAATTCACTCTGCAATTATTTTTATAGCTTTACAATTCAAATCTCACCGAATATGAAGACACTAAGTTTGTTCATGATTTCGGTGGCTCTCCTTTGTACCTCATTTACAGAACCGCCGATTAAAAGTTCCGCCACAGGAATCAGTTTTCAAAATATCACCCTCCAAAAAGCTTTGACAGAAGCGAGGCAACAGCATAAGTTGGTTTTTCTGAATGCCTATGCTGTCTGGTGTATTCCCTGCAAGCACCTGAAAATGGAGACTTTCCAATCGCCTCAGGTTGCAAGCCTGGTCAACAGGAAATGTATCAGCATAGACGTTGATGTCGAAAAGGGGGAAGGTATTGCCATCGCTAAAAGATATCAGATACAGGCACATCCGCTGGTGCTGATCATTAATCCGGAAGGAAAGGTTGTCAAAAGGATTCTGGGTTATAGAGATGCAGGAAATTTTCTGAGTGAAATAAAACCGGTCTTAAACTGAAAAAATAAATTATCACTGGTCTTTAATAATCACTGATAATTTACCGGCGCAATTTTCTTATGCTAAACTGCATTACAGGATTTGTTATCTTTTGTTTTCCAAACAGAAATGAATCCTGATGAGGGTTGTTATGGTACATTTAGCTTGCGCAGCTAACTGGGTTATGTTCTCTTGATAATCTTATTTTTCGGAATTTCTACTGAATCAATATCCAATGTTCCTAATTACTTCAGCGAAATAAAGCGCTGTTTTCTTCTTACCATATATCAATGTTGACGGCTTCATCCTGGTTTAATTTTGCTTTCATAAAAATCGATGATTATGAAAACAAAAAATATATTATCAGTTACAAAGCCCGAATCCCCTCACATGGTTGGCGATGGATTCAGGGTTTTCAATTTAATACCCGGAGATTATTCCATGAAGGAAATGGATCCTTTCATTATGTTGGATTATAATAGTAAATACAATTTTGCGCCAAGCCTTATCCCGCGTGGTGTTGGCGCGCATCCGCACAAAGGATTTGAAACGGTAACCATTGCCTACAAAGGAAGGGTTGAGCATCATGACAGCTCCGGCAACGGAGGTGTGATTGCGGAAGGAGATGTTCAATGGATGTCGGCAGCCAGTGGAATCCTGCACAAAGAATTTCATGAAAAAGAATGGAGTAAAAAAGGCGGAGAGTTTCAGATGGTTCAGCTTTGGGTCAATCTTCCTGCAAATGATAAAAAAACTGCCCCCAAATATCAGAGCCTTCGTCATCAGGATTTTTTCAAGGTTTCTCTTCCAAATGATGCAGGCGTGGTGGAAGTTATCGCCGGAGAATTTGAAGGGCACAAGGGGATCGCTTCCACGTTTACTCCGATTCATTTGTACAATTTGAAATTGAAAAAAGGTGGAAAGCTGGCGCTGAATTTTCCGTCTGAATATTCAACCGCATTATTGATGATTGAAGGTTCTGCGAAGATCAATTACGATCAGGTTGTTCCGGAAGACAATTTTGTAAGATTTAAAAAAGACGGAGAATCTGTTTTTGTCGAAGCTTTGAGTGATGCCTTAATTCTTGTGATGAGCGGAAAACCTATTGGCGAACCGATAGCCTCTTACGGCCCGTTTGTCATGAATACCCAACAGGAAATCAGGGAGGCTATTGATGATTTTAATATGGGAAGATTCGGTTATCTGGAATAATGGATGATGGAAGGGTAATGTTTTTTCTCCCGCAGATTCCGGATGTCCGGAGTCTGCGGGATTCTTTTTATTTAAAATCTCATCTTCAAACCTCAAAAAGTCATTTATGAACTATTTCTTTAGGTAATGGTTCTCCTGCGGGGATAAACTTCATTGAAACACTGTTCACACAATTGCGCACGTCTTTGGGAGTTTCATGTTCTCCAAAGAAAACATGCCCCAAATGCCCGCCACAGTTGGCACATGTAATTTCGATACGCATTCCGTCGGCATCGGGAGATCTCTTTACAGCGCCCGGAATAGCGTCATCAAAACTCGGCCATCCGCAGGTGGAGGCAAATTTATCCTTCGATCTGAAAAGTGGAGCATTACATCTGCGGCAGATATAAGTACCCTCCTGAGTGTTGGTATAATATTTACCAATGAAGGGCATTTCTGTTCCCTTATTTATAATGACCCTCTCTTCTTCAGGAGTCAATTTGTTGTATGGCATACTTGTATCAATTTTTACTGTATTGAATAATTGTGGATTAGATCCGTTGTTAAATGACGGTTTGCAACTCATCAAAAGAAATGATATAAAAATAACCGGAAGTGAAATGATTTTCATAAAGATGATTTCAATTGTAGTAATTTGCTTCTCTTTCTTTTAAATCCATCAAAACTTTTTTAGAAAATGGCGAAGCCTCTCCCCATCATTGTTCTTTTATTTTTATCCACTCAAAGTTTTTCCCAATCCGGATTTGATGCAAGAAAATTGTTTGCACCTTTTCCAAAAAGTACCGTGACCCCTTATCGTTCTTCTGACGGAGCTCCCGGCCCTTCTTACTGGCAAAACAAAGTCAATTATACGATTAAAGCGGCACTGGACACTGTTAAAAATACTTTGACCGCCAGTGAAGAAATTCAGTATATCAACAACAGCCCCGACGCGCTTTCCGATCTCTGGCTCCAGATGGATCAGAACATGTACAAAGATAAATCACGTTCGGATTATGCTTCCGGCCATCGTGGTGGCATGACGTCCGGTTATCAACTTAAGAGTGTAACTGTTGTTTATGCCGGGCAATCGGAGAAAGCAGATTATGTGATTTCTGATACCCGGATGCAGGTCAGGTTAAAACATCCTTTGCCTTCAAAGAAGGAATTAGTTTTAAAAATAAGTTATGAATACGAAGTACCGGTTTTTGGCGGACGAAATGATTACTATGAATCCAAAAACGGGAAAGTGTTTGAAATTGCACAATGGTTTCCGAGGATGTGTGTGTATGATGATCTGAACGGATGGAATACACTCCCGTTCATAGGTACCGGTGAGTTTTATTGTGAGTATGGAAATTATGATTACTCTGTTACCGTGCCGGAAAATATGATTGTTGTCGGAAGCGGTGAATTGGTCAATGAAAAGGAAATGTATTCTGCAAAACAGTTGGAAAGATTGCAGAAAGCTCGCAACAGCGATAAAACAATTTTTATTCGTACAGCAGGTGAAGCCACTGATGAAACTACTTCATGGAGGGAACATCCGATGAAAATGGCTCTTAAAACGTGGCATTACAAAATGGAGAACAGCCGCGATGTTGCATTCGGAGCTTCTGCCGCGTATGTGCTGGATGCGGCGCGCATCAATCTTCCCGGAGGAAAAAAAGCGCTCGCCATGAGTGCCTATCCCATAGAGAGCGCAGGCCCAAACGGTTGGGCAAGAAGTACGGAATATTTGAAAGCATCTATTGAATATTTTTCAGAAAAATGGTTTCCTTATCCATATCCGGTGGCAATCAATGAAGCCGGACATGCGGGAGGGATGGAATATCCGGCCATTCTTTTTGATGGGATGAATGCAAAAGGAAAAGGCTTGTACGGATTGATTGCACACGAAATCGGGCATACCTGGTTCCCGATGATTGTCGGCAGCAATGAACGTCGCCATGCATGGATGGATGAAGGGTTTAACACATTCATCGATGTGTATGCAGCAGATAATTTTAACCACGGCGAATTTGCGCCCAAGAGAGATGGCGAGTATGCACCTCATGGCGGCAATCCGGCTGATGAAATTATTCCCTGGCTGAAAGATTCCGCAGCTCCTTTAATTATGGAACGCGCAGATATGATCACAGGAAAATACCGCCATCCTTTTTCGTACTTCAAACCGGCACTCGGGCTTGTAATTCTGAGGGAAGTGATTTTGGGTCACGACCGGTTTGATTATGCTTTTCAGAAATACATTCAGTTCTGGGCTTACAAACATCCTTCACCGGATGATTTTTTCAGAACCATGGAAAGTCAGGCGGGAGAAGATCTCGGTTATTTCAGGAGAGAGTGGTTTCAGCACAACTGGCTGTTTGATGTGGCCATAGAAAGTGTGGAGGGGCATGAGAAAGAAGGGTACTCGGTAATTAAAATGAACAACAGGGAGAGGTCGGCATTTCCGGTGGATATGAATGTGTCGTTTGCTGATGGCACTACACAATCCTTTCATATTCCTGTGGAAGTCTGGCTGACCGGTGCCAATTATTCCATGAGGGTAAAAAGCAATTCATCTGTTTCGTCTGTTTCCCTCGATCCCAATCATCTTTTGCCCGATGTGGACAGGAGCAATAACGAATGGAAGAAGTAAAAAAATCTGTTTTTATTTTCGGAATCTTTAAAGGTATTCCCAAAGACGATTGTCATGCATATAGAAATTGAACGTAAATTTTTGGTGGATAAGGAGAAATGGAAGGAGGTAAAAAAGGATTCCGGTAAAACCGTACAGCAGAAATATTTATTAGCTGAGCCCGATAAGTCAATCCGGGTAAGGATTAAAGGGGATAAGGGCTACATCACACTTAAAGGAAAGTCATCCGGATTTACAAGGAATGAATATGAATATGAAATCCCATTGCAGGATGCCGGAGAACTGATGGAACATTTTCCCGGAGGATTGATTTTGAAAACCAGATATAAAATTATGTTTGGCGGTAAACTTTGGGAAGTGGATGAATTCAGGGATGCAAATGAAGGATTGATAGTGGCCGAAATCGAATTGAAATCTGAAGATGAATCTTTTGAGCTGCCGGAATGGGTCGGGCAGGAAATTACAAATGACGCCAGATATTACAACGCAAGCCTTTCTAAAAATCCTTTCAAAAGCTGGGATTAATTCTTGCAGGATCAACATGCATGCGTACATGTAGTACGGCATTTAAATGTAACACAATAAAAATACCTGTTCCGGGTTGTTTAAACCGGATTGTCAATGTGCCATTCCTGAGGTACTCATTGAAAATGGGTAATCGTTCTCATGTATTCCTCTTGATTTTTCAGGATGGGCGTCCATTGAAAAGATAATTTGTCCTCCTTTCTGTAATTCAAAATGATCAAAATAATTCTTTGTACTTACCCTGCCATTGATTTTGATTGATTGAACATATTTGTTTGCCGCACTGTTTTCAGGTGCATTCAGAATTAACTTCTTTCCATTCTCAAAAGTTATTTCAGCCCGTTTAAATAAAGGCGCTCCGATGGCATATTGCGTGCTGGCCGGCGTTACCGGATAAAAACCCAGTGCAGAAAAAACATACCATGCAGAGGTCTGGCCATTGTCTTCATCACCACAATATCCTTCAGGTCCTGAGTTGTACAATTTGTTCATGACTTCTCTGGCCCAATATTGTGTTTTCCAGGGCTGGCCCGCATAATCATACAGGTAAATCATGTGTTGTATGGGTTCGTTCCCGTGTGCATATTGTCCCATCCCGGCAATTTGCATTTCACGCATCTCGTGGATAATGGTTCCATAATAAGAATAATCCCCAAAATCGGGAGGCATGATAAATACGGAGTCAAGCATGGTGGTAAACATTTTATTACCTCCCATCAGTTTTTTTAATCCGTTAATATCCTGAAATGCACTCCATGAATAATGCCAACTGTTGCCCTCTGTAAAAGCGCCTCCCCACGAATATGGATTGAATGGGGATGAAAAACTGCCATCCTGGTTTTTGGGCCGCATGAGCAGGTGCTGAGGATCGAATAATTTTTTGTAATTCAATGCCCGCTCTTTATAAATACCGATTTCAGAATCGGGTTTGCCCAGCGCTTTTCCCAAAGCATAAATCGCATAATCGTCATAGGCATATTCCAATGTTCGTGCGGCGTTTTCATTAATGTTTACGTTATTCGGGACATAACCGAGCCGGTCATAATATTCCACTCCCTTCCTTCCTGTGCCCTCCGGCCCTTCATTGGCTGCTCCGTGAACCAGCGCTTTCCAAAGGGTTTCGATATCATAACCGCGCCCTCCTTTCAGATAAGCTTCTGATACAATGGATGCAGAATTATTTCCGATCATTATTCCGCGGTATCCGGGAGAAGACCATTCGGGCAACCATCCTCCTTCCCTGAAATCGCTGATCAATCCTTTCTGCATTTTTACTACCATGGATGGATACACTAAATTTAAGAATGGATAGAGCGCACGGAATGTATCCCAGAAACCTGTGCCGGCAAAGAGATATCCCGGTTCTGTTTTTCCTGTATAGGGACTGTAGTGCACAATGTTGCCTGATGCATCCTTTTCATACATCCTCAAAGGGAAAAATAACATGCGGTACAGGCAGGAATAGAAAGTGCGGAATTGTTCATCCGTGCCACCCGAAACTTTTACTCTTCCCAAAATATCATTCCAGACACCCCTTCCCGCTCTTTTGATAGCTTCAAAATTCTGATCGCCAATTTCTGATTGCAAATTTCTTTCTGCCTGATCAAAACTTATAAAGGAGGAAGCTACTTTGGCATTTACCACATCACCTCTTTTTAACCCTTTGAAGCCAATTACTGCTCCGGCATGGTTGCTTTTGATTTCTTCCTCATCTGAAAAATGTCCTTCATCCCAGGTTGCCTGATAGTCGAATTTTTTATCAAACTGAATGACAAAATAGGTTTTAAAATTTGCCGGAACACTTCCGCTATTCCGGGTACTGTATCCGATGATTTTATTTTCTGAAGGAATAATTTTTATGTACGATCCTTTGTCAATGGCATCTACAACCACATAAGCACTGTCTGTTTTTGGGAATGTAAAACGAAACCGTACTGCTCTTTGCGTTGGCGTAAGTTCGGCAGTTACGTCTTCATCTGCCAGGTAAACCTTGTAATAATAGGGTTTTACAATTTCTGTTTTGTGTGAAAACCAGCTTGCCCGATCTTGTTCCGTAAACCTCATTTTTCCTGTGATGGGCATAATGGCAAAATATCCGTAATCATTCATCCACGGAGAAGGTTGGTGAGTCTGCTTGAAACCGACAATTTTGTTGTCGGTGTATTTATAACACCAGCCGTCGCCCATTTTGCCCGTTTGCGGTGTCCATAAATTCATTCCCCAGGGCATGCCAATTGCCGGGTAGGTATTACCGTTAGACAGTTCATAACTTGATTCTGTTCCCATCAACGGGTTAACATAATCGACCGGCTCCTGAGCAGTTGCAACAAGACAGGTTAACATGAGGCCTGAGAAAATGAATTTGAAAAATTTCATCAGAAAAGGATTAAGGGTTTTGTATTAAGGATTTAATCTGCAAATATTTGTTTTTGTGGTTGCTTTTTAGAATTGAAGATACATCTGCATCTTCGGTAGTTGTCGAATATTCCATAACGGGCGGGGATAAAAAACTTACATTTTTATTAAAACTGTTTTACTTTTTATTTCAATTCAATGCTAAAGCAAAGCAGCTCCGAATACGCCGGCGCTGTCTCCCAGCAAAGGTTTGCACAGGGTCGCATTAAATCTGCCGCTGTTGAAAATGTATTTTTTAATCCGCTCATAACCTTCGGTGTACAACAAATCAATATTTCCGACCCCACCGCCAATTATGATTAAATCGGGGTCAACTATATTTATGACAACAGAAATCGCTTTTCCAAAATTCTCCAGTAATCTATCTATAACTTTTGTTGCCTCCGCGTCAGCATGGCTTTCGTGTTTTTTAAGTATTTCTGAAAGATTAAGAGATTGGCCGGCCAGTTCAAAATACCTTCTCTCGAGAGCAGGACCGGAAATAACAGTTTCCACACAACCATGTTTTCCGCAATAACATGAATACCCATTTTCTTCCAAAACATTATGCCCCCACTCTCCGCCGATTCCATGATGGCCATTGATTATTTTTTTATTGAATACCAATCCGCCACCTACGCCCGTTCCAAGGATAACCCCGAAAACAACTTCTGCGCCGGGATAATTTTTTCCTGCGCCCATTTTTGTTTCAGCCAGTGCAAAACAATTGGCGTCATTGGCAAGTTTGACCGGAACTTTCAACAAAGCTTCGAGATCTTTATTCAGCGGTCTTCCGTTGAGAGCTGTCGTGTTGCAATTCTTCATAACTTTTGTTTCCGGATCCAGGACGCCCGGTGTGCCGAATCCCAAATGGGTGGGCATTTCTTCCGCCTCTTCACTGACCGAAGAAATTAGTTTTTGAACCTGATTTAAAATGTGATCATATCCCCCGGCGGCTTCAGTGGGAATTCTTTTCCGGACGATGACCTCATAAGTTTTGGGATTTAAAACAGCACATTCAATTTTAGTTCCTCCCAAATCTATACCCCAAATATTCTTCATATTGATTTTTTTTCCTGGATTTAAACTTTTCTGTCCTGGCTCATCCTTCTTTTTATTATCAGAATGAATTTCTGGTTTTTACCACAAAAATTATACTTGAGATTCCCGGTCCGCCTATTAATATTTTTCATGAAAAATAAACAAAAGGATAAATGCTTTTACAGAACAGAGTTTGATAAACCGAAAGGAAATCCGTAATAGTCCGATAAAATTGTTGTAATCAATCCTATCAGCAGCCATTCTTAATTTAGCAGCAACTTTACCGTGAACAGAGACTCTCAACTAACCCAGAAAGGAATGGAATCATGTATTTGTTGGTACCAAATACTTTCATCATCCAATGAAAGATTTTTCTGAATGATAGAGTCTAAGTAGAATTTTAAGACTTTGGAGTTTTTGAACCCTTTATCTTTTGCAATTGTGATAAATGAAACAAACTGACTCAGGCTCATCGGGACAATTCTTGTTTTGCCACCGTATGCTTTTGTGTTCATGCGGTTAAGATTAAAAAAGTGAGCCAATGCGCCCTCACTTATTTTTGGCGCGACAAACAAACAATAAACAGGGACATCAGAACTTCTTTGCAGATTTCCAAAATGACGGGGAACTGGTTCCCCTTCCATTTCATATTGCTTATTTCCGCTGGACATAGTAACTTCTATGATCATTTTGAAGCCATCATATTCCGATTCTATATCAGGCATATTTCCGGGAGCGGTATTTAGTGGAACACCGTCCAGATCCAAAACAAAATTTCCTCGAACTTTTTTGGCATAATTAATCATAATTATGGCTCTCCAAGTATTCCATTCCAGATAGAGGGGCGGGTCAGGAACTTTTTTCTGCTGGATTTTCCCAAAAACATCAACAATGTCATCAAACTCTTTGTAGTTTTTCAAGGCAACTTCGGTTCCAACAATCACATCCGAAATTATTTTCTTTTCAGTTGCTTCCAATAAATCTTTCAGCGATTCTACACTTGCAGTTGCTGCAAACTTCACAGACAACTTTGCAAGTTGCTTTTCAAGATATTTTTTGTTATCCGTCAACAACAACAGTGAATCAGGATTGAACAAGTATTTTTTGTAATCGGCTTCTGTATTGTATGTTTTCGCTTTGCGGTCAACATTTTTCAAAGCATAATCAACTTCTGCAATACGAGACGGGGCAACAATCATTCTATAAGTTTTCTTATCAAACGAAATAAATTGTGTTGCTCTCAAGTAACGGATAAACGCATCAGCATAATCAATGTGATTACTCTTTTTCGTATTGACAAATTTTGTGAGTGTGGCTTCGCCACTCTCACGAGTTTTCAAATCATTGCCTTTGATTTCTTCGGAATAGATTTTTAAAATTTGCTTCGTAAACACATCATCAATAAATGCTTTACGATTCCCTTTGTGTTTTTGAATATCGTTTCGGAATTTCTTAATCGCAGCGACGACACTTTCAAACTTATTGTGATGATTCATTTGTATAAAGAAAATTGCAATCTCCATTTTTGAAATATTGCCAAGTTCTTTTACAAGTCTCAATAGTTCCAAGTATGGTTTAACATTAAAACTCCTATCGCTAGGAATTTTGTGGTAAGGAGATGGCAACTGGAACTTGAATAGTTGCTTCGCAATTATTTCACTTGTCCGTTTACCACTCAATAATTTTTTGCCGACTTCGGTAAGAGCAATCTTCGGTTTCAAATCAACAAAGCCGAGAGCTTTCGGTGCTCTTGTAATTCTGTCCCTTGCAGCAAGCGAAACATTATCGGGGATCTTGCTTCCTTCATAAAATTCGGAGTTGAATAATTCGTGGAAGAAAGCGATTTGAGTGTTAGTGTTCCACTCTCGTCCTGAAAACAAGCCGACCAAAATCTGAATTTCAGGGATAATTTTCTCAATAGTTCGTGGAGATGTAAAAGCGAATACAGTTCGTGTCTTACTTAAATTTGCCATTCAAAAATAATTTTGTCATTGCTTCATCATCACCAAGCAACGATGATTTTTGATACATATCAGTTTTTGTTTCCAAAAACTGTTTCACCCTTTCCTTAGAAAAGGTAAGTGCATTATCTGCAATATCGCAACCTAAAAATTTACAGCTGCTTTTAATTGCTGCAATTGCAGCCGAACCACTTCCTAAAAATGGGTCGCAAACGACAAAATCTTTATCGGCACTTCCTTTCATCATTAATTCAAAAACTTCAGTCGGTTTTTGAGTTGGATATTTTGAGTGAACTACTCTTTTAATTTTCCAAACGTCAGGGATATTTTTAGAGTTAAGGTGACGTTTCCCTTTACTTGCAAACAAAATAAATTCGTGTCTACGTCTAAAATAATGCCCAAGTCCGATGTTTACTTTATCCCAGCATAAAACGTTTTTCACTTCAAAAACATCACGGACGATTGGAGCGAGTGACAGCAATGAATAAGAATCAAACATTATATAGATATGCCGATTGTTTCGCAACACACGATAACATTCCTGTAAAAGGGTTTTGTAGTTTTCTTCTGAGTCGCGAAATTCCTCAAACCATTTTGCACCTTTCTTGCCAGCATCAGCATAAGTGCCAATAATTTTTCCCCTACCAAGTTTTAATCGTTGGTTCATTCCAGAATATGCAGGGTCAGTCACAATCAGGTCAACACTTGCTGACGGCAAGTTTTTTAAGAAATTAATTGCATCATCCTGAAATAAAGAAACCGTGCCGTTTTCACTTTCATAAAATGGTTTTTGCTTAACCTCAATTTTATGACCATTTAAACCCAAATTTCGCAAACCCGGAAACGAATAGCAATTTTTACTTTTACTTGGGGG